>OLVS01000023.1_pt1 | contig 174361 bp, 181 predicted proteins | sample 1644121 | NCBI WGS metagenome assembly OLVS01 (sample SAMEA103958121, study PRJEB25191) | human gut metagenome
CAAAACCCGTAAAACTCAAAAAAGTGGCATTCAGCCACTTTTTTGACACTCTGGGGCGCTCCCTAAGGAGCGCCTTTTGCGTTTATGTCTTTTATCAGACCTTGAAGTTTACGGAGGTATCGCCCTGCTCGTCGATGCCGAACTCGTAGTCCTTACCGGGGAGCACGGCGTTAAGCAGTATGCCCACTATGGCGGCTACGGCAAGGCCGGAGAGGCTTACGCTGCCGATCCTGACGGCGCCCGCCTCGCTGTAGGTGATTCCTATGGCGAGTACCATTATCAGGGCCGCGATGATGACGTTGCGGCTGCTGGTAAAGTCCACCTTATTCTCGACTACGTTGCGAACGCCTACAGCGGAGATCATGCCGTAGAGCACCATAGATACGCCGCCCATGGTGGCCACGGGCATTGCGGAGATCAGTGCCGCAAATTTAGGACAGAAGCTGAGGAGGACTGCCAGGCCGGCGGCTATGCGGATAACGCGGGGATCATATACCCTGGAGAGGGCCAGCACGCCTGTATTCTCGCCGTAGGTAGTGTTCGCCGGTGCGCCGAAGAGGGCCGCAATGGAGGTGGCAAGACCGTCGCCCAGAAGGGTGCGGTGCAGGCCGGGGTCGGCAAGGTAGTTGCGCTCCACGGTGGAGCTTATGGCGCAGATGTCGCCGATGTGCTCTATCATGGTGGCCAGCGCTATGGGCATTATGGTAATTATGGAGGAGATAATGAGGGAGGTATCCGCATTGCCTATGAGGGAGAATACGGTGTTCTCCATCTTGAAGGGCAGACCCAGCCATGCGGCCTCATGCACCTTGGAAAAGTCCACATTGCCAGTGATCGCACCCACCACATAGGAGGCTACTACGCCAAGCAGTATGGGAATTATCTTTACCATGCCCTTGCCCCAGATGTTGCAGGCTATAACTACGATGATGGCTACGGCGGCTATGCCCCAATTAGCGGAGCAGCTGTTAATTGCGGTGGCGGAGAGGTTCATGCCTATGCAGATTATGATGGGACCGGTGACTATGGGCGGGAAGAAGCGCATTACCTTCTTTGCGCCATATACCTTAAAGAGGCCGGAAAGTATTGCATACATCAATCCTGCGCAGGCCACGCCAACACAGGCGTAGGGCAGCAGTTCAGGCTCGCCGTTGGGCGCTATCGCCCAATAGCCGCCCAGAAAGGCAAAGGAGGAGCCCAGGAAGGCGGGAACCTTTTTCTTGGTGATCAGGTGAAAGAGCAGAGTGCCGAGGCCCGCGAAGAGCAGTGTTGCGGATACGCTGAGGCCGGTCAGTGCCGGAACCAGAACCGTGGCGCCGAACATGGCGAACATGTGCTGCACGCCCAGTACCAGCATGCGGGGTACTCCAATGGATCTTGCGTCATAAATGGGATCGCTTCCGACTTTTACGTTTGACATGGGTTGTCCTCCTGTAAATCTTTGAATTTTATATTCTCCACCCTGATAAGGGCTTTTTACTCCAGCTCATATATGCTTACCCCCGTCTCCCCATCCTGCTCGGAAAGCCTTACGGCTATCACCTCGCTGAGGGAGGAGGGTATGTTCTTGCCTACATATGTGGCCTTTATGGGCAGCTCAAGGTGTCCCCTGTCTATGAGGGCGCAAAGCTGTATCCTGGCGGGCCTGCCCAGTTCCATCACGGCGTCCATGGCTGCCCTGGCGGTGCGGCCCGTGAATATCACGTCGTCTACAAGTACTACAGTCTTGTCCACTACCGGGAAGGGCACGTTGGTATCCGACACTATGGGGTCTGTTGATACCTTTGAAAGGTCGTCCCGGTACATGGCTATATCCAGCTCTCCTACCGGTATCTCGCTGCCCTCGATATCCGCGATGTTTTTGGCGAGCCTCCTCGCAAGGGGTATGCCCCGGGTCTTTATGCCTATAAGGCACAATCCCTCCGTGCCGTGGTTCTTCTCCACTATCTGATGGGCAAGACGCACCAGCACCCGGTCAACATCCTGCTGTGTCATGAGCCGCGCTTTGAATTTCATGTTCTTCACTCCTTTATCCCCAGGACTGATTTTTCGCAACAAAAAAGCCTTGTCTTTACGCTAAGACAAGGCCTGATAAAGCTATCAGCTTACACTATCAGATTTATATGGAATTTCTTCCCCTCGCAGCCTTGTCAGCGTCTCTGCACTGAACTTAAAAGTCTCACGGTTCGAGTTATAATAACACAGGACGCACGCAAAAGCAAGCTAAAATATCGCCAAGACAAGATTTTTTTTGACAGCCCTGTTAAGTTAGGGGGCCGTCGTTCTGTGATTCCTTATTTACCTTCTTTATCACCACTATATACATTATGATGACGAAGGCTATGAATATCAAGGATGACGCCACGGTGTTTATCATGGCGCAGGAATCGTAAAAGCCGTGGAGCAGCACCGCCGCAATGTAGCCCAGCCAGAGGTTTGCCCGCTCCTCCGCCTTGTGGCCCCACACCCGGCACTGCTTTGCCCTGCCGTAGAAGGTTCCCATGAATACGCCAAAGCACATGTGGCCGGGAATCGCCAGCAGCGCCCTGGCGGGAGCTACGGAAAGGCCGTAGCCCAGGACATAGCCTATGTTCTCAAAGGCGGCAAAGCCGAGCGAAACAAACACGGCGTAAACTATTCCGTCGAAGCGGTAGTTGAAATTCATATCGTTCCACGTCCGCCTCTTCAGCATGGCAAATTTGGCTCCTTCCTCTACCACCGCCACCACCGCGAAGGCAAGCACCAGCGTATAGCCCATGGTGGACTGATCCATGAGCGAATCCAGAACCTTCGTACCTATGTTCTCCAGTATTATGGAGATGAGCGCCGCTATGACGCCGTATATCAGCAGCGACATCAGCAGCATGGGCGGCTCCTTCTCTACCGTATCCTTGCGGTATATGTACCTCATAAGGTATATGGCGGGGAGCAGTGCCGCCGCGCCGTATACCAAGGCGATTGCGTAAAGGGGTAATGCAAACAGCAGCATATTTGCCTCCTTATAAATGTTTTATCGGGTATTTCCGTTATTCGCGTATCTCCCGGGCAGCTATCTTCATGCGCTGCTCCTTGCTGAGTATCCTCTTGCGCATGCGTATGTTCTTCGGGGTGACCTCCACCAATTCGTCGTCCGCTATAAACTCGAGGCACTGCTCAAGGCTGAGTACGCTGTGGGGGGTAAGGCGAAGAGCGTCGTCGCTTCCGGCTGCGCGCATATTGGTAACGTGCTTCTTCTTGCAGACGTTTACGACTATATCCTCATTGCGGGAGCATTCGCCCACTATCTCGCCCATGTATACGGGTACGCCAGGGCCTACGAACATGCGGCCGCGATCCTGAGTGTTAAAGAGGCCGTAGCTGTTGGTCTCGCCGGTCTCGGAGCAGACAAGGCTGCCGTGGGTACGCTCCTCGATATCTCCCTTATAAGGCTCATACTCGTAGAATATGCTGCTCATTACGCCGTTGCCCCGGGTATCGGTCAGCAGCTCGTTGCGGTAGCCCAGGAGGCCTCTGGTGGGTATGTGGAACAGCAGCCTTACGCTTGTGCCGTTGGGCTCGGATATCATATCTATCATCTCGGCCTTGCGGCGGCCAAGCTTTTCCATTACCGCGCCCACATAATCCTGCGGCACGTCTATGGTCAGCTCCTCGATGGGCTCAAGGAGGGTGCCGTCCGGAGCCTTATGGTATATTACCTTTGGGCGGGATACGGCGAATTCGTAGTCCTGCCTTCGCATCTGCTCTATCAGTATGGAGAGATGCAGCTCGCCGCGTCCGCTCACCTTGAACATATCCGTGGATTCGGTTTCCTCCACCCTCATGGATACGTTGGTCTGTACCTCCTTGAACAGCCTGTCGCGAAGGTTCCGGCTTGTGACGTACTTGCCTTCCTTGCCTGCAAAGGGGCTGTCGTTCACCATGAACATCATGGAAAGGGTTGGCTCGTCTATCTTTACGAAGGGCAGCGGATCGACGTGATCCACGTCGCACACCGTTTCGCCTATGGCAAGGTCGGATATGCCGGCCACGGCCACTATCTCGCCTGCGCCCGCTTCCTCTATCTCTACCCTTTTCAGGCCCTCAAACCTGTACAGGCGGGAGATCTTCACCTCCCGGGGATTCTCGGCCGCCCCGCCGCAGAGGACTGCTGTCTGGTTGCGGCGTATCCTTCCGCTCTGTATCCTGCCAACTCCTATGCGGCCTACATAGTCGTCATAGTCCAGCGTGGAAAACAGCACCTGAAGGGGGCCTTCGTCGTCGCCGCCGGGTGCCGGCACGGCGCTTATTATAGTATCAAACAGAGGCTGCATATCGGTGCCCAGATCCTCCGGGTCAAGGCCGCTGTAGCCGTCCCTTGCGGAAGCGTACACTACCGGGAAGTCCAGCTGCTCGGCGGAAGCGCCAAGGTCTATGAACAGCTCCATTACCTCGTCCACCACCTCCAACGGGCGCGCGCCGGGACGGTCTACCTTATTTACAACTACTACGGGTATCTTGCCCAGCCCCAGGGCCTTGCGCAGCACAAAACGGGTCTGGGGCATGCAGCCCTCGAAGGCGTCAACGAGAAGCAGAACGCCGTCTACCATCTGAAGTATGCGTTCCACCTCGCCGCCGAAGTCCGCGTGGCCCGGAGTATCCACTATGTTTATGCGGTAGCCCTTGTAGTTTACCGCTGTGTTCTTGGAAAGTATGGTTATACCCCTCTCGCGCTCAAGGTCGCCGGAGTCCATGACCCGCTCCTGCACCTGCTCGTTGGCGCGGAATACACCGCTCTGTCTCAAAAGCTGATCCACCAGAGTGGTCTTGCCGTGATCGACGTGAGCGATAATGGCTATATTCCTCAGTTTTTCGTTCTTCATACGCTTGTCCTCTGTATATCAAATAAATTTTTTGCACAATACTGTATTTTAACCCATGGCCCACCAAAACACAATAAGAATCAATCAAAAAAGGCGATTGTCATAGGGTTTTTTTGGTGATATAATGTCCCTGAACAAAAGAATATGCTCCGCTGGGGGTGCTGGACGGTTTCCGTCCGGCTGAGATTAACCTTTGAACCTGTCTGGGTAATGCCTGCGTAGGGAAGCGGTGAGTTGATAATGACCGGGCCTCACTTTACGGCCCGTGCTCCTTTCATATCTCCGCGGCCGTATGGCTGTGCGGAGATGTTTTTTTGCCAACAGCAAAAAACGAAAGGAGTTTTATAATTTATGAAATTCGTGCTGTTTCAAAAGCTGGCCGGCCTTCAGGGCGGCGGGCTCGTCATGTTCCTTCTCTCAGTAATCGCCGTGGCGGCGCTGCTCATTGGCATAATCCGCTACAAAAAGACCTCCCACCCCGCCCCCAAAAACCGCACCCGTGCCCTGGTATACGGGGCGCTCTGCGTGGCGCTGTCCTTCATGCTCAGCTACATAAAGCTGTTTTCACTGCCAATGGGCGGCTCGCTTACCCTTTGCAGCATGCTGCCCATCGCGGCCTATGCCTGCGCCTTCGGCCCCCTCTACGGCTTTACTGCAGGCCTTGCCTTCGGCGTGCTTCAGCTCATTCAGGATTTCTACGTTATACACTGGGCACAGCTGCTCCTGGACTACTTCTTCGCCTTTGCCTGCTACGGCATAGCCGCCTACTTCCCCAATAAGCTTACCCTGGGCATAGCTGTAGCTGGCCTTTGCCGCATGCTCTGCTCCACCCTCTCCGGCGGAATATTTTTCGCGGATTCCGCAGTTGACGCAGGCTGGAGCAACGCCTGGCTGTACAGCCTCGCCTACAACGGCAGCACCATAGGCGCGGAGACGGTGCTCTGCGTTCTCGTATCCCTTCTGCCCCCGGTGAAGAAGGTGCTGGGACTGATGAAAAGCGAATAAGTCGCCGTAGTTCCCCATATAAATACCCCATGATGAACTACATCTGGGGTTTCCTTATACTGTGCGGCTTCGGGGCCTTCGCCCTCTCCGGCGACCCTGCCGCCTCGGTGGACGCCATGCTTTCCGGCGTGTCCGAGGCTCTGGAGCTTTGCCTCGCCCTCTGTCCCTCCTTCATGCTGTGGCTAGGGCTTATGAACGTTGCCAGGGAAGCGGGGCTTATGGAAAAGCTGAGCCGGGCGGCTCGGCCTCTGCTGAAGCGGCTCATGCCGGACTCGTCCGGGGCCATGGCTCCCATCACGCTCAACCTTGCGGCCAACTTTCTGGGCCTGGGCAGCGCGGCCACCCCCTTCGGCATCGAGGCTATGGCAGAGCTGCAAAAGGCCAACAGGCTCGGCGATGCCGCAAGCGACGATATGTGCATGTTCATCGCCCTGAATTCCTCCGCCGTGGAACTGCTGCCCACAAGCGTCCTGGCATTGCGCGCCGCCGCGGGATCCACCGATCCGTACTGCGTGGTGCTGCCCACGTTTATTGCGTCGCTCGTATCCGCCTCCTGCGCGGTGCTGCTGTGCCTGCTGCTTAAAAGGAGGGCAACATGAGCCTTATACTGCCCGGCCTTATAGCTTCCCTTCTTATATACGCCTATATAAAAAAGGCCGACGTGTATTCCGCCTTTATATCCGGCGCGCTGGAGGCGCTGCCCATGCTGTATAAGACCCTGCCCTCCATGTGCGCCATGATGGCGGCGCTGTCCATTTTGCGCAAAAGCGGCGCTATGGAAGCGTTCACCGGCGCTGTTTCACCTGCTCTGCAAAAGGCCGGAATGCCGGGGGAGCTGGTGCCTCTGTTTCTGCTGCGCCCATTCTCCGGAAGCGCCGCCCTCGCCATTCTTCGAGACATTTTCGATACCTGCGGGGCGGATTCCTTTGTGGGTGTAGCCGCAAGCGTCATGCTTGGCTCAACAGAGACGGTATTCTATACCGTTTCTGTATATCTGGGCTCAGCAGGTGTGACAAAGCCCAGATACTGCATAGCCGCTTCCCTGGGCGCAGCCATAGTCGGGGCTGCATCCGCCCTTGTGCTCGCCCGCATGGCGGGTGTATAATATATCAGTTGTGTAAGGGCAGCTTATAATGCCGCCCATACCGGAGGACAAAATTTTGAGTATTAACATTAAAACCTACGGCTCCTTTGTAAAGCTGCCGGTAAACCATCTTGCGGGGCATACCGTAATTTCCATAGACGTGCTGCGCTCGTCCAGCTGCATAGTATGGGGCCTTGTGAACGGCGCAAGCAAGATAATCCCTGTAGACGACCTGGGCAGCGCCGTATCCATAGCCAGCCGCATGGGAGACTGCGTATTGGCCGGCGAGCGGGGTGCGGTGCTCATTCCCGGCTTTGACATAGGCAATTCCCCTGCGGAGTACACCGAGGCAAGGGTGGGCGGCAAGGCCGTCGTCATATCAACCACCAACGGCACCGGAGCCATCTGCAAATCCGAGTCCGCCTCCAATGTGCTCATAGGCTCCATGCTAAACTGCACCGCCGTAGCAAAGCGCGCGGTAGAATTGGGAAACGACGTCATACTCATGTGTGCAGGTACAGGCGGGGAGTTCTCCGCAGACGACATATACGCAGCCGGCGCCATTGCCTCCGCCATACAGACACTGACCGACGCGGAGCTCTGTGACCTTACCCGCGTCTCCTGTCTGGTATACGATCGCTGGAAGGAGGACCGGACCGAGCTTTCAAAGACAAAGCACTATAAGCGGCTGGTATCCCTGGGTCTGGAGAGCGACATAAATTTCTGCCTCACCCGGGATCTTACGGATATAGTTCCGGAGTACAAAAACGGCGTGATAGAGCTTTAAAAAGCCACGTTGTATTAAAATTCTAAGCTGTCAGGCTTCCCAAGCCCCCCCACTATTGCATCTGTCAATAAAAAGTAGACACGAAAACCAATATAGTTAAAGGCTCAGCCCGGTCCTTCACTGAACCGGGCTTTTATAGTCTAAGGCGACTGCAGGCCGGCTGTTATTGAAGTAATGCACATATATCCACCCGTTTAATGCTTAGGCAGATCATGCTATGATGCGCATTCGCTTTTTCTTTTCTTTTTTACGCTCACAAATGCCAAGCTGATTTTAGCATAAAAGTAAGGTAGACATCATGGTGGCTTTTCATGTGTCTACCTTTATATTACAGCTGATTAACTATTCTTCTGATTTATAGATTACGCTGTATTTTTCGCTGCCCAGCGCTTCGGCTATGGACTCCAGATCCTTATCCATAAGCTCAAGGAGCGTGTCCTCCGCCTCATACCGCATACAGGTGCCGCAGGAGGAGCTGAGGCTCCGGGGAACGGGGGAAAGGGCTGCCGAGGCGGCGTGCCCTTTTACATTCTTCAGGCTGCGCATGGCGGCAAGGTGGGTATGGAAGGTGGCTATGTAGCTGGGCATGAAAACGCTCCTGATAACTATTTGGTTAGGGTGAGACGGTAGTCGTCGCCCTCCTCGGCCACTGCCACGGCATAGCCTGCGCTCTCGGCAAAACGCTTTACGTTTTCCCGTGCGGAGTGGTTGTCTACCATGACTTCAAGCTTGGCGGGGGAGTTCTTGGCTATCTCCTTCTGGGTCATTAGCACCGGCATTGGGCATGCGAGACCTCTGGCGTCTATCATATCATTTCCTCCTGTAAAAGTACAATACTACTTTCGCATAAATGGATTGCATCCATTTATGCGAGCTTTTTTCGTGTTTTGCCTATGGCATAAATATGAGGTTCCGCCCCGGGGGACTGGGCGGAACTGACCCGCTGCGGCGGCCCCCCGGGCGGCAAAACACGCAGAGTGCGAAAACCTACGGTTTTCATCCGTTTTGACGTACACGCCGTCAAGGCCGGAATTAACTTTAAGGGGCTGCGGCCCCTTAACAACCCCAAGGGGTTTCTCTGTTGCCGAAGAAGCGGCTTGGCGCCGCTTCTTCTTTTCTTATCAGGTTTCTAAGGGTTATTCCTTGCTGGCCTTTACGTTGGCAAGGGTCACTATGAGGAGTACCGCATAGCAGGCAATGACGGCTACAACGCCGTTTGCGCCGGGGCCCTTGGCGGAGGAGGCGGTGCCGAAGTTATGTGCAAGGGCAGCGCCGAATACAAAGCCGGTAACGGTGACTGCGGAGTCGGAATTGCCTTCGCCGGTAAGGATCAGCTGACGGAGGGGGCAGCCGCCAAGCAGCACGGAGCCCCAGCCTACGATGCCCATGCCGAGGAAGTTCATGATGCCGTCGTTATGGGCAACAGGCTGATCGGCAAAGCCAAGGTTGAATTTGCCGAGGATCAGGTTGCCGACGAGAACGGTGGCGATAACGGCCACGAAGCCGAGGGTGAGGTTCCACTGGTTGAACATGATGGTATCGCGTATGCCGCCTGCCATGCAGAAACGGCTGCGCTGTGCCAGAATACCCACTACGATACCGGCTGCAAGAGCAAGTATTATAGGGGCGTGCATGGAGCCGGGGCCCTCGGTGCTCTGGGCAAACAGGGCAGGGGCGAGGCCGGCCAGCACCAGCAGGATGACCATCAGTACAGGCATCCAGGCGCCGTCGATGCAGGGCTCAGCGTAGTTGCGCTTGAGGGAGAAGCCCTTCTTGAGGGCTATGGTACCTACAAAGATGCCAGCGATAAAGCCCACGAGGCCGACAACGGCGTTCAGGTCGCCGCCGCCTATGCGGATAACCATGCGCAGGGGGCAGCCCAGGAATACCAGAGCGCCTATCATTACGCAGATGGCCAGAACGAAGCGGGTGAAGGGGGAAGAACCGCCGACGGCCTTCCATTCCTTCTTGATGAGGGCGGCTCCGGCAGCGCCGGCGATGATGCCCACGATCTCAGGGCGCACATACTGTACGATTCCGGCGGAATGAAGCTTAAGGGCGCCGGCTATATCGCGCAGGAAGCAGGCGATGCAGAAGCCCATGTTGGCAGGGTTGCCGAAGGCTGTGAGCACCAGCGCCGCGATACCGACGATTACGCCGGTAAGCAATACGGGAAGATTCTTTTTCATAATAAATAATAACTCCTTTTGTTTTTTCACCTGTGGACAAAAGCCATAGGTGTGATAAACTGTATCTGAAAAGGGACTGTCCCCCTTATCAGCAAAATAAAAGTATGAGGTAATTGCCTATGTCCATATATCTCGACAACGGAGCGACTTCCTTCCCAAAGGCCCCAGGCGTGGGGGAAGCCATGCTGGACTATGTAAACAACATAGGCGCCAATGTAAACCGCTCCACCTACGAGGCCTCAAGCGAGGCGGAGATGGTGCTCATAGAGTGCCGCGAGCGGCTTTGCACGCTCTTTGGAACAGAGGACATCACCCACGCGGTGTTCACCCCCGGCATGACGGCGGGGCTGAACATGCTGCTCAAGGGCTTCCTCAACCCCGGCGACCACGTCATAGTCAGCAGCCTTGAGCACAACGCCATGATGCGGCCCCTGCGCCAGCTTGAGACTCAGGGGGTGGAGTTCTCAAGGATACCTGCCGACAGCCGCGGCATCACCGACCCAAAGGATATCCTGCCCCTTATCAGGCCCAATACAAGGCTTGTAGCCATAATGCACGCCTCAAACGTCTGCGGTACGCTGCTTCCCGTGAAGGAAATAAGCGATATATGCAGAGAGCGGGGGCTGCCGGTAATACTGGACGCGGCCCAGACCGCCGGGCATTACCCGGTAAACATGAAGGAGCTGGGCTTATCGGCGCTGTGCGTTCCCGGCCATAAGGGGCTTTTAGGCCCCCAGGGCATAGGCGCGCTGATGCTTGATGAGGAGTTCGCAAAGCGGGTCGAGCCGCTTATATCCGGTGGCACAGGCAGCGCATCGGACAGCGAGCTGCTTCCGCCCTATATGCCCGACAGGTTCGAGTCCGGCACGCTGAACATCCCCGGGATATTCGGCCTCAACGCAGCGCTGGGCTTCATACTGGATAAGGGCGTCCAAGCCTTCCGCGCCCACGAGGAGAAGCTTACAAAACGCTTCACGGATGGCCTCGAGGGCCTGCCGCTCCGCCTTGCGGGAACGAAGGATATAAGCAGGCGTGTAGGCGTAATATCAATAGACTTTACCGGCCGCGATAACGCGGAGGTCGCATACGAGCTGGACAAGCGGGGCATAATGACCCGCTGCGGGCTGCACTGCGCTCCCAGCGCCCATAAAACCCTGGGCACCTTCCCTCAGGGAACGGTGCGCTTCAGCATTGGCTATGCCAACGCCGAATGTGACGTGGACGCGGCGATTTCCGCGATAAAGGAAATACTTCGTTAAATTTTGTAAGAATTTTCTTACAGCCAAATTCTAACATGGCGGTTGTGCCTTTTCCACAGCCGCGGGAGCGATTTAAAGATTATTTTGAGATATTGCTAAAGCGATAAAGAAAAGCTATAAGGGTAAAGGGATAAAAAAAGGAACGGTATCCGCCGTTCCTTTTTTTATGCCGCAGAGGTGGCCGAAGGGCCGCTTCTGCGAAGCGTTACATATCGACCTTTAATCCTATCCCCATCTCCTTCGCCTTGGCGTATATGCGCCGGGCTGTGACGAGGTCCAGCACCGCAGAGCCTACGGACTTGAAGAAGGTTATCTCGGAGTCGCTTTCCCGGCCGGGGGCAGCGCCGTTTATGAGCTGGCCCAGCTCGCCGGTCATGCGGTCTTTGCTGTACTCGCCCCGGTCAATGGGCTGAAGTATGTCCCCCGCCTCGCCGAGCACACCCTCCAGTGTGTCCGCATAGACCTTTCCCGCGTGGGTCAGCGTGTAGGAGTCTATCTCCACCATGTCGTAGGTAAAGGAGCCTATGCCGTTCACGTGGGCGCCGGGCTTCAGGAGCCTGCCGTCGAATACGGGAGAGGCGGCGGTGGTGGCGGCGGTGATTACGTCCGCGTCGGCTATGGCCTCCTCGGGGGAATGGACGGCGACTATCTTTGTATTGAACCTGCCCGCGAACTTTTCGCTCATGGCTCTGGCAAAGGCCTCCGCCTTCTCAAAGGTGCGGCAGTAGACCTTGGCAAGCTCTATATCCCGTACGGTGAGAACCGCCTCAAGCTGGCCCGCCGCCTGACCTCCCGCTCCGAAGAGGGCGAAAACCCTGCTGTCCCTGCGGGCGAGAAGGTCTGTAGCCGCGCCGGCCACAGCGCCTGTGCGCACCCGCGTCAGGTATGTGCCGTCCATGAGGGAGGAGACGGCGCCGGTGGAGTCGTCCATCAAAACCATGGTGGCGGGGACGCTGGGAAGGCCCCGCTTGGGGTTGTCCGGATATACTGAAACTATCTTTACGCCCAGGGCGGAAGCGCCGGGGGCATAGCCGTACATGAACAGCGCCGAGCCGTTATGCACCGGCACCGGCAGGTTTGCGCGGAGGGGTATGTCGGTATCCCCTGCGGAATAGAGCGCGAGGGCGTCCTTAGCCGCCTGTACCGCCTCCGCCATTGTGAACACCTTTGCCATATCTTGCCTTGTGAGCAGGGTTATCATGATATATACGTCCTTTCATTCCTGTTATTTATTGTAATTATTTACCGGCTGTCTCATATGATTTTACCTTCCGTGCAATACCGCCGTCAATACGGCTGGAAACATTTGCTGTGCGGCGCAACCTTTTCTGGTATAATTGCGTTATAATTTATATAAGGATACCGGAGGTGGGCTATGCTGGGAAAGGGCGAAAAAAGGCTTGTGGCGGCGTATTCCGCGGCGCATTTTGCCGTGGATCTGTGCTGCGCAATGCTGGTGCTTCCCGCGGCCCGGGCCGCCTCGGATAAGGCCATGGCGCTGCTCATATACAACTTCTGCGCCTTCGCCATTCAGCTGCCCATGGGCGTGCTGGCGGACAGATATGGCGGCGGAAGGTACTTTTCCGCCGTAGGTTGCCTTATGGTGGCCCTGGGCGGGCTGCTGCCCGCGCCCATGCTTACCGCCGTCGTATGCGGGCTGGGCAACGCGGCCTTCCATATAGGCGGCGGCGCGGACGTCATGGCGGTGACGGAGGGGGCAAAATACCTGGGCATATACGTTTCCCCCGGGGCAATGGGCATATTCCTCGGCGCGCTGGCCTCGCGGGCGGGCCGGAGCTTTGCCGCTTTCGCCGCCTGCCTCATGCTCGCCTGCGCAGTGGCGATCATGACGTGCTGTAAAGACGGGGCAGGGCCGGGGAGCCCTGAGCTGCCCCGGGGACGGGAGCAGTGGCTTCGCCTTATGAGCCTGTTTATGGTGGTGGTGCTGAGAAGCTACGGCGGGGTGATAATGTCCTTCCCGTGGAAGACTGGGGCCTGGGCATGGATAGCCGCGCTGTGCGTGGTGGGCGGCAAGTGCATAGGCGGCTTTGCCTCGGACCGCTTCGGTGAGGTGCGCTCCGCCACCGTCACGCTGAGCGCCGCCGCCATAGCGCTGATATTCTCCGCCTTCCCGCTGCCGGGGGCGCTGGGGCTGCTGCTGTTTAATATGTCCATGCCCGTAACGCTGTACGCCGCAAGGGATATACTGAGGGAGGGCAGGGCCACCGCCTTTGGGCTGCTTACCCTGGGGCTTTTCCTCGGCATGCTGCCCGCCTTTTCCGGGGCCTCCGGCAGCGGGCAGGATTACGCCATGATCTGCCTGATCTCCATAATGCTGATACGGGTGGGGGTGGGCAAAAGGTAATGCTGCGCGCCATGGGCTTATCGCTGCTGCTTACGGAGCTGATAGAGCTTTCCGCCGCCCTGCTGCTGAAGAAGAGGGAGGATATGGGGCTCATCGCCCTTGCAAACCTTATGACCAACCCGGCGGTGGTATACCTTTCGCTGCTGACGAAGTCCCTGAGGCCGGGGCTTTACCCGGCGGCGGCCGCCGTGACGGAACTTTTCGCTGTGCTGGCGGAGGGGTACGCCTACAAAAGGCGCGCCGCCAAAATAGCCCGCCCCATGCTTTTTTCCCTGTGCATGAACGCCCTCTCCTTCGGGACGGGGCTTGTGATAAAGCTGATATTTTAAGGAGGTACGGATAATATGAAAAGGATCCTTTGCGCGCTGCTTGCGGCGGCGATGCTGCTCCTGCCCTGCATGGCGCTTGCGGACGTGATACTTGAGCCGGAGGACAGCTTTTACAAAAGGCACAGCGACCAATGCGCCTATCAGGCCGGCAGGACCTACATAGCCGAGGGCGAGGGCGGCTCCGCCCCGGTATACGGCGCGCCGGACAAGGGGGAAATAAGGCGCATCGACAACGGAAACGAGACCGTCTGCCAGTGGCTCTATACCGATGGGAACGGCGCTCAGTGGGCGCTGATAAGCGACGGCAGCGGCTGGATAAACCTCTATGACTTCAAGGTAAAATACGACTGGGTGGAGTTTGAAAGGGAGCATAAGGACGAGATAAAGCATGAGGACGCAGAGGTGGACGCCGCCAAGGGAGCGGGGGATACCATAATATTCTACGACTATCCCGGCTCCGAGAGGAAGGTCTTTGACGTAAGCCTCGGCGCATTTGGCAGCGACAAGATAACCGTGGACACGACCTATACCGACGGGGAGGGCCGCAGATGGGGCTTTATCGGCTACTGGTACGGCTACCGCAATCTCTGGATAAGCCTTGACGACCCGACTGTGGAGGTTCCGCCAGCGGCGGAGCAGCCCGCCCCGGTGAGCACCGGCGCGCCCGCGTACCTGCCCCCCAAGGGCGGCGGCGCGCCCATGATAATCGGCGGCGGCCTCGCCGCCTTAGCCGCCCTCATAGCGGTGGGGATGATAAGGAAAAAGAAGTAAGCCGAAAAAACTTCACTGTCCGGGTGTTGTGCTGCAACACCCGGATGTTTTATAATATGTGTACATACAATTAGGGGGAATAGGTATGGTAAAGCTGTGGTTTGCGAAGGTAAGGCCGGACGGCATAATACCCTCAAAGAGGGACGAGGACGCGGGATACGATATATTCCTCGCCTTTGACGGGGAGTATATACGCCTCGAGCCCCACGAGACAAAGCTGTTGCCCACCGGCATAGCCAGCGCCTTTGAGCCCGGGTATTATTTTCAGATACAGGAGCGGGGCTCCACAGGCTCAAGGGGGATAGGCAAGCGCTGCGGCGTGATAGACTCCGGCTACCGGGGGGAATGGTTCGTGCCCATGACAAACCTGAACACCGTCCCGCTGTACTTTGCGAAGGAATCGGCAGGGGAATACCTGGAGGGGCTGAAGGAGCGGGGCGAGCGCTTCAACGTATACTACATAACTAAGGCGGTGTGCCAGGCGGTGCTGCTGCCGGTGCCGGAGACGGAAATAACCGAGATACCCTATGACGAGCTTATGGAGATGAAGTCGCTGCGCATGACGGGCAGCCTCGGCAGCAGCGGCAAATAGCGGATATTTTCCGGGAAATAAAAAACGGAGGCGAATTAAATGGCTAACATGATGGACTACATAGAGTGGCGCGGCGACCTGACCTTTTCGGAAAGGCCCTTCAACGAGGTGGACGGACTGATATTCGCGGAGCTGTCGTATGTGGATTATTCCAACATAGTGCCCAATACCGTGGTTGAGGGCATAACCCTAAAGCGGGCGGCGGAGGAGTACTTTCTTAAGTATCCCGACAGCCGCGGCAGGCTTGGCATAGTAGTACCGGACAGCATACACGACCTGCTCAGGGCGGCGGGGAACAGCGAGAGGTTTGGCAGCGTGGTATTATCCGGCTATACCGCCGAGACCAGCGAGGAGAAGGAGGAGCAGTTCAGCGCGGTCACCTTCACCATCGAAAACAGGATACGCTGCGTAGCCTTCCGGGGCACCGACGACTCCATAGTGGGCTGGAAGGAGAATTTCAACATGTGCTACATGTTTCCCGTACCGGCTCAGAGCGATGCGGCAAATTACCTGAACATGGTGGCGGCGGACTGGAATAAGGACCTCATAATCACCGGCCACTCCAAGGGAGGCAACCTTGCAGTATACGCGGCGGCATACTGCCTGCCCGAGGCGCAGGAGCACATAACCGCCGTATACAACTTCGACGGCCCAGGGTTCCCCACCAGCCAGATAACCCTGGAAAATTACGGCCGCATACGCGGACTCATGACTACCCTGCTGCCCGAGGCGGATATAGTGGGCATACTTCTGGATCACGAGGATCAGTACCATGCGGTAAAGAGCAACGCCGTAGGGGTATGGCAGCACGATGGCTTCTCATGGGAGCTGATGGGCACGAAATTCATATACAGCGAGGATATAAAGAGCAGCAGCAAGCGCAAGGACAAGACCCTCAGGGCATGGGTGGACGACATGGATATGGAGCTTCGGGAGCAGTTCGTCAACAAGCTCTTTGCATTCTGCAAGAGCACTGACGCCCGCACCCTCACCGACCTGAAACGGGATCCCATAGGCCTGATGAACGCCATAAACGGAGCGTTTGAAGACGAGGAGACGAGGGAGGTGCTCAAGAGGTCCCTCTCGATGCTGCTCTCTGAGGATAAGACCCACCGCTACGCCGCCGCCCAGGACAGCCTGATGCGCATCAAGGGCAAGGTGACGGAAAAGGCCGCGCTTGCCATAAAGAGAAAGAAGTAACGGCATCAAAGCCGGAAAAACCCAAAAAGTGGCGTTCAGCCACTTTTTTGATGCTCTTATATCCTGCCGGTGGAGTCCGTCTTTATGGTGCCGCTGCGGTAGGCGTCGAGAAGGGCGTTAAGATCCTCTATGCGGCGCTTTATGCCCTCTCCGGCGTCGGTATCGGATATCATGAGCCTGCGGGGAAGGTTTTCCACTATAAAGGAATGTGAGGTTATATCCTTCTTGCCGTGTATTGCCTCCTCCCGGGTGGTAAAGGGCTCGTGGGCGGCGATGCGCATTCCGTGGGAGCTGAAGAACATTGTGTAGCCCGCTATGCCTGTCTGCTTGTGGTAGGCCTTGCAGAAGCCGCCGTCTATGACTACCAGGCGGCCGCCCCCCTTTCTGGGGTCTTCCCCCTCTTTTACCTTTACTGGCATGTGGCCGTTTATGATGCGGCTCCAGGGCTTGTGCAGGTCGAAGTCGTCCAGTATCCTGCGGCAGAATTCCTCGCTGCCGTAGTAGACGTAATAGGGGTTCTTGGGTTCCGTATATGAGGCTTTATCCTCGATGAGAGCCCGCTCGAAGGTGGTTATCTTTGTCCTGCCGCAAATCGGGGAATTCCTGCCGCACCAGAGGAACCAGAGAAAGTCCAGCCCGCGCAGCCGCTCCATGCTGCCATCGGGAGCGAAGTAGCCCTGCCGCGCCAGCCTGTCCGCCCAGTCCAGAAATGCCCGTCCCTTGAGGGGGGTATCGGAATAAAGGGAAAACTCCATGAACTCGCCATTGCCGTCGCAGGGTATGCAGCCGTGATAGAGCAGGTTGCCGTTGTGCCTGCGGTATATGGAGCCTACGGAATAGAGGAACCGGGTGTGGATCTGGAGCTTTTCGCTGCGGCGGAAGCTGGAGACAAGGCCGTCTATTATATCCTGCTCCTCGGGGGTGAGCTTGTTGGGGTCGGCGGGGTCTATGGTGGGAAAGTCGGTATCCCGGAGGGGGTATACCGTGCCGTCTATCTCTATGGTGCCGTTTTGATAGTTTATGCGGGATAGCATATCCCGGTCAGACATCTGGTACTCCGGCCGGCGGGCTATTATCTGCCCCTCCAGCTTGAACATTATTACGCACATCGCCTTGTGCATGCGGGAGAACAGCTCGCTGTCCCGGGGCAGGCTGTGTCCCGCCGGCAGGACCCGGGGCCGGAATACCGCCGCATCCCTGTATGTGACGTCGCTGAACACCGCCAGGGGCAGAAGGTTTATGCCGTAGGCGTTTTCCAGCATATCCATGTTGTCATACTGTATGCAGTTCTTTACGGCGATGGCCACGCACACCGGGCTGCCGGCGGCCGCGCCCATCCACAGCACGTCGTGGTTGCCCCACTGTATGTCCACGCTGTGGTGGCCCATGAGGTTGTCCAGAATTACGTCGGCGTGGGGGCCGCGGTCGAATATGTCGCCGACTATGTGCAGGGTATCCACGGCCATGCGCTTTATGAAGGTGCAAAGCTCAATTATGAGAGTATCCGCCATGCCGGTGTCTATTACGGAGCGGATTATGTTGTCGTAATAGGTATGTTTGTTGTGCTGGTCCTGTGGATTGAGAAGCTCCTCCATTATGTAGGCAAAGTCCTGTGGCAGCGCCTTGCGCACCTTGGAGCGGGAGTACTTTGACGCGGTGTAGCGGGCCATCTCGATCAGCCTGTGCAGCGTCACCCTGTACCAGTCGTTGAGGCCGAAGGAGGCCCTTTCGTGTATGCCGTGGAGGGTCTCCACGGGATAGTATATGAGCACCGCAAGGCCGCGGCGTTCCTCTGAAGTCAGGGTGCTTTCAAACAGCTCTTCTATCTTTTCGCATATGGCCCCAGAGGCATTGTTGAGTATATGGAGGAAGGCCTCATGCTCGCCGTGTATGTCGCTCATGAAGTGCTCGGTGCCCTTTGGAAGGCTGCGTATGGCCTCCAGCTTTATTATCTCCGCACAGGCGGACTGTACCGAGGGGAATTCCCGTGAAAGCAAGGTTAAGTAGCGGATATCCTGCTCCATGAATAAGCTCCTCCAAAAGTAATTATTATAGGTATATTATAGCATATAAGCTGTAAAAATAAAGAAGCCCCTCAAAAAGAGGGGAATATATTATTTTATCAATAAGCAGCACAGGTCATTCACGTTGGTTCCTGTGGGGCCTGTGAATATAAGGCCGTCTATCTGTTTTAAGGCGTTGTAGGAGTCGTTGTCCTTCAGCACGTCGGGTATGGAAATGCCCAGCGCCTCAAGCTGTCCCTTGGTTTCTCCGGTGACTATGCCGCCCGCCGCGTCGGTAGGGCCGTCGGTGCCGTCCGAGCCTACGGAGAAGAGGCATACGTCCTTCATGCCCGCGATGCCCATAGCGCCGGACAGGGCCAGCTCCTGATTGCGGCCGCCTGAGCCCCTGCCGGTTATGCGCACCACAGTTTCTCCGCCCGCAATGAAGGCGAGGGGTTCCCCGGCGCCCCTGTGATACTGGGCGACGGAGGCTAAGAAGCTTCCCGCCTCCTTTGCTTCGCAGCAGAGCGAGGCCGTGAGAACAACGGGCCTGTAGCCCAGCCGCCTGGCAGTTTCCGAGGCGGAGGCGCAGAGCTGGGTTACGCTGCCGGTGACGATGGTTTCAACGTTATTTAGCTCCTTGGGAGTCTCGACATCCATAAGGGACAGAGCTTTGTCGGAAAGCTTCAGGCCGTACTTAGAAATTATGGCATGGGCGTCGGCATTGGTAGAGCTGTCGGGGCAGGCGGGGCCTGAGGCTATCATGTCCAGAGGGTCGCCTATTATATCGGAAAGTATTATTGCGATAATGCGGGCGCCGCCGCAGGCCATGGCGAATCTGCCGCCCTTTACTGCGGAGAGCCGCTTGCGAATGGTATTCATTTCGGTTATATCGGCGCCGGAGGCCAGCAGCTGCCTGTTCACGTCCTGCAATTCCTCCAGCGATACCAGCGGGCTTTCAAACAGGGCGCTGCCGCCGCCGGAAACCAGGAATATCAGCGTATCCTTTGGGGTCAGGCTATGGGCAAGGGAAAGGGCCGCCTCCGCCCCGCGCACGGAGTTGCCGTCAGGCACAGGATGCCCCGCCTCATATATGGCGATATCCTCCGAAAAGCTGCCTGCGGAGTGGCCATACTTGGTTATGATCACGCCCTTTTCTATGCGGCTGCCAAGGTGATCATATGCCGCCCTGGCCATTTGATAACCCGCCTTGCCTATGGCCACCAGCTTTACCTTATGGGGCAGGCTGACGGAGCCGAGGGCTGCCTTTACTGCGTTGTCTGGCATCGCCCGGTCAATGGCTTCTTTTATGATGAGCTGCGCATCGTCGCGTATATTCATACAATTCTCCCGTATAGGCTTGATTTAGTCTATTGTAGCATCTTTTGCGGTATAAGCAAACAAAATAATAAATTAACATGCAACCTTGCAGTAAGGTAAACCGTTTAATATACAGATAACCGCAATACGGAGGATATTTTTGCTATGAAGAAAAGACTGATTAAGCTGATCGCCCTCGCTATGTGCGCCGCCATGCTCACCGGCTGCGCCGCGTCCGGCGGAGTGAAGAACCTTACCGATGGCGTAAATGCGGCGGATGTGACGCTGCCCGAAGTGACCGACTATACCATGATAGGCGACCTCGGCGCGGGGCTGATGCAGTACGCGGCGGCGCAGGAAGCCGAAAACCCCGTGCTTTCCCCGCTTTCGGCCTATCTCTGCCTTGCCATGCTCATGCCCGGAGCAAATGAGAACACAAAGGCGGAATTCGAGAAGATACTTGGAGCGGACTGGGACTACGTTTCCGCCCTCGCCGCCGATATAGCCGCACAGCTTGAAAAGACCGGCGGCAGCACCAAGCTCGACCTTGCCAATTCCATCTGGACGGACGACGACAAGGCCGTTATAGAGGAGGAATGGCTAAAGACCGTAAAGGCGTATTTCGGCCCCGACATATACAGCGCCGACCTGCCCAGCGACGGGGCTCTAAAGGCAATAAACAAGTGGGTGAACGACAAGACCAACGGCATGATACCCAAGCTCCACGATGACAATTACGACAAGGACACCATAATGGTGCTGCTCAACGCCCTTTATATGAAGGCGGACTGGGCACATAAGTTTGAAGGCCAGGACACATATGACCGCGAATTCACCAAAGCGGACGGCAGTACCGTTACCGTGCCTTTCATGAACATGTTCGAGGCCTATGAGAGCTACATAAAGACCGAGGACGCGGAGGGCATAATGCTGCCCTATGACGACGGCAGGCTGGCCTTTATAGCCCTTAAGCCCGGCAGCGGCGACGCACGGGGCTATGCCGCCTCCCTCACCGGGGCCAAGCTGAAGGAAGCCATCGCCGCCGCAAAGGCGGATACCTTCGTGACCGTCAACATGCCCAAGTTTGATACCGAATACTCGGTATACCTGACCGACGCCCTCAAGGCCATGGGAATGACGGACGCCTTCGATCCGGACCTTGCAGACCTTTCCGGCGCGGGCAGGGGCGTTGACGGGCCGCTGTACATATCTTATGTCTTCCAGAGGGTAAAGGTGGATGTGAACGAGGAGGGCACCGAGGCTGCCGCCGTAACGGAGATCGCCGCAGCCAAAGGCTGCGCGCTCCCTGCGGATGAGCCCATAGTGCTGACCTTCGACAAGCCCTTCGTATACGCCATAGTCGATACCGAGACCGGCGTGCCCCTCTTTGCGGGCGTAATGGAGAACCCCGAGGCGAAGTAAAAAATAATTAGAAAAATCAAAAAAGCGGCTTAAAGCCGCTTTTCAGTCTGTCAAAAAACCCCAGGGTTGATAAGGGGCCGCAGCCCCTTATGTTTAATCCGGCTCTGACGACATGTGCGTCAGAACGGATGAAAACCCAGAGGTTTTCGTACTTTGCGGATTTTGCCGCCCGGGAGCGAATGCGAGAGGCAAAACCCGTAAAACTCAAAAAAGTGGCATTCAGCCACTTTTTTGACACTCTGAAAGCGGCTTAAAGCCGCTTTTTTGGTTTTGCGGGGACAGCTAAACCCTAATCATCTATATCTTTGTCCTGCTTGACTATCGCGCCGGAAACGGCGTCTATTTCGTATTCATACTCAAAGCCGTTGCACTTGAAGTCTATCTCATATACCATGCGGCCGTCCTCTCTATCCAGCTTGCATTCGTATTCGGTTATGCTGCCATTGTCAAGTCCGGCATGTGAAAGAGCTGCGGATTTTGCCTTTGCCTCGCCTATATAGCCTCTGTCGGCTGACTGCTGCTCATTCTTTTTATTGTCCTTTGGATTTTCCTGCTTTTTCCCGTCCTTTGTGTTTTCCGCCGGCTCACCTTCGTATTTGAGTATTTCTCCGGTATTCGCGTTTATGTCGTATTCATACTCCCTGCCGTTCCAGTCAAACTCCAGCTCGTATATCATGGCCCCGTGCTCATAGTCCATTTCAAACTCATAGCCGAGTATTTCTTCGGCCTTTGCCCCGGCGTGAGCAAGAGCTATTTCCTTTGCTTTGGCCTCGCCTATATAAGCGCTGTCGCTGGCGGCACCCTCTGCCGTTACGTTGGTTATGCTCTTGCTGCCGGATTCCCCTATCAGGTTCAGTTCGTTTACGCTGAGCCCCGCCAGCTCGTCAAAGGTATGAGCGGCATTGTTTTCGGTTATTTGCTTTATCAGCTGAGCTTTTCCTTCGGTTATGCCGTACTGCTCCGCAAGGCGTTTTGTGTCAGGATCGTCACTTATAGTCTGACTCAGCACCGCGCCCTTGAAGCTGCCTGTATCCAGCATATCCTTTACCTCTGCGCTCAGCCTGTTTTGCATTTCCGCGCTCTTTATGGGATCGTCGCTATCTACGCTTATAAGTATGGAGTTGGCCAGTTCGGATATATATCCTTCCCTAAGCATTGAACCTATTATGGCGTTTACCGCCACCTGGAGGTCGCTTCCCTTAAGCTTCATATCGCCTATGACCTTTACTCCGTCCTCGTTTTTCGGGGTTACCAATACTACCTGTTCCTTCTTATTCACCCCAAGCTCTATGCTCGGATTGACGTCCAGCGCTACGGTGGAAGCTACGCTGTGATTGGCTCCGTATAAGTATGTTCCAGTTACTATCAGAACCAGCGCCGCTGCCGCTGCCATAACCCTGCTGAATACTCTGCCGCTTTTCTTTTTTGCCGTATTTTCCAATATTATTACCCTTCCTTTCTGCTCCTCGCATTTTCCCATTACTTCTTTAAGATTATTCGGAGCGGCATTGCCAAATGCCCGTCTTACGCTTTCTTCCGTACGCCTGTTGCTCACTTTAAATGCCCTCCCTTTTTTCAAGTTTTGATTTAAGCTTTTTTATTGCCCTGCTGTATTTTGAAAGCACCGTCGCAAGCGGCAGGCCGAGAAGCTCAGCCGTTTCCCTGTGCTTCATGCCGCCTACGGCATGGAGTATCACTATCTGCCGTTCGCTGTCGTCCAGAGCCTTCAGGCACTGCTCCAAAACCAGCCTGTCCTCCGGCGAGGCCGGCGTCTGCTCAAGGTATTTGTCCCAGTCCTCCTCCGGGATGTCGGAACGCTTTCCCCGCTCACGCAATTTTTCCATGCACAGATTTCTGGTTATTGTTATAAGCCAGGCCATCGGCTTGCCTTGCGGCTTATATCCCGCCGCGCCGAGGTAAGCACGCACAAAGCATTCCTGCGCTATTTCCTCCGCGTCGTGGGAGTTTTTAAGCAGGGACAGCGCGAAGGCGTATACTGAAGGATTGGCTATCCGGTACAGCGGCTCCATGGCAGCCGTGTTCCCCGCTGACAGCTCCATCATGCAGTTTTCCATTTCTTCCCGCTGGCTCTGCCCACATTCAGCAACAGCATTCAGGCATATAAGCATATTCTCTTACTCCTTTCACCCTGTAAACGGAGAATACCTGGTTTTTATTGCAAATAAATTATATATGATTTCCGTAATCCATATACGTCTATGTCTATCGAAAAAGCCCGCCATGAAAATGGCGGGCTCAGCTAACGTTCTTCGGAGTTAAATGGCCGTTGTTTTATCAGTCTGCTACATAGGGCAGAAGGGCAACGATGCGGGCGCGCTTGATGGCGATGGCCAGCTCGCGCTGATGCTTTGCGCATACTCCGCTCATGCGGCGGGGCATGATCTTGCCGCGCTCGCTTACGTACTTGCGAAGACGTGCGGTATCCTTATAATCGATGTGCTCGACCTTATCTACACAGAAACCGCATACCTTACGCCTGGACTTGCGGGGACGGGGCTTCATTTTGCGCTCTTCCATTTGGTGAATCTCCTTTCATTGGCTAGATGGCCCCTGCTTAGAAGGGCAGCTCGTCGTCCTCTATCTCAGAGAAGCCCTCGGGGGCAGGAGTGTTCTGGCGCTCAAAGCCGCTGCGCTCATAGCCGCCGCTGCCGCTGCCGCCATCCTGGCCCTTGGGGGTGAGGAATTCGATCTCATCTGCGATTATTTCAGTAATATATCTCTTTGAGCCGTCTTTCGCGTCGTAGCTGCGGTTCTGTATCTCGCCGATAACGGAGACCTTGCGTCCCTTTGAAAGATACTTGCCGCAGAGCTCGCCGAGCTGGCGCCATGCTACGATGTTGAAAAAGTCGGATACCCGCTCCCCGGCCTGATTCTGGAAGCGGCGGTTCACGGCGATGGTGAAGGTGCACACAGTGGTACCGCTGCCGGTGGTCCTCACTTCAGGGTCGCGGGTGAGGTTGCCGATAAGGATTGCTTTGTTCATTTTTGTACCATCCTTTCAGCTAAAATCTTGGTTTAATCAGCCGTTCTGGCGAACTACCATGTAACGCAGGATGCTTTCGTCATTCCTGAAGTTACGCTCAAGCTCGCGGGGCAGCTCGGGAGCTGCTGCGAAATTCACCAGCACATAATAGCCCTCGGTCTTATAATCGATGGGGTAAGCCAGCTTTTTGCGGCCCCATTCATCGGTCTTTTCGATCTCGCCGCCATTGGCGGTTATGATACCGGAGAACTTTTCGATAACGCCCTTGATGGCTTCATCCTCCATCTCAGGGGTAACGATGTACATAGCTTCATACTTGTTCACGCTTTTCACCTCCTTATGGTCTTGTGGCCCTGCCGCGCTTTGGGCAGAGCAAGAAGCACGCTAGCTTTCGTATTATATCACCGGGAAAAGCCCTGCGCAATAGGTTTTTTAAGAAAATAAAGGGTTTTTTGGCGGCCCCGCCTCCCATATCCCGCAGTTGTTAAAAAAACAAATCCGATGTATAATAAACTATCTATACAAGGAGAAATGTGACCTTTGAAGCCTTTGAACATAAAATCCGCCCTCGCCGCCTTCGGCATAGGCGTGGGAGCCATGGCGATAGCGTATATCTTCCCCGTGGGCCTTATGCTGATGCCCGCGCTGCTGGCCTTTGCCGGCACGGTATGGGGCTATGGGGGGCTGGCCATAGCTGCGATAACGGCCGCAGGCGGCATAATATGCATAGCGGGAACTGTGGACTCGAGCATAATAGGCGCGCTGGTGATGTTCATACCCGCGGGCATAGCGATGACCTATATTTTCATAAATAAACTGCCCTACCGCACTGCGGCAGTGATAAGCGCATTCTGCGTGGCTGTGGGTATGTACATCATGACATGCGTGCCGGCGCTCATGGAGGGGGAAGGCCCCTTCGCCTATTATTTACAGTACATGGCCGCATTCGGCGACGCGGTGGAAAAGACTGCGGCACAGATGGGCATAGACGGGGATAAGGCCGAGATGCTGCGCAAGATGGCGGCATACCTGGAATACAAGGCTCCCGACATGGCGGTAATGGCAATGATGTGCATGGGCATGGGCGCAGGTCTGGCGAACGTAGTGGCGGCAAGGGCTCTTTGCAGGGCGAAGGGCGCAAAGCTCAAGCCCATGGCGAAGTTCCACCTGTGGCAGCTTTCCCGGGGCTTTACCTATGGCAGCCTTGTGATGATAATAGGCGCCATAATCATATCCGCGCTGAAGATAACCAATTCTTCCGCCATAGTCACGGCGGTGGAATGCGCGGTGGCGGGGCCGTATGCGCTCATGGGCGTCTGCCTGATGGCGTTCATGGTAAGGATGAAGCTCCGGGGCACGGCGTTCACGGTGTTTTCGGTGGTAGCTATGGTGCTGCTTTTTCCCTACAGCCTTTACGGGCTTTGTATTATAGGCGCTGCGGACAGGCTTTTCCGCATGCGCAGAAGCTATGTGGAGCGAATGCACAAATAAGCCGAGAAAAAGCTTTTTCCTTGGGGGGAAGGTATTATGGACAAAAAACCGCAGCTTGCGTTTATACCTCTGTTCATAGCGGCGGCGGCGGCCTGTGGGCTGCTGACGGTATGCTTTGCCGAAAAGTGGGTGGCTCATGTGCTGCTGGCGGTATGCGTGGTTTCCTTCAGCATAGGCATGATAGCGATGGCGGCCTATAAGAGGGCGGTCAAATACGCCATGAACGACATATTCCGGGAAAACGACACCACGGCGGGCAATATCATAACAAACATAGCAATACCCTGCGTGCTGTTTGACAGCGACGGCAAGATCGCCTGGAGCAACGATGCGTTCTCGGAGCTGTATCCGGGCACCGACATATGCAGGCTGATACCCGATATGGATCCGCGCTTCCCCAATAAGGCCCAGTCCATAGAGTATAACGGCCAGCACTTCCAGCTCATGAGCATGCCGGTACAGCGCATACGCACAGAGACCCGGCTCACCTTCCAGTACTGGCTGGACAGGACCGAGGCGCTGCATTATTCCCGACTTTACGAGGAGCAGATGCCCACGGTGGGGCTGATACAGGTTGACAATTACGACGACCTGATGACAGACAGGCAGTTTCACCGCAACAGCGTGCTCTCGGAGGTGGAGCGCAGGGTAAGCGACTTTGTTACCGCCATGGAGGGCGTATACAGAAGGTACGACAACAGCAAGTTCTTCTTCGTGTTCGAGGCAAAGCGCATAGCGGAGCTTGAGCAGCAGCGCTTTACCCTTCTCGACGAGGTGCGCGAGATAGATACGGGAACCGGCCAGCCGGTAACGCTCTCTATTTCCATAGGCGTGGCGGACAGGATAGCCGCCTCCCGAAACGGCATGCAGCTGGTGCTGGGCAGGGGAGGCGATCAGGCGGTGGTCAAGCGGGGGGCAAACTACGCCTTCTACGGCGGCAAGCGCCAGGTAACCACAAAGAACTCCAGAGTAAAGGCGCGGCTTTTCGCCGAGGCGCTGCATCAGCTGATGGACACCGCGGATGCGGTTTTCATAATGGGCCACAGTCTGCCGGATATGGACTGCGTAGGGGCGGGCCTCGGCATAATGCGCTGCGCCAAGAGCATAAGCTGCCCTGCGTACTTCGTGCTGGATGAATCCAACGCCAGCATTGATGGGGCGATAGAGGCAATGAAGGAAAACAAGGCCTACAGGGATACTATAAAGACGCCGGAGCAGGCCGCCCAGATGATGCGCTCCTCCTCGCTATTGATAATCGTGGACACCCAGCGCAAAAGCTCGCTGCTCAGCGCCGAGCTGCTGGAAAAGGCGGGCAAGGCGGTGGTCATAGACCATCACAGGCGGGCTGTGGACTCCATACAGAACCCTACCCTCAACTATCTTGAGGCGGGATCCTCCTCGGCCTGCGAGATGGTGACAGAGGTGATACAGTACTTTGACGACGGCCTCAAGCCCACCACCTTCGAGAGCGGGGCGCTGCTTGCGGGCATCACTATGGATACAAAGCATTTTTCCTTCAATACCGGAGCGCGCACCTTTGAGGCGGCAAGCTATTTAAGGCGCAACGGCGCGGACAACACCACCGTGAAGATGATGTTCCAGGACGATATGCAGACCTACCGCAACAGGGCCAAGGTAGTGGAAAACGCCATAATAATGGAGCAGGGGATAGCCATATCCGCATGCCCCGCAGGCATGGAAGCCACCAACCTGATAGCCGCACAGGCGGCGGACGAGCTGGTGAACATAAAGGGTATTCAGGCTTCCTTCGTGCTTGCGGAGCGGGGCCAGGTGATATACATAAGCGGCAGAAGCCTCGGGGACATCAGCGTCCAGCTTATACTTGAAAAGCTGGGGGGCGGCGGGCATCAGTCCATTGCCGGCGCGCAGCTGAAGGACGTGACTATGGACGAGGCCATAAGCAGGCTTACGGAAAGTATAAACAGCTATTTAAAGGAGGCACACGAGAAATGAAAGTTTTACTGACACAGGACGTTAAGGGCAAGGGAAAGGCCGGCGACATCATCAATGCAAACGACGGCTACGCAAGGAACTTCCTTATCCCCCGGGGCCTCGCAGTTGCGGCAGACGCAAACAACATTCACGCCGCTAACCTTAAAAAGCAGGCCGACGTACACCGCAGGGAGGTGGCGAGGCAGAACGCCAGGGCCTTGGCAGACGAGATGAAGGGCCTCACCGTAAAGGTATACGCCAAGGCGGGAAGCGGCAAGCTGTTCGGCTCAATAGGCGCGGCCGAGATAGCCGAGGCGCTCAAGGAGCAGTACGGCATAGACGTGGATAAAAAGCGCATAAAGCTGGATGAGCCCATAAAGTCCCTGGGCATAACCGATATAACCGCCCACCTTTACGAGCAGACCGATACCAAGTTCAAGGTAGAGGTGCTGCCTCTGGAGGCAAGTAAGAATTAACGGCATAAAGGCGCAATAAAAAGAGCAAGAGGTTAAGATATGGAAGAACCCCGCGTACCCACCACGCCGCCCCACAGCCTTGAGGCGGAAAAATCTATACTGGGCAGCATGCTGCTGTCCCATACAGCCGTGGAGCAGGCAATGGAGACGCTCAGCGCTTCCGACTTTTACCTTGCACGGCATCAGGATATATTCCAGGCGATAAAGGGCATATACGACAGGGGAGAGGCCATAGACAGCGTCACGGTCATAGACGCGCTGGACCGCATGGGCAAGCTTGCTTCTGTGGGGGGCGTGATGTACATCACCGAGCTTTCGCTGTACGTACCCAGCGCGGCAAACGCTGCCCACTACATAAGAATCGTGGAGGAGCGCAGCGTGATGCGGCAGCTCATAGAGGCCAGCACCGCCATAGCCTCAGACGCTTTCTCGGGGGAAAAGAGTCTTGAGCAGATGCTGGACGACGCGGAGCGGGCAATATTCAACATATCCATGAAGAAGACCTCCGATACGCTGGTGCATATCAGCGAGACGGTGCTCAGCTGCTACAACCGGGTCGGGGAACTGATGAAGCTCAACGGCGCCCTAACCGGGGTTACCACAGGCTTTGCGGATCTGGACAAGCTCACCTCCGGCATGCAGCCCAGCGATCTCATCATAATCGCCGGCCGCCCCTCCATGGGCAAGACCGCTTTTGCCCTTAACCTTGCCCAGAATGCGGCTGTAAAGGGCAAGAAAACCGTATGCATATTCAGCCTGGAGATGAGCCGTGAGCAGCTGGTGCAGCGTATGCTCTGCTCAGATTCCGGCGTAAACATGCAGTCTGTCCGCACCGGCACCATAACCGATGCGGAGCTGATACGCATAGCGTCCTCTCTTGATCCCCTCTCCAAGGCGAGCATATACATAGACGATTCCGCCGGGTGCAGCGTGGCCGAGATACGCAGTAAGTGCCGCAGGCTGCAATCCCGGGTTGGGCTGGACATGGTGGTCATTGACTATTTGCAGCTTATGCAGACCTCTGGCAAGTACGATAACCGGGTATTGGAAATATCCGAGACTACGCGGAAGCTGAAGATACTCGCCCGGGAGCTGAACGTTCCAATAATTCTCCTGAGCCAGCTTTCCCGCGGCCCTGAACAGCGCACGGATCACCGGCCCGTTATGGCGGATCTTCGCGAATCCGGCGCTATCGAGCAGGATGCGGATGTGATAATGCTGCTGTACCGGCCTGCCGTGTATGACGCGGAGGCGGACAACACCACCGAGGTAATAGTCGCCAAGCACCGCAACGGCCCTACCGCCACGGTAAAGCTGGCCTGGATAGACAGCAGCGCCAAGTTCGCGGATTTGGACACCACAGGCCGGGACGAGGGGTTTTAGGGATTATTATTTTCCTCTTCTTTTCTCTTTCTTTTCGGGAAAAGAAAGAGAAAAGAAGCAAAAGAGAAAGAAAAGCCAACAGGAAATAAACAGGATAAAAAGACAGGGCGCAAATATAAAAAGGAGCGGAGAGAACCGTTCCTTTATTGTTTTGATTGTTGTAAGCTTTTCTCTTTCTTTTTGCTGCTTTTTCTGTTCTCTTTTCCCGGAAAAGAGAAAGAAAAAGCAGAGGCAGAGGCAAAGCTCTATTTATGCCCGTGCTTGTACAGCTGCCTGTTGTCCAGCGCCCACTGGCGCTCGGTAAATTCACCGTCGCTGACAGCGGCGAGGGCGTCGAACATCTCGAACATGCGGGAATCCAGCACGTCTATCTGGCTGACTATCTCGGCCTCGGGGAACATGGGCGGCTTTGGGCTGCCGTATTCCGGCACGCTGTGGTGGGAGAGGAGAATATGCTGCACCAGCTCCTTGGTAGAGTTATCTATCATGAGCTCGGCCGCCGCCCGCTCAACTATGGCCACTCCCATGTTTATATGGCCAAGCAGCTGGCCGGGGGTGCTGTAGCCTGTTGCAAGGCCGAGGCCGCCTACCGTGAGCTCCGGCACCTTGGCGACGTCGTGGAGTATTATACCCGCATAGACCAGCTCGCAGCTAAGGGCCGGGTAAAGCTTTTTGTATACGTCGCAGACAGCCTCGGCAGCCCTGAGCATGGTATGGGTATGGTAAAGCAGGCCGCCCCGCATGGCGTGGTGAAGCTTGAGCGCCGCGGGATAGCGGAAAAGCTCCTCCCGGTTTTCCCTGAGTATATACTGGGTGAGCATGCGCAGGTCGTTGTCCGTAAAGCTCTCCGTAACCTTTATTATATCGTCGTACATCTCCTGGGGGGGCAGCGGCGCGCAGGGCACCAGACTGGACATATCCACATTGTCGGAATCCCTGGCGGCGCGTATGCGGTCTATCTTCAGCTGCTCCGAGTCCTTCCATATGTTTACCGTAGCCCGGACCTTGATTATGCTGTCCGGTTCGTATACGCCGTGCTGCTCTATGCTGTAATCCCAGAGCTTGGCGGATATTTCGCCGCCGGCATCAGCCAGTATCATGTCCAGATAGTCGCTGCCCTTTACGTTGCTCTTTATAGCTACGGACTTGACTACGCAAAAGCCCTCCACCTGATTATTGGCGGGATTCACTATGTTGTTAAGCAGGTTCATGCGTCCCATGGCGCTATCCTCCTTATATAAACTCAAAATACCATCAGTTGACAAGGACACACAAGGTTTTATAAGCCAAACAGCACGGCATAACTGTGTCGTCCTCATTTGAAATACAACCAGTATTTCTGCACTCGTCCTCCTTGTTCTGCCATACTCTTTGGCTTCTAAAACTCGAAGACCCTAAAGAGCTTGTTTTGAGGGCGATCCAAGGCCGAGGAGCGCAGTACTACTGGATGTAATACAAGCGACGAGAACGCAGGAGCGTCCCAAAACAAGCCTTTAGGGCTTGTGTGCTCTTGTCAACTGATGGTATTATACCATAATATGTCCCACGCCGGAAATAAAAAGCTTTTGTGTAGTTTGAAACGGATTATTCTGATATAATGTATGCAACCTTTTGTGTCGTCAAAACGTTTAATATACAGATGAAGGGCAGGTAATTGCGCATTGACCCCCAAGAGCATTGAAGCCATATACAGGGACAACTGTAAAATGGTTTACTGGGCGGCGTATTCCGTACTAAAGCGGGAAAGCGACGCCATGGACATCGCTCAGAGCGTATTTTTGCGGGCGATAAAGAACATCGATAAGCTGAACACAATGGAAGACGGGCAGGTAAAGGCATGGCTGTACCGCGTCGCCGTGAATCTGTGCTATGACGCAGGCCGGAGGCTGAAGCGGGAGATACCCGCCGAGGAGCTGCCCGAGCCCAATACTGACCGGGAATACGAGCTGCCCGAGGCCTCCGCCATATCCAGAGATCAGCGGGAACGGGTGAAGCGGGCCATTGATGCGCTGCCCGATATATACCGGGAGACGGTGATGCTGCATTACTATTCGGGGCTGGACTACAAGACCATAGCGGCCATGCAGGGCAGCACCGAGGGAACGGTGAAATCCCGGATATTCCGGGCAAAGGAAAGGCTCTATGAGCTGTTGAAAGAAGGTGAGAAGAATGACTGACAGGCTGGACGATCTGCTGCTTTCCATAGGCGAAGAGCAAAATGACAGGGTGGATTTTGACCAGATGTACGCCGATCTTCTCAAAAAGCATAAGGAAGAGGAAAAAAAGCGCAGCATAAGGCGTTCGCGCTTCGTGCGCTATGGCGCCATGGCCGCCTGCGCGGTGGCGCTCATAGGCATAGGCGCCGCCATGGTAAACAGCAGCCGCTTTAAGGCTGAGGCCCCGGCAGAGGCTGCCATGACCGAGGAATGCGTGGAAGGATCCGCCGCGGCGGAGGAAGCCCCTGCGGAGGCGGCCCCGGCGGAGGAGCCAATGATGGCGGAGGCGCAGGAGACTGAAGCCCCGGTGGCGACGGAAGCGGCGCCGGAGGAAGGCGCGGACGATAAGGGCTTCAAAAGCACAGCGACTGCCGCCGGCGGAGCCGGCGTAGAGATAGGCACCTGCGACGATGCATGGAGCAGGCTGAAGGCGGCCGGAATAGAGGCGGAGCCGTATGATAGCGAGGACGCGCCGGAGGCAGGCTATGCGCTGATGACGGGCGAGGGCGAGGCGATATGGAACGCCGGAAGCGGGGTATACAGGGTAACGCTCAACGGCGACATTGCGGAGCAGCTAAAGGAGCTTTGCAAATAAAAGAATAATAAAAAGGGGCGGCGTGCCGCCCCTTGATACTGTCGAAAAACCCAGGGGTTGATAAGGGGCCGCAGCCCCTTATGGCTTTATTCGGATTTGGCGACATGTGCGGCAAATCCGCAAAAGGCGCTTGCGTAGCAAGGCTTTCCCTGCATGAGGTGCTGGCCGCGCCATAGGCGCAAGCACCGAATGAGAAAACTCAAAAAAGTGGCGTTTAGCCACTTTTTTGACACTCTGAAGGGGCGTGCCGCCCCTTTTTTGCTGTCCTGCGATATTACCGTATGTCCTCCTTCACGCTTTCCGGGGGGACGTCCAGCTGCCAGGGGTCCTTGAGATACCCGCGCAGCAGCTTGAAGGCGGAGGCGTAGTAAAAGCCGTCGCATATGCGCTCGTCGGTGGTAAAGGTGTAGGGTATGTAGTGCACCTCGGCTACCGTTCCGTCCCGCTGCACCTCAAGGCGTTTTTCCTTTGCGCCAAAGCTGCAGAACACAGGCACGTTGCCGAAGTCGTACAGGTGATGGAATACCGGCGGTATGCCTAAGCTTCCCATGCTGGTTATGAACAGACTGCCGTGGAAGGGGCTGACCCTTATGAGGGAAGCGGGTATGAGCCCAAAGTAATCCATGAAACTGAGTATGCCCATGACCAGCCTAAGCACCAGCCCGGGTATGTAGTTCAGGGCCCTGGCCGTGCCGTCAAAGGAGGAATCCTCTTCCTTGGCCGCCCTTATGGTGGAATTCAGTACCTCGTATACCTGTCTGGCTGTGGCGTCCTTTGGAAATACCGCCTTTATGACGGTATCCGGGGAGCCGGTGCGCATCTCCTTCTTAACGTCCATATTGACCCATATCTCGTTGCGGGCGTAGAGCTTCTGGCCGGAGAGGAAGCGGTTCAATGCCGGACGTTGTGATACGGTGCGCACATAGGCCGCAAGCAATACATGGGTTATACCGAAGCTGTCCAGCCCCTCCGCACGTTTCTGACGAATGTAGTCCTCCATGGAGGCTACATCCACGCTGTAGGCCAGCAGGTTGGTCGCGCCGTTCCTTCGGGGCATTATGTACCATGCTACGCGGTCCATGGGGTTGTAGCCACGTATCCTTCTGCCCTCGTAGCGGTCGCCGAAGCGGCGCTTTACTTTATTTTCATTCAAAAGATTTTTACCCCCTGTTGAAAAAATATATAGTGAACTCCATATATTATGATAGTATTTTATGCCTGTGAGGCCACCGTGTCAACGGCGGAGAATTGGTGGATAAAGAAATTAAGGAACTGTTAAAAAAAACAGAATAAGGGTTGCAAGCGCAAACGGCCCGGGTTTATTATTTAATAGTACCATCAGTTGACAAGAGCACACAAGCCCGAAAGGCTTGTTTTGGGGTGCTCCTGCGTTCTCGTCGCTTGTATTACATCCAGTAGTACTGCGCTCCTCGGCCTTGGATCGCCCTCAAAACAAGCTCTTTAGGGTCTTCGAGTTTTAGAAGCCAAAGAGTATGGCAGAACAAGGAGGACGAGTGCAGAAATACTGGTTGTATTTCAAATGAGGACGACACAGTTATGCCGTGCTGTTTGGCTTCTAAAACCTTGTGTGTCCTTGTCAACTGATGGTACCTCAGAAGGAGCCGAATTATATGATAACAGAAGAAGCACAGGCCGTTCTTCAGGACCTTGACGACCACAAGTTCGCTAAAGTAAAGGAAGCTGTCCGGGACATGCATTATGCAGATGTCGCGGAGCTTTTCGAGTCCATAGAGGATCAGGAGACAGCTGTGCTGCTGTTCAGGCTGCTGCCAAAGGACACTGCGGCAGAGGTATTCTCCTATATGGAGAGCGAGAACCAGGAGCAGCTGCTGACGGTCCTCACAGACAAGGAGCTTCGGCACATACTGGACGAGCTGTATCTGGACGACTATGTGGACCTCATCGAGGAGATGCCCGCCAACGTTGTAAAGAGGGTATTAAAGAACTCCTCCCCCGAGAACCGTAAGCTCATAAATCAATACCTGCAATACCCCGAGGATTCCGCAGGAAGCCTGATGACCAACGAGTACGTCTACTTAAAGCAGACGCTTACCGTGAATCAGGCGCTGGCTGTGATACGGGCCAACGGCGTAGACAAGGAAACCATAAACAAGTGCTACGTGCTGGACGACCAGCACCACCTTGACGGCGTAGTAAGCCTCCGTGATCTGATACTTGCAGATCCCCACGCCAGGGTCGGGGACATAATGCGAACCAACGTAATAAGCGTGAACACCAACGACGACCAGGAGGAGGTCGCCAAGATGTTCTCCAAGTACGATATGCTGTCCATGCCCGTTGTGGACAGGGAGAACAGGCTGGTTGGTATAATCACCATAGACGACGTGGTGGACGTCGTTCAGGACGAGGCCACTGAGGACTTCGAGAAGATGGCAGGTATAGTGCCAAGTGAGGACACATACCTTAAAACCCCGGTTTTCACCATATTCAGGAGCCGCATAATGTGGCTGATGGTGCTGATGGTTTCCGCAATGGTATCCGGCGCACTCATAACCCACTTTGAGGGGGCTATATCTACCTTGCCAATACTGGTATCCTTCATCCCCATGCTCATGGGTACCGGCGGCAACAGCGGCAGCCAGACCTCTACTACGGTTATCCGAAGCATGGCGCTGGATGAGATAGAGCTTTCCGACTTCTTCCGCGTATGGTGGAAGGAGGTGAGGGTAGCCCTACTTTGCGGTACTGCCCTTGCGATAGTGAATTATATAAGGATAGTATTGCAGTATCACGACTGGGCGGTAGCCATGACCGTAAGCCTGACGCTTATAGTCACAGTGCTGGTGGCAAAGTCGCTGGGCTGCATACTGCCCATGCTGGCTAAGAAGCTCAAGCTGGACCCCGCCCTTATGGCATCCCCAATGCTTACCACCATAACCGACGCCTGTTCCATATTGGTCTTTTTTATCTTCGTAATGGCCATACTGGGCGGAAGGCTGTAGGGACTGTATCGTGCAATATCGGGATCATGTCCGCAATAACTCAAAAAAAGCGGCGTTTGAGCCGCTTTTTTTGATGCTTCCTTTCAGATGCATTCCACGCCGTAGAGCCTGAGCGCCAGCCGGCGGACGAGCCGCCTGCGGTTGCGGCGCACCGTTGCGGGATCGCAGCGGAGACGCAGCGCCGCGTCGGCGTCCTTCACGTTGTCGAAGTACTTCAGCTCTATGGTGAGATAATAGGGATCCTCCCCTATGGAGCGCAGGGCGTGCTGCATTTTGCGGACTTCTCGCTCGTCCGCCGCCAGCCGCGCCCTGAGTTCTGCCATCTGGGCGGAATGGACCTCTTCCGGCGTCAGACGCATGCCGGGGCGTATGAGGCGCACAAGGGACGCGGAGTGGTGCCGGAGCGCCTCTACGCCGCAGTTTTCCAGCTCCGTAAGCTCCTCGCGATTGTCCTCTATGCGCTCACGTATTATGGGCAGGGCGTACAGCCTGCGCTCCGTGGCCGCCATGGCCGCCTGAGACGCGTTGCTGTCCATATGGCCGCCATAGTACATGTCCAGCGCGGGCACGCTCAGCATGTGGTTTTCGGCTTCAGAATGATTCATCTTCTGATCCTCCTTTAGGAAGTAGTAATGGCAGAACGTTTGTTCGATTGATTGCTGTAACCAAATAATACAACCTCAAGGAGAGAAGCGTCAATAATAAAAAACAAACTTATACCGAAAAAGGTACTTTACTATGCAAACCTGCACAATTCGCGCCCTGAAAATGCCTTTAAACTGTCGTTGAAAGGCAAATCCTGCGGGTTTATACTAAATACGGTGAGAAAAAGGCCCTGCGCCGGATAGGGCTGGGGAGCCACTGGGACGAACGGAAGGTTCGCCCTTTTTTGTTGCGCAGAAATTAGGCGCGTATTTTCAGAAAGGAGGAAAACAGTATGATACTCGAACTGAAGGGAATTCCCAACCCAAAGCAGGCGGAATTTTTCCGTTCCACGGCGCGGCACACGGCCTACGGAGGGGCCAGGGGCGGCGGCAAGAGCTGGGCCATGCGCCGGAAGCTGGTGCTGCTCGCCCTGAACTATCCCGGCCTCAATGTCCTTATAATGAGACGGACGCTGCCGGAGCTGAGGGAAAACCACGTCATACCGCTGCTGAAGGAGCTCAAAGGCGCCGCAAAATACAACGCGGCGGAGCGAGTCTTTAAGTTCCCAAACGGCAGCAGGCTGCGGCTTGGCTACTGCGACAGCGCCAGCGACGTCTACCAGTATCAGGGGCAGGAATACGAGGTGATAGGCCTTGAGGAGGCTACCCACTTTACCGAGGAGCAGATGCAGTTTCTCACCACCTGCAACAGGACGGTGCGGCGGGACTTCTCCCCCCGCATGTACTATACCTGCAACCCCGGTGGCATTGGCCACGGCTGGGTAAAGCGGCTGTTCATAGACAGGACGTACAGGCGGGGCGAGCGGGAGTCGGACTACAGGTTCATACCCGCAAGGATATACGATAACCCGGCTCTCATCACCGCCGACCCGGAGTATCTCAGGCAGCTTGAAAACCTGCCGGAGGAGCTGCGCCGGGCTTACCTGGACGGGGATTGGGACGTGCTGGCGGGGCAGTTTTTCCGGGAATTCTCCCGGGCAAAGCACGTTATAGAGCCCTTTGAGCTGCCAAGCTGGTGGCGCAGGTTCCGCTCCATAGACTGGGGCTACAACGACCCCTGCGCCGTGCTGTGGCATGCGGTGGACGGGGAGGGCCGGGTGTATACCTACCGTGAGCTGTACCTGCGCTACACAAGGGCCGATCAGGTGGCGGAGCGGATACGCAGGGAATCGGAGGGGGAGGATATAGCCTACACCGTTGCGTCGCCGGATATGTGGCAGAAGCGGGGGGCGGTGCTGAAGGCCAACGGCGGCTTCGAGGGGGAGAGCATAGCGGAGCTTTTTTCACTCTCGGGGGTGCCGCTGACCCCCGCGGACAATTCCCGCATTGCGGGCTGGCAGCGGGTGCGCAGCTACCTTGCGGACGCTCCGGACGGCGAGCCGCGGCTGAAGATATTCTCCTGCTGCGAGAACCTGATACGCACGCTGCCGGGACTGATATTCGACGAGCACGACCGGGAGGACGCGGCCCAGGGAGAGGACCACGCGCCGGAATCCCTGCGCTACGCGCTGATGTCCCGGCCGGCGGTATCGGCGGAGCCCAGGAGAAGGAGCAGCCCTGCCTACGATCCCTTCAGCGAGGAGCCGGAGGGAAAAGGGGGCTTTCTTGCAAAGTGAGGAATGAATAAGTAAAAAGGAGATATTATATGCAGACCATACAGGAAAACATCAACGTGCAGGCCATATACGACCTGTTTGAGGAGTACAGGAATGCCTACGGCAGGGAGTGGGAGCGGCTGGAAAAGTGCGAGCGCATGTACCGGGGCGACCACTGGCACGACGTGCCGGAGGCAGACCCCGGGGAGCCACGGCCCGTCACCCCCATAATCCAGTCAACCATAGAAAACATCAGGGCAGACCTTGTGGACCAGTACCCTCAGGCCATAATCACCGCGGACAGCCCGGAGTACGGCGAGATAGCTGAGATGCTTACCGGCGCCATACGGGAAAACCACATCCGCGCCGGGTACGCCAGAGAGTATGCCAAGCTGTCCCACGACCTGCTCGTGGGCGGGTACATGGTGCAGGAGGCAGGCTTTGACAAGAGGCTTAACTGCGGTATGGGCGGAGCGTTCATTCGGGAGGTGGATCCCCGGAGCATAATGTTCGACCCTCTCTGCCCCGACATCGGGGACGGCAGGGCGGTGTTCAAGTTCGTGCCCTACCCCCGTGCCTGGTTCAGGCAGCATTATCCGGATAAGGAGCGGGAGATGGAGGCGGACGGGCTGCTGCTAAAACCCGTCCGGGACAGCCTGCTGACCGTATCCGACGAGGACAGCATAATGCTTATCGAATGCTGGCTCAGGGAATACGACCCGGATACCGACAGGTATTCCGTAAGGATGCTGAAGCTGGCCGGCGGCGTGCTGCTGGAGGACAGCGCAAGGCAGCGCCCGGAGGGCTATTATGCCCACGGGGAATATCCCTTCGTGGTGACCGCCCTCTACCCCAGGAGGGGCAGCTGCCTCGGTTTCGGCCTTGTGGACATGTTCGAGAACCAGCAGCTTTATTCGGACAAGCTGGACCAGATAGTGCTGAAAAACGCCCTCATGGCCAGCCATAACAAGCTGCTGGTCACCGGCGCCTCCGGCTTCGACATAGACGACCTCAGGGATTGGTCAAAGGAGGTACACCGGGGCGAAAACCTCAACGGCGTCACATGGTTCTCCACCGCCCCCCTGCCCGGCTACATACTGGATTATATCCGCTCCATGCGAAACGGCATAAAGGAGGAGTCCGGCGCAAACGACTTCTCCCGGGGCATGGCAACCGGGGGCGTAACTGCGGCCTCCGCCATAGCCGCGCTGCAGGAGATGAGCAGCAAGCGGAGCCGCATGGCGGCCAAGGCCATACACGACGCATTCGAGCAGGCAGTGCGCCTGGAGATAGAGGTGGAGAGGGAGTACTGCATATTCCCGAGAAAGGTACACCTGAAGAACCGCACAGATACATTGCTTTCCAATAAGCTCATGAAAAAGACCGCCCTCGGCAACGATATACCCCTCGAATTTACCGTATCCGTAAAGGTACAGCGGGAGAACCGCTTCTCCGTTACCGCCCACAACGAGCTCATGCTCAGCATGCTCAAGTGCGGCATGATAACCGCCGACGTGGCCCTCGAGATGATGGTATTCGACGGAAAGGAGCAGGTTCAGGAGCTTATGACGAAAAAGCTGGAGGAGGCGGAAAAGAAGGCCGCCGGGGAGAAGGAAAAGGAGCGGGAGCAGGCTTATGGCGAGGAAGAAGGCACCGGCCCCATAGAGCAGGAGCTTGCGGCTAAGAAGGGGCGGGGCGCGGCATAATAGGCAAAAAGCATAAAAGGAGGCGCAGGAATTGAAGAAGAAAAAGGACATGGAGAACCTCACCCATACCCTGAGGAGCCAGGGCAAGCGCAGGATACCCTCCGACGTGATGGGCAGCTACACCGGCACCTACGATGACGAGGAGGATATGCAGCCGGTGCAGGACGCGGACGACCTGTAAAGAAGCGCCGGCATTTCTGCCGGCGCTTCAGAGTGTCAAAAAAGTGGCTAAACGCCACTTTTTTGAGTTTTCTCATTCGGTGCTTGCGCCTATGGCGCGGCCAGCACCTCATGCAGGGAAAGCCTTGCTACGCAAGCGCCTTTTGCGGATTTGCCGCACATGTCGCCAAATCCGAATAAAGCCATAAGGGGCTGCGGCCCCTTATCAACCCCTTAGCCGTGAGGCTACATGATTTCGAAGGAGTTCAGATAGTATTCATCGCCTACCTTCATAAAGCTTGCGGCGGCAGAGGCGGCGGCCGCGGCGTCGGCTGTGCCGGGAGCGCCGCTCATAAGCACGCCGGTTACGGTGAGCGTGCCGTCCTCCTTGAGCATGGCGTCCTCAGGCTGGAAGCCATAGAAGGGGGTGACGCGGGAGAGCTCCACGGTGCCGTCATCCTTAAGCTCCACACCGGGGCCTTCCTCTGGCGGCAGAGATGATGAGAGGGGGAACTTATATGCGGAGCGGTATTCCTCCTGGGTGACGGTGCGGGAATCCCGGCCCTGAAGCCAGTATTCCCTGCAATAAGCCACACTCTGATCTCCTGTCGGTACGGAGCTGAGGCTGGTGAAGTCGGGGCCGCAGGCTGCGGCTGCGGCGTTGAGCATGGGCAGTATCTGGGTATACTCATCGGCGGTTATGACGTCGCCTACAAAACCCGGGTAAAGGGCGCTCTTGCCAAAGCTGAATTCCTGCTCCCCCATGGATTCGTCGGCTACAGCGCCGGCAGGAAGGTATACGGTATAGCCCTCGTCCCCCACGGAAAAGCCGTTGTACAGGTCCAGATGCTCCTCTATGTCCTCCTGGGTAAGGTCGCTGTAATAGCTTCCGTCGTCAGCGATTATGTTCCATATCTGCTGGGCTACGGTATCCTCCGGGGAGTAAAGGCCGGATACGGAGGCAAGGCTCTGCTCATTGCCGTCGGAGTCCATGACGATAAGATGGCGGGCGTGCTCGGATTCGCCGTCCTCAAGGAAGGACACGGTCTCGGTAAACATAATGTTTGTATATTCTCCTTGAGGAAGCTCCGCCCTGAATACCGAAAGCTCGACTTTCGTATTGGGTATAAAGCTGTCCGTCCGCTCAGATAGCGGCAGCTGTTCGGAGGTTATCCTGGTGTTCAGCTCGTCCTCGTATTCGGTTATGGCCTCATTCATGGCGGTGTTTTCGAACACCGGGAGCTGTAATGCCAGCATAAACTTTGCCGTATCCTTATCCGAACCCTCGGGGTAGTATACGGTCTTTACTTCCACGGTATAGCCGTCGCCGCAAATGGCGGCGGTTTCCTCAGGTGAGGGAGCTTCCGTGGCGGTAATGTCTATTACAGGCTGTTCCGCCGGCTTTGCGCAGGCGGAAAAAAGCAGGGCCGCTGCGAGGACGGGGGATATTATTGCGAAAAGGGCTTTACGCATGTGTACGTCTCCTCGATGATACTGATTTACAATTCAGGATAACACAAAAACGGAGCGCGCTTCAACGCATACCAGAAAAATTAACAAATATCACGGAAAGGAGCCAATATGGGAGAAGATAAAAAGCAGGATACTTCACAGAAGGACAGGAACGAAGCACTGAATTGTCTCCGGGACATATGCGCCAACGGAGGCAAGGATTCAGACAGAATATCCGCCGCCAAGCTGCTGCTGGAATACGGCGAGGGCGAAAGCGACGACGCGCTCACCGTCATAATGGAAGGCGCGGCGGGGGAGTACGGAAAATAAAAAAGGGGGTATGGCCCCCTTTTTTTATTTTAAATTATCCATGAGCTTCAGCAGCAGCTCCTTTTGCTCTGCCGTGAGTGTGCGCCACTTGGAAAAGAGAAGACGCTGTTCATCGGTGAGCTCCGCCTGCTCGCCCTCCGAAAAGAACTGGGCGAGGGTGAGGCCGAAGGCGTCGCATATCACCTCCAGGGTAGATATGCTGGGCATGGTATTTCGGCTGAACATATTGGAAATGGTGGATTGAGAAAGGCCGGATTCCTTTGCAAGCCGGTATTCACTCCATCCATGACGTATCATAAGCTCGGTTATGCGTGCTTTTGTGTCCAAAATACTACACCTCTTGATTATATTATATGACTCAGCTGAAAACTATATAGCATACATGAGTATTGACACGACATTACAAATGAGATATATTTCAAGTAGCATATCTGTAAGGAGAAGAAAAAATGACTACTTTTTTTGGAATTATAGGAATGTTGGGGTCGGCTGTATGTGCTGCTTGGCTAATAATTCAATGGATACGAAAGCAGCCTAAAAAGTTGCCCCTGATATGCCTTGCCGCGTCACTTGTGCTGATGGTGCTATGCGCGTCCATCGAAACAGAAAACGATAAGACAAGAGAAAAACATGCGGTGGCAGTTTACGAAGCCATAAGCTCCGCCGAAAAGGCCGCAATGCCGGAGGAAACGCAAACGCCGCCGGAGGAAACGCAAACGCCGCCGGAGGAAACGCAAACGCCGGAGCCGACAGCAACGCCAAATAATATACCCGACGTCAGCCTTGCTCCAGTGGAGGTAGCCAAGGTAAGCATAGAGGATGTAAAACAGATTTTATATGACAAGATCGCAGGGAATTTTGAATATGTGGATGTCAAAGGAGACGAAACAAGCATAAGCGTCAATGTTGCGGAGAGCGGAATAGCGCTGGAGGCTATTTTGGCAAATAGCCAAGAAAAGTTCACGGAATGGCGAGAAATGAGAGAGTCCATACGAAAATTTTCTGAAACCGTATATAAACTGGTAAAGGATAGCGGCTTTAAAGATACTATCGTATATGTCAACCTGCTAAACGATCAGAATAAAGAAAACACACTGATTATGTATATGAACGGCGTCTTGATATACGATGCTATTGATAACTGAGAATCAAAAAAGAGCTTCGATTAGGACGAAGCTCTTTTTTGCGTTTTTGGCGGTTCAGCTCAGGCTGTCGCGGTTCCTCTGCTCCCGGCGCATCTGCCGCTCACGGGCGGCGCGGCGGCGGGCAGCCTCGCGGCGCTGCTTCTTTTCGAGGGAGGTCAGCACTGCCATGGCGATCACGGATATGACAGTCAGCACCGCAAGCACGATAAGCGCTATGGTGAGGGCCTTGCTTATGGAGTCCCCTACCGTTGCCCCAAGGGTGCTTATGGCGGACTGCTGGGCGTCGTCGGTCTCCTGCACGTTGCGCACGCCCAGCACCTCCGCCTTGATGTGGGCGGTATAGGTGTATGGGTTGCCCGCAGGGTCGTTCATCTGTACTGCAAAGGTAAGGTCACGGGGTTCGCCCACGTATACGGTCTGGGTAGTTTCAAAGCTGCCGGTAGGCACCACGTCGGTACGGTATATTTCGTTGAGCTTGGTCTGTTCCGTGCCGTTCTCGTCGGTATAGGCTTCCTCCATGGATATTACGAGGTTTGTCATGGTCATGGTGCCGGTATTGTTTATATCGAAACGCACGCCTATGGAGCCGGCGGAGTTCAGCGTCTCCGTCACGGCGGCGGTGAACTGTATGCCCAGAAGGTCGGGGTCGATGTACTTGCGCACCACGTAGCTCTTGGTCTTGTCCTCGTATTTGTCGCCGGAGGTGGTAACGCCGGTTATGCTGAAGGTGACGTAGCGCTCCTCCTCGGTGACCACGTTATAGGTGAGCTGGCGGTTCTCTCCTATGGCGAGGGCGAAGGAATCCGAATTGACCCGGTTGCCCTGATCGTCGGTTATCTTTATGTCGCTTATCTTCTGGTTGCCGTTGTTGGTAAGGTTGAGGGTAAAGGTGACGCCTGCGGCGGTAGCCTCACCCTGTATCACCTCGACGGATATTCTGGAATTTACCATGCCAAGGGTTATGGCTGCGGCTGAGGCGGTTCCCTCTTCCTTGGTGACGGTATCCTTGTATGTGACCTTCGGCTCGGAGGTGACGGTGCTTTTGCCCATCTTGTATACATACTGCACCTCGGCGGAGGCGCCGGCCTCTATGGTCTGCTTTTCCTTCAGCATGGAGTCCTTGCCGCCTATCTCCCTATCCACCAGGGAGGTGACGGTGATGGGTGCATCGCCGGTATTGGATATCCTGTAGGTAAGGGTTATCTCCTCCCCCGGCGACGCCTGCTTTGTGCTGGCGGAACGGGTAAGGGTGACGGAGGAGGTCTTGGCGGTCTGTACCTTTACGGATACGTCCTTGCTGCGGGCTCTCGTCCCCTCGGTGTAGCTCACCGTGAAGGGGATAGAGGCGTTGAGCATCTCCTCGGAAAAATAGCAGGCGGAGGAGAAGGAATTGCTTTCGCCGGGGGCTATGGACGCGCCCGCTGTGTCAAAGTATACGTCGGGTATGGAGGGGGTTATGGATATATCCGTTATGGCCGTGCCGGAGCCGTCCTCCGCCGGCTCGTTTGTGTTTTTCAGGGTAATGGTTATGGTGCCGTCGCCCGCGGATATCATGGAGACGGGCAGCACGGAGGCGGAGACCTCCGCCGCGTAGGCCGGGCTGAATATGGTAAGCAGCATAAGGCATAACACCGCCGTAAGCAGCTTTTGAAATTTCAGACAGCGCATTTCAAGCTTCATATTCCGTAAATAACTCCCGTGTAAAAATTCATAACAAAAGAGTGAGTATACACACTCACCCTAATTATATAATACAATCCTTTTATACGCCAGTATTACCGACGAAAATTCATATTTCTTCTTTCTTCATATAGCCTGTGCCGATTGTCACGGGGGTGCAGCGGCCGTCGGACCGTTCGGTCACTTCCTTCATAAATTTAAGGAGATTTGTGTCCTCCACCGCGGCGGTGACCACCACGTTCTGAGCGAAGGCAACGTTCCGTACCTCCGCATTGGCCCGTATAAAGCCCTCCAGCGTGCCGTAGCGGGAATAGTCCATAGGTATATCCAGTATGGTGCCGGGCAGGTAGCTTACCATGCCGGCCTTGGTCACGGCGTCCGCGGCGGACTTGGAATACGCCCTGACGAGGCCCCCCGCCCCCAACAGTATGCCGCCGAAATAGCGGGTGACTACGCATAGCACGTTGGTGAGCCCCCTGCCGGTCAGCACGTCCATTATGGGCTTGCCCGCGGTACCGCCCGGCTCGCCGTCGTCCGAGAACCTTGCGGCGGCGTTCTCGCCTATGCGGTAGGCAAAGCAGTTGTGGGTGGCGTCCCAGTGCTTTTTTCTTATATCGCCCAGCAGACAAAGCGCTGCCTCCTCGCTTTCTACGGGGAAGCAGCGGCCTATGAACCTTGAACGGTTTACTGTGTACTCAGCTTCTGAGCATTGTTTTACGCTTTTGTAGGGCTTCATTAATTAAAATTACGCCTTGACTACCCGGACAAAGCCCTTCTTGCCCTTCTTTATTACTACGCCCTCGGAGAGGTCCCCCTCGTTTACGGTGGCGTAAACGTCGGTGACTTTTTTGTCGTCTACCAGCACTGAGCCTGCTTCTATCAGGCGGCGGGCATCGGACTTGCTCTTGGAAAGCTTGCCCATTACCAGCAGGTCGGTTACCTTCAGGCCGGTGGCCTCTATGTCCGCGGGGGTAAGGGCGATGGTAGGGATATTGGAAAGGTCGCCGCCGCCGCCGAAAAGCGCTTCCGCAGCCTGACTGGCTTTGCCGGCCTCTTCCTCGCCGTGTACCTGAGCGGTAAGGGTATATGCCAATACCTTCTTGGCGTTGTTGAGCGCCGCGCCGCCCTCAGCGCAAAGAGAGCGTATCTCGTCCATGGGTATGAAGGTGAGCAGGCGCAGGCACTTTTCCACGTCCGCGTCGTCTATATTGCGCCAGTACTGATAGAAATCGTATACGCTGGTCTTGTTGGGGTCGAGCCACAGGGCGCCCTTCTCGGTCTTACCCATCTTCTTTCCCTCGCTGGTGGTGAGGAGGGAGGTGGTGAGGCAGTATGCGGGCTTCTGCTCCTTCTTGCGGATAAGCTCTACGCCGCCCAGCATGTTGCTCCACTGGTCGTCGCCGCCCATCTGCAGCACGCAGCCATACTTGCGGTTGAGCTCAAGAAAGTCGTAGCCCTGAAGCAGCATATAGCCCATCTCGAAGAAGGTGAGGCCTTTTTCCATGCGCTGCTTGTAGCACTCGAAGGTGAGCATGCGGTTTACGGAATATTGGGTGCCTATATCCCGCATGAAATCGAGGAAGTTGAGGCCACGCAGCCAGTCCGCGTTGTTGGCGATTATGGCCTTGCCATCAGAGAAGTCTATAAGGCGGGCCATCTGTTTCTGGAAGCAGGCGGCGTTGTGGTCTATCTCCTCGGTGGTCATCATCCGGCGCATATCGCTCTTGCCGGAGGGGTCGCCGATGCAGGCGGTGCCGCCGCCCAGGAGGACTATGGGGAGATGGCCTGCACGCTGCATGTGGGCCATTGTCATCAGTGCTACATAGTGACCGATATGCAGGCTGTCGGCAGTAGGGTCATAGCCGATATAAAAGGCTACCTTTTCCTTTCCCAGGAGCTCGCGGAGCTCTTCGGGGTGGGAGCACTGCTTGAGAAAGCCACGTTCAGCCAGTATATCGTATACGTTTGTCATCGGGACATACTCCTTTTCGGTATATATTATTGTAGATACCAAAATTCTACCATACAACCCCCCTTTATTCAAGGGAAGGCGGGGCAAAACATAACTTGTTTTGTTACGACACTTTACGCGCCCCAAAACCGACAGCATAGTACAACGCCCAACGGTTATTATATGCGTGAAATAACCCATCCATGCAGGGAGGTGAAGGGGGCATGGCGCGGCCTGCACAGATGATAAAAAAATACGTGGCGGGGGTGGATATAAATGCCGCGGATATCCTATGGGCCCTGCTGTGCGCCCTGCTCTCCTCCTGCGGCACCGGAAGCTTTGCGCCTCTTGGCCCTGCGGCCATATGCGCGGGAATGCTCACAGGTATGGGAAGCCGGGCTTTTTTGGGGGCGGTGATAGGCAGCGCTGCCGCATACCGCTGGGCGGGACTTGCCCACAGTCTGGTGTTTGCCGCACTTTGCCTGATATGGGGCGGGCCCATGAAAAAAAGGCGCAGGGACAAGCCGGTGCTGCTCATATCCGCAGGCGTGCTCATAGCGCCCATATTTTATATAGATTCACTTGACGCCGCCATGACGGGATTGGGACAGCTGTCCGCAAGCCTTTTCTTTTCCGCGGTGTTTTACAGGGCGGCGGTGGCCTTGAACCGGGCCCACTTGGGAAGGGGCATAGGCGAGCGGGACATGACTGCGCTGTTCCTTACGGCGGGGGCCTGCTGTGCCGCGGCGGCGCCATACTGTATGCGGGGCGTCAGCCTGGGCGGCATATTGGCGGCGTTTACTGCCCTCATACTGAGCGGCAGCGTTGGCATATACGCCGTAGCGTGCGCTGCGGTAGCGGGAGCCGGAGCTGCAATAGGCGGGGGAAGCGTGGCCTTCGCGGGGGCGGTGGTCATAGGGGCGCTCAGCGCCTCGGCATTGCGCAAGGGCAAAAAGATGGGCGTGTGCTGCGGCTTCTTAGGCGTGTGCCTGGTGTGCGCATATTTTGGCGACTGCGAGCTGACCCATGGCGTCGAAGCGACAATAGCCGCCATACTGTATGTTATGATACCAAATAAAAAGCTCAAGCAGTTAGCCGATTTATTCGAAATGCAGGAGCAGGAGGCGGAAAGGCGGCTGGACAGCCTTAAAAGCCGGGTGAAGGAGACGGCGGAGGTATTGGACAGGGTGTCCAGTCTGTTTGAGGCCAGCCCGGAAAGCGAGCTGGAGCTGTTTGCGGGAAGGCAGCTCCGCTGCATGAGCGAGGCAATGGTCAACATACCGGATGAGGGTGAGCGGCGGTATACGCTGTTCTGCGGAACTGCCGTAAGGCCCAAGCAGGGTGTACGGGAGGCGGGGGACAGCATAGCCATCCGCGATACCGGCAAGGGGAAGCTGGTAATACTATCGGACGGCATGGGCAGCGGCCCGGTAGCCCGCCGTGAAAGCCAGACGGCTGCCGGGCTTGCGGGGGACCTGATGAGCATAGGGGTGAATGAGCTGGACGCGCTGGACTGCGTGAACAGGCTGCTGATGTACAAAAGCGAATACGACATGTACGCAACCATAGATGCCTTCACCTTTGACTGCGAGAGCGGCATGGGGCGGTTTTTGAAGCTGGGCGCGCCGCCCAGCTATATACTTCGCCGGGGCGAGGTGATAGAGCTAAGGGCGGAGACGCTGCCCATAGGCATAATAAAGGGGGCTGCTCCCGCCAGGCAGGAGCTGGAACTGTCTGAAGGGGACAGGATAATAATGGCTACCGACGGCGTGACGGACGCCCTTGGGGAATCCATGGCAGAGCATATCGCGGCGCTGTACGAATGTAAAGATCCCGAAAAGATGGCGGAGACGCTCATAGCGCTTTCGTCAGGAGAAGGGAAAATAAATGACGACATGAGCGTTGCCGTAGCGCTGGTACAAAAGGAGAAAAAGGACAGGAAAACAGACGTGTAGGGCAAAACTGATTTGTTTTGCTGCAATAAGTGTATTAAAAGTGAATTTTCATGGAAAGCTATTTATTTATCAAAAATCAAATGGTATAATTAGCCGCCGGCATGTGAGAAAGGGCGGGTGATTTTCGTGAAGAATCTTTGCGTTTTCGGTGCTTCCTGCTCAAATATAGACAGTGAGTTTCTTAACGCGGCCTATACGTTGGGTCAGGTGATGGCACAGCGGGGCATAGGCCTGGTTTTTGGCGGCGGCAATACCGGCCTTATGGGCGCGGCTGCCCGCGGCGTACATGACGGCGGCGGCAGGATAATCGGCGTAATACCGGAAAAGCTGAACAGGCCCGGAGTTGCGTACCCATTCTGCGGCCAGCTGATAGTAACGCCGGATATGCATACACGAAAGGCCAGGATGGAGGAACTGAGCGATGGTTTTATAGCCCTCCCGGGCGGATACGGCACGCTGGAGGAGCTCATGGAGGTGCTGACGCTGAACCAGCTTGGTTATATAACCGCGCCTGTGGTAATATTGAATACAAAGGGATACTATTCGGACCTCATTGCGCAGCTGAGGGAATGCGTGAATGAGGGCTTTACGGCGGCTCCCTGTCTGGATATTTTCTCCGTAGCGGGAACGCCTGAAGAAGCGGTCCAGCTTGCACTTAACAAAGAGCGGCCGGATATACCGGATAAGCTTGCTGACGCCATTCGCTTTGCGGCTGGAGAAACGGGACGATAGATGAAACACAACATAATGGTATGCGTCACAGGGCCCAGGACCTGCGATAAGCTTATCGCCCGGGGCATGGAAAGAAGCGCCGATGCCGAGATACACGTGGTACACTGCGTGGAAACCGGTCGTAATTTTATGGGTACCCCCTTCGAAGGGGATGCGGTGGAGTATCTCTTTACTGCGGCGCAGCTGGCAGGGGCGGAGCTTATACTCCTGCGGGCGGACAACGTGGACGACGCGCTGGTGGAATACGCCGAAAAGAACGGAATAGACATGATAATCATGGGATCAAGCCCCGTAAAATTGGACCACGAAACAATAGTGACCCGGCTGCAAAGGCGGCTCCCCAATGTGGAATTTGATATAATAGGGCAGTAATAGTTCACAAATGACCGGAGCGCCGGTCATTTTTTATGATACCATCAGTTGATAAGAGCACACAAGCCCGAAAGGCTTGTTTTGGGGTGCTCCTGCGTTCTCGTCGCTTGTATTACATCCAGTAGTACTGCGCTCCTCGGCCTTGGATCGCCCTCAAAACAAGCTCTTTAGGGTCTTTGAGTTTTAGAAGCCAAAGAGTATGGCAGAACAAGGAGGACGAGTGCAGAAATACTGGTTGTATTTCAAATGAGGACGACGCAGTTATGCCGTGCTGTTTGGCTCCTGAAACCTTGTGTGTCCTTGTCAACTGATGGTATAATAAAATTAAAGCAATATGGCAAAATAGATTTAAAGCGCAAAGGAGACAAATATATGGCGGCTGAGCTCAAGGCACGTAAGGATATGGACAAAAGGTATATGTGGGATCTTACACAGATATACAAGACCAACGAGGACTGGGAAGCGGCCTTTGAGGAGCTTCAGGCGAGCATACCCGATGTGGGGAAATACTCCGGCACGATGGGCACGCCGGAGGGCGCAAGGGCTGCGCTGGACGGCTTTTACGACCTGGTTTACAAGTCCATGCTCATGTATCTTTATGCGGAACTCAACAAGTCGGGCGACAACGGCGACCCGGAGTACCAGGCCATGAACGAGCGGGCCATGATGCTGCTGGTGCAGCTGAACACGGCCGCAAGCTACATAACCCCCGAGCTTGCTACGCTCCCCACAGAGACCCTGCAAGCCTACCTTCATGCCCCGGAGCTGGAGCTGTACCGCCACCAAATAGCGGATATAATCCGCGTGCGCAAGCATGTGCTCTCCCCTGAACAGGAAAAGATGCTCTCCATGCTGGCGGATGCGGCTCAGACCCCGGACAACAGCTTTACCATGCTGGAGAGCGTGGATATGACCTTTCCCACCATAAGGGACGAAAATGGCGAGGAAGTGCAGCTCACCCACGGCAGCTTCGGCGTGTACCGCGAGAGCGCCGACCGCCGGGTGCGCAGGGAAGCCTTTGAAAAATACTTCGGGGAATTCAAGAAGTACATAAACACCTTTGCGGCCATGTATGGCGGCAGCGTGAAGTTCGACAATTACTTCGCTGACGTAAGGGGCCACGAGAGCGCCCTTTCCGCCGAGCTTTACGGCAACGATGTGCCGGTGGCGGTGTACGACAGCCTTATCGAGGCGGTGCATGAGGCGCTGCCCGCCATGGGCAGGTATATCGCCCTCCGCAAGAAGGCGCTGGGCCTTGAAGAGCTGCATATGTACGACCTCTACAATCCTATGGTAGAGGACGCGGGCATGAAGTTCACCTTCGAGGAAGCAAAGGACATAGTAAAGAAGGCCCTTGCCCCTCTGGGCGAGGAATACGGCGGGCTTCTTGACAGGGCCTTCAGCGAGGGATGGATAGACGTATACGAGAACAAGGGAAAGACCACCGGCGCATTCTCCTGCGGCGTTTACGGCGTACACCCCTATGTGCTGCTCAACTTCACCAACGAGCTGGACGACGTGTTCACCCTTGCCCATGAGCTGGGCCATGCCATGCACTCATATAAGTCCGACCATGCCCAGGCTTTCGCCAACCACGATTATTCCATAATGGCGGCGGAGGTGGCCTCCACCGTAAACGAAGTGCTGCTGCTGAAGTACCTCATATCCAACGAGACCGACAAGAAGCGCAGGGCGTACCTGCTGAACCACTTTATTGAGGGCTTCCGCACCACCCTTTTCCGCCAGACCCTGTTCGCGGAATTCGAGAAGGAGACTCATGCCATGGCCCAGTCCGGCCAGCCCCTGACTGCCGACAGCATGAACGCACTTTACAGGCGGCTCAACGAGCTGTACTATGCCGGCGCGGTGGTTGATGATCTTCAGGATATCGAGTGGGCCCGCATACCCCATTTTTACAACGCCTTCTACGTATACCAGTACGCCACGGGTTATTCTGCTGCGGTGGCCATCGCCGACAGAATACTCGCCACCGGCGACGCCTCGGATTACCTCCGCTTCCTGACCACGGGCGGCAGCGACTACCCCATAAAGGAGCTGCGCATAGCAGGCGTCGATCTGGAGAAGCCCGAGGTAGTAAGCAATGCGCTGAAGGAGTTCGGCAACAGCGTGGACGAGCTGGAAAAGCTGCTGGGCCAGCTCAAATAATACAAACCAACGTATAATTATAAAGGAGATATATACATGACATACGATGTTGATCTTAATGAAATGAAAGCGTACATACTCAATAAGTTCAAGAACGAGGGCGATTTCGATTTTCTCAAGGAAGGCCTTATGGAGGAACTGGTGGACGAGATGATGTCCGTGGATCAGGCCTATCTGGCCAAGCTTTCGGAGGACGACGATTACGAGGACGACGACGTATACGAGATGCTCATCGCCGCCCTTCAAAATAAATACCCAAACTACAAGATGTATGCCATGCGCCTTGCCGAGGACTATCTGGACTTCTCCGAGGAGTACCTCGTCAGCGTGGATGCGATAGAGTGGGAATAAATATTTAGTGTTTTCTGAATCCTGAAAAGCGTTGGTAATACAGCGTTTTTCAGGATTTTTCTTTTTTAGCGGCTACAAATTGGCTACATTTGCAGCGATTTTTGTAGCCAGAGGCTCACGGCATAATGCCGTCAAGCTGTCTGGCTACCTCCACCTGCTTGTTGGGGTACAGGTGGCTGTACGTGTCCATCGTGGTCTGCACCTTCTCTCCCGGCCGTAACAGCTCCGGATACCTCCTGTCATGTTTCCTGGGGGGCTTAGCGGCCGATGTGACCTTTCTGCCAATGACTGCCAGCTCCCGTCATATCGTTTGCACCACCGCTTCACGCTTGACAAGCTCACCCCATATACCCTGCTCGCAAAGCTTTTCCCTTTCCTGTTGGCCAGCTTTACCACGCCTTGCCTTTTCTTTGCTTCCTGTGTTATCCTGTTCATGAGAAGTTCCCCTCCTGATGGCTGATGGTTTGTGGTGAATTCATTTTACCATCTCGCAGGTCGAACTTCTCTCCCTTTTGGTTCATATCATTTTAGCGCATACAAGCGGCGAAAAACGAATAAAAGGGTTTTAGGGCTTCGTTGATTGTTGCGTTGGCAGCTCCACCGCGATGGTCGTGCCCTTGTCCGAGCTTTTTTCCACCCAAACGGAGCCGCCGTGGAGATCGGCGATCTCCCATACCAGTGAAAGTCCCAGTCCCGCGCCGCCGTACTCGCGGCTGCGGGACTTGTCTACCCGGAAGAAGGGCTGGAAGATACTGTGCTGATACTCATCCGGGATGCCGCAGCCGGTGTCGGAGACGCGGAGCAGGAGCTTTTCCGGCTCCTGTGTGACAGAAATCCGCACCGAACCGCCCGGCCGGTTGTACTTGACAGCATTCTCCGTCAGGTTGAAGATCAGCCGGTAGATCAGTGCATCGCTGCCGGTCATAATGCCGTCGCCCTCCGCCGTCAGCGTGATGCTTCGCTTCTCCGCCAGCGGCGCAAGATCTGTGAAGATCTCCTCGACCATGGGGGCGAGCTGGATCCGCTCGTTCCGCGCCACCTGCCGCAGATTGCTCATCTCCAGCAGTGTCCTGGTCATCTGCGTCAGCCGTTCCGTCTGCTCACGCAAAAGCGTGAGGAACTCCGCCGTCTCCGGTCGCACATCAGGATGCTCCGCGGAAAACAGCTCCAACTGCGCCTGCATCAGTGCTAATGGCGTGCGCAGCTCGTGGGCGGCGTTGCCGGTGAACTGCCGCTGGGCGGAAAAGGCATTGTTCAGCCGCTCCAGCATCTGGTTAAACGAGCGGCTCAGCTGCCGGAACTCCGAAATAGCATCTTCATCGATCCTCATATCGGCAAGATTGTTCAGCTGCACCTGCTCCACCTGCGAGGTAAAGCTGCGCAGGGGCTTGAGAGCGCGTCCGCTGACGAAATAGGCGAGGATGCCGCTGAGCAGCGTCACCGCCGCCGTGATGTACCAGTTGGTGGTGCGAAAGCGCCCTTGCGCCCCATCGACTACGATGGTCAACTCCTCGTCAGGTGCTATGAGCTGCGGGTCAAAGCTCGCCGCTCCGCCATCATTCAGGATCACTGTGCCGCCGCCCTGTAAGCTGTCCGCAATGGTGTCCATATAGTACACACCGGAGGAGCACAGCAGCAAATTCATGGCCACGCAGGTGATGCCGATGAGCAGGACGGACATCAGCGTGATGCGCCACTGCAGGGAAAGCCGCTTCATTCCTCCTCGCCTCCCATCAGATAGCCCTCGCCGATGCGGTTGCGGATGGGGTCATAGCCCAGCACGGCGCGGAACTTTTTGCGCAGGGCGGAGATGTGGACGCGAATGGAATTGCTGAAGCTGTCCACGCTGTTGTCCCAAACGTGATCCATCAGCTCCTCCTGACTCACGGGCCGCCCCTGATGCACCATCAAATATTCCAGAATACCCGTCTCCTTGCGGGTCAGCGTCAAGGTCTGCCCGTTGACGGCGGCGGTGCGGGAGCGGGTGTCAAAGGTCAGGTCTCCGCAGCTTAGCAGCACATCCTGCTGGGTGAACTGCCGCAATGTCAGGCTGCGGATGCGGGCCTCCAGCTCAGCCAAGTGGAAGGGCTTTGCCAGATAGTCGTTCGCCCCGGCGTCCAGCCCCTGCACCTTGTCCTCCACCTCACTGCGGGCGGAGAGGATCAGCACCCGCGTCTCCCGGTCGGTCTGCCGCAGGGTGCGCAGCACCGTCATGCCGTCCTTTTTCGGCAGGTTCAGATCAAGAAGTACCAGATCGTAGCGCTCCACACCCAGAAGCGCCAGCGCCTTTTCCCCATCATAGCAGTAGTCCACGCTGTAGGCCAGCCGCCGCAGGCTGCGGACGATGGTCTCGCACAGGGCGCGTTCGTCTTCAATTACTAAAAGGTGCATGAGAGCCCTCCTTTTTATTTCTCCGTTTTTGTGTTGTTTTGATTATAGCAAAAATAGATAAGGTTTGCGTTAAGTTTTCGTTCTTAACAGAGACTTTAACTCTCCCGCGCTATGATGGGGGCACAAAATCGGAAAGGGTGATGAAAAATGAGCTGCGGGAAAAAGGCCGCGGCGCAGGTCGCGCTGCTGATGGCCGGAGCCGCCATGCTGTGCTTCGGCGTCTGGCGGGGCGAGGCGGCGACAGTGCTGAGCAAAGCAATCAAATTATGTCTGGAGTGTGTGGGCATTGGATAAGAAGCTTTCAGGCGTTTCACAGACCATGTCCCGCTTCCGGGGCTGGATCCAGGCGGGGGCGACGCTGCTGGCCAACCTGCACCTGCCGAACTTTCTCAAGGGCGGACTGTATCAGGGGACGGGGAAGACCGTCTGCGTGCCGGGGCTGAACTGCTACTCCTGTCCGGCGGCCTCCGGGGCCTGCCCCATCGGGGCGTTTCAGGCGGTGGTGGGGTCTTCCAAGTTCAGCTTCTCCTACTATATCACAGGCTTCCTCATTCTGCTGGGCGTGCTGCTGGGGCGCTTTATCTGCGGCTTTCTATGCCCCTTCGGCTGGTTTCAGGAGCTGCTGCACAAAATCCCCACGAAGAAGCTTTCCACAAAGAGGCTGAAACCGCTGCGATACCTCAAGTATGCCATTCTGTTGGTGATGGTCTTCCTGCTGCCGGCATTCCTTGTGAACGATGTGGGCATGGGAGACCCGTTCTTCTGCAAATACCTCTGCCCCCAGGGCGTGCTGGAGGGAGCCATCCCGCTGTCCCTTGCCAATTCCGGCATCCGGGCGGCGCTGGGCAAGCTGTTTACATGGAAATTCAGCATCCTGCTGTCGGTGATTGCGCTGAGCGTACTGTTCTACCGACCGTTCTGCAAGTGGCTCTGCCCGCTTGGCGCGTTCTACGCGCTGTTCAACCGGGTGTCCCTCTTCCAGATGAAGGTGGATAAGAATAAGTGCGTCTCCTGCGGGAAATGCGCCAGAGCCTGCAAGATGGATGTGGATGTGACGAAAACGCCCAACCACACCGAGTGCATCCGCTGCGGAATGTGCATACGCGCCTGCCCCACGAAAGCCGTGTGCTTCCGCTACGGCTTTGGCGATGGGAAAGAAACTACAACAAAAATAAATACGGAGGAATCAAAATGAAGTTTCAAAAGTTTACTGCGCTGCTGCTGGCGGTCCTGCTGGTGCTGTCTTTGGCGGCGTGCGGCACAAAGGACAACGAAAAAAAAGCGGATATGAGCAGCAATGACTCTGCCATGACCGACGAGCCAAAAAATGCCGAGGAGGCGCTTGCCCTGCACAAAAAGCTGATGGCGCAGGAAAATGCCATTCTCTCGGAGGACACTGCGCTCTGGGAAAAGGTTTTCATGGCAGCTGATAAGGGCATGACCTTGCAGGAGGACGGAAAAAATTACGGCGAGTTCCTGCTGGATACCATCGAGGGTGCCAAAGATCAGTTCACCGACGAAGAGTATGAGATGCTGAAGGAGTCGGCCACGGAGATCAGCAATATCGAGAACAAGCTGACCGAGCTGGAAAACAAGTACCCCGAGATCATGCAGGAATCCATCGACGGCGCTATGAGCGTGCCCGCGGGCAGCGACATGACCACGCCGCCTGATGACGGCAGCATGCAGAAATTCCCCGCCTTTGAGGGCAAGGACCTGAATGGCAACACGGTGAAGAGCGACGAGCTGTTCTCCGCCAACGCCGTCACCGTGGTGAATTTCTGGTTCACCACCTGCAATCCCTGCGTGGGCGAGCTTTCCGAGCTGGACGCACTGAACAAGGAGCTTGCGAAGAAGGGCGGCGCACTCATCGGTGTCAACACCTTCACATTGGATGGCGATGAAGCGGCAATTTCCGAAGCAAAAGATGTACTGGCCAAGAAGGGCGTGACCTACCAGAATGTGTATTTCGCTTCCGACGGCGAGGCGGGAAAGTTCACTACAAACATTTTTGCCTACCCCACCACCTATGTGGTTGACCGCAACGGCAATATCGTGGGTGACCCCATCGTAGGCGCCATCACGGAAAAGAAGCAGGCGGAGACGCTGCAAAAGCTCATCGACCAGGCTCTTGCCGCCGATATGGGCTGACAAACGAATTTATCTTCTCAGAAAGGAGGGATACACCATGTATCGGAGAGTATTGCCGCTTCTGCGCTCAAGACTTGAGTGGGAATAAACATACCGTGTTTCCCCCTGCCCGGTATCAGAAAATCTGGCCGGGCAGCTTCTTTTTCTCCTTTGGCGGGAAACGCGCCTCGAATGCTTCAAAGCCTTCGGGATCCCTTTCAGCCACAAGGTAGCTTTCGGGGTCGTGATAGGTGCCGGTTATGCTATCGAGAAAGCCGGTTTCCAGCTCCTTTATGAGGAAATATGGAACTACCGTGTCATCGGGATCGGCATCGGCATAACGGATGCCTTTTGTGCTGGCCACGACAAAGCCGGACTTGCCGTAGAAGTCTATGTTGCCTGTGATGGCCAGCGCCTTTGCACCCATATCGCGTGCCTTTTCCATTGAGTAGTCCAGAAGCCGCTTGCCGTAGCCCTGCCGCTTGTACCCGGGGGCGATGCTGATGGGGCCGAAGGTCATTATGGGTATGGCCTTGCCGCCGGAGGTCGTTATCTCGGAACGGGAGTACATGACGTGGCCTATCAGCTCACCGTCCTTTTCCATCACAAAATCCAGCTCAGGCACAAAGTCCGGCGCGCTGCGATAGCAGTGCAGAACATAATGCTCTGTGCAGCCGGGGCGATATACGTTCCAGAAGGATTCGCGCGTAAGGTTTTCTACGGCGCGGTAGTCGGCCGGGGTCTCGTTGCGTATTATTATACTCATATCTATATTCTTATCTCTTTGGTTTAGTTTTGTTGAATTTTGCTATGCTCTTGAATTTACGCTCCTTTGCGGCGCGGCTGCCTGTGGGGCCGGCTGCATAGGCGTTTTCTAACGCCAGCTTTTCATAAGATAAAAAGCGCTCCTCTGACAGCTCGCCCCTTTGCAGCGCGGAACGCACTGCGCAGCCGGGCTCGTTTTTATGGGTGCAGTCGCCGAAACGGCATCGGGCGGCCAGCTCCTCTATATCGCTGAAGGCTGTGCTGAGGCCAATGGAGGCGTCCCATATGCCAAGCTCCCGCATGCCGGGAGTGTCTATCACCGCTGCGCCGTTGGGAAGCATCAGCAGCTCCCTGTGGGTGGTGGTGTGGCGGCCCTTGTCGTCGTTCCTGAGGCCGCCGGTATCCTGCCTGTCCTCGCCCAGCAGCCGGTTGATGAGGGTGGACTTGCCTACGCCGGAGGAACCTACGAAGGCAACTGTCTTTCCTTGGGAGATGTAGGGCAGTATCTGGTTATAGCCGTCCAGCGCCATGGAAGAAGTGACAAGTACATCTGCCCCGATAGCGATGCTGGCGGCCTGGGCGGCCTTTACTGCGGGATTATCGCAAAGGTCGGCCTTGGTAAGCACCACTACGGGCAGGGAACCGCTTTCCCACGCAACGGATAAGTAGCGTTCCAGGCGGCGCAGGTTAAAGTCGCTGTTCAGCGACATGCAGATGAATACGGTGTCAATATTAGCGGCAACGGCCTGCTCCATCCTGGCTGTGCCTGCCGATTTACGGAGAAATAGGCTTTTACGGGGCAGCATACGGTTTACAACGGCCGCTCCGCCGTTTAGGGCTGCCATCACATAGTCGCCCACAACGGGGTAATCCGAAAGGGAGGCTGCTTCATGCTGGAATTTACCGGATACCGACGCCAGCTGATCCCCTTCGGCGCTTATGATGCGGTACAAGCCCTTTTCCTGGGAAACTATCCGGCAGAGGGAAAGCTCAGGGTATTGGATGCTTTGCTCCGGGTACTGTGCAGGTATAAGGGTGAGCTTCATATGTTCTTTTCCTCCCTCAGCCTGTTTCCGGTTTTTTCCAGATAGCTGTCCGCGGCGGCAATTATGCCGTCCTTGGCCTCTGCCCCGTCATATACGCTGTACATCAGGAACATAGGCCCATAGAAGCCCAAGGCTTTTTCCATAGGGTCGGCGTATCCGAGGCTGCCGAAAATATCCGCCACATAGCCCAAAGGACCGGAGACCAGATACTGCTGGTACAGCCTGCCCATCTCCGGGCTGCGGTACTGCTCAAGCGTCAGCATTCTGCGAAAGGAGGAAGCAAAGCTGTCCTGTGTCCAATACCGAAGCTGCGCCTTGCCGTATTCCACCAACCGGTCTACAGTGACCCTGAGGTATTCCTCCTCCATATGGGAAACAGACCCCGTGGGCATTTGAAATTCATTTGAGCGCTCGGCGTCATGCCGCTCCATGCGGCTTACGATGCTGTCAAAAATATCCCTCTTGTTTTTATAGTGCTTATACAGCGCACCCTTCGTTATGCCCAACTCGCCCGCTATGGCGCTCACCGGCACAGCCTCGTAGCCGTCTCTGGCGAACAGGCCGAGAGCTGACAGCAGAATGCTCTTCTTCGTATCGCTCATGCAACCTCCGTGTCATGTTATAAATAAAGTAAACAATCGTTTATATATATTGTGATAAACGATCGTTTACTTGTCAAGAGAAAATTTCCGGGGTTTTTCGATAGAGAAGGCCGGAGCATAGCCCCGGCCTCAGAGCGTCAAAAAAGTGGCTGAATGCCACTTTTTTGAGTTTTACGGGTTTTGCCTCTCGCATTCGCTCCCGGGCGGCAAAATCCGCAAAGTACGAAAACCTCTGGGTTTTCATCCGTTCTGACGCACATGTCGTCAGAGCCGGATTAAACATAAGGGGCTGCGGCCCCTTATCAACCCTGGGGTTTTTCGATAGAAAAGGCCGGAGCATAGCCCCGGCCTTGAACAGTTGAACGGTTGAATAGTTGACGCGGATTAACGGCCGTACTGACAGTCGTTGTTGCCGGAACTGGTGATCCACATTTCAAGCATGTTGATGGGGTCGTTGAAGTCGGCGATCCAGCCTTCGCGGGCGAAGTCGAAGTTGCCGTTCTTGCGCTCCTGGAGGAATACGTTCCAGTCGCACTGCTTGATGGTCATGTCGATGCCGATGGCGGCCAGATCCTGCTGCATAGCCTCGCCGATCTTTACATGGCTGGTGGCTTCGTTGGTCAGATACTCGAGGGAGATGGGGGTCTCGGCGGAGAGCATACCGTCGTCGCCGAACTTATAGCCGGCAGCCTTCAGCAGCGTGCGGGCCTTCTCAACGGTGCCCTCATAGTCGTTGTTGATGGCGAAGGGATCAAAGTAACCCTGCTCTACCAGGTCGGTCTTGAAGATGCCGCCGTTGCCGTCCGCCATGCCGTAGGGGATGAAGGAGTTAGCGGGCTTCTGGCCGCACTGAGCTACGTTCTCGATGATGTAGTCGCGGTCGATGAGGATGGAGAAGGCCTCGCGCATGCAGGCGGCCTGCTCGGGGGTCTTATCGGCAAAGAGGGCGCTCTTGCAGTTGAAAGCCGCATAGTAGGTGCCCAGAGCGTCGATGATGTGGAACTCGGGGTTGACGTCCTTCAGGGAGGCTATCTCGTTGGTGGGAACGGTATCGATGAAGTCTACGTCGCCGGCGTTGTAGGCGGAGTAGATGGCGGTGTCATCAGCGGAAAGCATGAACTGGAGCTTGTTGACGGTCACCTTGTCGGCATCGTACCAGTAGGGGTTCTTCTCATAGGTCATGGAGGTGTCGTGGTTCCACTCGGTGCAGACATAAGCGCCGTTGGAAACGAAGCCGGCATCCTGGCACCAGCCGCCGGGAGAGGTCTGCCAATCCTTATAGGCCTCAACGGCAGCCTGCTTCACGGGATAGAAGGTGGGGAACGCCATAAGGTCCTCGATGTAGGCGCAGGGCGCGGTGAGGACGAACTCGAAGGTGGTGGCATCCTTGGCGGTCACGTTCAGCTCATCGGGATAGCCCGCGAAGCCGGCGAACATATAGCCATAGTCAGCTGCGGTGGCGGTGGCGGCGGCGCGCTTCCATGCATACTCAAAGTCGGCGGCGGTCAGGTCGGAGCCGTCGGACCACTTCAGGCCATCGCGCAGGGTAACGGTGTAGGTCAGGCCGTCGTCGGATACGGTGTAGCCGGTGGCGCAGGCGGGAACGGTGTGGCCCTCTGCGTTGTAGGTGTAAAGGCCGGAGAAGGAGTTGGCTGCCAGGCAGGCGCCGTCAACGGTGCTGTTGAGGGCGGGATCCAGGAAGTCAGGCTCGGAGGCCAGGTTCAGACGCAGGGTGTCGGAGCCGTTGCTCATGGTAGCGTACATGAAGAACTTGGTCTGGAAGAGGTTGGCGTAGATGCCGTCCACATATTCCTTCTGCATATACAGGTCGTTGTAATAGTAGAAGGGCAGTATGCAGTAGTTGGACATGAGGATGTCCTCGGCCTTATGCATGAGCTCGGTACGCTTTGCGTAGTCGGTCTCAGTCTTGATCTGGGTGATCAGGTCGTTGTACTGGGTCCAGTCGGCAGTGGGGTTGATGAAGGCGTCGCTTACCAGAGAAGCAGCGTCCGCATCTTCTGTGGTGGCGGGAGTCTCCTCGGTGGTAGTGGGCTCGCTGGGAGTTTCAGCAGCAGGGCTGGAGCAGGCAGCAAATACGCCGCAGCACATCACAGCGATGAGAAGCAGTGCGAGTACTTTTTTCATGGTTATTCCTCCATTTTTTTTATTTAGTAAATACCCGGAAGGGTAAAATACTTTTGAAGTTATTTGTTCCAGCAGGCTACCATGTGGCCGCCGCCCCGGTCGGTCAGCTCGGGACGCTCCATGGCGCACTGCTCCGTAGCGTAGCGGCAGCGGGTGCGGAAGGGGCAGCCGGAGGGCATATTGAGGGGGCTGGGAACGTCGCCCTCGAGAACTATGCGGTTCTTTTTGCGGGCGGTCTTGGGGTCGGGTATGGGTACCGCGGAAAGCAGGGACTGGGTGTAGGGGTGCTTTGGATCGGACATAAGCTCGTTGGCATCCGCAAGCTCCACTACGTGGCCCAGATACATTACCGCTATGCGGTTGGAAATATGCTGTACGACCAGCAGGTCGTGCGCGATGAAGAGGTATGCAACGCCCAGCTGGTTCTGCAGATCCTCAAACATGTTGATGACCTGCGCCTGAATGGATACGTCCAGCGCGGATACGGGCTCGTCGCAGACTATGAATTTGGGGTCTACGGCGAGTGCGCGGGCTATGCCTATACGTTGGCGCTGGCCGCCGGAAAATTCGTGGGCGTAGCGGGTGGCATGCTCGGAGTTAAGGCCTACCAGCTCCATAAGGCTTATTACCTTCTCCCGGCGTTCCTTGCGGTTGGCACAGAGGTGGTGTACGTCGAGAGGTTCGCCGATTATATCCTCGGCAGTCATGCGGGGATCCAGAGAGGAATAGGGGTCCTGGAACACCATCTGCATCTTGGCGCGCATTCGTTGAATGTTCTTTTTTGTGACTTCCTCGCCTTCAAAGCGCACTGTGCCGCCGGTGGGGTCGTACAGGTGAAGCAGGGAGCGGCCTACGGTGGTCTTGCCGCAGCCGGACTCGCCTACAAGACCCAGTGTCTCGCCGGGCTTTATGCAGAAGGATACGTCGTCAACGGCCTTGAGCGTCATGTTCTTGAAGCCGGAGCGCACTTGGAAATACTGTTTCAGATGTTCAACTTCTACGAGATATTCGCTCATATTATTCAGCCTCCTCAACAGTTCCGATATTATCGCGGGTGTTTATCCAGCAGGACGCCCTGTGGGACTCGTTGATTATGCGTTCCTCGGGCACCTGTTCAAGGCATATCTTCATGGCCTTGTCACAGCGGGCGCAGAAGGCGCAGCCCTTGGGCATGTTCAGCATGTTTATGGGGGTGCCGGAGATGGGCACCAGGCGCTCCTTCATGTTGGTTATGTTGGGTATGCTGCGGAGCAGGCCCCTGGTGTACTCGTGGCGGGGGTTGTAGAATATCTCGTCGGCAGTACCCCGCTCGCAGAAGCGGCCGCCATACATGACCACTATCTCGTCGCACATTTCCGCTATTACGCCCAAGTCGTGGGTGACCATTATGATGGCCATGCCCAGCTTCTTCTGAAGACTCTGCATGAGCTCCAGTATCTGTGCCTGTATGGTCACGTCCAGGGCGGTGGTGGGTTCGTCCGCAATGAGTATATCCGGTTCGCAGGCCAGCGCCATGGCTATCATGACACGCTGGCGCATACCGCCGGACAGCTCGTAGGGGTACTGCTTGAGGCGCTTTTCGGGTTCGTTTATGCCGACCAGCTTCAGCATCTCAAGGGCCTTTTCCATGGCCTCGTGCTTGCTGCTCTTTGTGTGCAGCAGCACCGCCTCGGCTATCTGGCTGCCGATGGTGAAAACGGGGTTGAGGCTGGTCATGGGATCCTGGAAGATTATGGAGCAGCACTTGCCCCGGAAATCCTGCATCTTGGATTCGCCCCAGCGGGATATATCCTCGCCTTTATAGAGTATCTCGCCGCTGGTTATACGGCCGTTGTCGGCCAGTATCTGCATGATGGAGTAGGCGGTGACGCTCTTGCCGGAGCCGGATTCGCCCACTATGCCCAGCACCTTTCCGGCGTCCAGGTTGAAGGATACGCCGTTTACCGCCTGCACCTCGCCGTGGTCGGTGGTGAAGGAGGTGTGCAGGTCTTTTACGCTAAGAAGATGTGTAGTATTTTCGCTCATGTTTATCACCTCTTCAGCTTAGGATCGAAGGCGTCCCTCAGGCCGTCGCCCAGAAGGTTCATGGAAAGAACTATAAGGCAGATGGTAAGCGCGGGGAACACCAGCTTATAGGGGTAGGACTGGAGGCCGTCGCGGGCGTAGTTTGCGAGGGAACCCAGGGAGGGCATAGGGGCGCGGACGCCCATGCCTATAAAGGAGAGGTAGCTTTCGGTAAATATTGCCGAGGGTATCTGCAGGGCGGTGGTTATTATTATGACCGATATGCAGTTGGGCAGAATGTGCTTTCGGATTATGCGCCCGGAGCCTGCGCCTATGGACTCGGCGGCCAGTATGTAGTCGTTCTCCTTTATGGAAAGTATCTGGCCCCGGATAAGGCGGGCCATACCTACCCAATACAGAAGGCCGAATACCAGGAACAGCGATATCATGTTGGCTCCCAGCTTGTTGAGAAGGGAACCTGTGGGGAAGTGTATCAACTCGTCGAATACCACCGCCAGCAATATTACCATCAGCATATCGGGCAGGGAGTAGATAATATCCACTATGCGCATCATTATCAAGTCCACTTTACCGCCTAAATAGCCGGATATACTGCCGTATATGACGCCGATTATCATGACTATGATGCTGGCGAAGAGGCCTACGCAGAGGGATACGCGGGTGCCGTATATTACGCGGACGAAATAGTCGCGGCACTGCTCGTCTGTGCCGAAAATATGGGGGAAGCGCTGGCCGCCCTGGGCTATGTACTCCTGCTCCATCTCGCTGTAGGTGAAGGGAGCCATGTTTTTTGCGCCCTTATCGCGCCTGCCGTTTACGGAAAGTATCTCGGAATACTTGTAGGGTACGATCATGGGCGCAACTATTATGGTGATTATGATGAGAGAAAGTACTATAAGGCTGCCCACGGCCAACGGGTTCTTGAAGAGCTTGCGCATACCGTCCCGGAAGAAGGTAGTGCTCTTGCTCATAACGTCCTGCTGCCGCTTTTCCTCTTCGGTGGCGGGAGCAAACTTATCAAGGTCTATCTGCATGCTCAGCGGGTTCTTTTTGGGAAGTGAGCTGTTGTTCTGTTCCAAGAGTATCTGCCTCCTTTCTTTAGTCGTAATTGATGCGGGGATCCACCAGCTTATACAGCAGGTCGCATATGAGCGTCGCCGCTACCATGAGCGTTGCAAGGAAGATCGTGGTGGCCATTATCATGGTGTAATCCCGGTTGGTTATGGCGCTTACGAACTTGCTGCCTATGCCGCCTATGGTGAATATGGTCTCGACTATCATGGAGCCGGTGATTATGTAGGCGATCTGCGGGCCCGCATAGGTTATCACGGGAATGAGGGAGTTCCGCAGGGCGTGCTTGAATATAACGGTCCACTTGTGTACGCCCTTTGCCTTTGCGGTGCGGATATAGTCCTGGCTCAGCGCGTCCAGCATGCTGGTCTTGGAAAGACGGGTGATGTAAGCCATGGGGTACGCGGAAAGCGCTATTACCGGGAGCACATAGCTGGGGTTGTTAGGGCTCCAGACGGGCACCCAGCCTAGCTTTATACAAAATACAAGCAACAACAGGGTTGCCAATACAAAGCTCGGTACTGCCGTAAACAGAGTAGAAAGGAATACTATGACGCGATCCGGCCATTTGTTGCGCATGAGCGCGGCAATGCTGCCGAATACCGTTCCGCATATCAGAGCGATGGATATTGCGCGAAGACCGACCTTGCAGGATATGGGGAAGGATTCGGATATGATGCTGCTTATCTCGCGGCCGTTCTTGAGGGATACGCCGAAGTCGCCCTTGAAAAGTTCCTTGATATAGATGCCGAACTGCACCACGAGGGGTTTATCCAGGTTATATCTGGCGTTTAGCGCGGCGATGGTGGCCGGGTCGAGAGCTTTTTCACGGTTGAACGGGCCGCCCGGAATGGCGTGCATAAGGAAAAATGTGATTGCGCATATTATGAATACGGTGAGAATTGCAAGCAGGAGGCGCTTGATGATGTATTTTGTCACATTCTTCCCTCCTTTCTGAGTTATTATTTTACCGACTGTGTATTTATTTATTATAATATTGACGGCGTTGCTCGTCAATATGTCATTTATGTGGCAAAGCGATAAATCCCCGGCCCCGCCAAGGGGGAGAGGGGGAGAATATGTAGATGGGAGGCAGAGGAAAGAAAAAAGTGGCGTAAAAGCCACTTTTTAATTATTCGTCTTTATAATATGCGTTGATTTTTATTCCTCAGTATGCTCGCCGTCGCCTATGTCGAGGAACTTTATCTCGTTACCGCAGGCCCGGACGAACTTGATCAGGTCGTAGCGGTGCATGGCGACGGTAGCGTCGCTGGTGAGGGGGTGGCAGCATACCATCTCGTCCCGGAGGATATCCTTGTCCACTACCAGAAGGGTCTTGTGCTCCTTGTCGTTCATCAGGGCAAGAGGGGTGACGGCGCCGGAAACTACGCCGAGGTTTTCCTGCAGCATTTCGTCGGTGCAGAAGCTCAGGCGGGATACGCCCAGCTTGCGGCTCACCTCGGAGGTCCTGAACTTCTTATCGGCGCGGATGATTATGATAAAGAAGTTGGTCTCGGTATGGTCGCAGGCGTAGATGTTTTTAAAGTGCTTTGCTCCAACATCGGCGCCTATGCCTTCGCAGTCCTCCATGGTCTTGGCCAATGGGTGCTCATAGTAGTAGTATTTAATGCCAAGCTCATCAAGCTTCTCAAGGGCGGGTTTTGCAGCTTCTCTCATAGTTCAATAGCTCCTTTCTCATAAAAAAGCTTATTATAGTCAAAACGAATATCAACTTTGACTATTTTACCACAGAGCAACTGCGTTTGCAATCTGAAGCTGAGCTGTTTTTTAGGGCTTGAGCCGCCTTGTAATAGGCACTGGGCTGTGGTATCCTTTTTTCATGCACACAGAGGGGGCAAGCTCATGAAAAAAGGAATGCTTATAACTAACGGCTTTGTAGGCGAGGAAAGCTTCAAAAGCCTTTTCAGGGCCCTTATGGAAGCGGCTGAAAAGGAAAACATAGCCATAGAGCAGCAAAGCAACGACAGTCTGCTTTTCGATATAGCGTCTGGAGAGCCGCTTTTCGATATAGACCGATACTCCTTCGGCATATTCTGGGATAAGGATATAATGCTGGGACAGATGCTGGAAAAATGCGGCCTGCGCCTTTTCAACAGCGCCAGGGCTGTTGCCCTCTGCGACGACAAGGCGCTGACCCATGCGGCGCTCTCAGGCAGGCTGCCGATGCCCAAGACGGTGCCGGTGCCCCAGACGTACAAATACGTAGGCTATGGAGAGATGGCCTTTTTGAAAAGGGCGGCGGAATATCTCGGCCTGCCGCTGATAATCAAGGAATGCCGCGGCTCCTTCGGCAAGCAGGTATATCTTGCGGATACGGAGGAACAGGCGGCGGAAATAATACGCTCCCACGAGGCCACGCCCATGATAATGCAGCAGGCGGTCAGGGAAAGCTTCGGGCGGGACGTGCGCATATACGTAGTGGGCGGAGAGGTGATGGGCGCCATGCGGCGCAGCAACGACCGCGATTTCAGGGCCAACATAGCCAATGGCGGCAGTGCGGAGGCATATGTGCCCAGCGACGAGGAAAAACACATTGCGCTGGAGGCGGTAAGACTGCTGGGGCTGGACTTCGGCGGTGTGGACATATTGCATTCACAAGAGGGCCCACTGCTTTGCGAGGTAAACTCCAACGCACACTTTGCGGGCATGGAAAAGAGCACCGGAGCGGATATTTCCGGCGCCGTAATGCGGTACATAAGGAGTGAGCTTGAAAAATAAACTTTCTTTGCCACAGGATAAATGGAGAAGCCTGCGCGCCTGGTAGGGTTAATAAAATGTCCGTTTCCGTTAAAAAAATATAAAAACCGGGATTGGCAAGCGGCGACTAATATTTTATAATAAAACATATAAAACACCTCAATAAATAAGAACGCTCGGCCTGATTGATTTTTATATTTTCGGAGGACAGATGCAGGAAAACAAGGAATATCACCGAACAGGTATAACTGAAGCCATAGCCGAAGATGCCATCCATATAATGGAGGGCGACGAGGCTATAATTCACGATCCGCCGGAAAGCCACAGGTTGAGCAAGACGCAGCATACGTTTCTGACGGTGCGCAACATATTCGTGGTAATAGCGGGCGGGCTGTTCATATTGTCCATGCTGCATATAGAGCCCATATATCATTACTGGAACGTACTGAAATTCGTGGCGTATATACTGGGCGCGGGGGCATACGGCGCGGAAGTTATAGTGCTGACGGACGGCTGGCGCAAAAACCCCGGCTTAAAGGAGATGCTTATGCCATACATGTTCGGGGTGCTGTATGTGCTGCTGGGGTTCAGTTACCTTCTGGGAAATCACTGATAAAACGAATAATGGAAAGGGACGGATAACCGTCCGCGGCCTATCTGCCGGTGCGGCGGATGGGCATTTTTTTGCAAAAAAATAGAGCCGCCGGCGTCCGGCGGGGAGCGTCATCCTGCCGCTGCCCCACCACGACGTAGAGCTCTATATCTCCGGCCGTTTTTGAAATTCAGCTCACTGGGCCGGAGGAACGTTATTCCCTCTTATTTGTTCTCAAGAAACTGGTTTATAGTATCTACCAGCGCGTCGCAGTCTATGCCGTGTACAGCGCATGCCTGCTCAAGGCTCTCACCATGGGCCATTATGCAGCCCAGGCAGTGCATACCGGCTTCCATGAGCAGGTCGGCTATGGCGACGTCAACGTGCAGTATCTCTTCGATGGTCATATCCTTGTTTATAGTCATATGTGTTTTCTCCTTTGTGCGGCATTTTCCTACATTATATCATGGGCAGAGGAAGAACAAAATATGCTTTTTGTGATGAACGATAAAAAACAGGCAGGGAGCCCTATCACATTTTTTTATATACAGCCGGGGAGGTTTTGGTGTAGAATATACATAATACTATGCAAGAGGCTTAAGGAGAATATGCGGGATAAGATAAGCGACGCGGACCTTTACCTCTGGGGCGAAGGTACAAATTCATATGCATACCTCACTCTGGGCTGCCATAAGGCCGAGCACAGGGGCTATGAAGTATACCGTTTTGCGGTATGGGCGCCAAACGCGGTGTCCGTAAGGGTAGTAGGCAGCTTTAACGGCTGGAATAAAGACGCGGATCCCATGCACCCCATAGGTGAAACCGGAGTATGGGAGGCCTTCATCGGTATTGCCCATCAGGGTGATACATACAAATACGCAATTGAGACCCGCATGGGTGAAATAATATACAAGGCGGATCCGTTTGCCTTTTATAGCCAGAAGCGGCCCAATACGGCCTCCGTAATATGGGATCTTGAGGACGGCTACCTCTGGGGCGACGGGGACTATATGGCCGCCCGCCGCAATGAGGACAGCCATATGCTCCCCATGAACATATATGAGGCGCATCTGGGCTCATGGGTAGAGGGGCTGGACTTTCCGGCGCTGTCACGGCGGCTGGTAGGCTATGTAAAGGAGATGGGCTATACCCATATAGAGCTGCTGCCGGTATCCGAGTACCCGCTGGACGACAGCTGGGGCTATCAGGTTACCGGATATTATTCCATCACCTCCCGCTACGGCAACCCGTCGCAGTTCAAGGAATTCATAGACCAATGCCATCAGGCGGGGCTGGGCGTGATAGTGGACTGGGTGCCTACTCACTTCTGCAGGGATGAGCAGGGCCTGAGGCTTTTCGACGGCACTCCCCTTTATGAGCACCCGGATCCGCGCAGGAGCGAGCAGCCCCAGTGGGGTACCACCCTCTTTAACTTTGAAAAGAACGAAGTGAGGAGCTTCCTCATATCCAACGCCGTGTTCCTCATGAAGGAATACCATATAGACGGACTCAGGGCAGACGCCGTGAGCTGCATGCTTTACCTGGACTATGGCAAGCGGGGCGGGGAGTGGCTGCCTAACCGCTACGGCGGCAGGGAGAACATAGCGGCCATAGACTTCCTCCGCCAGCTTTCGGATACCGTGCGCAGGGAATGCCCAGGGGCGCTGCTGATAGCGGAGGAGAGCACCGCCTTCCCGGGAATGACCGCGCCTACCTCAAAGGGAGGTCTGGGCTTCGACTATAAATGGAACATGGGCTGGATGAACGACGTGCTGGACTATATGTCAATGGACAGCTACTTTCGGAGCTACCACCACGACGAAGTGACCTTTTCCATGTGCTATGCCTTTTCCGAGCACTATATACTGCCCCTGTCACATGACGAGGTGGTACACGGCAAAAAGTCCCTCATAGGACGCATGCCGGGGGAATATGCGGATAAGTTCAGCCAGACGAGGCTGCTTCTCATGTATCAGATGGCCCATCCCGGAAAGAAGCTGACCTTTATGGGCACAGAGCTTGCCCAGTTCATAGAGTGGAACTTCCGCCAGTCGCTGGACTGGCTGCTGCTGGATTACCCCACCCACGAGGCCATGCAGCAGTTCGTGAGGGAGCTTAACCACTTCTATACCCGTACCCCGGCGCTGTATCAGCTGGACGACAGCTGGGACGGCTTCGAATGGATCTCCGTGGACGATCGGGCCCACAGCGTACTGGCCTTCCTCAGAAAGGACGCCGAGGGCAACAAGATACTCTGCCTGTTTAACTTCACCCCTGTGGAGCATTATCCCTACCGGGTGCGGCTGCCCTTCATGGCCACGCTGGATCAGGCCATATCAAATGTGGACATGCGCGAGATAAAGGGCGTAGAGACGGTGCAGCTGGAGGACGGTTATTATGCGGACATAATGCTTTCGCCATACGAGGCGGTGTATTACTACGTGAACGAGACGGAGTCCGGCCAGCAGCTGCAATAATCTTACCCGATGCAAAACATTTTCCCGCCCCTTTTCGCCGGGGCGGGACGCTATCATAGATCATATTAAAAACAAGCCTTTTCATTTACTGAACACAATTTCCCATGGGTGTACGAGGAGGTTTTATATGGTAAGAAAAAAGGTCGTTGCCATGCTTCTGGCAGGCGGGCAGGGAAGCAGGCTGAGCGTGCTGACTAACCGCATGGCCAAGCCCGCCGTGCCATTCGGAGGAAAGTACAGGATAATAGACTTTCCTCTCTCCAACTGCGTGAATTCCAACATAGATACGGTGGGCGTGCTGACCCAGTATGAGCCTCTGGAGCTCAACGCTTACATAGGGACAGGCCAGGCCTGGGATCTTGACCGCAACTCCGGCGGCGTATTCGTGCTGCCCCCCTATCAGTCCAGCCACAGCGGAAGGTGGTATTCCGGCACCGCCAACGCCATATTCCAGAACATGGCCTTCATAGACAGATATGACCCCGAGTATGTGCTCATACTTTCAGGCGACCATATATATAAGATGGACTATGCCCTGATGCTGGATTACCATATAAGCAAAAAAGCCGACCTTACCGTGGCCGTACGAACCGTGCCCATGGAGGAGGCCCACCGCTTCGGCATAATGAACACGGACGGCGAGGGCCGCATAGTGGAGTTCGAGGAAAAGCCAAAGCACCCAAAGGGCAACAAGGCGTCCATGGGCATATACATATTCTCATGGCCGGTACTGAAAAAGTACCTCATACTTGACGAGCAGAACAAGGACTCGGAAAACGACTTCGGCAAGAATGTAATACCTTCCATATTGAATGCCGGCCTCAGGGCCTTTGCCTACAGCTTCGATGCCTACTGGAAGGACGTGGGCACGGTGCAGAGCCTCTGGGAGGCCAACATGGACCTTATCTCCGATGACCCGCCAATAGAACTCAACGACCCTGATTGGAGGATATACAGCAAGTCCCCCTGCATGCCCCCCCACTGCGTAGGCGGCAACGCCACAATAAAGCGCTCCAGCATAACAGAGGGCTGCAATATATACGGCACCGTGATACACAGCGTAATATTCGCAGGCGTGGACATCGAGGAGGGCGCAGAGGTGGTGGATTCCGTGGTGATGCCGGGCGCCGTCATAAGAAGCGGCGCAAAGGTACACCGGGCCATAATAGGCGAGAACTCCATAGTCGGAGAAGGTTCCTTAGTGGGCGCCGAGAGAAGGCCTGAGGATGGGGAATACAATACTTCTCTTACAGACGATATAACCCTCATAGCCAGCGATACAGAGATAGAGGCGGGCAGGAGAGTTCCCGTAGGCATGATAGTTAACGCCACAAGGAAGGAGGCCTGATCTCATGGGAAACGACGTATTCGGCCTTATCTATACCGGTGAATCCAGCATGCAGCTCCGCGATCTGACCTACTCAAGGTCGGTTGCCGCGGTGCCCTTTGCGGGCAGATACCGCTGCATAGACTTTATAATGAGCAACCTTGTGAACACGGGCATTTCCAACGTTGGCATAATTGCCCAGAAGAACTACCACTCGCTGATGGATCATCTGGGCTCCGGCAAGGAATGGGAACTGCACAGGAAGCGGGACGGCCTGTTCATACTGCCTCCCTTCGTGACCAGAGACAATACCGGCATATACCGGGGTACCATAGACGCATACCATTCCGTGATGGGCTACATACGGCGCAGCTCCCAGAAGTACATAATAATCTCCGGCAGTCACACCGTATTCAATACCACCTTCCACGACATGATAGCCCAGCACATACGCACCGGGGCCGACATAACCTTCATGTACAATGAAGTCGGCATACATCACCCGGACGACCAGTTCAACGAGCTGCGCTTCAATCTGGCGGAGGACGGCAGGGTTACTGGCATACAGCTCAACCCGAACCAGCCCGCAACGCCCCATTCCTCCTGCGACGTGGTCATGATGGAAAAGACGACGTTTGAATACCTCATCGAGGACGCATACAGCAGGGGGGATACCGACTTTCTCAGGGATGTACTCCTTCGCAAGGTAGGAGAGCTTAAGATGTACGGCTGGAGGTACGACGGTTACGTGGGCTGTATAAGCTCGCTGCCCGGCTACTTCAACCACAATATCAACGTGCTCAAAAGCGAGGTAAGGCGGGATCTTTTCAATCCCGAGCACCCCATATACACCAAGGTAAAGGACGAGGTGCCCGCCCGATATAAGGGGGACTCCAAGGCCCGCAACTGTCTGGTCGCGGACGGCTGCGTGATCGAGGGAGAGGTGGAAAACTGCGTGCTGTTCCGCGGCGTGCATATAGGCAAGGGAACAAAGATAAGCAACTGCGTAGTGCTGCAGGCCTGCGACATACAGGAAGACTGCGAGCTATCGTATGTAATACTGGATAAGGGCTGCACCGTCCGCCAGGGACGCCGCCTTGCGGGCTACGACAGCTTCCCCATAATAATCAGAAAGGGCAGTACGGTTTAAATGCCAGAGAAAAAGAAAACCAAGGCCAAGGCCGAGGAAAGGATAACGGAAGAAATAAAGGAGACCCCAAAGCAGCCGCCATATAAGGTGCTGTTCCTGGCCTCGGAGTGCGTGCCATTCGTAAAGACCGGCGGCCTTGCGGACGTTATAGGCGCGCTGCCAAAGGAACTCAAAAGGCAGGGCGTGGACGTGAGGGTGATGATCCCCCTGTATTCCGCCATAGGCCCAAAGTATCGGGAACAGATGACGCGCATATGCGAGTTTTATGTACAGCTCGGCTGGCGCAGCCAGTATTGCGGCATACTGTATATGGAGTATCAGGGAGTGCCGGTATATTTCATAGATAACGAGTACTACTTTGGCCGGGGCTATATATACGGCCAGAGCAACAGCGACGAGGGGGAGCGCTTCGCCTTCTTCTCCAAGGCCGCGCTGGAGGCCATGCCCCGTATAGGCTTCTACCCTGATGTGCTCCACGCCCACGACTGGCAGGCGGCCATGAGCATAGCCCTGCTGCGCATGCAGTACGGCAAAAGCCCGGATTACCGCCGCGTGCGCACGGTGTACACCATACACAACCTGAAGTATCAGGGGGTGTTCAACTGGCCCTTTATGGATGAGCTGCTATCCATAGGCGCGGAGCACTTTACGGGCGAGAGCCTCGAATACTACGGGGATATAAACTTCACCAAGGGGGCGCTGGTGTATGCGGACGCCATAACCACCGTCAGCCCCACATACGCCGGGGAGATACAGTCCCCCGAGTACGGCGAAACGCTGGACGGGGTGCTGCGCTGGCGCAGCCGGGACATATACGGCATAATGAACGGCATAGACGAGAGCCTTTTCGACCCCGCGACGGACAAGGCGATATACGCGAATTATTCCCTTGAGGATATGAGCGGCAAGGCAAAATGCAAGGAGTCCATAAGGACGGAGTTTTGGCTGGATAAGGATGCTTCGCCCATAATCGGCATGGTTACGCGCTTTACGGATCAGAAGGGCCTCGACCTGGTGGAATACGCCATATCCGCGCTTATGGAAAAGGGGGTGCAGCTCGCCGTTTTAGGCAGCGGCGACGCGCGCTATGAGCATCTCTTCTCCTGGGCGAGCTGGCGCTACGGCGGCAGGATAGCCGCCCGTTACAGCCACGACCCAGCCCTGGCCAACCGCATATACGCGGGCTCCGATATGTTCCTCATGCCCTCGAGATTCGAGCCCTGCGGCCTGTCGCAGCTTATCGCCCTCCGCTACGGCACGCTGCCGATAGTGCGGGAGACGGGCGGCTTGAAGGACAGCATAACCCCCTATAATAAATTCACGGGGGAAGGGCTGGGCTTCACCTTCCGGCAGTATAACCACATAGACATGCTGGGAGCGGTGGACAGGGCAATCGAAGCCTACCGGCAGCCTGATATATGGAAGGGCCTTATGAAGAACGCCATGAGCGCCCACTTCACATGGGAGAAGTCCGCAGGCAAGTACATAGAGCTTTACGAGAGACTGAGCGAAAGGTAGAAGGATAGCAAGCCTCAAGGCAGCTCACTCTGGCCCCTTAAAAGGGGCCTCAGAGTGTCAAAAAAGTGGCTAAACGCCACTTTTTTGAGTTTTCTCATTCGGTGCTTGCGCCTATGGCGCGGCCAGCACCTCATGCAGGGAAAGCCTTGCTACGCAAGCGCCTTTTGCGGATTTGCCGCACATGTCGCCAAATCCGAATAAAGCCATAAGGGGCTGCGGCCCCTTATCAACCCCTGGGTTTTTCGACAGTCTCTATTTCGTGGGGCGGCATATGGTGCATACAGGGCAAAAAAATGTGACAATGTTGCGAAGTGCGGTACTAACGAAATATTTTATGCTAAAATTTTAATTATGATGAAATTCGACCAGCGATACGAGAAATACAAAGCCCCCTTCGGCGCGGTGGAAGCGGGCAGCTTGGTGCGCTTCTTTATGGAAACCGACAGGGACGACAGTAAAATAACACTCAGGCTCTGGGTAGACGGCCGGGAGGAGCTGATTTCAGGCGCCCGGGAAGAGGGCGGCGTAAGCTTTACCTATACCCCGAACCACAGCGGCGTCGTATGGTACTGTTTTCTGATTGACGGCCCGGAAGGCAGGCGGTATTACAGCGGTACAGAGGGCGAGGGAAGCATATACGCCCAGCAGCCGGATTCCTACCAGCTGACGGTCTACGACCACTATGAAACGCCGGATTGGTTTAAAAATACTATCGTTTACCAGATATTCCCGGACAGGTTTAGAAGGCCAGGTGAAATACTCGGTATAGAGGAGCATACGCGGCTCTTCGGCGCGCCGAGGCTCCATGGGAACTGGAGCGACAGCCCGGACTACCTGCCGGTAAACGGGCAAAGGTACTATGTGCCGGAGGACTTTTTCGGCGGTAACCTGTACGGCGTAAAGGAAAAGCTGCCCTATTTGAAATCACTGGGCGTGGGGTGCATATACCTCAACCCCATATTCCTTTCCTCCACCAACCACCGCTACAACACGGCGGACTACATGACTGTTGATCCCATGCTTGGGGGAGACAGGGCGTTAGCCGAGCTTGCGGCGGCCGCTAAGGAATACGGCATACGGCTCATGCTGGACGGCGTGTTCTCACATACCGGCAGCGAAAGCGTTTATTTCAAGGAGGCTCAGAGCAATCCCAATTCCCCCTGCCGGGACTGGTACGATTTTACCGAGTACCCTGACAAATACCGCTGCTGGTGGGGCTTTGAGACGCTGCCCGAGGTGAAGGAGCTTACCCCTTCATACATGGAATTCATAGGCGGCGTCATGGAAAAATATGCCAAAATGGGAATAACCTCATGGCGGCTGGACGTGGCGGATGAGCTGCCGGACGGATTTATAGAATTCCTGCGCAAAAGGCTCAAGAGCATAGATCACGATGGGGTGCTCTTAGGCGAGGTGTGGGAGGAGGCCACCAATAAGCACAGTATGGGCGGCCGGCGTAAATATGTGGACGGCCATGAGCTGGACAGCGTGATGGATTACCCATTCCGCAGGCTGCTTATGGATTTCTTCCTCGGAAGGATCGACGGCGAAGGGCTGGCAAGGGGCCTGCTCCGGCTTATGGAGAACTACCCGCCGCAGTTTTACGAAAGCCTTCTCAATCTCATGGGCAGCCACGATGTCGTCAGGGCCATAACCGCGCTTGCGGGGGCGCCTGACAGGGATTCCCTTACGAGAGAGCAGCAGGCGGCGTATTCCCCCACTATAGAGCAGCTGAAGGCGGGCAAAAAGCGCTTCATGGCGGCGGCCGCGGTACAGTATATGATGCCCGGCGCCCCCTGCCTCTACTACGGCGACGAGGCGGGGCTTACAGGCATGGCGGACCCCTTCAACCGGGGCACATACCCATGGGGTCAAGAGGATACAGAGCTCATCGCATATTTCCAAAAGCTGGGAGAGCTGCATAAACGCGCCAAGGGCGGCTGCGCCTTCGCGGGGCGCGGCGATGTATTCGCGCTGTACCGGCCGGAGGTCATATGCATGGTAAACAGGAGCTGCGAGCCGGTAACGGCCTGCTTTGCGGATAAGGATTTTTGCGGCAATATCAGGGCCGAGCTGGAAAACGGCTGTATAGAAAGGGAGCTGCCCCCATACGGCGCGGCGATACTTATAAAAGGACAAGAGGAGCGGGCATAATATGTTCAACAGGTGGTTTCAGGGAAGATACGGCGTGGATCAGCTAAGCAGGGCGCTGATAATCGCGAGCCTTATAGTATCCGTGATATCCTGGTTTTTCGGCAGGGCGCCGGCAGGGGTGTACTACGCGCTGCGCGGCATAACGCTGGCGCTTATCGCCTTTGCGCTTTTCCGTATGCTTAGCCGAAACTTTTACGCCCGGCAGCAGGAGCTGGCCCGGTATATGAACATGGAGCGCAGCGTGCGCAACTGGTGGCAGACGCTGCGCATTCGCCGGCAGAACTTTGTAAACGTACAGAAGGAAAAGAAAAAATACAAATACCTCACCTGCCCCCAGTGTATGCAGAAGCTCCGGGTACCCAAGGGCAAGGGCAGGATAAGAGTTACCTGCTCCAAGTGCGGCAACAGGTTCGAGGCAAAGAGCTGAAAACGCCCTGTCATATTCTACCTGAATAGCGCCTCCATACAGGCGGCAAACTAAGGCTGACTACGAAACAGGAGGTACTTAAGAATGTCAAAGGCAAAGAGCCAGACCATCGGCTGCAAGGTCACAAGCTGCGCATACAACATGAGCGGATGCGACTGCGGGCTGGAACGCATCGAGGTTGAGCCTATGTGCGGCTGCCATACCGGCAACCCCGCAGATGAGAGCCTGTGCGGAAGCTATAAGTGCAGGGACTGAAAGTAGGCAGACAACAAGGCGCGGGTTCGCGCCTTTTTCATGCAGCGAGGTATTATGCGGATTTCCGTACCGCAAGGGAAGCACTGTCCTTGGACGTTAGGCAGTGTACCTTTCCCTGCTGCCATTGACAGACCGTCAGGCCAAAATCATAGAGATATAAGCAGATTTCATATCTTGTTATAGGGACAGGCGTAGGATATAATATAGGGCAAAGGAGGGTGAGGCGAATGACTAACGAAGAAAAGATACTTGAAATGCTGGCAAGTATACAGGCCGATATGAACGGTATGAAGGCCGACATAAATGGTATGAAGGCTGACATAAATGGTATGCAGGCCGACATGAACGGCATGAAGGCCGACATCGGTGAACTTAAGGCAGATGTGAGCAACCTTAAGACGGAAGCTATCAAGACCAACCTGCGCATCGAAAACGAGATAATTCCTAAGCTCAAGGTTTTAGCCGAGGGTCACGCCATGCTCTCTGAAACGCTTGCCCCAAAGAGCAAAGTAGACGAGCTGCAAAGCGATGTGGAACTGCTCAAGATAGTCGTTAAAAACCTCAACTCCGAAGTTCAGCAGCTTAAGAAAGCTCAGTGATATAGATAAATAAAAAAACGGCTCCAGGGCCGCTTTTTTATTTCCGTCATTTCTCGTCTCGCTGGGCAATGGCGCGCTTTTCCTCCAGCCGATTATTAACCCATTCCCCAATAAGGGTATACAGCACCGCCATTATGGGCACGCAGAGTATGGCGCCCATTAGTCCGAAGAGACGGGCGCCGAACAGCACCGCTATCATCACCCACAATCCGGATATGCCCACTGCGTTTCCAACCACCTTGGGATATATGAGGTTGCCCTCTATTTGCTGTATGGCCAGCACGAACACTATGAACCACAGGGCGCGGGGAGGGTCCACAACGAATATTATGGAGAGGCCTATTGCGCCGGACACCCATGGGCCAACTATGGGCACCATCTGGGAAGCTCCTACTATAACGCTTATCAGCACTGCGAAGGGGAAGCCCAGTATCTGCATACCCATGAAGCACATCATGCCAAGTATAAAGCACTCTATGAGCATACCGTATACATAGTTGTGCAGCGATTTATTGGTGCGGGCGCATACATCCAATATTCTTGCGGCATGCTGCTCGTTGAACACGGCTTTTATGAACTTGCGGCACTGGCACAGCAGGTTTTCCTTGTTCGCGAGGGCGTATATGCTGATTATCAGCGCAAAGAGCATATCCACGACCACGCCCACGGTGCTTACGGTAAAGCGCAGCAGGCCGGAGGCGAGACCGCTTATGAAGCCGTCCAGCTTGTCCAATATGTCCTCGGACACCTGGCGAACCTTTACGGCTATGTCATCGTTGAGGTTCAGCCTTTCCCATACGTCGGTGCCCCATTTAATCAGGCTCTTGGAGTAGGAATCGTAGTTTTCCGCCAGGGATTTTATGCTGTCGACCAGCTTGGGACCTACTATCACTATCAGCACCGTGATTATGGAAAGCACGAACAGCATCGCCATCACCACGCATATTACCCGCTTGAGCTTTGAGGCGCGCCATTTTGAAAACAGCCTGTTTTCCAGAAAGCACATGGGCATATTGGCTATGAAGCTTATGGCCATAGCTATGAATATGGGGCTGATGGCGTCGAAAAAGCCCCCGACTGAGCTTTTTACGGCGGTCAGGTTTTCGATTATCTCATATAATATGACGCCGAAGGCCACTATAAAAATGTATCTTCTCGAGGACTTCCAAAGTCCCTCCATATCCTGCTTATCCTTCAATGGAACCCTCCGAAGCTGAATTTTTGAGAGCCTCCTGCTTCGCCTCGCGGTCGAATTTTTCCGCGAGGAGCTTAGCGGAGATGTAGGCGGAAATGGCGTCTATTGCCATACGGTTCCTGCCGTCCCGCATTACGGCAAAGTCGGCCTCCCGAATGTATTTGCTTATGTATTCCTCGTACATGGGCTTTACGGTCGCCATGTACTGCTCGGCTATGTTTTCTATGGAGCGTCCGCGAACCCGTATATCCCGCTTTATGCGGCGGAGCAGGCAGACGTCCACATCGACGTGCATATAGACCTTCAGGCTCATGAGGTCGGTTATGCGCTTATCGCGGAACATGTGTATGCCCTCGAGTATGAGCACGTCCATGGGCTGTATCAGCTCGTCGCTGTCCGCCCGCATATGCCTGGCATAGTCGTAGCCCTTTCTGGTTATGGGAAGACCGCCTTGCAGACGCTGTATGTCGGCATAAAGCTGGTCAAAGTCAAATATATCCGGCTCGTCGTAGTTTATATGTACCCGCTCCTCAAAGGGCAGGTCGGAATGGTCCCTGTAATAGCAGTCCAGGCCGATTATTGCCGAGGTGCAGGTAAGGGAGTCCTCTATTTCCTTCGCAAGGGTGCTCTTGCCGCTGCCGCTGGCGCCGCATATGCCGACGATTATCATGCTTTAGATATTCCCCCGATCGTGCTTTTTTATCATTATAACCCCAAGCAAAATAATTTGATAGACGCAAAATCCAAAATTGCCCTGAAAATGCAGAAGGACACGATCCCTTGCGGGTTTACGATTTGTTTGATTTTGCGTTATAATATTTGTGCTATAATATTTCAGACAGTATTTTATATTTTGGATATCCGGGAGACGCTGGCAGATGAAAAAAAGCCGAGGCTTATCAAACATAAAGACCATACTGCAAAACGCATTCAGGCGGCTGGGGCTTTCCCTGCGGCGCTTCGGCAGGCGCGGCGGCATAGGCGGGGCCATAGGGCGGCTCGCGCTGGGCGTAAAGCGCCGGGATAAGCGCACCATAACGTCGCTGTGCGCATTTTTGGGCTGCCTCGTGCTGCTCATAGCGGGCATATCCGTAATATCCGCCAACCGGCCTCAGCAGAGTATGCAGGGCGTAATAACCTCCTCCGCCGGCATAGTAGACCTTACAGGCGACTATGAGAATGTTCAGGCGGACAGGGAGGCAAAGGAGCTTGCGGCGGGGCCGACCCCCAAGCCGCTGTATTTCCAGCAGGGCTTTGAGGATGAGAACATAGCCGAGATACAGCAGAGGCTGATGGACCTCGGCTATATGGACAACGACGAGCCCACCAACTACTACGGCCCCAACACGAAGGAGGCGGTGGAAATATTCCAGCGCCAGCACGGCGTTACGGTGACGGGCGTGGTGGACAGGGCGACCTACGAGAAGCTGTTCTCCGACGAGGCGCTCACATACATGGCGGATCTCGGCATAAGCGGCTCCGATGTTGAGGATATACAGTCGAGACTTCGTGAGCTGGATTATTTGGATAAGGTCACAGGCTACTTCGGCGAGGAGACCGAGAAGGCGGTGATAGAGTTCCAGAAGAACAACCGCCTCAGCGTTGACGGCAAGGTGGGGACCCAGACCCGCGAAATGCTATACAGCGAGGACGCGGTGCCAAAGAGCCTGAAGTACGGCGAAAAGAGCGACGATGTGCTTCGCTATCAGAAGCGGCTCAACAAGCTGGGCTACCTTTCCAGCACGCCGGACGGTACCTTTGGGAGGGACACCGTGAACGCGGTCAAGAGCTTCCAGCGGCAGAACGGCCTTACGGTGGACGGCTACATAGGCCCCTCCACTAAGGAGCTGCTCATGAGCAGGAACGCCAAGGCCAGCGTGATATCATTAGGCGAGACCAGCAGCAACGTAACAAAAATTCAGAAGCGCCTCAAGGAGCTTGGCTACCTCAAGAGCAGCGCCACGGGATACTTCGGCACCTCTACGGAATCCGCAGTCGCGGCCTTCCAGAAGCGCAACAAGCTCAGCTCCGACGGCAAGGTGGGCAAGGGCACAATGGCCGCGCTGTTCTCCAGCAAGGCCAAGAAGGCGCCCAGCAACTATAAGCCCTCGTCGGGCGGCTCATCGTCGGGAAGCAGCTCCTCCGGAGGCGGCACCGGCGCGCTTACCGGCACCATGGGCAGCGTGGACAGGTTCATTTCCGCGGCCCAGAGCAAGATAGGCTGCCGGTACTCAAAGGGCGGCAAGGGGCCGGATAAGTTCGACTGCTCGGGCTTTGTATACTGGTGTCTGAGGCAGGCGGGCGTGAACCAGAAGTACCTCACCTCCTCCGGCTGGCGCAGCGTATCGGGCTACACTAAGGTCACCTCCCTATCCTCCCTGCAAAGGGGTGATATAATCGTATTCCGCGGCCACGTGGGAATAGCCATGGGCGACGGGACGATGATAGACGCCTCCAGCGGCAACAGCAGAGTCATACACCGCAGCTGCATGGGCGACTGGTCCAGGCGCAACTTCATCTGCGCGTGGAGGATATTCTGATAACGGACATAAAAAAAGTGGCGTTCAGCCACTTTTTTTGATATCCGTATTTATTCCACCGTTACCGATTTGGCAAGGTTCCTCGGCTTGTCGATATCGCAGCCCTTGAGCAGAGCCACGTAATAGGCGAAGAGCTGTAGGGGCAGTATGGCCAGCGAGGGCAGAACAAAGGGATCGGTCTTGGGTATCCACATGACCTGATCGGCGGTTTCCTCTACGCCGGGAGTGCCCTCAGTGGCAAGCGCCAGCACTACTGCGCCCCGGGCCTTTACCTCGCGCATGTTGCTTATCATCTTTTCGGTCAGGGGACTGTAGGTGCAGAGGGCCACTACCAGGGAGCCGGGCTCTATCAGGGAGATAGTGCCGTGCTTCAGCTCGCCCGCAGGATACGCCTCGGAGAATATGTAGGATATTTCCTTGAGCTTGAGGGAGCCCTCCAGCGCCAGGGCGTGGTCTATGTTGCGGCCTATGAAGTATATGTTGCGGCAGCTGAAATGGAGCGACGCAAGGTACTTGATATGGTCCGACTTTTCGAGAAGGCCGCGCATAAGGCCGGGCAGCTCCTCTATGGCGTTCAGACAGTCCTTAAGCTCGCTGTCGCTTACCATATGGCGGCAATGTCCCATGTACAGGGCAAGCAGATAGCATACGGAAAGCTGTGCGCTGTAAGCCTTGGTGGTGGCCACGGCTATCTCGGGGCCGGCCCAGGTATATATGACATCCTCGCTCTCGTTGGCGATGGTGCTGCCCACTACGTTTACTATGGACAGCACATGGGCGCCCCGGGACTTTGCCTCGCGCAGGGCAAAGAGGGTATCTATGGTCTCGCCGGACTGGCTTATGACTATGGCTATGGTCCTGTCAGTCACTATGGGATTGGAATAGCGGAACTCCGATGCCAGCTCCACCGTGACGGGTATGCGGGTGTAACGCTCGATGTAGTGCTTCGCCACCTGGCCTACGTAGCTTGCGGAGCCGCAGGCCACTATGAATATCCTGTCGCAGGCCCGTATGTCCTCCGCCGATATATGGGAAAGGCCGAGGTCTATGGCGCCCTCCTTTATACGGGGGCGGACGGTGTTGCGTATCACGTCGGGCTGCTCCATTATCTCCTTGAGCATGAAGTGGGGATATCCGCCCTTTTCGGCGGCGTCAGCGTCCCATTGGATATGCTCTATGTTTTTGTGCAGCTCCTCGCCGTAGCGGTTGTATATCTTGACGCTGCCTGCAGTAAGCACAGCCATGTCATATTCGTCAAGGCGTATCACCTGGCGGGTGTGCTTGAGTATTGCGGGCACGTCTGAGGCGATGAAGTTTTCCCCCTTGCCCACGCCGACTATAAGCGGGCTGTCCTTGCGCACGGCGTAAAGGGTATCCGGGTGATCGGCAAAGATTATGCCCAGGGCGAACGCGCCGGAGATGAGGCTAAGGGCCTCCCGTATGGCGGCCTCGGGGCCGTCCTCGCGGTTGCTCCTGTAAAGGTGCTCCACAAGGTTTGCGGCTATCTCCGTATCAGTCTCGGACATGAAGGAATAGCCCTGCTCGGTAAGAAAATCACGGAGCTCGATGTAGTTTTCCACTATGCCGTTGTGAACCAGAGCCACATCGCCGTGCTGGCTGAGATGGGGGTGGGCGTTTACGTCGTTGGGCTCCCCGTGGGTTGCCCAGCGGGTATGGCCTATGCCGAGGCAGCCGGGCAGGGCTCTGCCGCCGTCCGTCATTTCCTCCAGCACGCTCAGCCTGCCCTTGGCCTTCACGACGCTAAGCTTATTGCCGTCTGCAATGGCTATGCCTGAGGAGTCATAGCCGCGGTATTCAAGCTTTTTGAGGGCCTCCAGTATGAGGGGCGCGGCCTGCTTGGGGCCGATGTAGCCTACTATTCCACACATTGATAAACTGTTTCTCCTTTGATGAATTAGTCCCAGAGCTTTTCGGAGTATACGCCCTGAGCCTTGATCTTCGCTATGCTCTCCATAACTGCGGGCTTATCCTCCTTGTATGTCACGCCGAACCATCGGTCGGGGCTTTCCTCGACCTTTACCCGCACCCTGCCCTCAGACATAAGGGTCTGTACGGCGTTGGGCAGCAGATCCTCATATTTGGCGGGGTTCTCCTTTATGCCCGCTTCGAAATTGGCTTTGAATACATCCTCCAGCATGGAAAGTATATCCGGCTTGAAGCCCCAGCAGTTCATGGAGACGGGGGTGCCCTCCGGAAGCTCGATGAAGGTTTTGCCGTCGTCCTCTGTAAAAGCGCCGCCGTGCTCCCGCTTGAATATCCTGCGCCGCTCCACTATGTGGGTGAGAAAGCCTTCATCGTCCACCTCGCATATGCCCCGGGCTACGCTGCCGTTTTCGGTGAGGGTATTTTCCAGCTTATAGCCTATCATCAGCTGCTCGTCTGAGGGCGTGTCTCCGGCGAGGAATTCGTAAAGCTGTTTATAAGCGGCAGGGCCATAGTAGTCGTCGGAATTAACGACGGCGAAGGGTCTGCCGCCGATCTCGTCTCTTGCACAGAGCAGGGCATGGGTGGTGCCCAGGGGCTTTGTGCGGCCCTCTGGAGCCTTCAGGCCATGGGGCAGCTTATTCATCTCCTGAAACGCGCACTTGACGTTGGCGCGCCGGGATATTCTGCTGCCGATGGCATCCATGAAGTCCTGCTCAATCTCATGCTTGATTATGAACACAAGGTCGTGGAAGCCGGCGCGTATTGCGTCGTAGATTGAAAAGTCGATTATCAGGTTACCCGCGGCATCGATGGGGTCGATCTGCTTTAGCCCGCCGTAGCGGCTGCCCATGCCAGCGGCAAGCAATACGAGTACAGGCTGTTTTTTCATTTGAAATGTTCACCTCCGTATGCTTAGGTTTTTGCTTTGCTACAATATGCATTAATGCAGGTGTATCTCCCGCCCGAAGGAGCGGGGCGCTGCGTATTTTTTGACTATATCGGTTATGGTGCTTTCGCTCATGCCCGGGACATGCTTCATGGCGGGAAGCAGCCGCTTCATGGAGTTGTCGTCCACAAGGCCAACCAGCTCCAGGAGCATTTTGGTGGCTCCTTCGGCTGTGGGCGTCTCGTCGAACACCGCCTCTATGCTTTCGTTGAGTATGCGAAGCTCAATTATACGGGTATCCGGCGTTTCGAGGAAGCTGGTGAACAGCGTAATGCAGGCTTCGTTTTCACCTGCGGACCATATTCCCCGGGTGGAGACCAGATGCTGCTCCTCCTTCATTATAAAGACGGAATCCGTAAAACCTCCGTCCATATCTATGTATACCGTATTGCGTTCGCACTGTTCGTAAAATGTGACCGCCAGGCCCTTTTCCGTTGAGCTGAAGCGTATTATGTCCGCACCCTTGCTGTAGCAGCCGTGAACGTTTTGCAGCGGCTGCGGGAAAAGGGAGCCGTAGTTGTCGAAAAGGCGGAACTCCCTGCCGTCAAGCAAGCTGCGTATCTTATTGAAGGCGATTTTGTCCGTCCCGAGCCCCTTCCTTTCCGGCTCGGGAGAAAACACCAGCTTGGCGAGATACGCCTTCAGGCTGTCATAGCCTGGAGGGTAAGGCGCGAGCTCCCTGTCGGAGCAGGCCCAGAAGCAGGAATCAAGCAGCTGCATTAGGGACGTCTTGGCGAAGAGCTGTGTGCTGCCGGAGTATATTATAGCCACAGCATCGTACTGTGGGAATATTACCGCATACTGACCGAAAGCGCCGTTGAACTGATAAGCCCCGCCGCCGCTCATCCATATCTGGTAGCCGTAGCCGTGCTTCATTTCGCCGTTTGGAGTGGGTATCTGGGGCGAGGTAGCGGCGTCTATCCACTCTTCGGAGAGGAGCCGCCGTCCATTCCATACCCCCTTGTTTAAATACAGCTGGGCTATCTTGGCAAGGTCTTCTATGCAGAGGTTCAGCCCCCAGCCTCCCTTTTCCATGCCCTTGGGGCATGTCTCCCAGTGGTGGCTGCGTATGTCCAGCGGCTCATACAGCCTGGGGGTGAGGAATTCGGTAAGGCTCATGCCCGTCTTTTTTCTCAGTGCGGCTGAGAGCATATAGGTATTGAGCGAATTGTATTCAAACTGGGTGCCCGGCTCGAACTTGGGTACGGATTCCATGAACATCTTTACCCAGTCCTCGTCCAGAGCGCTGCCCACCTCGTTGAAGCGGACCCCTGTGCTCATGGTGAGGAGGTGCCGCACCGTCAGCATTTTCGACCACTTGTTTGCGGGCTTGCCGGCATAGCCGGGGAATATGTCCTCCAGGCGCTCGTCTATATCCATGAGCCCCTCGTCCACAGCCATACCTATGGCGGTAGAGGTGACGCTCTTGCTGGCAGAGTACAGCATATGGGGGATTTCAGGCCGATACGGGGCGTAATACCCCTCGGCGAAGACCTTGCCGTGGCGCAGCAGCATTGCGGAATGTATGCCCAGCTCGGCGGTATTATCGGAAAGGTTCCTGAAGAACCGCTCCACTACCGTGCTGGAAAGGCCCGCCTCCTCAGGGGTGCAGCGAGGCAGGGATTCCCTTGCGGACAAAAGGGGAAGGCTCCCCATCTGACGCGTGTAGCCGTAGGCGGGTATGCCCTCCATGTCCCTTTTAAGCATTTTGATGAGCAGCTCAAGGCTGCGCATCTGAATGGTAATGTCCATTTTTCCTCCGGATATTGAGCCTTGACAGGCTTATTCCTGAAGTATTTTATGGTGCTTGGCTTCCCCTTATACCGCCGGGTCAGGATTGGGTTCCCCTGCCATGGGGATATTGCGTCCGGTGCGGTCAACGTAGAAGGCGGCGTTGGCGGCGTAGATATAGGGGTTGAGCCAAAGGTCTCCTATGCCGCAGGTCAGGGCGCTGAGTATGCCCCAGCCTATGAAGGACAGGTTAAGGCAGAACAGCCGCCACTTGTGGCCCGCCATAAGCTCCTTGCTCATGTTTACCGCCTCGCGAATGCCCAGGTTGGGATTTTCCGCCATAAGATAGGGGGCAAGGCGGTAGCGGTAGGCGGCTATAATGCCGGGCACGATAAACAGCAGCGACCAGAGCCATATAAACAGCGCCATAAAGAGGTTGAGACCCATCGCCTTAAGGAATATATCGAAGCGGGAGAATATGACGGATACTTCACCCTGACGGTTCTCAGCCACAAGGTCTATATAATACTTGTTAAGGCCCATTTCCAGCGCCCCTGAGAACAGCAGCACGACTATGCTCAGCACAAGGGCTATAAGTGACCCAAAGAGACTTGTCTCTGTATCCGCCGCCGCGAACCCGGCAAGGAAATCGTTATAATTGCCGGCGAAGAGCATATCAAAGTCCATATGGCCCATATTTTTTGCAAGGTTGTATATGCTGCTTATGCCGCATATGAGGCTGAATATAAAGGTTACCAAAACAGATCTGCCCCAGTGGCCCCTGAGCTTATCCCGGGCTATACGGCGAAATTCGCTTGCAGTAAACATAACAAGAAAACCTCCTGAAATGAAATAAAAAAATGAGTAAAATCAAAAGCGGGGGCGGGTGCCGCGTAGGAGTCACGCAAAAGAGCGGCAGCCGCCCCCCGTAAAGCCAAGTTTGCCTAAGTATCAGTCGTCTATCCTGCAGCCGGAGCAGCCCTCGCAGCTCTCCGCATCGCAGTCCAGGCGGGCATCAACTATCTTGGAGAGGATATCCATCTTGTCCTCATCGGCAGGGAGAAATTCCTCGTATTCGCCGTTTACCTGAATACGGAAGACGAACAGATCCCGTTCATCGTCATCAACTGCTGCAGGGTCTATCATTACGGCGTACTCCTCGTTCTCATAGTCGAAGTAATCAACTACCTCAAGCTCTATCTCGTTGCCTTCTTCGTCGTTGAATACCACTATATCCTTATCCAGATCTTCCATATTAAAAATCTCCTTTAAAAAATCTCCATATTACTGGTAAGCATATTTTACCTCATGGCGGCTTTTACCGCAAGCTAATAGAGAGATAATTGACATCGTGTTTACATTATACAAAAAGAGCCGCCTGCTTGCTCAGACGGCCCTCAGAGTGTCAAAAAAGTGGCTGAATGCCACTTTTTTGAGTTTTACGGGTTTTGCCTCTCGCATTCGCTCCCGGGCGGCAAAATCCGCAAAGTACGAAAACCTCTGGGTTTTCATCCGTTCTGACGCACATGTCGTCAGAGCCGGATTAAACATAAGGGGCTGCGGCCCCTTATCAACCCTGGGGTTTTTTGACAGACTGAGCCGGCGTTTCCGCTGGCCTTTACTGCCTGAAATATTATTGGTCGAATTTCACCAGCTCGACCCCCGCCTCCTTGAATATTTCCAAAGAGAACTCGTCGGGGTAGCCCTCTCCGTATACCACCCTTGATATGCCACTGTTCACTATCATCTTGGCACAGATGACGCAGGGCTGATGGGTGCAGTACATGGTTGCCCCTTCTATTGATATGCCAAGCTTCGCAGCCTGTATTATAGCGTTCTGTTCGGCGTGTATGGCATAGCACAGTTCATGCCGCGTGCCGGAGGGTATGCCTAAGCGGCGCCTCATGCATTCGCCCTTTTCGAAGCAGCTTTTTATCCCGGCGGGCGCGCCGTTGTAGCCGGTGGTGATGATTCGTTTGTTCCTGACTATGACAGCGCCTATGTGGCGGTTCTCCTGATAGCAGCTGGACCATGTGCCTATGGTGGCCGCAAGCTCCATGAAGCGCTTATCCCATTTTGTCCATTCAGCCATATACTGCGCTCCCATCGTTTTTGTGAATAAGTATATCATCCTATGGGAAAATAGTATATATAAAAAATACCGCAAAAGGCTCGGGAAAGGCAAAAAGACAAAATGAGGATTAAATGTGAAAAAGCGTGGGATACTATTGAAATACGATCCGGCATGTATTATATTATGGATTGTCAGTTAGCACTCAACGACAATGAGTGCTAACAACAAGAAAAGAAGCACAACATAACATCATATAGGAGGCAATTATAATTATGAAACTCAAACCCTTACTTGACCGCGTGGTACTGAAGAGCACCGAGGCGGAAGAGACCACCAAGAGCGGCATCATTCTTACCGGCAGCGCAAAGGAAAAGCCCGTCGTATCAGAGGTCGTGGCGGTAGGCCCCGGCGGCGTAGTGGACGGCAAGGAAGTGACCATGTATGTTGAGGTAGGCGATAAGGTCGTCATCTCCAACTATGCCGGCACCGAGGTAAAGCTGGACGGCGAGGAATATAAGATAGTACGCCAGAACGACATACTTGCAGTTGTTGAATAATATCAAATTCAGAGTAAAAGGAGAAAAACACTATGGCAAAGCAGCTTAAATACGGAGAAGAGGCACGCAGGGCTCTGGAAGCCGGAATGAACGCCCTTGCCGATACCGTCAAGATAACCCTCGGCCCCAAAGGCCGTAATGTAGTGCTCGACAAGAAGTACGGCGCCCCCCTCATCACCAACGACGGCGTGACTATCGCCAAGGAGATCGAGCTGGAGGATCCCTTCGAGAATATGGGCGCACAGCTCGTAAAGGAAGTTTCCATTAAGACCAACGACGTTGCGGGCGACGGCACCACCACCGCTACCCTCCTTGCCCAGGCGATAATTCGCGAGGGCATGAAGAACGTAGCCGCGGGCGCAAACCCCATGGAGGTAAAGAAGGGCATCGAGGCGGCGGTCGATGAGGCCGTAAACGCGCTCAAGGAAATATCCAAGCCCGTAGGCTCCAAGCAGGCTATCGCACAGGTCGCCTCCATTTCCGCGGGCGATGAAAAGGTTGGCGCGCTGATCAGCGAAGCTATGGAAAAGGTGGGCAATGACGGCGTAATCACCGTTGAAGAGTCCAAGACCATGAAGACAGAGCTGAATATCGTGGAAGGTATGCAGTTTGACCGGGGCTATGCCTCCGCATATATGGTAACTGATACCGACAAGATGGAAGCAATACTCGACAACCCCTATATCCTCATTACCGATAAGAAGATATCCAACATTCAGGACATTCTGCCCGTTCTCGAGAGCGTTGTTCAGCAGGGCGCAAAGCTGCTCATCATCGCGGAGGACGTAGAGGGCGAAGCGCTGGCTACTCTGGTAGTCAATAAGCTCCGCGGCACCTTCACCTGCGTAGCCGTAAAGGCCCCTGGCTTTGGCGACAGGCGCAAGGCAATGCTGCAGGATATCGCCATACTCACCGGCGGCCAGGTCATCAGCGAGGAGCTGGGTATGACTCTCAAGGAAGCCACCATCGATATGCTGGGCCGCGCACGTCAGGTCAAGGTCGATAAGGAGAACACCACCATCGTCGAGGGTGCAGGCGATCCCTCCGAGATACGCGCCCGCATAAGCTCCATCAAGGCTCAGATAGAGGAGACCACCTCCGATTACGATAAGGAAAAGCTTCAGGAGCGTCTGGCCAAGCTGGCTGGCGGCGTTGCCGTCATCGCGGTAGGCGCGGCTACCGAGGTTGAGATGAAGGAGATAAAGCTCCGCATAGAGGACGCCCTGAACGCCACCCGCGCGGCGGTCGAGGAGGGCATCGTCCCCGGCGGCGGCGTAGCTCTTGTGAACGTCATCGACAAGGTAAAGAAGCTTGAAGGCGAGTACGAAGGCGACAAGCGTACCGGTGTGAAGATCGTCGTCCGCGCTCTGGAGGAGCCTGTACGTCAGATCGCCGCGAACGCGGGCCTTGAGGGCTCCGTGATAGTCGAGAACATCAAGCGCTCCGGCAAGACCGGCTACGGCTACGACGCACGCAACGACGAATACTGCGTAATGGAGGATAAGGGCATCATCGATCCTACCAAGGTGACCCGCAGCGCCCTCCAGAACGCGGCCTCCATCGCCGCCATGGTGCTCACTACCGAGAGCCTGGTATGCGATATACCCACACCCCCCGCAGCGCCCGCTCCCGGCGGAGACATGGGCGGCATGGGCGGCATGTACTAAAGAAAAGCGGAAGCTTATTAAGTAATTTCGGCGGAACGGGAAACCGTTCCGCCCAGAGTGTCAAAAAAGTGGCTAAACGCCACTTTTTTGAGTTTTCTCATTCGGTGCTTGCGCCTATGGCGCGGCCAGCACCTCATGCAGGGAAAGCCTTGCTACGCAAGCGCCTTTTGCGGATTTGCCGCACATGTCGCCAAATCCGAATAAAGCCATAAGGGGCTGCGGCCCCTTATCAACCCCTGGGTTTTTCGACAGTCTCGGCGGAACGGAAAACCGTTCCGCCGTTTTTATTGTATAAGTGTATACGGTGATGCAGGAAATACAATATTTGATATTTTTTAAACTAAAACACGCGGGTTCTGAAATGCATTCAAGGGAGTATATTTTGTATAAAGGATTAAAGCAGAATTGAAGAAGAATTATAGCGGGGGCGAAGGATAAAAGCGCCGCAAAGGCCATCAATTTGGTGGAAAAATATCAATAAATGGGGAATTTTTAACGATTCCGGCCCTCGAGATACACAACCCGTAAAGGATACAGCCACAGCCGTTAAGAACGTGTTCAGAAAAGCTGACATATATTGTGCAATCAGAGGGGAAGTGATTATAATTATCTCAACCAAGCGAAATACGTTCTTTCCTATCTTGCAAAACCTGTCATTAAACGCTTGGGAGAATCTTTTATAATTGGAGGTATCATCTGTGACTTTAATGGACAAAATTATGGCCATCAACAGTACCGTGAACGGTATTGTGTGGGGCATCCCCATGCTGATCCTCATCGTCGGCACCGGCATCTACATGACCGTCAAGCTGAACTTCTTCCAGTTCAGGCACTTCGGCTATGCAATGAAGAATACCATCGGAAAGGTGCTCGACAAAAGCCAGAAGGTAGAAGCCCAGAAGGGCGCCATAACTCCTATGCAGGCGGTCACCACGGCCCTCGCCGCAACGGTAGGCACAGGTAACATCGTAGGCGTTACCGGCGCTATCGCCCTCGGCGGCCCCGGCGCGGTGTTCTGGATGGAAATTTCCGCTCTCTTGGGCATGGCAACCAAGTTCTCCGAGGTCACCCTCGCCACCAAGTATCGTGAAAAGAACGATAAGGGCGACTGGGTAGGCGGCCCCATGTACTACATCAGGAACGGCCTTGGCAAGAAGTGGGCATGGCTGGGCGGCGTGTTCGCTGTGCTGGGCGGCATTTGCGCCTTCGGCATCGGCAACATCTCCCAGATGAACTCCATCGCTTCCTCTGTCACTTCCGCTGTTACCACCATTGCTCCCGCTACCGTCGGTAAGGAAGGCACCATCGCTCTGATAGCCGGTATCATAATGGCTATCGTATGCTTCGTTACCTACATCGGCGGCATCAAGCGCATAGGCGAGGTCACCGAGAAGCTGGTCCCCGTAATGGCAATGATCTACATCGTATCCTCCCTCGTGCTTATCTTTATCCACATCGGCAACTTCCCCGAAATCATCCGTCAGATCGTGGTGGGCGCGTTTAACCCCTCTGCGATAGTGGGCGGCGCGCTGGGCATCGGCATCATCGAGGCCATGAAGCGCGGCGTATCCCGCGGCGTATTCTCCAACGAGGCCGGCCTTGGCTCCGCGCCTATGGCCCACGCCGCTGCGGAGACCCCGGGCCCCATACAGCAGGGCCTCTACGGCATCTTCGAGGTATTTGCCGACACCACCGTTATCTGCACCATGACCTCTCTGGTCATACTTATGAGCGGCACTCCCATCGAGTACGGCCAGCCCGCCGGTGTGGAGCTGACCAACGCGGCCTTCGCCATGACCTACGGCAAGTATGCCTCCGTGGTCGTCGCCATAGGCCTCTCCCTCTTCGCAGGCTCTACCATACTGAGCTGGGGTCTTTACGGCACCCGCTGCGCGGAGTATCTGTTTGGCTCCAAGGTCATAAAGCCCTATCAGATCCTCTTCTGCATCGTAGTAGTCATGGGCGCTGTCATGGATCTGAGCCTTGCATGGGACATTTCCGATACCCTTAACGCCTGCATGGCTATCCCCAACCTGATCGGCCTGCTGCTTCTGTCCCCCGTGGTCATCAAGCTGGCCAAGGAGTACAGCGCGGAGCACTTCCCCGAGAAGCAGAAGGCATAAGCTGCCTTAAAGCAAAGGGAGCCGGAAAATTCCGGCTCCTTATTTGTTTTGAGGCTTAAAAAAAGCCTCCCCGCGAAGGAAGGCTTTTTGGTACCATCAGTTGACAAGAGCACACAAGCCCGAAAGGCTTGTTTTGGGACGCTCCTGCGTTCTCGTCGCTTGTATTACATCCAGTAGTACTGCGCTCCTCGGCCTTGGATCGCCCTCAAAACAAGCTCTTTAGGGTCTTCGAGTTTTAGAAGCCAAAGAGTATGGCAGAACAAGGAGGACGAGTGCAGAAATACTGGTTGTATTTCAAATGAGGACGACACAGTTATGCCGTGCTGTTTGGCTTCTAAAACCTTGTGTGTCCTTGTCAACTGATGGTATTATCAGCGGTATAATATGCCGATGAGTATTACGCCCGCAGCGAAGAGCACGGAAAAAACTATAAGGAAGAAGCCGGGGATGCGGTAATCCTTGCCCTGGATCTTATAGAACCTGAACAGGAATATCATAAGCAGCATCATGGCGAGAGAGAACATTGAAACATAGGAGCAAAGGTTTATAAACGGTGTGATCTCTGGCATGGACTGTCTCCTTTATACATTTTCTTCGGCATGGTCTATCATGCGGTAGCCTACGCCGGTCTCTGTTATTATAAATTGCGGGTCTGCGGGGTTCGCCTCCAGCTTGCGGCGAATATTAGCCATATTCACGCGCAGTATCTGGTTGTTTACGGTAGGCCGTGCGCCCCATACGCAGCGAATTATGAAGTCATAGGTCAATACCTTGCCTATGTGCAGCATGGTGAGCATGACTATCTTATACTCTACCTGGGTGAGATGTACCTCCTGATCGTCCAGGTATATGCGGCGCTTGTCATAGTCGATGGTAAGGCGGCCGTTTTGCGCCTTGCCGGTGGGCGTATCCGGCGTGCCGTTGCTTACGTGGCGCAGGGCTATGCGTATGCGGGCCAGAAGCTCCGCCGTGCCGAAGGGCTTTGTAACGTAGTCGTCCGCGCCCAGATCCAATGCCTCAACCTTGTCCCGCTCGCGGTTGCGGGCGGAAAGCACGATTATCGGCACCTGCGACCACTGGCGGACGTTTTTGATTATATCCACGCCGTCCATATCGGGCAGGCCGAGATCCAGCAGCACCACGTCGGGGCAGTGCGAGGATATCGTTGAAAGGGCTTCCCTGCCAGTGCTTACCTGCACGACGCGGTAATCATTTGCGTCTAATATGGTAGACAGGAGGTGGACGATGGCCTTGTCATCCTCCACCACCAGTACGATGGGAAGATTCTTCATACAGCAGACCTCCGTTAATATACGATTAAGAATATTATACATACATTTTATACATAGTTAAATGTAGAAATCGTTCATCGGGCGTTAAGAAACGTTAAGGAACGCTAAAAAATAATAAAAATTCTTGACGAATACTTAACAAACAAAGGACTTAAATATGCGGGTTCTTTTCACGGCGGGGAAAACCGGCATCATTGGGGCAGCTGAAAAAGCCTGCTATACTTTTTTGCGGCGGTGTGTGGTATAATCGTGCTATGAAGGAAAATGCTGCAAGGATAAAAAAGAGAATATTGGCTTTCCGGCTGGGGTGGAGGCCAATGGTGGAAACTCTGCTTATAATGCTGGCGGCTACGGCGCTCAGCTTTGTACTGCATGAGTTTTTCATACAGAACAACAACGTTTCCATGATATACGCTCTTGCGGTGGTGGTGGTGTCCTGCATTACGCCGGGGTACTTTTACGGCGTCCTCGCCTCGCTTATAAGCGTCATAGGCGTGAACTACTTCTTTACCATGCCGTACTGGGCCTTTAATTTTTCCCTGACGGGGTATCCGCTGACCTTCTTTATAATGCTCATAACCTCCATAATCACCAGCACCCTCGTCACCGGCTACCGCGAGAGGGAAAGGGCGCGGACGGAGAGTGACAAGGAAAAGCTGCGGAGCAACCTGCTGCGGGCCATATCCCACGACCTCAGGACGCCGCTCACCTCCATATCGGGCTCGAGCAGCCTGCTGCTGTCCGGCTGGGAGAATATCGATGAAAAAAACCGCAGCGCGCTGCTCAGCGATATATGTGATAATTCCGAGTGGCTCGTGAGGATGGTGGAAAACCTGCTCTCCGTAACCAAAATGAACGGGAGCGGTGGCGGGATACAGAAGGTGCCGGACATGGCGGAGGATATAGTGGCTCATGCGGTGTCGCAGGTACGCCGCAGGTTCACGGAGCAAAAAATCGACGTCATAGCTTCCGCGGAGCCGTTTGAGGTTCCGATGGATTCAATGCTGATAGAGCAGGTGATAATAAATCTCATAGAAAACGCCATTTATCACAGCGGCAGCGACGAGCCCATAACCGTAAAGGCGGAGCAAGAGGACGGCGAGGCGGTGTTTACGGTAAGCGACCGGGGCAGGGGAGTTGACGTGGGGCGTATGCTGTGGCTTATGGATGGACACGTGGAATCGGACAGGCCCGGAGATAAAGACCGCGGCATGGGCATCGGCCTATCGCTGTGCGCCTCCATAGTGAGGGCCCACGGCGGCGCCATGACGGTCGAAAACGCCCGCGAAGGCGGCGCAGTGTTCAGCTTTGTGCTGCCAATGGAGAAAGGAGAAGAAATATGAAGAAGTACATTATAGCCGCCGCTGCGGCTCTTGCGATAGGGATGGCGCTTTCCGCCTGCGCAAAGGAGGAGGAAGCCATAGTGCCGATAATAGTAGAGGGCGAGGCGGAGCAGCAGGCTGCCCCAACGCCGGAGGCCACGCAGGACATGGCGGCGCAGGTATCAAAAACGCAGACGGTAGAGGGGACGGGATATACCGCCACGCTGACGGAGGATACGGACGGGGACGGCGGTCTCATATATAGGCTTAAGGCCTCAGCGGGAGGAAACGAAGAAGAGCTTATGGAGTATACCGCCGGAGCAGGAGACGGCATAAGCGCGGAAGTGTACGAGATAGACGACCTGTTTGGCTTCCCGGCCTTCTGCTTTGAGCTGAGCTACCCCATGGGATCCGAGCGTACATATTATATATACGCAAATGGCGGCATACTCAAGGCGGGGGAGGGCTTCGGCTTTGAATCCGCCGCAGACGGCGACTACCGGGATGACCTTGACGGCGACGGAATAGAAGAACTGATCTGCAACTGCACGTATATGGCGGACGGGGTAGAACGGGTATATGTGTTCCGCTTCCGCGACGGCAGGGTAGAGGAAGGGGAGCTGGACAAATACGAGGATATAGTATCGGAGGAAGAGCTTGACGGCGCAGGGCAGATATCTCAGAGATACGACCCCGACCTTCGGGCGATAGTATTCACCTACTACGCCGAGGACGGGGACAAAACGCTGGAATTGAAGGACTACGAAAGGTTCACCTTCAGCGCCTATGAGGTGTAAAATGCCGGTTTTGCGGCGGCAGACCGCGCTGAGGCCGCCGATGAAACACCCGGCGGCGTGGGCACGATAATATATTTTGAGAAAATTCGGGATTTTTTATAAAAAAGCCTTGCATTGCGGGCCCGGATGCGCTATTATATGTACGTTGCGCGTCCGGGCTCCTGTGTACTCGTGCGCGCCAACGAAATAACCAGCGTCATGCCTTTGCGGGAGGTTGCCGGTTATGCCATCCGGGTAATTTCCGCAGGGCGCCCACGATACGGGCAACGGGCCTATGTGCCCGGCTGAAGCATTTTAGAAAAGAAACGCTCGGCCGCGTGTACAGCCCGCATACTAAAAGGAGGAAAATAACATGGCAAATCAGAAGATTCGTATCAAGCTGAAGGCCTACGAACACAATCTTATCGACCAGAGCGCCAGTAAGATCGTGGAAACGGCCAAGAGGACCGGCGCATGCGTTTCCGGCCCCATCCCCCTTCCAACCGAGAAGGAGATAGTAACCATTCTCCGTTCTCCCCACAAGTATAAGGACAGCCGCGAGCAGTTCGAGATGAGAACCCACAAGCGCCTGATCGACATACTTCAGCCCTCTGCCAAGACCGTGGACGCGCTGATGAAGCTCGATCTTCCCGCCGGTGTGGACATCGAGATCAAGCTCTAAGCCACGGAGGTGTAAGAAAGATGAAGAAAGCTATTTTGGGCACTAAGCTGGGCATGACCCAGATGTTCAGGGAAGACGGCACCATGATCCCCGTGACCGTAGTTCTTGCCGGTCCCTGCCCCGTAGTTCAGAAAAAGAGCGTTGAGCACGATGGTTATGAAGCAGTTCAGGTAGCCTTCAAGCCCATCCGCGAAAAGCTCTGCACCAAGCCCATGCTGGGCCACTTCAAGAAGGCCGGCGTTGAGGCACACCGCTACACCCGCGAGTTCAAGTTCGATGATACCGCTGCTTATGAAGTAGGCCAGGTCATCAAGGCTGACATCTTCGCGAACGGCGACCATGTAGACGTTACCGCCACCAGCAAGGGCAAGGGCTTTGAGGGCAATATCAAGCGCTGGAATCAGGGCCGCGGCCGCAAGACTCACGGTTCCCATTCCTACCGTGTTCCCGGCTCCATGGGCGCCTGCACCTACCCCGGTGAGGTATTCAAGACCAAGCACCTGCCCGGCCATATGGGCAGCGAGCGCGTAACTGTTCAGAACCTCGAAGTTGTGCGCGTCGACGCAGACCGTAACCTGCTCCTCGTCAAGGGTGCTATACCCGGCGCCAAGGGCAGCCTCGTAACCGTCCGCGAGACCGTTAAGTAAAGGAGGAAGCACTAAATGCCTAATGTTGCATTGTACAATATTGCCGGCGAAGAGATCGGCAAGGTGAAGCTCAGCGAAGAGATCTTCGGCCACGAAGTAAACGAAGCAGTGCTCCACACCGTAGTAACCGCTTACCTGGCCAACCAGCGTCAGGGAACCCAGTCCGCATTGACCCGCGCAGAGGTCAGCGGCGGCGGCATCAAGCCCTGGAGGCAGAAGGGCACCGGCCGTGCCCGTCAGGGTTCAACCCGCTCTCCCCAGTGGACTCACGGCGGCACCGTGTTTGCCCCCAAGCCCAGGGATTATCGTGTAAGCGTAAACAAGAAGGTAAAGCGCGTCGCCATGAAGAGCGCCCTCTCCAGCAAGGTAAACGATAACGCTATCGTAGTTTTCGATGCCCTTGATATCGCAGCTCCCAAAACCAAGGAGATGGTCAAGGTGCTGGCAAACATCAAGGCTGAAAACGCCCTGGTAGTGCTGCCCGAGAAGGACGAGATCGTAGAGCGCGCCACCAGCAATATCCCCAACGTAAAGACTACTCTGGTAGGCACCCTTAACGTCTACGAGATACTGAAGTACAAGACCCTTATCCTTACTAAGGATGCGGTAGCCAAAATCGAGGAGGTGTACGTATAATGAAGTTCGCACACGACATCATCATCAGGCCCGTACTCACCGAGAAGAGCTACGACAACATGGCGAACAAGACCTACGCCTTTATCGTTGACAAGAGGGCTACCAAGACTGAGGTCAAGTCCGCTATCGAAGAGATATTCGGCGTACAGGTTGACAGCGTGAACACCGTCAACAACCTTGGCAAGATGAAGAGGCAGGGTCTGCATCAGGGCCGCCGCCCCGCCACCAAGAAGGCTTACGTGAAGCTGAAGAAGGATTCCAAGGGAATCGAGTTCTTCGACAGCATCGCCCAGTAAGGAGGAACACCAATGGCTATCAGGAAGATTAAACCCACAACCCCCGGCCAGCGCGGCATGACGGTCTCCGCTTACGATGAGATCACCTGCACCACTCCGGAAAGGTCCCTGCTTGAGGATCTGAAGTCCAGCGGCGGCCGCAATAACCATGGCCGTATCACCGTTCGTCATCGCGGCGGCGGCGCAAAGCGCAAGTATCGCATAATCGACTTCAAGCGCAATAAGGACGGAGTACCCGCAAAGGTTGCTACCATCGAGTACGACCCCAACCGTTCCGCCAACATCGCCCTGCTGCATTACGCGGACGGCGAGAAGCGCTACATCATCGCTCCTCTGGGCCTGAACGTTGGCGACACCATCGTCTCCGGCGAGAACGCTGATATCAAGGTCGGCAACGCTCTTGAGATAAAGAACATCCCCGTAGGCACCATGATCCACTGCATCGAGATAAAGCCCGGCAAGGGCGCCCAGCTGGTTCGCTCCGCCGGCAACGCCGCGCAGCTCATGGCCAAGGAAGGCAAGTACGCTCAGGTACGTCTTCCCAGCGGCGAGGTTCGTCTGGTTCCCATGAACGCCAAGGCTACTATCGGTCAGGTAGGCAACATCGACCATGCCAACATCATGCTCGGTAAGGCCGGCCGCACCCGTCACATGGGTTTCCGTCCCACCGTTCGCGGTTCTGTCATGAACCCCTGCGACCATCCCCATGGCGGTGGTGAGGGTAAGTCCCCCGTGGGCCGTCCCGGCCCTGTAACCCCTTGGGGCAAGCCCGCTCTTGGTTATAAGACCCGTAAGACCAAGAACGTAAACGATAAGTTCATCGTACGCCGCAGAAACGGCAAATAGTAGCGAAAGGAGATAAGTATGAGCAGGTCAGTAAAGAAAGGCCCTTACGTTGAAGAGCGTCTGTTCAACCGTGTACAGGCTATGAACGAAAGCGGCAAGAAATCCGTCGTCAAGACATGGTCCCGCGCATCTACCATCTTCCCGGACTTCGTAGGTCACACTATCGCCGTCCATGATGGCAGGAAGCACGTTCCCGTATATGTAACCGAAGAAATGGTCGGTCACAAGCTGGGTGAGTTCGCACCCACCCGCACCTTCCGCGGCCACAGGGGCTCCGAGAAGTCCACCGGCGGAAAATAATAAGGAGGAAGCGTAGAATGGCAACCAGGTCAAGAGAAAAGAGCGCGGCCCGCAAGGCAAACGCCGACAAGCGTCCCCATGCAATAGCCCGCTATGTAAGAATCTCCTCCCGCAAGGTCAAGGCCGTTATCGACCTGATCCGCGGTAAGAGCGTAAACGAAGCAAAGGGCATCCTGATGTACACCCCCAAGGCTGCATCCGAGCCCGTGCTGAAGCTCCTGAACTCCGCCGTAGCAAATGCGGAGAACAACCTCGGCCTTTCCGCCGACAACCTTTATGTGGCGGAAGTATTCGCAAATCAGGGCCCTACCCTGAAGCGCTTCAGGCCCAGGGCACAGGGCAGGGCGACTCGCATTCGCAAGCGCACCAGCCACATCACCATAATCCTGGACCAGATGAAGTAGGAGGTAAATCATGGGACAGAAAGTTAATCCGAACGGTTTCCGCGTTGGCGTAATCAAGGACTGGAATACCCGCTGGTATGCGTCCAAGAAGGATTTCTCCGATTACCTCGTCGAGGATAAGAAGATCAGGGACCACCTCAAGAAGGTCCATTATGCCGCTGGCGTTGCCAAAATCGACATCGAGCGCGCGGCAAACAAGGTCACTGTAAGCATTCACACTGCCCGCCCCGGCATGCTTATCGGCAAAGGCGGCGTAGGCGTGGACGCCATCAAGGCAGATGTATCCGCCCTGATCGGCAAGCCCGTAAACGTAAACATCATGGAGGTCCGCAACCCTGACGCTAACGCTCAGCTCGTTGCCGAGAACATCGCCCAGCAGCTGGAGAAGCGCATAAGCTTCCGCCGCGCGATGAAGCAGGCTATGCAGCGCGCCATGAAGGCAAATGCAAAGGGTATCAAGCTGCTGTGCGCAGGCCGCCTTGGCGGCGCCGAAATAGCCCGCAGCGAAGGCTACCACGATGGTTCCATTCCCCTTCAGACCATGCGTGCCGACATCGAATACGGCTTTGCCGAGGCACACACCACTTACGGCCGTATCGGCGTAAAGGTTTGGATCTATAAGGGCGAAGTGCTCAACAAGCAGAAGAAAGCGTAAGGAGGCAGATTACTATGTTGATGCCTAAGAGAGTAAAGCGCAGGAGAGTACACCGCGGCCGCATGAAGGGCGCTGCCCATTGCGGCAACGTGATCACTTACGGCGAGTATGGCCTCGTTGCAATGGAGCCCGCCTGGATCACCAGCAACCAGATAGAGGCAGCCCGTGTGGCTATGACCCGTTACATCAAGCGTGGCGGTCAGGTCTGGATAAAGATATTCCCCGACAAGCCCGTAACCAAGAAGCCCGCTGAGACCCGTATGGGCTCCGGTAAAGGCGCTCCCGAGTATTGGGTAGCAGTTGTAAAGCCCGGCCGCGTAATGTTCGAAATAGCCGGCGTAAGCGAAGAAATCGCCCATGAGGCACTTCGTCTTGCAATGCACAAGCTCCCCATCAAGTGCAAGATAGCAAAGAAAGAAGTAGTAGGAGGCGAGAGCAATGAAGGCTAACGAACTCAGAAAACTTTCCACCGAAGAGCTCACCGCCAAGGAAAAGGCCCTCAAGGAAGAGCTGTTCAACCTCCGCTTCCAGATGGCTACCGGCTCGCTGACTAACCCCCAGAGGGTACGCGAGTGCAAGAAGGACGTTGCCAGGATAAAGACTCTCCTCTGCGAGCGTCAGCTCAAGGCAGCCGAGTAAGGGTGAAAGGAGGATATCATCGTGGAAATCATCAGAGGTTATCGCAAGACCCGCACCGGCATCGTGACCAGCGATAAGATGGATAAGACCGTTACCGTGGCCATAAAGACCAAGGTTCGCCATCCCCTGTATGGCAAGATGGTAAACCGCACCCGCAAGTTCAAGGCTCATGACGAGGAGAACGCCTGCGGCGTAGGTGACACCGTAAAGATTATGGAGACCCGCCCCATCAGCAAGGATAAGCGCTGGCGCGTAGTCGAGATCATAGAAAAGGCTAAGTAAGCCGGAAAGGAGCAGACAATGATACAGCCTCAAACCAGACTTAAAGTCGCAGATAACAGCGGCGCAAAGGAAATAATGTGCATCCGCGTTCTGGGTGGCTCCAAGGTCAAGAACGCCAACATAGGCGATGTGATCGTGGCCTCCGTCAAGTCCGCTACCCCCGGCGGTGCCGTAAAGAAAAAGGACGTCGTCAAGGCAGTCGTAGTGCGCACCGTATCCGGTGTACACCGTGCAGACGGCACCCACATTCGCTTTGACGATAACGCAGCAGTTATCATCAAGGACGATAAGGACCCCAAGGGCACCCGTATCTTCGGGCCCGTTGCCAGGGAACTGCGCGAGAAGAACTACATGAAGATAGTTTCCCTCGCACCCGAAGTACTCTAATCGTGGAGGACTGAAGAATGAATAAGCTTAACGTCAAGAAGGGCGATACCGTAGTGGTCATCTCCGGTAAGGACAAGGGCAAGCAGGGCAAGATACTGGCCGCCATGCCTGAGGACCAGCGCGTAATCGTACAGAACGTAAACATGATAACTGCCCACGTAAAGCCCCGCAAGCAGGGCGAAGAGGGCGGCCGCATCTCCAAGGAAGGCAGCATCGACGAGTCCAACGTAATGCTGGTCTGCCCCAAGTGCGGTAAGGCTACCCGCGTAGGCCACGCTTACGAAGGTGACAAGAAGGTTCGCGTCTGCAAGAAGTGCGGCAAGAACATTGACTAAGGCAGGAGGAAAAGAGAATGGCAAAGAAAGAATCCGCCGCTCAGGCACCCGCCAAGAAGAAAAAGGCCGTTGAGGAAGCCCGCCCCTTTACCGAGGCTGCCCGCCTCCGAGTAAAGTACAACGAGGAAGTAGTTCCCCAGCTGAAGGAGAAGTTCGGCTATACCAACGTGATGCAGATACCCAAGCTGGAGAAGATCGTTCTCAACATGGGCCTGGGTTCCGATAAGGATAACCCCAAGGGTCTCGAGTCCGCTCTGGAAGAGATGGCTCTCATCGCCGGCCAGAAGCCCATCATAACCAAGGCCAAGAAGTCTGTTGCAAACTTCAAGGTACGTGAGGGTCAGAACGTAGGCGCTAAGGTAACTCTCCGCGGCGACCGTATGTACTACTTCGCTGATAAGCTCATGAACATCGTACTTCCCCGCGTGCGCGACTTCCGCGGTATCCCCGATACCAGCTTTGACGGCCGCGGCAACTATGCGATGGGCGTTAAAGAGCAGCTTATCTTCCCCGAAATCAGTTATGATGACGTAGATAAGATCCGCGGTATGGATATCGTATTCGTAACCACCGCGAAGACCGATGAAGAAGCAAGGGCTCTGCTGCAGTTCCTGGGCATGCCCTTCATGCAGGCTTAATTTTAGGAGGACAACACAGTGGCAAAGACAAGCATGAAAATCAAGCAGGCCCGTGAACCCAAGTTCTCTACCAGGGCCTATACCCGCTGCCGTATCTGCGGCCGTCCCCACTCCGTGCTCCGCAAGTATGGCATCTGCCGCATCTGCTTCCGCGAGATGGCCTATAAGGGAGAAATCCCCGGCGTCCGCAAGGCAAGCTGGTAACTCGGCGAAAAGGAGGAAATTAGAATGGTTATAACTGATCCCATCGCTGATATGCTGACCCGTATCCGCAACGCCTACACCGCCAAGCACGACGAAGTAAGCGTTCCCGCTTCCACCATCAAGAAGGCTATCGCCGAGATACTGCTTGATGAAGGCTACATCAAGGGCTATGAAATAAAGGAAGAGGGTCCCAAGAAGACCATAAACATCGCACTGAAGTACGGTCCCAACCGTCAGCGCGTCATCACCGGTCTCAAGAGGATATCCAAGCCCGGCCTGCGCGTATATGCCCGCAAGGACAATGTACCCAAGGTCCTCAATGGAATGGGCATAGCTATCCTTTCCACCAGCCACGGCGTGATGACCGACCGCGAAGCCCGCAAGCAGGGCGTAGGCGGCGAAGTCCTCTGCTATATCTGGTAATTACCAAACCAATACCCTTCCGCAACCAACCTTGCGGAAGGATATGACATTATTAAAAATAATCTGGAGGTGTAACAAATGTCACGAATCGGAAAACTTCCGATCAACATTCCTGGCGGAGTGACAATCACGGTTGGCGACGATAACACCGTTGTCGTAAAGGGCCCCAAGGGCGAACTTTCCGAGAAGATCTCTCCCAAGATGCATGTTTCCATGGATAACGGCGTTCTGCACGTTACCCGCCCTGACGACATGAAGGAGAACAGAGCCCTTCACGGCCTGTCCCGTTCCCTTATCAACAACATGGTCGTAGGCGTTACCCACGGCTATTCCAAGTCTCTTGAGATAGTTGGCGTCGGCTACCGTGCCCAGAAGCAGGGAAACAAGCTGGTTCTCAACCTGGGCTATTCTCACCCCGTTGAGTTCGAGGAGCCCAAAGGCATCACCTTTGATGTCCCCACCCCCAACAAGGTAGTCGTAAACGGCATAAACAAGCAGCAGGTCGGTCAGATAGCTGCGGATATCCGTGCAACCCGCGAGCCTGAGCCTTATAAGGGCAAGGGTGTACGTTACGAGGGTGAACATGTCCGCCGCAAGGAAGGCAAGACCGGTAAGTAATGCATAGAGAAGGAGAGTAAATCATGATTTCTAAGATCGATAAGAACTCTGTGCGTAAGGCCCGCCATTTCCGTACCCGCCGCTATATTTCCGGCACTCAGGAGAGGCCCAGGCTCAACGTCTATCGCAGCCTCAACAACATCTACGTGCAGATAATTGATGACGTAGCCGGCAACACTATCGCTTCCGCTTCCACTCTGGACGCTGAAGTAAAGGCTCAGCTGGCCGGTAAGACCAAGAAGGAAGCCGCTAACATCGTTGGCGAGGTCGCAGGTCGCCGCGCTCTGGAAAAGGGCGTGAAGGAAGTCGTATTTGACCGCGGCGGTTATCTTTACACTGGTCGTGTAGCACAGGTCGCCGAAGGCGCCCGCAAAGCCGGACTGGAATTCTAAGGAGGTACAATATGCAGAAACGTATAGATGCATCCACAATGGAACTGCAGGATAGGCTTGTATCCATCAACCGTGTAGCAAAGACCGTTAAGGGCGGACGCAACATGCGCTTTGCAGCCCTGGTAGTTGTAGGCGATGGCAATGGTCACGTTGGTGTAGGCACCGGTAAGGCGGTTGAAATCCCTGAGGCTGTCCGCAAGGGCATCGAGGACGCAAAGCGTCACCTCATCGAGGTACCAATTGTTGGCACCAGCATTCCTCACGCAGTAGAAGGCAAATTCGGCAAGGGCCATGTCCGCATGCTCCCCGCTGAAGAAGGTACTGGCGTTATCGCCGGCGGCCCTGCCCGTGCGGTGCTGGAAATGGTAGGCATCAAGGATATCCGTACCAAGAGCTATGGCTCCAACAATCCCGCCAACTGCGTAAAGGCTACTATGGACGGCCTGACTCAGCTTCGTACCGTTGAGGAGATCGCAAAGCTTCGCGGAAAGACCGTAGAAGAAATCTTGGGCTAATAGGAGGTTGCAAATGGCTAATTTAAAGATAACGCTCGTAAAGAGCACCATCGGCGCCCTCAAGGACCAGCAGGCTACTGTAAAGGCCCTTGGTCTTCACAAGACTAATAATGTAGTCGTAAAGCCGGATAACGAGTGTATCCGCGGCATGATCTTTAAGGTAAAGCACCTTGTTAAGGTCGAAGAAGTTTAATTTCGGAGGTGCACATAATGAATCTTCACGATTTGAGACCCGTAGAAGGCTCCACCAGCGCCCCTAAGCGCGTAGGTAGAGGCACCGGTTCCGGCCTTGGCAAGACTTCTGCCAAGGGTCATAAGGGCCAGAAAGCCCGCAGCGGCAGCAAGAAGAACGGCTTTGAAGGCGGCCAGATGCCCCTTGCACGCCGCCTGCCTAAGCGCGGTTTCACCAATATTTTTGCTAAGGAATACAGCACCGTCAATATAGAAGCCCTCAACTGCTTCGAGGACGGCACTGTCGTAACAGCTGAACTGCTCAAGGAAAAGCGCATAATCAGCAAGATCGAAAAGGACGGGCTCAAGGTTCTGGGCCGCGGCGAATTGACCAAGCGTTTGGACGTTAAGGCTGCTAAGTTTACGGAGACAGCCCAGAAAGCCATCGAGGCCGCGGGCGGAACTGTTGAGGTGATCTGATGTTTAAGACCCTCATTAACGCCTGGAATGTAAAGGATATCCGTACAAAGATGCTGTATACGCTTCTTCTGGTTGTGATATACCGCTTCGGATCCTTTATTCCTGTGCCCGGCGTAGATGCCAGCAAGATAGCGGCTGCTGCGGATACTTACAGCATACTGAGCTTCCTCAACCTGCTTTCCGGCGGCAACTTCGGTCAGTTTACCATCTTTGCCATGGGTATTACGCCTTACATCACCGGCAGCATAATCATTCAGCTTCTAACCATTGCTATCCCATCTCTGGAGAAGATGGCCAAGGAGGAAGATGGCCGTGAAAAGCTCGAGCGCATTACCCGTTACACCGGTATCGGTCTCGCTCTGGTGCAGAGCATCGGTATCGTATCCGGTCTGCAGAATCAGGCGCAGATCGTTACCAACCCCGGCTTCCTTTCCTATGCTACCATCGGCATCGTCTGCACGGCAGGCACCGCCTTCCTGGTATGGCTGGGCGAAAGGATAACCGATAAGGGCATTGGCAACGGTATCTCCTTCATAATCTTTGCTTCCATAGTATCCTCCGTACCTCAGGTAATAGTGTCCATGGTATCCAACGTGATAATGGGAACCTACAGGTGGTGGATACTGCCCGTGCTGGTCGTGTTCGTTCTGATCATGGTGGCGGGCGTGGTGGCGGTAGACCGTGCGGTTCGCCGCATCCCTGTGCAGTATGCAAAGCGCGTCGTAGGCCGCAAGATGTACGGCGGCCAGAGCACCAACATTCCCCTCAAGGCCAATGCGAACGGCGTTATGCCTCTGATATTCGCAATGACCCTTATGCAGGTGCCCGGCATGATCGGCCAGTTCTGGCCCAACAGCGGCTTCTACCAGTTCTATCAGAAGTATCTGATACCCGGTACGACCGCTGTCGGCGGCATAGTATATTATGTGATATACGCGCTGCTCATCGTCGCCTTCGCGTACTTCTACAGTTCTATCTCCTTCAACCCAATCGAGATAAGCAAGAACCTTCAGCAGAACGGCGGCTTTATCCCCGGCATCCGTCCCGGCAAGCCCACAGGCGAATACCTGGCCAAGATATGCAACCGCCTCACCCTGTTCGGTGCGTTCTTCCTTATGCTGATAGCAATAATCCCTGCGCTGTTCATGGGTTCCTTCGGCCTCAACTCCATGTTCGGCCCCACCAGCATACTGATAATGGTCAGCGTTGCTCTGGAGACCTCGGAGCAGCTCGAGTCCATGATGCTCATGCGTCATTACAAGGGATTCCTCGGTTAATACGAAAAGGATACGTCCTATGAAGCTTGTATTTTTAGGTCCTCCGGGTGCGGGCAAAGGCACCCAGGCTGAAAAAATATGCGAGTATTTCGGCATTGCCCACATCTCTACCGGCGACATGCTTCGCCGGGAGATGCGGGAAGGGACGGAGCTTGGCAATGCTGCCAAGGCCGTCATAGAAGCGGGCGGACTTGTGAGCGATGATATCATAATCGGCATGGTCAAGAACCGCGTCAATGAGCCGGACTGCGAAAATGGTTTTCTTTTAGATGGTTTCCCTCGCACCATAGCCCAGGCTGAAGCCCTAGAGGGCATAACGGCCGTGGATATGGCAGTTAATATCGACGTACCCGCTGGGGTACTGGTGGACCGAATAAGCGGACGCCGTATGTGCAGCGGCTGCGGAGCAGGCTATCATATATCCAAGTACACCAAGGACACCTGCGAAAAGTGCGGCGCTCCCCTGTACATTCGCGATGATGATAAGCCGGAAACGGTTTTGAACCGCATCAGCGTTTACAACGACAAGACCCAGCCTCTCATAGATTTCTATGACAACAAGGGCCTGCTCAAAAACGTTGACGGCAACAGGACGCCTGAAGAAGTGCTCGCCGACATAAAGGCGCTTGTGGAGAGTATCTGATGCTCACTATCAAAAACGCTGCCGATATCGAAAAGATGAAGGCGGCAGGCCGCTTGACCGAAGATGTGCTTAAGCTAATGGCTGAGATGGCCAAGCCCGGCGTAACTACTGAAGAGCTGGACAAGGCCGCTGAAGAGCTTATACGCTCCCGCGGCGGCTTCCCCTCCTGCCTCGGCTATAACGGATATCCAAAGACAATCTGCACGTCGGTAAACGAGCAGGTAGTACACGGAATACCCGGCAAGTACAGGCTCAAGGACGGGGACATCGTAAGCTGTGATGTAGTTGCAAAGCTGGACGGCTTCCATGGCGACGCTACCAGGACGCTGCTCATAGGCGACGTTCCTGAGGAAACAAGACGGCTTGTAAAGGTAACAGAAGAGTGCTTCTTTGAAGGGCTTAAGTTCGCAAGGGTCGGATACCGCATATCCGACATATCCGCCGCTATCCAAAAGCATGCCGAGTCAAATGGCTACGGCGTGGTAAGGGATATGATAGGACACGGAATAGGGCGGGAAATGCACGAATCCCCCGATGTACCAAATTACGTCGGCGGCAGATACGGCAGAGGAATACGCCTTATCCCCGGCATGACCATAGCTATCGAACCCATGATAAACATGGGCACGTGGCAGATAAAGCTAATGCCAGACGGCTGGACGGCAGTAACTGCCGACGGCAAACCCAGCGCGCATTATGAGAATACCGTTGCGATAACCGACGGCGATCCCATTATCCTGACACTCAGCGAGGATAACCATGCATAACGACATAATCGGAAGCATAGTTACCTCTAAGGCGGGCAGAGATAAAGGTCGTACCTTTGTTGTGACAGCTACGGAGGGCGAAGAATTTGTGATGCTGGCTGATGGCGAAACGAGGAGAGTGTCGCGGCCCAAAAAGAAAAAGCTCAAGCATCTGAGCTTTGAGGAGGGCCGGCTGGAGGTTGCAAAGCTTCCGGAAGATGCGATGCTTGCGGACGCAGCCATAAGAAAGAGCCTGAGCAGTTTAGGCTATAAGGACAAAACCGTATCCAAGGAGGAATAGCTTGTCTAAGACGGACGTAATCGAAGTTGAAGGCGTCGTTACTGATTCTTTCCCCAACGCCATGTTCGAGGTGGAGTTGGTAAACGGCCATAAAATATTGGCGCACATTTCCGGTAAGCTTAGAATGAACTTCATTCGCATACTGCCGGGAGATAAGGTGACAGTAGAGCTGTCCCCGTACGATTTGACACGCGGCCGCATAACGTGGCGCACCAAGAACTAACAGGAGGAAGATACAATGAAAGTAAGGCCTTCCGTAAAGCCCATTTGTGAAAAGTGCAAGATCATCAAGCGTAAAGGCCGCATCATGGTGATCTGCGAGAACCCCAAGCATAAACAGAAGCAGGGTTAATTGACCCATTCTCACAATTTCCGCCGGGCGCCGTATAAGGCACTATCCTTATGCGGCGGCTTGCGGCGGGGGTAAAAGCCAAACTGACGAAAAAATCGCCAGTTTTTGGTATATTTCGGGCAAAAAAATGCCCGAGTGCTGTTGACAAAACAATATGATAATTGATACAATATTTAAGTTGCCGCAGTAGCGTTGTTCGCTGCTGCAAATGTCGTGTTTTAAGCACGTTAAATCAGATAAGTCCTTGTCTTTCGGGCGGCTGCCGCATTTATGCTGAATGCGGAATTCCGAATCTCAAGTACCTATATATCTCCGACGCGGACCTTTGAGTCTGCCGAGGGGCGGGAATATCCAACCAATATTCCCCTGCGGCGGCGCAAGCCGGCTGCACGCGGCGTCTGACCCGCGCCGTGATAACCCACAAGGCGGGTGCTCATACGGGCGCCCCTGCAAAGGCGAAAGCCTTATGCACACAGCTCGCCATAGCTGTGAAACCAAATTTATTACGGAGGTAAGTAAATCAATGGCACGTATTTCTGGCGTTGACCTGCCAAGAGACAAGCGAATTGAGATCGGCCTGACCTACATTTACGGTATCGGCCGCAAGACCGCTTCGGACATTCTCGCAGCTACCGGCGTTGACCCCGACATTCGCGTACGCGATCTGTCCGAGGATGACGTGAGCAAGCTCAGAGAGTACATCGACCACCACGTAAAGGTAGAGGGCGACCTCAGGCGCGAGACTTCCATGAACATCAAGCGCCTCATCGAGATCGGCTGCTATCGCGGTGTTCGTCATCGTAAGGGCCTGCCCGTTCGCGGTCAGAGCACCAAGCAGAACGCTCGTACCCGCAAGGGTCCCAAGCGCGCTGTAGGCGGAAGAAAGAAGTAAGGAGGGAATTAAGCAATGGCAGCAACTAAAGGCAAAGTCAAGAAGGCCGTAAGCCGCAAGCGCCGTGAGAAAAAGAACATTGAGCGCGGTGCAGCTCACATTCGTTCCTCCTTCAACAACACTATGGTTACTATTACCGATGTGAACGGCAATGCTATATCCTGGGCATCCGCAGGCGGCCTCGGCTTCCGCGGCAGCAGGAAGAGCACTCCCTTCGCAGCGCAGATGGCTTCCGAGACCGCAGCAAAGGCCGCTATGGAGCATGGCCTTCGCACCGTTGAGGTCTTTGTAAAGGGCCCTGGTTCCGGTCGTGAAGCCGCCATCCGTGCACTGCAGAGCGCCGGTTTGGACATTACCCTCATCAAGGACGTGACTCCTATCCCCCATAACGGATGCCGTCCGCCCAAGCGCAGAAGAGTTTAAGGAGGCACTACAATGGCAAGATATACAGAATCTGTTTGCAGGCAGTGCCGCAGGGAAGGCGTTAAGCTGTTCCTTAAGGGCGACCGCTGCTATACCGCTAAGTGCGCGGTAGTAAAGCGTCACACTATCCCCGGCCAGCATGGCCAGTCCCGTCAGCGTAAGATGTCTGAATACGGCATTCAGCTCCGTGAGAAGCAGAAGTGCCGCAGGGCCTATGGTATATCCGAGTCCCAGTTCAGGAAATACTATGACATGGCTACCAACATGCGCGGCGTAACAGGCGACAACATGCTGTTCCTTTTGGAACGCAGGCTGGATAACGTAGTCTATCGCCTTGGTCTCGCCGATAGCCGTCCTATGGCCCGTCAGATGGTCAACCATGGCCTGATCCTGGTTGACGGCAAGAAAGTAGACATCGCCAGCTACCTGGTAAAGCCCGGTCAGACCGTCTCCGTACGCGACAAGAGCCGCGATATGGAGAACCTGAAAGAGCTCCGTGAGCAGGGTGCTTCCAAGCCCATTCCCAAGTGGCTTGAGCTGGATGCAGATAAGCTCACTGGCAAGGTTGTTGCTATGCCGCAGCGTGACGATATCGACCTCACCGTTGAGGAACACCTCATCGTCGAGTTCTACTCCAGATAATGGAAATCGTAACGCTTACTGCCCTAATCGACTGACCACAAAGCAAGAGAGGGGATATGTAAATGATAGAAATAGAAAGGCCCAAGATCGAGTGCGTAGAGCTTACCGGCAGCTATGGCAAGTTTGTCGTAGAGCCTCTTGAGCGCGGCTTCGGTATAACTCTGGGTAATTCACTCCGCCGCGTGCTGCTTTCTTCGCTGCCCGGCGTAGCGGTATCCTCTGTTAAGATCGACGGTGTGCTCCACGAGTTCTCCACTGTTCCCGGCGTAAGAGAAGACGTAACTGAGATAATCCTCAACCTCAAAGAGCTTTGCATGAAGATGCATTGCGATGGCACAAAGAAGGTCATCATCGATGCTTCCGGCGCCTGCGAAGTAAAGGCAGGGGACATGATAGTCGATTCCGACGTTGAGATCGTAAATCCCGACCTGCACATTGCAACGCTGGACGAGGGCGCTAAGCTCTATATGGAAATAATCGTAGAATCCGGCCGAGGCTATGTTTCCGCCGATAAGAATAAGCGGGACGATATGCCTATAGGCCAGATCGCGGTTGACTCCATATTCACTCCTATCCGCAAAGTCAACTTCACCGTAGAAGACACCCGCGTAGGCCAGATTACTGACTACGATAAGCTCACCCTTGAAGTCTGGACTGATGACACCATTAAGCCAGATGAGGCGGTAAGTCTCGCGGCAAAGATACTCACTGAGCATCTTATGCTGTTTATCAACCTGACCGAGCATGTGCAGGGCGTTGAGATCATGGTGGAGAAGGAAGAGGACAAGAAGGAAAAGATACTCGAGATGACAATCGAGGAGCTTGACCTCTCAGTCCGTTCCTATAATTGCCTCAAGCGCGCAGGCATCAACACGGTTGATGAGCTGGTGCAGCGCAATGAGGAAGAAATGATGAAGGTGCGTAACCTCGGCCGCAAGTCCCTTGAGGAAGTACAGCAGAAGCTGGTCGGCCTTGGTCTCTCCCTCCGTCACAACGAAGACTAAACCCTTAAACGAACATTATCAGGAGGAACTAATATGCCAAACCGTAAACTGGGTAAGGCGAGCGACCAGCGCGACGCGATGCTTCGCAACCTGACCACCGCGCTCCTGTGGAACGGTAAGATCGTCACCACTGAAAAGCGGGCTAAGGAAGTTCGTCCCATCGCCGAGAAGCTCATCACACTCGCTGTAAGCGAATATAAGAACACTACTACCGTTGAGAAGGAAACCCGCAACGATAAGCAGCAGATCGTAAAGGTTGAGAAGACCAACGACCTGCCCAGCAAGCTCCATGCCCGCAGGCAGATCATGTCCTATCTCTATGACATTCCCGCCGCTAAGAACGAGAAGGAATCCAAGAGCGAGTACAAGGCCCGCACCAAGGGCCACGCTCACCCTGTTGTAGAGAAGCTGTTCAACGAAATCGCCCCCAAGTACGAGGGACGCAACGGCGGCTACACCCGTATCCTCAAGATGGGTCCCCGTCGTGGCGATGCTGCTGAGATGGCCGTGATCGAGCTCATCTAAGTGCATAAAAATCAACAGCACTCTGAAGCTCCAGAGTGCTGTTTTTTATTTTCGGTGCAAGAAAGCCTGGCGGCTTAGAAATGCATATAGTCGGAGATACGGCTGAAGATAGCCGTGGTAGTGCCCGCAAGAAGGGCAGCCAGCGCAATGCCGGCCACGGTAAATACTATGCCGACAGCCAGCCAGATGAGCTGGGCCCGGGACCAGTTTTTGCGGTTTTCATTGGTGTCAGCAGAGAACCCCCACACACAGTACATAACTATGCGCAATATGGGTACCTTTGTTACCAGCTCCATGAGGAAATAATCCCACATGCTCAGAACCCTTCCGTCAGAGGGTGCGCCGGGGGCGGAGGGAGCGCTTTTATGGTATGCCTCGCCGGTAGGGGCGGTGTAGGTGTGCTGATCCGAGTCAGCACCGGCATCGGTGTTGGGGGCAGTATACTGCTCGTGCAGCCTTATGCCGCAGTCGGTGCAGAAAACAGCGTCATCGCGGTATTCCTTGCCGCATTTAGGACACTTTATCATTATAAATACCTCCGTATATCTTATTCGTTAAGATTATACCACAGCGTGGGGCTGAAAAATAAGGTATTTTGGTGTAAACAAAGAAAGTATTAAGAAACATCTTGAAAATTGCCTGCCTTTTGCCGAACTTTATAATCAAAACGTGAACCTGTGGAATAGTGACGTTAGGTATGATATAATCAATTATTAAAGTGTATGACCAAGGAAGACGGCGGCAGACATGATAAAAATCGACCATGTAACTTACAGATATGATGAGGAGCATACCGCCCTCAAAGATATCTCACTCGAAATAAATAAGGGCGAAATGCTGGCCATAGTGGGCCATAACGGAAGCGGTAAGAGCACCCTCGCAAAGCATCTCAACGCGCTGCTGCTGCCCACGGAGGGGCATGTTACGGTAGAGGGAATGGATACCGCCGTTGAGGCAAATACCCTGAATATACGCAAAAAGGTAGGAATGGTATTCCAAAACCCGGATAACCAGATAGTCACTACCATAGTGGAGGAGGATGTTGCCTTTGGACCGGAAAACCTGGGGGTGCATCCGGAGGAGATACGCCGGCGAGTGAACGAATCGTTAAAGGCTGTTGGAATGGAAAAATACGCAAGGAGCGCGCCCCATATGCTTTCCGGAGGCCAGAAGCAGCGCATAGCCATAGCCGGCATGCTGGCTATGGAGCCCGAGGTTCTGGTGCTGGACGAGGCTACGGCCATGCTGGACCCTCAGGGACGGCGGGAGGTGCTGGATATAGTAGGCCGCCTGAACAGGGAGCGCGGCATGACGGTAGTGATGATAACGCAATATATGGAGGAGGCGCTGGCGGCCGACCGGGTGATAGTTATGGCCGAAGGAAGGCTGATAGCCCAGGGTACGCCGAGAGAGGTATTCAGCAGGGGGAGGGAACTCCGGGCCAACGGCCTTGACCTGCCGCCCATAGCTATGCTTCGCGATAAGCTTATAGACGGAGGGATGGATATACCGGCGGATGTCATAACAGCTGAGGAGCTTGCAGAAGCAATATGCCCATTGAAGTAAAGAGGCTTTGCCATACATACCTTGCAGGAACGGCAGGCGAAAAGGCCGCCCTGAGGGATATAGAATTAAATATAGAAAAAGGTGAGTTTTTCGGAATAATCGGCCATACCGGCAGCGGCAAGTCAACGCTTCTGCAGCACATGGGCGGCATAATGCCCCCGGAAGCGGGTACCGTTATAGTGGATGGCTACGACTTTGCCGACAAAAAACAGCGCATAGAGGGCCGCAAAAAAGTCGGCCTCGTGTTCCAGTACCCGGAATATCAGCTCTTTGAAGAAACTGTGGCCAAGGATATAGCCTTTGGCCCGAAGAACATGAAGCTGGAGCAGGAAGAGATAGACCGCAGGGTAAGGCGCGCCATGGAGCTGGTGGGCCTGGACTGGGAAAGGTTTTCGGAGAAGTCCCCCTTCGAGCTTTCGGGCGGCGAAAAGCGCAGGGCCGCCATTGCAGGAATAATCGCCATGGAGCCCGGCTATCTCATACTGGACGAGCCTATGGCGGGGCTGGATCCCGCAGGCAGAATGGCCATACTGGATATGCTTAGCGGCATACGCCGTGAAACAGGCTGCGCCGTAATAATGGTGTCCCATTCCATGGACGACATAGCCGCCTACAGCGACAGGGTAGCCGTAATGCAGGATGGCAGCATAATTAGGACCGGGACTCCCGCGGAGATATTCGGCGGTGAGTTGGATCTTGAAGCTATGGGTCTTGATCTGCCCGCGGCATCCTATCTGGGAAATCTCCTCAGAAGCAAGGGAATGGACGTGCCGGAAATATACACCATAGACGGCATGGCAGAGTACCTGCTGGGAAGGAGGCAAGGTGCTTAAGGATATAACGCTTGGCCAGTATTTCCCGGGGAATTCGTTCGTACACAGGCTGGACCCGCGCACAAAGCTGCTGCTGATGTCAGCCTATATCGTGGCAGTGTTCATAGTCGGGAATATGTGGCTCTTCACCCTCGTAGCGGCATACGTCATAGGGGTAACGGCCATAGCCGGGGTTCCTGTGAGCTATCTGTGGCGCTCCCTCAAGCCGCTGAGGTTTATCCTGATTTTCATGTTCGCGATAAACCTGCTGGTGACTGCAACGGGAGATACGCTTTTTGAGTGGTGGATAATAAAGATAACCACTGGCGGTCTCCGTCAGGCGGTATATATATCGCTGAGGCTTATACTGCTGGTGTCAGGTACGTCGCTCATGACGCTGACCACCACGCCTATAGCCTTGACAGACGGCCTTGAGCGGCTGCTTTCCCCATTCGCAAAGATGGGCTTCCCTGCCCATGAGCTCGCCATGATGATGACCATAGCGCTGCGGTTCATACCTACCCTCATAGAGGAGGCGGACAAGATAACCAAGGCGCAGACTGCCCGCGGGGCGGACTTTGAAGCGGGGAGCTTAATAGACCGTGCCAAGGCAATGGTGACGATACTTGTGCCGCTGTTCGTATCCGCCTTCAGGAGGGCGGACGAACTGGCCATGGCCATGGAGAGCCGCTGCTACCACGGCGGCGAGGGACGCACCCGGATGACGGTGCTGAAATATACTAAGAACGACCTTGCCGCAGCCCTTTCCATGGCGCTGCTGATAGGTATGATAATAGCCGTGCAGGCGGTAACATAAGCTTATGAACATGACCAAGGGCACAAGGATAATACTTCTTTCCATAGCGGCGCTGCTGATAGCGGGCGCGCTGCTGCTCAATGCCTCCATTACCGAAAATCACCCCTATTCGGGCGCTGCAAAAACCCTTCGGGAGTACGGCTATACCCTCGATGACGACGACTTCTACAACGCCGGCAGCTTTCCAGATTCCACCATACAGGATATACTGGCGGGGCAGGATCTGAGCGAAGCAGTGGCCGCAAGCATTGAGGGTGGCTTCCCGTCGGATATAAACGCCAGGGGGGATATAATGCTGCTGCTGCTCACTCTTGAAAATAAGGATGTGGTGACTGTGTTCACCCGGGACGGCAAGGCCGAGCTGTGCTTCATACAGCGCATAAGCAGCGGCGAGATAATGCCCCTTACAAAGGAATGAGGACATGCCAAGGATACGCCTTATAATTCAATACGACGGTACGGGCTACGTGGGCTGGCAGACGCAGCCCAACGGCGTGGCGGTGCAGGAGGTGCTTGAGAAGGAGCTTCGGAAGCTCACGGGGGAGAAGACAAGCCTTCACGCATCGGGCAGAACCGACAGCGGCGTACACGCCATGGCGCAGGTAGCCCACTTCGATACCGAAAGCCGGATACCTCCCGATAAATTCGCTTACGCGCTGAACGTTGGCCTGCCGGGGGACATAAGGGTGGTATACAGCGACAGGGCGGAGGGCTTCCACGCCCGGTTCGACGTGATAACAAAGCATTACAGGTATACCGTCAACAACGCTCCCCACGCGGGAGTGTTCAACAGAAATACGGCGCTGCATTATCATTACGCGCTGGATATGGACAGAATGAACGGGGCGGCGGAGTATCTTTTAGGCGAGCATGACTTTTCAGCCTTTAAGTCGGCGGGCACTGAGCTTGAAAACACAGTCCGCACCATATACAGGGCGGAGTGGAGCAGGCAGGACAATATACTTACCTTCGATATAGCGGGCAGCGGCTTTATGTACAATATGGTGCGAATAATAGCAGGAACACTGCTTGAGATAGGATCAGGCAAGCGGAAAGAGGATTCAATAAAGAGGGCCTTGCAGAGCTTGGACAGGCGGGATGCGGGAGCTACGGCGCCGGCCCACGGCCTTATGCTGTACAGGGTGGAATACCCCGGCTTTGATACGGCGAAAATCTTATAGTTTTATATAAGGAGAATCAAAATGAAACAGGACAAGATCAAAACACTTACTTGGGCGGGTCTGATGTGCGCGATAGTGGTAGTTACCACGATGTTTGCCGCTATACCCATACCCGGCGTGCAGGGCGCATATGCCAACGCGGGCGATGCCGCCGTATACGCCTCCGCGCATCTGCTGGGCTGGCCCTGGGGCGTGGCTGCCGCGGCAATAGGCAGCATGCTTGCAGATCTTCTTCTGGGCAGCGCCCTTTACGCCCCTGCGACTTTTGTAATAAAGGGCGTCATGGCGCTGCTGGCGGTAAAGCTTGCAGGCAAGGTGAAGGCAATGATACCCCGCTTCCTCATCTGCGGTGGAGCGATGGTGCTGGGCTACTTCCTCTATGAATGCTTAATATACGGCGCATCTACAGCCGTGATATCCATACCCGCAAATCTCATGCAGGCCGTTGCCGGCGCGCTGCTTGGCGCCATAATAACCAAGGGCATAGATACTGTACGCAAATAAAGGAAGGGAGCATTGATGGAAATACTGCTGTATATCCTGCTGACGCTTATGCTGGCCGCGGTGGCGATGCTTACAGTGATGCTGGTACGCCAAAGCAAGGCCGAGGAACGAATAGTGGACAGGCTAATGGAGGAGATGGAGGACGACCAGCGGGAGCTTCGCATGGAGCTTACGGACTCCGTGCATAAGAACGTCCGCAACTTGGGCTCGCTCATAGCGGAAAATCAGCAGTCAGCCTATCGTGCTCAGAGCGAGAGCCTGTCTCAGCTCAGGCGGGTGATGGCGGATATGGGTACGAGAATAGAACAGCGGCTCGGCACCTCCTCCATGGAGAACGAGCAGAAGCTGGAAAACATACGCGGCACCATGGAAAAACGCCTCGCCGCCATACAGCAGGACAACGGCAAAAAGCTGGACGAGATGCGCCAGATAGTTGATGAGAAGCTTCAGCGCACGATCAACGAGCGCATGACCCAGTCCTTCCAGATGGTAAACGACCGTCTGGAGCAGGTCTATAAGGGATTGGGCGAGATGCAGAGCTTAGCCGTAGGCGTCGGCGACCTGAAACGGGTGCTGTCCAATGTAAAGACCCGCGGCATACTGGGCGAGATACAGTTGGGAGCAATACTCGAAGAAATGCTCGCCCCGGAGCAGTATGAGGAAAACGTAGTGACCTCCCCACGGGGCAAGGAGCGGGTGGAATTCGCAATAAAGATACCCGGGGATGACGACGGCTTTGCCCTGCTGCCCATAGACTCAAAATTTCCTGCCGACGCGTACAACGACCTTATGGACGCTTACGACAGCGCGGATCCGGCAAGGGTAGCTGCCGCCGGCGAGACGCTTAAGGCGAGGATACGCGGATTTGCCAAGGATATACGGGATAAATACATCGACCCGCCCTACACTACGGACTTCGGTATAATGTTCCTGCCAACAGAGGGGCTCTACGCAGAAGCGGTTAAGCTGGGTTTGGTTGAAAAGCTGCAAAGGGATTACCGCATAAGCATAGCTGGGCCCAGCATAATGGCGGCGCTGCTCAACAGCCTGCAAATGGGCTTCCGCAGCGTGGCCATACAGAAGCGCAGCAGCGAGGTTTGGAAGGTGCTTTCTGCTGTCAAGACCGAGTTCAACCGCTTTGAGGAGGTGCTGACGCACACCCAGAAGCAGCTCATAAAGGCCAACGACGACCTGGATAAGCTCATAGGAGTCAGAACACGCCAGATAAAGTCCAGCCTCAGGAAGGTGACGGAGATGCCGGAGTCCGAGGTGCGGCTGTATATACCGATGAACGAGGACGATGTATACGCAGACACGTCCGCTTACGATGACGACAAGGGCGGCAGCCCAAATGATAATAATAATTAGGAGGAATAACGATGAGCACACCACACATCAACGCAAAGCCTGAGGATTTCGCAAAGACGGTACTTATGCCCGGCGATCCGCTGCGCTCGAAGTTTATCGCCGAGACCTTCCTTGAAAATCCGGTTCTCGTGAATAACGTCCGCGGGGTGCAGGGCTATACCGGCACCTATAAGGGGAAAAAGGTCAGTGTGATGGCCAGCGGCATGGGCATGCCTTCCATGGGCATCTACTCATACGAGCTGTTCAATTTCTTCGGCGTGGAAAACATAATACGCATAGGCTCCGCCGGCGCCATACACAAGGATATTCCCCTCCGCAGCATAGTAATGGGCATGGGCGCCTGCTACAATACCGTATTTGCCGATCAGTTCCGGCTTCCCGGCCACTTCACCCCCATAGCGAGCTTCGACCTGCTCCGCAAGGCCGTAGATACCGCCGAGGCAATGAACGTCAACTACCGCGTAGGCAACCTGCTCTCCAACGACCTGTTCTATGATGACAGCGGCAGCACTCTGGATTGGCAGAAGCTGGGCGTACTGGCGGTGGAAATGGAGGCCGCGGCGCTGTATATGAACGCCGCCCGCGCAGGCAAAAACGCGCTTGCCATCTGCACCATATCAGATAATCTCGTCACCGGCGAGGAATGCACGGCGGAGGAACGCCAGAATACCTTCACAAAGATGATGGAGCTGGCGCTCACCATAGCATAGCGGCAAAAAAATTTTTGATTTCCAACAAAAAAATTGTAGAACCCACTTTACTTATGTTAAAAAAAACGCTAAACTATAAGCGAATAGGTAAACTGCTGATCGATAAACAGCGTATGATAAACAATTGACCACTGACTGCTTCACGGCAGGACAATATCAATCCAATGAGGTGTAAAATGATCAATCTCGAAAAAAACAACGAAAAGCTCCAGCACAACATTAAGGTCGCACGCGAGCACAAGATCGTACTCCCCACCTTCGCCCAGATGAAGAATCCTGATCTGGTTCCCGAGAAGATAAAGGAAGGCCTCAAAAAGGTCGGCCTGTGGGACGTAGATCCTCTGAACCTGTTCCGCATCACCTGGCATAACGAGCCCACTATGCAGGGCGGCACCTATGGCGGCGTAAACTTCATCGAGATCCCCTCCAGCCTGTCCGGCGTAAAGGCCAGGATCATCATCATGATCGGCAAGTGGTTCCCCACCGGCTGTCATAAGGTCGGCGCTTCCTATGGCTGCCTGGTACCCCGCCTCGTGACCGGACAGTTCGACGCTACCTACAATAAGGCCGTTTGGCCCTCTACCGGCAACTACTGCCGCGGCGGCGCCTTCAACTCCAAGCTCCTTTCCTGCGACAGCATAGCCATACTGCCCGCCGAAATGAGCAAGGAACGCTTTGATTGGCTCTCCAAGATCGCCGGCGAAGTCATCGCTACCCCCGGCTGCGAGTCCAACGTAAAAGAGATATTCGATAAGACCTGGGAGCTCCGTAACACCCGTGACGACGTGGTCATATTCAACCAGTTCGAAGAGATGGGCAACTGCGTATGGCACTATCAGGTGACCGGCAACGCCATTGCCGAGGCCTATGAGTCCATAAAGACCCCCACCAGCCGCTTTGCGGGCGCCTGCTTCACCTCAGGTTCAGCCGGTACCATGAGCGCGGGCGATCTGCTCAAGGAGAAGTATCCCTACTCCAAGCTGGCGGTAGGCGAGGCTCTCCAGTGCCCCACTCTGCTTGAGAACGGCTTCGGCGGCCACCGCATAGAGGGCATAGGCGACAAGCATGTGCCTTGGATTCACAATGTACGCAACACCGACATGGTTATCGACATAGACGATGAGGACTCCCAGAACCTGCTCCGCCTCTTCAACTGCGAAGAGGGCAAGAAGTACCTGAAGGAAGTAGTGGGCGTACCTGCTGAGACCATAGAAAAGCTGAGCTTCCTCGGTATTTCCGGTATCGCCAATATGCTTTGCTGCATCAAGTTCGCCAAGTACTATGAGCTGACCGAGGACGATGTTGTCGCTACCGTAGCTACCGACTCCGCCATCATGTACACCAGCCGTATCGACGAGCTCAACGAACAGCAGGGCGCATACGATATGCTCACCGCTGCACGCGACTACAGCGAGCATCTCCACGGCGTGCGTACCGACAGCATGCTGGAACTGTCCTATCAGGACCGCAAGCGCATACACAACCTCAAGTACTACACCTGGGTAGAGCAGCAGGGCAAGACCTACGAGGAGATTAACCAGCAGTGGTACGATACCCATTACTGGACCGACATGCATGCTCAGGCCGACGAGCTGGATAAACTCATCAACGAGTTCAACGATGCTACCGGCGTATTGGCTAATATGTAATAAAGTAATTCCACCGAATAGCAAAATATCCGGCGGGCTTCCGCCCGCCGGATATACTCTTTAAAATTTAATCCAAGCCGGATTTACTTTTTGATTTTGAGTTTTCTTGCGGGTACGCCGTCATCGATGGGTATTTCCGCAGGCGGAGTCATGAGCAGCTCGGGGTTGTTCAGCAGCCGCCTGAGCACCTTCATGGAATCCGCATAGTACTTTCCGTCGCAGATCCTTTCATCGGTTACGAACTTTAGCCCTACGAAGCGCTTTTCCACCCGCGCCCCCTCCCTTGATATGGCGCCGTATTTGTACTTGTTTCCCATGGCGACGAATATGGAGCAGGTGCCGAATTCGTAAAGGTGATGGTAGATGGGTCCTATGCCAACGGAGCCTACGTTGGTCAAGAACGCGCTGCAATGGAAGGGGCTGGCGTCTGCGACGCCCTTGGGCATGAGTCCTATGTTGTCGAGCCACCTGAGGCCGCCTATGACGAACCGCAGGATAAACGCGGGGATATAGCCCAAGATGCCTGCGAGCTTGTCCATACTGTTGTTGGCGTCGTCGTCGATGTTTTCGTTGACTATGGCGTTCATGATGTTCATGACGTCTGTCAGGGTGGCGGAAGGCTCAAATTCGGGCTTTACGTTGGTTTCAACGTTGCTTTGCTTGCGCTTTATCATCAGGGCGATGTCGATGTGGTTGCGTGCGTATATCTTGTTCCACATGACGAAGCGGTTGAGATAAGGCCGGGTGGCTATCATTCGTACCATAGCCGCGATTATGACGTGCATGAAGGCGAGGTCAGGCATATCCTCCCGGTGCTCGCGGATGAAGCGCTCGATGTTCTCTATTGGGATATTCTCCTCAAAGAAGTTCTGAGCATCGAGACGGGAGCGCATTACGAAGGGAATAACGTTGTAAACGGCGTCGACGTGCCTTACACGCCAGCCGTCATAGCGGTCGCCGAAGCCTCTTTTGAAAGTATCCTGCATTTAGTGCCTCCTGTGTAAGTCCGGTATTTTAAAGCGAAGCAGTAAGCTCAAGGGCTTAAAATATTGTAACACATCTGCTCCGCCGCAAACAACAAGCTTTGAAAATTTGAAAGATTTTATATAGAATAAACAACAAAACAGCGTCATACCCAATATCTCAAAAAGGAGAAAAACCAGAATGAAGCATATTTTAGGCTATCGCTGCACCATCTGCGGTAAGGAGTTCCCTTATACAGAACTTATGACCTGCCCGGACTGCGGCGAAAAGGGCATACTTGATATAGTTTTTGATTATGACTACATCAAAAAGAACACCCTCTCCCGCGAAAAGCTGGCAAACTGCCGGGACAACAGCATGTGGCGCTACAAGGCGCTGATGCCGCTCAAGGACAGGGACTTCACCCCCTTCCTGAGGGTGGGCTGGACGCCGCTGTATAAGTCCAACAGGCTGGGCGATGAGCTGGGCCTCAAGACACTCTACATAAAGGACGACGGCCTTAATCCTACTGCCTCCCTCAAGGACAGGGCAAGCGGCGTCGCCGTCGCAAAGGCGGTAGAGCTGGGATATGATACCATCGCCTGCTCCTCAACCGGCAATGCGGCTTCCTCCTGTGCGGGCAATGCGGCGCGCATGGGTCTCAAAACCGTGATATTCGTACCCAGCCGCGCCCCCGAAGGCAAGCTTGCACAGCTGCTCATATTCGGCGCGAAGGTAGTCTCTGTGCTGGGCGACTATAAGGATACCTTCGACCTTTCCAAGGCCGCTATAGAAAAATACGGCTGGTACAACCGCAACGCCGGCATCAACCCCATACTTACCGAGGGCAAAAAGACCGTAGCTCTTGAGATCGCCGAGCAGCTCAACTGGCAGCCTACCGACTGGGTGGCCTGCTCCGTGGGCGACGGCTGCACCATCGGCGGCGTGTACAACGGCTTCCATGACCTGTACGAGCTGGGCTTTATAGACCGCATCCCCAAGATACTCGGCGTGCAGTCCACCGGCTGCTGCCCCTTTGTAGACGCAGCACGCGAGGGCAGAGACCTTATCCCCGCCGAAGAGAATACAATCGCAGACTCCATTGCAGTTGGAGTGCCCCGCAACCCGAAAAAGGCGCTAAGGGCGGTATCCGCTTCTAACGGCACATGGATAGCGGTGAGCGACGAGCAGATACTGGACGCCATGCGGGTGCTGGGACGCACCGAGGGCGTGTTCGGCGAGCCTGCGGGCGTCACCGCGACGGCAGGCGTAAGGCAGGCCGTGGCCGACGGCGTGATAAAGTCTAACGAAACAGTCACCGTCATAAGCACCGGAAGCGGCCTCAAGGACGTCAAAAACGCCCTTAAGGCGGCGGGAAAGCCCACGATGTGCGAGCCGTCGCTTGAAGCGCTGGAGAAGAGCGGCATACTGTAAGCCTTAATAATACACGGATATGTTATAAAATAGTATTAAGCCTACAACAATATTCAGGTTATTGACATTGGGGCAATATTGTTAGACAATATATCTGTGATAAGTTTTGCGTTACGGTTGCAGGCCTGTCATAAGGCGGGCTTAAACATAAAGCAACAAATAATAAGGAGGATCAACCTAAATGAAGAAACTCGTAGCTGTCATTTTGACTCTCGTGTTGGCTCTGAGCGTAGCAGCCTGCGCTGCCCCCGCTGCTGAAGAGCCCGCTACCACCGAGGGCACCGAGGCTCCCGCTACCACCGAAGGTACCGAGGCTACCACTGAGGGCACCGAGGCCCCCGCTATCAAGGTCGGTTTCATCATGCTTCACGATGAAAACTCCACCTATGACCTCAACTTCATCAATGCCGCTAAGGAAGCCTGCGCTACCCTGGGCATTCCCGAAGAAAACTATGTTATCAAGACCAACGTTCCCGAGGGTCAGGAGTGCTACAACACCGCTGCTGAGCTCGCCGACGCCGGCTGCAACATCATCTTCGCCGACAGCTTCGGTCATGAGGATTACATGATCCAGGCCGCCAAGGAGTTCCCCGAGGTACAGTTCTGCCACTCCACCGGCACCAAGGCTCACACCGAGGGTCTTGCCAACTATCACAACGCTTTCGCCGCCATCTATGAGGGCCGTTTCCTCGCCGGTATCGCTGCCGGTATGAAGCTGAACGCCATGATCGAGGCCGGTGAGTTCAAGCCCGAAGAAGCCAAGATCGGCTATGTAGGCGCTTTCACCTATGCTGAAGTTATTTCCGGCTACACCTCCTTCTTCCTCGGCGCACGCTCCGTATGCCCCACCGCTACCATGGAAGTAACCTTCACCGGTTCCTGGTACGATGAGACCGCCGAAAAGGAAGGCGCTCAGAAGCTGATACAGAACGGCTGCAAGCTGATCAGCCAGCATGCTGACTCCATGGGTGCTCCTACCGCCTGTGAGACCGCCGGCGTTCCCGACGTTTCCTACAACGGTTCCACTCAGGATGCTTGCCCCAACACCTACATCATCTCCTCCCGCATCGACTGGGCTCCCTACTATGAGTATGCCATCACTGCCTGCATGAACGGCGAGGCTATCGACGCCGACTGGACCGGCACTCTTGCTACCGGCTCCGTAAAGCTGACCGACCTCAACACCAACGTTGCCGCTGAGGGCACCCAGGAAGCCCTCGACGCCGCCATCGCCAAGCTGGAGAGCGGCGAGCTGAAGGTATTCGATTGCGCTACCTTCACCGTAGAGGGCAAGACTCTTGATTCCTGCATGGCTGACGTGGACACTGACGCTGATTACACTCCCGATACCGAAGTTATCGAGAACGGCGCCTTCATGGAGTCCAAGTTCCGCTCTGCTCCTTACTTCCAGCTCAACATCGACGGCATCACTCTGCTGGATCAGAAGTTCTAAAGACTGCTATAAAAACGTGCTGCCTTCGGGCAGCCCGTTTTTTTATTAAAAGTGAACTGTATACGGCGCCGGCTGCAATTAATTATGCCGGCCGGCGCTGTTGCCTAAATTACCTAAATCATTTTGGTTTACAAACAAAATTTGTTATGATAATATAAAATCAAACAAATCAAAATTCGGGAAGAATTTCTGAGATTCCTTCCATAAAGAAAGGGTGACCGCCTTGGGAACTGCATGTGCAGTTAAGATGGAGAACATTACTAAAAAATTTGGTTCGATAGTTGCTAACCACAATATCAATCTCGAACTGCATGAGGGTGAAATACTTTCTCTTTTGGGCGAGAATGGCAGCGGAAAAACCACCCTTATGAATATGCTCTCCGGTATCTACTACCCCGATGAGGGGCAGATTTACATTCACGGCAAGCCCGTGACGATCGCTTCGCCCAAAGATGCCTTCGACAACGGCATAGGCATGATACATCAGCACTTCAAGCTGGTGGACGTGTTTACCGCAACGGAAAACATCGTATTGGGTCTTGAGGGCAAGCTGAACCTGGCCGACGCCAGCAAAAAGGTAAGAGAAATCTGCGAAAAATACGGCTTCGACATAGATCCCAATCAGAAGATTTACGATATGTCGGTTTCTCAGAAGCAGACCGTGGAGATCGTAAAGGTCCTTTATCGCGGCGCTGACATTCTGATACTTGACGAGCCTACCGCCGTTTTGACTCCTCAGGAAACCGACAAGCTTTTCCAGATAATGCGCAACATGAAGGCGGACGGAAAGTCCCTCATCATCATCACCCATAAGCTGCATGAGGTGCTGGAGGTATCCGACCGCGTTGCCGTTCTCAGGAAGGGTGAATACATTGGCGACGTTATGACCAAAGATGCCGATCAGCAGTCTTTGACTGACATGATGGTAGGCCGCAGCGTTACCCTCAACATCGACCGCCCAGATCCTATCAATGTGACCCCACGCGTTGTGGTGGACGGCTTGACCGTTTACGACGAGCTGGGTGTAAAGCGCCTGAGCGACGTCAGCTTTACCATCAATGCGGGCGAGGTGCTGGGCATTGCGGGCATAGCCGGCAGCGGCCAGCGCGAGCTGCTTGAATCCATAGCGGGCCTTTACCCCATATCCTCAGGAACCGTTACCTATTACGGCCCGGATGAAGAGAAAGGCCGCAATCTGGTCGGCTTGGATCCTATGGATATACGCAAGAAGGGAATAGCGATGTCCTTCGTGCCGGAGGACAGGCTGGGCATGGGCCTGGTGGGTTCAATGGGCATGACCGGCAACATGATGCTGCGCTCCTGGCGCAAGGGCAAAAGCCCCTTTGTTAACCGCAGGGATCCCGAGGCGCTGGCAAAGCGCATCTGGGACGAGCTTGAGGTAGTTACCCCCAGCACTTCCTTCCCGGTGCGCCGTATGTCCGGCGGCAACGTGCAGAAGGTGCTGGTAGGCCGTGAGATAGCCCAGTCGCCTTCAGTGCTGATGACGGCATACGCAGTCCGCGGACTCGATATTAATACTTCCTACACTATTTACAACCTGCTCACAGAGCAGAAGATGAAGGGCGTAGCCGTAGTATATGTGGGCGAGGACCTGGATGTGCTGCTCGAGCTGTGCGACAGAATAGTAGTCCTCTGCGGCGGTCAGGTATCCGGCGTCGTAGATGCCCGCAAGACTGACAAGCGCCAGGTAGGCGTGCTTATGACTCGAGTGGAAGGAGGAAAGGCAAAGAATGAATAAGCAGTCTCTATTCCATATCGCAAAGCGCGGCACGCTTCCATGGTACATCTCGGCGGCTATACGCGGCTGTGCAATACTGCTTGCGCTGATAGTCTGCGCGCTGGTTACAATGTTCATGACGGGCGAGAACCCGATAAGCATTTACGGCACCATATTCCACGGTGCATTCGGCACGGTGCGTAAGACTTGGGTTACCTTCCAGAATCTCGCGGTGCTGCTCGGCATATCCCTTGCTGTCACCCCCGCATTCAAGATGCGCTTCTGGAACATAGGCGCGGAGGGTCAGGTGCTCATAGGCTGCCTCGCCACCGCCGCCTGCATGATCTGCCTTGGGGATAAGCTGCCCAACGGCCTTCTCATCCTCATAATGATAATTGCGGCTATAGCCGCCGGCGCATTGTGGGGCTTCCTGCCCGCCTTCTTCAAGGCGCGCTGGAATACCAACGAAACGCTGTTCACGCTGATGATGAACTACATAGCAACACAGCTTGCGGCGTATTACATCATCGTCTGGGAAGTGCCCAAGGGAGCAGGTAAGATAGGCATAATCAACCAGAATACCAATGCTGGCTGGCTGCCTCAGATAGCGGGTAAGCAGTACCTGCTCACAATTCTTGTTGTGGCAGTGATGACTGTGCTTACATATATATACCTTAAGTACAGCAAACACGGCTATGAAATCGCCGTAGTGGGCGAGAGCCAGCGCACCGCAAGCTATGCGGGCATAAAGGTAGAGCGAGTGATCATTCGCACCATGGTGCTTTCCGGCGCTATGTGCGGCCTTATGGGTCTGCTGCTCACGGCAGGTACTGACCACACCCTGACTACTACCATAGTAGGCGGGCGCGGATTTACCGCGGTCATGGTATCCTGGATGGCAAAGTTCAACCCAATCATGATGATATTCACCAGTCTCCTGCTGGTAGTTCTGAGCCGCGGCGCAAGCGAAATCTCCAGCGTATTTGGCCTGAACCACTCCTTTGCCGATATACTGACGGGCATCATACTGTTCTTCATCATCGGCAGCGAGTTCTTCATCAACTATAAAGTAAGCCTGCGTAAGGCCGGAAAGAAGGAGGCATAAGCAATGTTCGATTTTGCATCTTTCCTCCCACGTGCAGTCATGCAGGGCATCCCCCTGCTGTACGGCAGCACCGGCGAGATATTGACGGAAAAATCCGGCAACCTGAATCTGGGTATCCCTGGCGTCATGTACGTTGGCGGCATATGCGGTGTTATAGGAGCATTCTTCTATGAGCAGTCGGTAGCGAGTGCCGCGGAGATGAGCGCGGTGCTGGCAATAGGTATACCCATGCTTGCTTCACTGCTGGGTTCACTGATAATGGGCCTTATCTACTGCCTGCTTACTGTCACATTGCGGGCTAACCAGAATGTGACCGGTCTTGCGCTGACCACCTTCGGCGTAGGAATAGGCAACTTCTTCGGCGGCTCACTTATAAAGCTGACCGGCAGCGAGGTACCTTCCATAGCTCTTTCCGCTACCAGCGCCTACTTCAGCAAGTCTCTGCCAATAGCTGAGACTACGGGCTGGTTCGGTCAGGTATTCCTGTCCTACGGCTTCCTTGCGTATCTGGCGATAATCATTGCGTTGCTGAGCTCTTACTTCCTCAAGCATACCCGCACGGGCCTGCATCTGAGGGCAGTGGGCGAGAGCGCAGCCACCGCCGATGCGGCCGGCATAAACGTAACCAAGTACAAGTACATGGCTACCTGTATAGGCAGCATGATAGCGGGCCTCGGCGGGCTGTACTATGTAATGGACTATGCCTGCGGCGTATGGTCAAACAATGCCTTTGGCGACCGCGGCTGGCTCGCCATAGCGCTGGTTATATTCACCATATGGCGTCCTAATGTAAGCGTGCTGGCTTCCATACTCTTCGGCGGGTTCTACATACTGTACCTCTACATTCCAACCGGTACAGAGCTCTCCATAAAGGAGCTGTATAAGATGCTGCCTTACGTAGTAACTCTGGTAGTACTGATAGTTGTTTCCCTGCGCAAGAAGCGCGAGGATCAGCCCCCCGCAAGCCTTGGCCTTGCATACTTCCGAGAAGAAAGATAAACAAAAAGCAGGAGCTTTCGGGCTTCTGCTTTTTTAATTAAAAGTAACTTATTACACCTTCCGAGCCGGTCTGCAATATGATATAGTTAGTTCATAACAACAGGGAGAATCAGGGACATGAACGCATTTACAATAGTCATAGTATTAGTGGCGGCGTTGGCACTGCTGGCGCTGATATTCAGCTTTATAGCGGTGCGCGGCAAAAACGGGCCATGGGGTCTTTTCTCGGCATTGTTTTCGCTGGGGGCGGGAGTGCTGTTCGCCATATGGCTTGGTAAGACCAACTCCAGCCTTCTCGGCAATTTCACTCAGGAGGAAGGAATACTGGGCACAGTGGCTGATTTTGCCTTCACAGCCGTGATGACAGGTCTTGCGCATTTTGCGCTTTGCAGCGTTATAGGCGGCTTTATAAGGCCGTTGATGAAGAACGGCAAGCCGAATAATCCGGTGTGGCGCTTGCTGCTGTACGTGCTGTGTATGGTGCTGGGCATAACACTGGTAGGGTATTTCCTGTACATAAGTGCAACTCACCTGGTGCGAGGCGGCGGCTCCGCAGGAGATGTGGTAATGATAGCCACAGGTATCGCATATCTTCTTAGCGGAATCATAGGTATTGGCCAGTGGAAGGGCAGGAATAGACGCATTGCCAGGGCAAAAGAAAGGGAAGCGGGGAAGCCAGCGGCATAACGAAAGCTATTGTTCATAATTAGTCCATTTACTTTTTACTGGAATATGATATAATAAGCGCCGTTCGCCTGAGAAAGGACAAAACATACAGAAAGGGAGGATACATATGCAGGCATTTTTCACATGGTTTGACGCGTTCCTGAGCAGCGGCAGCTTCTGGGTATATATTGTAATTTTCTTTGGTAAGGTGCTGGAGGTGTCGCTGTGCACCCTCCGGATAGTGCTCATAAACCGCGGCGAAAGGGTAAAGGGAAGCCTGATCGCCATAATCGAGATAACACTCTGGCTTATAATTGCCAGCAGCGTGTTGGACGGATGGAAGAATGACATAGGCAAGGCCATCTCATATGCTCTCGCGTATGCCGGCGGCAACTACATAGGATCATGGCTGGATGAGCTGCTGGCCTTTGGCCTTTCGTCGCTGCAAATAGTCGTACCTACACTTGAGGAAACAAAGAAGCTGGCCAACTATCTGCAAAGTCAGGGCTACGGCATCACCTCCATAGATGTAAAGGGTAAGGATGCCAACAGCCACTATATGCTGATCATGATGATAAAGCGCAAGCTGCTCAAGTCCGTGATGGAGGAGATACAGCAGACTTGCCCCGCCGCCATGATAACTGTAAGCGATGTAAAAACCGTTCGCGGCGGCTATATGCGTAACGCAAAGCAGAGAAATTCGGCGAGAAAATAAAGCAATAGAGCGGCTTAGGCCGTTTTATTGATGCTGTGTAAAGAGCTCCCGGGGCCTCCGGGGGCTTTATTGTATGCGAAGCATGGAATCCGCCCTGTTGTCATATCGGAAAATCGCGTTATATGCAATTCATATCGGAATTTTGAATTTTACCGCAATGTCTTTTGCTGATAGAATGAAATTTGGCAATTATGCAGTAATCAGGAGAAAAATTATGCGTTATATAGGATTCGATGTGGGTTCTACCTGCACTAAGGCAGTGGTTCTGGATGAACAGGGCAGCCTGGTCTTCAGTAAAGTCGTTCCTACGGGTTGGAACTGCATTGAAACGGCCGAGGGCCTGCTCAGTGAGATGGAGACGCAGAATATCCATAAAAAAGACGCGCGAATAGTCGCCACAGGCTATGGACGGGTATCCATACCTTTTGCCCATAAGACTGTTACAGAGATCTCGTGCCATGGAAGAGGCGCGTCCTGGCTGTTCAAAAGCGACGCCTTTACCGTTATAGATATAGGCGGACAGGATACCAAGATAATCGAGGTAAAGGACGGCCGGGTGCAGAACTTTATCATGAACGACAAATGCTCCGCAGGAACCGGCCGCTTTTTGGACATCATGGCGGGAACGCTGGGAGTAAGACTGGATGAGCTTTGCGAGCTGGCCCGTCAGAGTGAAAACCATGTAAGCATATCCTCAATGTGCACCGTATTCGCGGAATCCGAGGTGGTGAGCCTCATCGGCCGCGGCACGAACAAAGAGGATATCGCATACGGCATAGTGGAGTCCATAGCAAGCAAGGTGTGGGGGCAGCTGGGAAGGCTCAGTGTCAACGGCGGCGATTTCTATCTTTCGGGCGGTCTGTGCGAATTGCCGTTTATACTGGAGATGCTTTCTGAAAAGATAGGAACGTCGGTTAAAAGCGCTCCTCTTGCCCGCTACGCCGGGGCGATAGGCGCCGCTCTTTATGCTCAGAATATGAAATAAACCGGAGGATGGAATATGGAGGAATTAAAACTGCCAGAACGCTTTGAGGAATACTCAGAAGGACGGAAAGCCGGCTTCCTTAAGATGAAGGCGGCAAAGGAAAGCGGACGTAAGGTAGCAGGCTACTTCTGCACCTATACCCCGCTGGAGGTGCTGGATGCTGCGGGCCTGCTTTCGGTGAGCCTTTGCGGCATGAGCAACGAAACTATCCCGGCAGCGGAGACGGTTCTTCCCAAAAACTTATGCCCCCTTATCAAATCCAGCTATGGTTTTGCCATTACGGACAAGTGCCCGTATACCTATTGGTCCGACCTGATCGTTGGCGAAACCACATGCGACGGGAAAAAGAAAATGTACGACCTGCTGGGGCAGCGCAAGAGAATGTACGTACTTCAGATACCCCAGGGGATAGACCGCACGTATTCCCGCCAGCTTTGGATCAGTGAGGTTCGTCGCTTTATCGATTTTATAAGCAGAGAAGCCGGCGTTGAAATAACCAACGAGATGCTGCGCAAAGCCGCTGACAGGCGAAATGAGCTGCGCCGCGCCCGATCGGAGCTTATGGAGCTTCAGCGCCTTTCCCCGGTACCGGTATCCGGACAGAAGCTTTATAAATTCTTGGAAGGGCTTAATTATAATTTTGACCTTGAAGATGCCATAGCTTCCACCCGCGCCCTCACCGCCGAAATACGCAAGGCATACGAGGAAGCCGGCAATGTAAAAAAAGAAGAAAGACGGATACTCATTACCGGATGCCCCATCGGGGGAGTGTTGGAAAAAGTCGTGGGCGCCGTGGAGCGCAGCGGCGGCGCAGTAGTATGCTATGAAAACTGCAGCGGCATTAAGGCCGCCCGCTGTTTCGTGGATACGGAACGGGAGGATATGGCGGAGGCCATTGCCGACGCGTATCTTAATATCGGCTGCTCCGTAATGTCGCCTAACACCAGACGCATGGAAAACCTGCCTGAGTTAATCCGGGAATTCGGCGCAGAGGGCGTAATTGACGTAACACTTCAGACCTGCACCACTTACATGATAGAAACACGGGCCATCCGCAAGCTGTGCGAAGGACTGAACATACCCTACATGTCGCTGGAGACTGACTATTCTCAGGAGGATGCGGGGCAAATCGACACGCGCATATCGGCGTTCATTGAGACGCTATGCTGAAAACCAAAGTAAGCTGTACGGTAGTATCATTTTCCAACATGACCTCTGCCCTTGCTATGGAGGAGGCGTGCCGGAAGTACGATATGCCGGGAAGTATTATACCGGTGCCGAATCAGATCACCGCAAGCTGCGGCTTTGCCTGGCGCGCTTCAGCGGAAGACCGGAAGAAGATAGAAGATTTTCTCAAAGAAAAGGGCCTGACTTTCGACCAGGTATACACACTTGAATTATAACGGTACTTTTTTGAAAGGATCGCAACTTTTATGGAAAGCTTAAAAGATCGTACCCAGGAATTACAGGATATTATGGACGAATTCGCCGGCGCCAAGAAAAACGCCAGCATTTTCGTCAAGGAGGCCGCCGAAAAAGGAAATATCGTAATAGGCTCCTTCTGCCAATATGCCCCTATGGAGATAATCAACGCGGGCGGAATGTATAATGTGCTGCTCTGCGGCTTCAACTATGATCCGCCCATTCCTCTTGCAGAGACCGAGCTGCCGGCAAATCTTTGCCCGCTTATAAAGTCCAGCTATGGCAACATACTCGGCAAGACCTGCCCCTTCGCCTTCTATTCCGATTTGATCGTGGGCGAGACTACCTGCGACGGCAAGAAAAAGATGTATGAGATGCTCTCGGAGCTAAAGCAGATGCACGTTATTCATCTGCCCAATATCCCTGACCGAGAACGTTCGCTGGAAAGCTGGAGGGAAGAGCTTGTACGCTTTAAGGAGGCGCTGGAGGAGCGCTTCGGCGTGGAGATAACCGACGAAAAGCTTCGGGAATCCATCCACATACTCAACCAGGAGCGCAGCCAGATGGCACAGCTTTATGAGCTGGGCAAGCTGGATCCCCCCGCCGCCACCGGATTGCAGATGCGCAGCGTTCTTACGGCTGAATACTTTATGCTGGATAAGAAAAACAAGCTGGAAAAGACCGAGCGCATGCTCAAACTGATGAGGGAACAGTGGGAAGCCGGAGAGGGGCCCTACAAGCCAGATCAGCACCCGCTGCGCATATTGGTTTCCGGTGCGGGCATAGACGGCGTTGTGGATAAGACCCTTGGCGTTATTGAAGAGCTGGGGGCGGCTATCGTGTGCTACGAGGGCTGCTGCGGCATAATGAATATGCGCCGGCCCATTGATGAGAGCCCCGAGGCCGATCCCATGACGGCCATCGCGGATAAGTACCTTGAGGTTCCCTGCGCGGTAATGTCGCCCAATACCCGCCGTTTCGAGCAGCTGCGCAGTACCCTTGCGGAATGGAAGGTAGACGGCGTTATCAGCATCACCGTTCATGCCTGCACCCCCTTTGATGTGGAGAGCAAAACGATAGGAGACATCTGTGCCGAGGAGGGTGTGCCCTTCCTGCATGTACGCACCGACTACTCTCCCGGCGACGAAGGTCAGCTTCGCACCCGCATAGAGGCTTTTTTAGAGATGCTGGAGGGCGGCAGATAGCCGGAAGAATAACAAAAAAGCGGCGTTAAGCCGCTTTTTTATGGTACCCGATAGGGGAGTCGAACCCCTGTTCCCGCCGTGAGAGGGCGGTGTCCTAGGCCACTAGACGAATCGAGCAAGCACAATTAATTATACATATTTTCGGCATAATGTCAACACTTATTTTAAATGATATATTATTTACGCGAATTAAGAGGCTGCTTTGCTCATTTTAAGTGATGTTTAATGATTTGTTCACAACATGGGGTATACTTTTTTTCGATTGGGAAGTATTATATCTATTACCGATATAATTCGGAACGCGTTATCATTAAGGGAAAGGCAAAGTGCAATATGGAGACATCGGGAATAGCGCACAAAAAAGGCGTTATGGACACAATAAAAAGTTGGGTAGCCCACAACAGGCAGGTATGGCTTACGCTGTATGTGCCTGCCTATCTTATAGTATTCTGTCTGCTTCAAGCGAGGCAGGTGCCGGTGAGGACAGTACATTTCGCCTTTGATTACCGGATACCCTTCTGCGAGTACTTCATAATACCCTATTGCGCATGGTATTTCCTGCTGATAGGCGTAGGCCTGTATACTCTTCTAAAGGACAAAAACAGCTTTATAAAGTATATGCTGTTTATGATCATTGGCTATACCGCCTGTATGCTGGTGTATTGGGTATACCCGATAGCTCAGGATCTCAGGCCCGCGGCGTTCCCGAGGGATAATTTCTGCTCCAGGCTCGTGGGACTCATATACTCCATGGATCCGCCGTTTAATATACTGCCCAGTATGCATGTTGTGGGCAGCTTTATGTGCGCCGCGGCGGTGGCTAACTGCCCAACCGTGAAAAAAACCGGCTCCAAGGTGATGGTATCCCTGCTTGCTGTGGTGATATCCATATCCACCGTTTTCGTAAAGCAGCATTCCGTGCTTGACACGGTGGCGGCGTTCGCCCTCAGCATTATAATATTCTTCATACTCTACGCACCGTGGGGAAAGGCAAAGCGGGAGAGAATATCCCCTCCCGCCCAGCGCAACTGGCTCATAGGAGGCATTGCGGGCTTTGCCGTCAGCGTGCTGTGCATAAAGTTCACCCTTGAAAACCTGCCCTTATAGCCTGTATAATACGAACGTCAGAAAAACGAAAGGGTCTGTGTGAAGATATGGTGAAATTCAGCCTGTATCAGCTCGTTTGGATGTTCTTTGTGTACGCCTTCATGGGCTGGTGCGCGGAGGTGGCGTTCGCCGGGCTGCGCCACGGCAAGTTCGTAAACAGGGGCTTTCTCAACGGCCCCATCTGCCCCATATACGGCTTTGGCCTTGTGGGGGTAATATACCTCCTCATAGACCTGAAGGACAACCTTTTGATACTGTTCTTAGGCTCCGTTATAGTTACCACGGTAATTGAATACATCACCGGCTGGGTGCTGGAGAAGCTGTTTCACGCCAAGTGGTGGGATTATACCAATAACCGCTTCAACATACACGGCTATGTCTGCCTTGAGTTTTCGCTGATCTGGGGCTTTGCCGCCACGTTCATAGTGCGCATAATACACCCCATGGTGATGAACCTGATAAACGGCATACCACATCAGCCGGGTACCGTGCTTGCGTGTATCATGGTTGGCTTGACCGCCGTCGATCTGGGCGCTACAGTGGCCGCCATATGCAACATGCAGAAGAAGCTGCGTCTCATAACCGCCGCCGCAAGGGAGATACACGAAATATCCGATATTATAGGCGAAAACGTATCCCATGCCGCCATCAATGTGCGCAGGCGTACCGATGAGGCCAAGGAGCTTTACGGCGACCTCATAGATATGAGCGCGGCGCACCGCGCTCAGGAGAAGGAGCTCATAGAAAAGAACCGGGAAGAGGAGCGAAAGCTCTTTGAGAGCATACGGGAAACCGAAAGGAACCGCAGGGATGCCCGCGCCGCCGCAGCTCAGGCTGACAGGCGGGAAAAGGCCAGGGAATTCCGTGAGAACCTACGGAAAAAGAGCTTCACTTATCGCCGCATATCCAAGGCGTTTCCCGATCTGGGGCTGGATAATGACGAAATGGAAAAGAAAGAAAAGGAATAAACCCTATGTGCGGCGTAGTAGGGTAACATACGGACACTTCTGCCGGGAAGACTTTTCCCGGCGTTTTTTATGTGATATAATCCAAATATATATATGCCAAGCTGGAGAGTAGGAGATAAGACATGAATTACGCGCCGCTGATGCTGTATATCGTTATAACCTGCATAACCCCCGGACCCAATAACATAATGTGCATGTACCTCGGGGCGCACTGTGGCCTCAGGGGAGCTCGGAAGTTCATGACGGCCAGCATTGCGATGTTTTTCATAAAGATGCTGTTATGCGGCATACTGAATGTGACGCTGGCCGATGTGCTGCCAGAAATAGTGCCGTACCTCAAGTGGCTGGGGGCGGCATATATGCTGTATTTAGCCATACACATACTTATGGACGGCTTCAGAAAAAAGCAGGATAATGTGGACGAGGCTGTACAGACGGGCGAATCAGGCTATAAGAGAGGCGTGCTGCTGCAGGTGTTCAATGTCAAGAGTTGGATGGGCGGCCTTAGCGTGTTTTCCATATACGTGGTTCCCTACACTACGGAATTCGTAACGATACTGCTGGTGGCCTGTATAAATTCGGCATGCATGATAGCCGCCAGCCTTATCTGGTGTTCCTTCGGCAGGGCGGTGCGGAAGGTTTATTCGGAGCATATAAAGGTATTCAGCGTCATAATGGCAGCGTTGCTGCTGTGGTGCGCGTATACGGCGCTTATCTGATTTAATATTATTTAGCGGAGGGCATGTGGAGTGAAAGAACTGCTTGTTGTGATCGACTACCAGAACGACTTTGTGAATGGAGCGCTGGGCTTTGAGGGCGCGGAAAAGCTGGACGGCCCTATAGTTGAAAAGATACGGGAATACCGCAGGAGGGGCGCCGACGTCATATTCACCAGGGACACCCATCGCGAAAACTACCTTGAAACTCAGGAGGGCCGCAGGCTGCCCGTGGTCCACTGCATAGAGGGAAGCCATGGGCATAAGATATTCGGGGAAACGGCAAAGCAGGTGCAAATCGGCGATATGATAATAGACAAGCCCTCCTTCGGCAGCATGGAGCTCGCCAAGGCCGCCATGGAAAATAACTATGAAAAGATAGAGCTGGTGGGCCTTGTGTCCAACATATGCGTGCTCACCAACGCGGCGGTACTTAAGACCGCGCTGCCCGAGGCGGAGATAACTGTGGATGCGGCCTGTACCGCGAGCTTTGACCCCAAAGCCAACACAGAAGCGCTTGACTCCATGGAGAGCATACAGATAAACGTAATAAACAGAAAGGATGATTAAAATGTACGACGGAAGATGGAACCTTGACGTTTTGTATACCAGCTTTGACAGCGACAAATTCAAAAGGGATATGGGGCGGCTGGAGGCGGTAAACGGCCTTCTCGCAGAGGAAGCAAAAAGGATCGCAGGCCGCAGCCCAAGGGAAAACCTAATGGCGACGGTGCCTCTGCTGGAGGAGCACAAGCTGCTTTCCTGCGCCCTTTCCGATTACTGCCTGTTCCGCCAGACCACGGATAGCTCAGACGGCGCGGCGGCCTCTGCAAACGGCAGGGTCAATATGCTTTCTGGCGCGGCGGCAAGGGCCATGTCCGAGATAACCCGCTACATAGCCTCGATCTCGATAGAGGAGCTTGATGAAGCGATGGCGGGCGAGCCCGGCCTGACCCAATACAGGAATTACTTCCGAAGGGAAAAGCAGAGGACACAGCATCTTCTCACCGGCGACGGCGAGGATGTTGCCGCGAAATACGACGTAAGCGGCGGCAAGACATGGGAAAAGCTGCAGGCTTACGAGACCTCCGGCGTCACCGAGGAGCTAAAGGGCAAGAGCCTGAGCCTGACTGAGCTGCGGAACCTTGCATACGACCCGGATGGCAGCGTGCGAAAGGCTGCATACGAGGCGGAGCTCAAGTGCTATGATAAGATAAAGGGCCCCGTCGCCTTCGCGCTAAACAGCATAAAGCTGCAAAGCATAAGCGAATGTGAGCTGAGGGGCTTTGACAGCGTGCTGGATAAGTCCCTGTTCATGGCGGACATGAAGCGGGATACGCTGGACGCGCTTTGGGGAGCTGTCGAGGAGTACCTTCCGGTGTTCCACAGCTACTATAAGGCCAAGGGAGAGGCCCTGGGATATAAAAACGGCCTTCCGTGGCATGAGATATTCGCGCCTATGGGCAGCAGCAACCGCACCTTCAACATAGAGCAGGCCAGGGAATATATAGTAAACGTATTTTCAACCTTCGACGGGGAGCTTGCGGATACGGCAAGCCGCGCCTTTGCCGAGGACTGGATAGACGTATATCCCCGCAAGGGCAAGGTGGGCGGCGCATATTGCATGCCGGCCTTCGGCACGGGCGAGTTCAGGATACTGACCAACTTCGGCGGCCTGTTCGGGGACGTCGTTACCCTCGCGCACGAGCTGGGCCACGGCTTCCACGAGATGCAGATAAAGAACAACGGCGCGCTGAACAGGAATTACTCCATGCCGGTGGCGGAGACAGCCTCCAACTTCAACGAGAACCTGCTGGTGAGCTACGCCATAGACCACGCGGAGAGCGACGATGAGAAGTTGATGCTCATAGAGAACAGGCTCCAGAACGCGGCATTGGTAGTATGCGACATATACTCCCGCTTCCTCTTTGAAAAGGAGGTATGCGAGAGAAGGAGCGACAGCTTCATGCTGCCGGACGAGCTGTGCGATATAATGCTCGCATCGCAGAAGAGGGCATACGGCGACGGCCTGGACCAAAGCACCCTCAACCCGTATATGTGGGTTTGCAAGGTCCATTATTACAGCACCGACCTCGCCTTCTATAACTATCCCTACACGTTCGGCGGCCTGCTGGCGCGGGGCCTGTACGAAAAGTACCTTAAGGAGGGGGCGGACTTCCTGCCAAAGTATAAGGCGATGCTTCGGGAGACCCCCATGCTCTCCGTGGAGGACAGCGCAGGGATATGCGGAATAGATGTATCCGGCAGGGACTTCTGGCGGGGCAGCTTAGAGGCTCTCAAGAAGGACATAGAGATGTTTAAAAAGCTCGTAAAGCAAGGCTAAAATATAATCTTTTACGGAGATAAGGGGACTATGACGAATCAGGTATTGGAAGCGCTTAAAAACCGCCGCAGCATAAGAAAATACAAGACAGAACAGATAAAAGACGAGGAACTCAATGCGGTTCTTGAGGCGGGCACCTACGCGCCCACAGGCATGGGTACCCAGTCTCCCCTAATGGTAGTGGTGCAGGATAAGGGCACGATAGCGCGGCTCTCAAAGATGAACGCCGCGTTTACCGCCGATCCTGACGGAGATCCCTTTTACGGCGCGCCTACAGTAGTAATAGTGCTTGCGGACAGTACCAATCGCAACGGTTTTGCGGACGGCTGCCTCGTCATGGGCAACCTTATGAACGCCGCATACAGCATAGGCCTTGGCTCCTGCTGGATTAACCGCGCCCGGGAGATGTTTGATACCGCTGAGGGCCAAAAGATGCTCCGCGGCTGGGGCGTAGAGGATAAGTACGTAGGCGTTGGCAGCTGCATATTGGGCTATGCCGACTGCCCGCACCCGGAGGCCAAGCCACGCAAGGAGGGCTACGTCATAAGGACGTAATATAAAACAGCAGATTTACCAGCATACACAGCGCCCCGCCCATAAGCGCAGGCGTCAGGAGGGAAACCAGCGTCCATTTAAGGCTGCCGGTTTCCTTTTTTATCGTCACGAGCGTCGTGGAGCAGGGCCAGTGCATCAGGGCGAATATCAGAAAGCACAGGGCCGTCTTTGCCGTCCAGCCATTTTGCACGAGTATGGCTCTGAGTTCGCCAAGTCCCTGATAATCTATCAGCATGCCCTGGGCCGTGTAGGTCATGAGCATTATAGGTATCACTATTTCGTTTGCGGGGAAGCCCAGTAAAAACGCCATGAGTATCACTCCGTCCAGGCCAATAAGGCGGCCCAGCGGGTCGAGAAAGCCTGCGCAAAGGGAAAGAAGCGTACCGCTGCCAATACTTATGTTTGCCATGAGCCATATGACGAGTCCCGCAGGGGCTGCCACCGCCGCCGCTCTGCCCAGCACGAATACTGTCCTGTCCAGTACGGAGCGGATTATCACCCGCCCTATCTGCGGCGGCCGGTATGGAGGCAGCTCCAGCGTGAAGGAGGAGGGTACCCCGCGAAGCAGCGTAGCCGACAGCAGCCGTGAGGCCAGCAGCGTCATAGCGACCGCAAAAACTATGAGGACCGTCAACAGCAGGGCGCTTACCAACGAGCCGCTGTCGCCTGCGAAAAACATGGATATGACGGCTATGAGGGCGGGAAAGCGGCCGTTACATGGCACCAGGCTGTTGGTTATTACGGCTATCAGCCGTTCCCGGGGAGAGTCTATTATGCGGCAGCCCGTGACGCCAACCGCGTTGCAGCCGAAGCCCATGCAGGTGGTGAGGGCCTGCTTTCCGCAGGCGTGGCAGCCCTTGAAGCAGCGGTCAAGGTTGAAGGCGACGCGGGGCAGATACCCCAGGTCCTCCAGAAGAGTGAAAAGCGGAAAGAATATGGCCATGGGCGGCAGCATTACGGAGATTACCCACGCCAATACCCTGTATACTCCGAGAAGCAGCGGCTCGTATATAAGCTTCGGTACAGATGCGGATATGCAAAGGCCGATGAGCTTATCCTGAACTTTGAAAAGTACGTCCGAAAGCAGCTGTGAAGGATAGTTAGCCCCGGTTATGGTGATGAAAAACACCAGCGCAAGCAGCGCAAGCATTATCGGGAAGCCCAGCACGCGGCTGGTAAGTACTTTATCTATCTGCCTGTCGCGCCTGAGCGAATCCGGCCCAGAGAATACGGCTCCGCGGCATATCTCCGCAGCAAGCCTTGAAAGATATTCGGGACTGGTGCTCTCGGGTTTTGGCGGGTGCAGGCCTTCCTTCAGCGCCTTTTCCATTGCGGGCAGCAGCTGTAGCGGGCCTTCCTTGCTCCTGGCGGATATGCCTGTCACCGGCACGCCCAGCCGCTCGGAAATGAGGGGCAGGTTTAGGCTTATGCCCTTGCGCTCCGCCTCGTCCATGAGGTTGGCGCAGAGCATTACATTGTCAGTCTCCGCGATTATCTGCAGGGCAAGATTGAGACTGCGCTCAATACAGGTGGCGTCGCAGACCACCACGATGAGGTCAGCCGCGCCCGAGCGTATGAAATCCCGCGCCGCCTCCTCCTCGGCCGAGCGGGCCATAAGGGAATAACAGCCCGGAAGGTCAACTATTTTATACCTGCTGCCGTTGTAGTCAAAGCTGCCCTCGGCTGTGGATACGGTCTTGCCGGCCCAGTTGCCGGTGTGCTGCTTAAGACCTGTGAGCCCGTTGAAAAGCGTGCTTTTGCCTACGTTTGGATTGCCTGCCAGGGCTACGGTAAACTCTGCCATGGCTATACCTCCCTTACCAGCACGGTGCCGGCGTCCTCACGGCGCAGGGCTATCACCGCGCCCTTTATGAGATATGCCGCGGGATCGCCCAAAGGGCTCTTCATAAGGCACTCCACCACTGTGTCCTGTACCATGCCTATATCCATAAGACGGCGGGCCATGCTTTCCTCTGCTACGATGCCGCATACCGCGGCGCACTTCCCAGGAGCTATATCCGAAAGTTTCTGCGTCATACGTCCTCCAGTCAGCCCACCCGAGAGGCGGGGTTTACATATGATTAAGTTATTCCGCAGCGGCCCAGTCAGTTACACAAAAAAAGCCCCGCTAAAATGCGAGGCATACAGGCAAACATATTATTCTATTGCAATGAGCTTTGAGCTGCGCACGCCGCGCAGGGACATGAGCTGGTCCATTATGCCGTCAGGAGCCATTGTCATGTTTGTCATATCCACGGAGATAACTACGTTGGCGTTGCCGTGTATGGGCAGGCTCTGGGTTATGGTCAGTATGTTTGCGCCAAGCTCGGAAAACTTGTTCAGCACCTCGCTCAATACGCCCTGCTGATGTGACAGCATGAAGGCGAATACCGCCTTTTTGCAGGCAGTCTCGTTGCTGGGGGCAAATATATAATCCTTGTATTTGTAATAGGTGCTGCGGGATATGCCCACCAGCTTCACCGCTTCGCTTACCTCCTTTACGCGGCCCTCCCGAAGCATGTCTCGGGCCTGAACTACCTTTTCGTAGTAATCCGGAAGTATGCGCCTATCCACTATGAGATAATTGCTCTGCATGGCGGAGTCCTCCTTAAAAATCAAGGGATATGAATTTCTTCATGAGAGTATGCCCCTTCTCTATGAAAAGGCCTGTCTTTTCCGCCTCGGCCTCACAGTAGGAAAGGGCGCGTGGGATGCACTCCCGACGGCTGTCGTACAGCACGAAGGGCACTGGATCCGAGCTGTGGGTGCGTATTTCTATTGGGGTGGGGTGATCCGGCAGCAGCATGACGGCGAAGTCCTCGCCCCGGGCCTTCAGGTTATCCATAAGATAACCCAGAATGTGCCTGTCTATGTTTTCGATGGCTTCCACCTTGCATTCTACGTCTCCCGCGTGGCCGCTTTCGTCCGGTGCTTCTACGTGAACGTATACGAGGTCGAGGCCACTATCGAGAAGTTCCAGCGCCTTTTTGCCCTTTGCGGCGAAGTCTGTGCGCTTTGCGCCTGTTGCGCCGGGCACGAAGGGCACATCCATGCCGGTGCATATGCCGAGCCCCTTGAGAAGGTCTACCGCGCAGATAACGCCGGCCTTTACGCCGTAAAGCTCCTGGAAGGGCACAAGCTCCGGCCTTGTGCCCTCGCCCCAGAACCAGCATGAATTGGCGGGGTTCTTGCCCTCGGCTATCCTCCTCCTGTTTATTGGGTGATCGCGCAGAAGCTCGCTGGAGCGCACCATAAAATCGGATAAAAGCTGGCCGTACCGGCCGGCCGGCATACAGTTTCTTATGGGCTTGCCGGTTATGTCATGAGGCGGAGTAAGGTCGGTGCCAAGCTCGGCGTTGTGTATCACCAGACAGTGGCGGTAGCTTATGCCGGCGTGCAGCTCAAGCTGCTCGGTATTCATGCGCTCCGCAAGGTATTCCACCAGCGCCTTGCCTTCTTCGTTGGATATTTCTCCCGCCGAATAATCTATCATGGTCCTGTCAAGATAATCCGGTTCATCAGACAGGGTGAGTATATTGCAGCGTATGGCTATATCCGTGGGCGCGAGTTCCACCCCCATGCTGACCGCTTCCAGAGGCGAGCGGCCACGATAGTAAACTTCGGGGTCGTAGCCCATTACCGCAAGATTTGCGGTATCGGACTGAGGGGGCATTCCCTTTGGCACCATGTGTGTCATGCCGCAGGCGCCGTGGGCTGCTACATAGTCCATATAGGGCTTATAGGCCGCCTGCAGGGGGGTTCTGTTTCCGAGGGAGGGTATTGGCCTGTCCGCCATGCCGTCCCCCAGCATTACTACGTATTTCATATGAAAGATGCCTTTCGGTAAAAAGTCTGTCTACTTTATAAGCCCTTTGGAGATGAAGGACTTCATATCGGCGGGCTCAATGCAGCCTGTAAAACGCTCGGCCATGCCCCTGAGGCCTGCGAGGCGTGAGGGAATAGTAAGGCCGGATATGTCGGCCAGCCTGTCTATAAGGTCGAACTCGCTGCCGGAGGTATCCTTACCCAACGCCTTCAAAACGCTGCGGGAGAACTTGAAGGGGCTGGCGGTGGAGGCTATGACGGCGGGCGTGAGGTCGCCGGTGCTGCGCTTATATGCCTCGTATACTGCTATGGCGACGGCGGTATGGGGGTCGGCCAGATAGCGCCTTTCCTCGAAGGTGCGCCTTATTGTTTCGGCTGCCCCTGCGTCGTCGGCAAAGCCGCAGGCGAATTCCGCCGCTATTGCCCTATGCAGTCCCGGGCTGACTGTGTACTTTCCGTCCTTAGCCAACGCCGCCATATAGCCGCGCACCTCGGCGTCGTTCCTGCCGGAAAGCAGGTACAGGAGCCTCTCAAGGTTGGAGGATATAAGTATATCCATTGAGGGGGAGGTGGTAAGGTAAAATGGGCGGTTCTTATCGTATGTGCCGCTCTGTATAAAGTCAGTCAGCACGTTGTTTTTATTGGAAGCGCAGATGAAGCGCTTTACCGGCAGGCCGCAGAGCTTGGCTATGTAAGCCGCCAGTATGTTGCCGAAATTGCCGGTAGGTACGGCGATGTTTATCTCGTCTCCGAACTTTACGGCGCCGGCGTTTGCCATGTCGCAGTAGGCGGAGAAATAGTAAGCCACCTGAGGCACAAGCCGGCCCCAGTTTATGGAGTTGGCGGAGGAGAGACGGATTCCCATCTCTTTAAGCTCATCGGTGTAGGCCTTGTCGGTAAATATCGCCTTGACCCCGGACTGGGCATCGTCAAAATTGCCCTTTACGGCCGTGACGAGGACGTTTTTTCCCTGCTGTGTAGTCATTTGGAGGCGCTGTATCTCGCTGGTGCCGCCGTATGGGTAAAATACGCATATGCCGGTGCCGTCGACGTCCGCAAAGCCCTCCAGGGCAGCCTTGCCGGTATCGCCGGAGGTGGCCACGAGTATGGCGATTTTATCGTTTATGCCCTGCTTTTTGGCCGAGGCCGTAAGAAGATAGGGCAGCAGCTGAAGGGCGAAATCCTTGAAGGCGGAGGTGGGGCCGTGGAACAGCTCAAGTATGCTTTCGCCGCCAATGTCAATTACAGGCGCCGGTATCTCGCCGAAGCGTGATTTGGAATATGCCGCTGCGGTATATGCTTTGAGCTCATCGTTTGTGAAGTCGGTAAGAAAGAGGCAGATTATATACGCCGCCCGCTCCGGGTAGGTCATGCTCCGCATTTTTGATATATCGTCCAGCGATACTTTTGGAAATTCTTCCGGCAAAAACAGTCCGCCATCCGGAGATATGCCGGCGAGTATGGCCTTTGAAGCGGAGATGCTGATGCTGTTGTCCCTGGTGCAGGTGTAATTCATTGTGCTACCTTTCCTTTTAAGGCTCTCAAAGAGGGAACCGGATTGTTAAATATTATAAACTGTATATAAAATAAATACAAGTGTTTTCGAAAGAACGACAAGAAACCGGTCTGTACGCGGTTGAAAGAAATCCTCCCAGCCTGTATAATAAATAAAATTAAAGTAAACGGACGGAAGCACTATGCACGATAAAATAAACGTATGCCTGCTTAACGACTCCTTCCCACCCGTGATAGACGGCGTGGCCAACGCCGTGGTGAATTACGGAGAGATAATATCCACAAAAAATCTGGGCAAGGCTACCGTGGTGACACCGGAATACCCGGGCGCCGTGGACGGCTACCCATTTGACGTGGTGCGCTACCCCAGCCTCAGCACAGAGCAGCTGGTGGGCTACAGGGCGGGCGTGCCCTTTGACGCAAAGATATTCGGGAAGCTGGAAAAGGCGGGCTTTAACATAATACATACCCACTGTCCCGTAGTGTCTACCCTTATGGCGCGTACCCTCAGGGAAAAGCTTGATATACCGGTGGTATTCACCTATCACACAAAGTTCGATGTAAACATATGCGATATGGTGCGCTCAAAGCTTATACAGGAAGCCGCCCTGCACAATCTCTGCGCCAACATACAGTCCTGCGATGAGGTATGGGTGGTTAGCAGGGGAGCAGGTGAGAACCTTCGGGGTATAGGCTACGAAGGGGAATACATCGTCATGGAAAACGGAGTGGACTTCCCCAAGGGACGGGTAGCGCCGGAGGAGGCTATGGAGATACGCCGGCAATACGGCATAGGGCCGGACGAGCGGGTTTTTATGTACGTGGGCCGCATGATGTGGTACAAGGGCATACGCATAACGCTTGACGGACTGAAGAAGGCAAAGGAAGAAGGCTTTGCCTTTAAGATGATATTCGTGGGCGACGGTGCGGACAGGTCGGAGATGGAGAAGTACGCCAAAGAGTTAGGGCTCGAGAAGGAATGTATATTCCCCGGGGCAATTAGGGACAGGGAGCTTCTCAGGCGGTATTTCTGTGCGGCGGACATGTTCTTGTTCCCCTCCACATTCGATACAAACGGCATAGTTGTCAGGGAAGCTGCCGCATGTGGGCTGCCAAGCGTATTGGTAAAGGGCAGCTGCGCGGCGGAGGGCACGACGCATCTGCAAAATGCCTATCTCATAGAGGAAAACGCCGATTCGATGGCGGAGGCGGTAAAGTTTGCCTGCCGCGAGGAAGAGGCTGTAAAAAACATGGGCGGCGCCGCAATGGACGAGCTGTATATCTCATGGGAAGAGAGCGTGCGGCGGGCCGTTGACCGCTACGGCGTCGTGATAGACAACTACAAAAAGGGGAACACCGAGCGCGACCGCATATGGACAGACCCCTTCTTTGCAATGATGGCGGAGGTGCAGACCCGCATGAACGCCGCCTATGAGCGCAGGGTAAGCCTTGAGCAGAGGAGCCGGGAAATATACGGCAAGGCGGAGGAGATGGGGCGCGAGGCCATGGAAAAGGGCAGGGAGATGTACGACAGGGCTTGGGAAAGGCTGGAGAGGTACCTGTAATTTATTATGATAAGGCTGCCGGAAAAGTTCATACAAAGAATGAGCCAAACGCTGAGCGGCGATCTGGAGGATTTCCTTGCGAGCTACGATAAGCCTCCCGTGCGGGGGGTTCGGGCAAATCTGCTCAAGACAAGCCCGGAGGAGCTGAAAAGCCTGCTTGCTTATAAAATTGAGCGTTCCAAAATACTGGAGGAGGGCTTTGTGCTCAATGAGTCCCCGGACGGCATAGGCAATGACCCTTACCACATAGCGGGGCTGTTCTATATTCAGGAACCTTCTGCCATGGCGCCGATTGCCGCGGCAGAGATAAACCCGGGCATGAAGGTGCTGGATCTATGCGCCGCCCCGGGCGGCAAGAGCGGCGGCATCGCAGCGCGTATGCACGGCGAAGGCCTGCTCGTGGCCAACGAGATAGTGCCAAGCAGGGCAAAGATACTGGGCTTTACGCTGGAACGGCTGGGGGTGACAAACGCCGCCGTCACCTGCGCCCATCCGGACGCGCTCTGCGAGGCGCTGCCGGAGTACTTCGACAGGGTCATAGTGGACGCCCCGTGCAGCGGCGAGGGCATGTTCAGAAAGGACGAAGGGGCAATAGCCGAATGGTCTGAGGAGCACGTGATATCCTGCGCCCAGCGGCAGCGGGCTATACTCAAAAGCGCGTATAAGGCTCTGCGCCCCGGCGGCAAGCTGATATATTCCACCTGCACCTTTTCAAGGGAGGAAAATGAGGACAACGTAAACTGGCTCGCCTCGGAGTTTCCGGATATGGAGACAGAGCTGACACAGCGGCTGTACCCGCATACATGCCAGGGGGAGGGGCATTTTGCCGCACGGCTGAAAAAGGCTGGCGATGACCGTATGCCCCAGCCGGATATGAAGCTTATGCCCTGCAGGGAGAAGGACTATTTCGGATTTATAGAGCATACCTTTGACCAGCCGCCAAAGGGCAAGGCATATATGATAAAGGATGGACGGGTACTGCTGATCGACGGAGAGCTGCCGGCGGGATTGTCAGCGGTAAGGCTGCTCGGCGCCGGGGTGTACGCGGGAGATATGCTGAAGGGCAGGTTTGCTCCCGCCCACAGTCTCTTTATGGCGGCTCACGGCGGCACATACAGGAACGCCATAGAGCTTGCGCCGGACGACCCGCGGCTGGACGCCTTTCTCAGAGGCAATACCATAGGCATATCCGGAGGACTGAAGGGATATATGCCGCTCTGCGTAGGCGGCTTCCCGGTAGGCTTCGGCAAGGCGGTGGAGGGGACGCTTAAAAATCACATTCCCAAGGGGCTGCGCAGGGTATGATTTTAAGGTTTTATTAAATAGCGCGAAATGCTATTGAACCTTGGCGAATATAGATATAAAGTGTAAGGTGTGGAAAGAAAAGAATATATTGACGGAGGAACATATATGGAAAACATTAACGACAACGCTGCTCTTAATAACGACGTGGAAAAGTACCGCAATCTGGCGGCGCTGTCCTACGTGCTCATGCCTCTTGCGGCAGTGATGCTCATACTGGATAAGGACTCCAACTATGTGCGCCACCATGTCAATCAGGTGATATGCCTGCTGCTGTGGTTCATGGCGAGCTCTGTAGTGATGATAATACCCTTTTTGGGCTGGATAGCCGGCGTGGTAGGCATGGTAGCCGGAGTGGTATTTATGATAATGGCCATAGTGCGTACCTGCAAGCGGGAGTACTATGAGATACCCTGGATAGGCAAGGTAAGGTTCATACCCGAGGCGTAACGGCGTAATATAATTGCGGGGGCTTGACAAAGCCCCTGCTTTTTTATAAACTAAAGCTACCATCAGTTGACAAGAGCACACAAGCCCGAAAGGCTTGTTTTGGGACGCTCCTGCGTTCTCGTCGCTTGTATTACATCCAGTAGTACTGCGCTCCTCGGCCTTGGATCGCCCTCAAAACAAGCTCTTTAGGGTCTTCGAGTTTTAGAAGCCAAAGAGTATGGCAGAACAAGGAGGACGAGTGCAGAAATACTGGTTGTATTTCAAATGAGGACGACACAGTTATGCCGAGCTGTTTGGCTCCTAAAACCTTGTGTGTCCTTGTCAACTGATGGTAAATAATGGCAAAGATGAAGAGGAGTATGCGCTCATACCGCACAAGAGAGACGGCCCCGCCGGCTGAAAGGGCTGTTTGCAAGGAGAGGGCAGAAGGTCGCTTAGGAGCCCCGGGGGTGAAATAACAGTAGTTCCCGGCGGACGCGCCCCGTTACGGCGCAAAAGAGGAGCGCATTGCGCTCAATAAAGGTGGTACCGCGGGTCCGCTCGTCCTTTGGTTGCAAAGACGGGGCGGATTTTTTATTGCATATTATTTCTTAAAATACAGGAGGAAGAGACATGAGCAAAGAACTGCCCAAGACCTATGACCATTCCGACGTGGAAAGCAGGCTCTACGAAAAATGGGAAAAGAAGGGCTACTTCCATGCGGAAGCCAACCCCGAAAAGAAACCCTACTGCATAGTTATGCCGCCGCCAAACATAACCGGCAAGCTGCACATGGGCCACGCCTTGGATAATACCCTTCAGGATTCCATAATACGCTATAAGCGCATGAACGGCTACGAGACGCTCTGGCTTCCCGGCACGGATCACGCCTCCATAGCCACCGAGGTAAAGATAGTCACCGAGATGGCCAAGGAAGGCATAGACAAGCGCGACATAGGCCGCGAAGCATTCCTCAAGCGCGCATGGGAGTGGCGCCGCGAGTACGGCGGGACCATCGTAAAGCAGCTGCGTAAAATGGGCTCCTCCTGTGACTGGGAGCGTGAACGCTTCACCATGGACGAGGGCTGCAACAGGGCGGTCACCAAGGTGTTTGTAGACCTTTACAAAGAAGGCCTTATATATAGGGACGACAGGATAATCAACTGGTGCCCCGTATGCCAGACGGCGCTTTCGGACGCCGAGGTGGAGTACGAGGAGCAGGCCAGCCACCTCTGGCACGTCCGCTACGACGCGCCCGACAAGAGCTATTCCATAATCTGCGCCACCACCCGCCCAGAAACAATACCCGGCGATACCGCCATAGCCGTGAACCCCGAGGATGAGCGCTATGGGGATCTTATCGGAAAGACCGTCGTAGTCCCCATAGTGGGCCGCGAGATACCCATAGTTGCGGACGAATACGTGGAGAAGGAGTTTGGCTCCGGCGCAGTTAAGATCACTCCCTGCCACGACCCCAACGATTTCGAAGTAGGCGTGCGCCACAACCTGCCCCGCATAAGGGTATTCACTGACGACGGACACCTGAACGAGCTGGGAGCGCCTTATACCGGCATGACTACCATGGAGTGCCGCAAGGCTATCGTGGCCGATATGGAAAAGAGCGGCAACCTTGTGAAGATAGAGGACTACGCCCACAACGTAGGGGTCTGCTATCGCTGCCATAATACCGTCGAGCCCCTCACCAGCCTCCAGTGGTTCGTGAGCATGAAGCCCCTTGCCAAGGAGGCCATTCGCGTAGTGGAGGAGGGCGAGGTAAAGTTCGTGCCCGAGCGGTTCAATAAGACCTACTTCAACTGGATGTACAACATCAGGGACTGGTGTATTTCCCGCCAGCTCTGGTGGGGCCACAGGATACCCGCCTATTACTGCGAGAATCCCGACTGCGGCCATATAGAAGTAACTCTGGACCCGCCCGAAAAGTGCCCCGTCTGCGGCGCAAAGGTCCATCAGGACGAAGACGTGCTGGATACCTGGTTCAGCTCAGGCATGTGGCCCTTCTCCACGCTGGGCTGGCCGGACAAGACCCCTGAGCTTGAATACTTCTACCCCACCAGCACCCTCGTCACCGGCTACGATATAATCTTCTTTTGGGTAGCCAGAATGATAGTGTTTGGAACTAAGGTCATGGGCAAGATACCCTTTGACACGGTATATGTACACGGCATAGTCCGGGACGAGCTGGGCCGCAAGATGTCCAAATCCCTTGGCAACGGCATAGATCCCCTTGAGATAATCAAGGACTATGGCGCGGATTCCCTGCGCTTCAGCCTGGTGACCGGCAACAGCGCGGGCAACGACATGCGCTTTTCCAACAAAAAGGTGGAGGCCGCCAGAAACTTCTGCAATAAGGTCTACAACGCCTCTCGCTTTGTTCAGATGAACATTGGCGATGAGAAGATAGGCGATATAGACATGGCAAAGCTGGATATCGCCGACAAGTGGATACTCCACAGGCTCAACGCCGTTGCAGGTGAAGTCACCTCCAATATGGACAACTTCGAGCTCAACGTCGCCGCGCAGAAGGTATATGATTTCATATGGACCGAGTTCTGCGACTGGTACATAGAAATGGCAAAGCCCCGCCTTTACGGCGAGGACGAGAGCGCCAAGGCAAACGTGAAGGCTATACTGGTCCGGGTGCTGGGCGACTCCATGAAGCTGCTTCACCCCTTCATGCCGTTTATTACGGAGGAGCTGTATCAAAGCCTGCCAAACGCGGAGGAGACCATCATGCGCGCAAGCTGGCCCAAGTACACCAATGACTTCCAGTTTGCTGAGGAGGCAGAGGAGATGGAGGGCGTGATGGACGTTATCCGCTCCATAAGGAACCTCCGTGCAGAGATGAACGTGCCTCCCGCAAGGCGCACCGCCGTGTACATGGTAACCCCTGCCGAAAACGCCCCTGCCTTCGAGATGGCAAGAGCATATCTTATGAAGCTGGCAGGCGCGGAGAACGTGATAGTTCAGCAGGATAAGAGCGGCATACCCAAGGGAGCGGTAAACGCCGTATGCGCCATGGGCGAGGCCTTCATACCCCTGGATCAGCTTATCGACATAGATAAGGAAATAGAGCGGGTAAACAAGGAGATAAATCGAATGAAGGGCGAGGTCGCCCGCGCAGAGGGCAAGCTGGGCAATCCGGGCTTCGTTGCCAAGGCTCCCGAGAAGGTCATCAACGAGGAAAAGAACAAGCTGGATGTGGCTAAGGATATGCTCGCCAAGCTGGAGCATCGCCTTGCGGAGCTGCAAAAGTAATACATAGCTAAGGTCAGGGACGTTCATCATGTGGACGCCCTTGACTTATAATATGAAATGAGTATATAATTACAAGCCATTTGCGGTTTTTACCGAGAGAGGGGTACAAAAGCTGATGAGCGTATTGGAGATACTCATTCTGGCCGTCGGCCTGTCCATGGACGCTTTTGCCGTATCGATATGCAAGGGCCTTGCTGTGAAACGCATAGATATGGGAAAGGCGGGCATAGTGGGCCTGTGGTTCGGCGGCTTTCAGGCGCTTATGCCAATGATAGGATACTTCCTGGGCTCCCGTTTCAGCAATGCCATACAGTCGGTAGATCACTGGGTGGCGTTCATACTGCTCTCACTCATAGGCGCAAATATGATACGGGAGGCACTCTCAAGGGACGAGGACGCGGGCAGGGATAGCGGCTCTCTGTCCTTCAAGACCATGCTCATGCTCGCAGTGGCTACCAGCATAGACGCTCTTGCAGCAGGCATAACCTTTGCGTTCCTCGATGTGAACATAGTCGGCGCGGTGAGCATTATAGGCTGCACCACCTGCATCATATCCATGGCGGGAGCAAAGGTTGGCAGCGTTTTCGGGACGAAATACAAGTCAAAAGCCGAGCTGACAGGAGGAGTGATGCTCATACTCCTGGGCCTCAAGATACTTCTGGAGCATACCGGCATACTTGCTGACCTTATGGCTTAACTGTTAACTTTTTCCCCAAACGCTCCCTCTTTGTTGACAGCCTTTTTTACGGGACTTATAATCAAATCATGTACAGGAAGGAAAATTCTTCATTATGGGCCGGAATAAAAAAAGGCCCTGTTTATAGGGCGGCCAAAAGGGCTTTGCCGGCAGTGATGGCGGCAGGCTTTTTGTGCTCCTTTGGCTGCGCAAAAAAGACAGAAGCGGATACCTTTGTGATGGTGGATATAGGATATCTGGACGACGAGCAGTACGGGGATGACACTACGTTCGTCGCCATAACCGGATATGCTACGCCACAGCCCGTCGTTACCCCAGTGCCTACTCCGGAACCTACGCCTGAACCCACAAAGCGGCCTAAAAGGAACGAGGACAAGCAGAGCGGGGGCGGCGAGAAAAAGGACGATAAAAAGAAGGACGAAAAGAAGGACGACAAAAAGGACGACAAGAAGGCTGAAGCTACTCCGACGCCTAAGCCTGAGAAAAAAGTAAAGACGCCCTATGCGGGCAACTATACAAAACAGTCCCTTTCGTACGAGAGCAGCTCTAAGGCTATAAGCTTCGAGACGACTACGCTGGATGGCAGCAGCACCGGCAGCAGCCTGTTCAGCAAGAACCGCATAACCATGGTGAATATCTGGACCCGTACCTGACCGAGCTGTCTGCAAGAGATGGGTGATCTCTCAGAACTGGCAAAGGAATACAAGGGAAGCGGCTTCAGGATAATCGGTCTCTCGGCGGACGCGATGCCGGAGAATCCCGATACGTTGCTGAGCTCCAAGGAGATGTTTGAAAGCGCGGGAGGCAATTTTACCAACATTATTGCCAGCCAGAGCGTGATAAAAACCATGCTCCAGGGCGTAAATACGGTGCCCACGACGAAGTTTTACGACTCCGAGGGCAGGCTTATAACGGTGGTTCACGGCGCAAAGAGCAAACAGAAATGGATAGATATTATCGAGACGGTGATGAATGAAAAAGCGTAGTATTATATCATTGGCACTTTTAGCGGCAGGTCTGGCCTTTATCGTCATAGGTGCGGTAAGGGGCGAGGCCAATGCCGTCATGCAAAAGGCCATAATGATCTGCATGGAGTGTATCGGCCTTGGATAAGAAGAAAAACAAAAAGAAGAGCCACCCCTTTATTAGGGCGAGGATATACATTCAGGCCTGCTGGACGCTGCTGACTAACAGCTATGCCTCGGGCTATATAAACGGCACCATATATCAGGGCGGCGTCAAGAATATATGCGTTCCGGGATTGAACTGCTATTCCTGCCCAGGCGCATGGGGCGCGTGCCCTATGGGCTCACTGCAAAACGCGTTGGCGGGCCGGACGCACGGATTCCCATTTTACGTATTAGGCACGCTTATAACCATAGGTGCGCTGTTCGGCAGGATAGTGTGCGGCTGGCTATGTCCCTTCGGGCTGGTGCAGGACCTGCTCTTCAAGATACCGCCAAAGAAAAAAATACGGCGGCTGCCCGGCGAGAAATACCTGCGCAAGACACGCTACGTCGTACTCGTGGTTATGTGCATACTGCTGCCCATGCTTGCCAAGGGCTCATACGGCGTGGGTATGCCATGGTTCTGCAAGTGGATATGTCCCTCCGGCACGCTGCTGGGAGGCATACCGCTGCTTGCTCTCAACGAGGAGCTGAGAAGCGTCATAGGCTGGCTGTTTACCTGGAAGCTTTTCATACTGGTTGTGATAATAACAGGCTCCATACTCATGTACCGCCCGTTCTGCCGCTATATTTGCCCACTGGGCGCCATATATGGCCTGATGAACCCTATATCGCTGGTAAGAATGCGGGTGAGCAAGAGCCGCTGTGTGGGGTGCGGCGCCTGCCAGAAGGCCTGCGGATTGGATATACCCGTATACAAGGAGCCTAACTCTACCGACTGCATACGCTGCGGCAAGTGCGTTACCGTATGTCCGTACAACGCTCTGAAGCTGGATGTAACACTGAAGGGCAAGCGCAGGCGCGGGACGAGACAGGAGGATGCGGACGCCTGATGAGGTACGATGCTGAGCTGATACGGCTGAAGGATAAGAGATACGGAGTTCTTCGCAATGCGGAGCCATGCGAAGGCGGCAAGATGCTGGAGCTCATGCGGATCTGCGCAGGGGAGACTGAATACCTTATACACTACCCGGACGAGATAATACGGAGCGACGAAAGCGAAGCGGCCTTTATACAGATGACCAATGAGTCGGATGGCACGCTGATGCTGGTATGTGATATAGACGGTGAGCTTGTGGGCCTCTGCTCACTCAACTGTGCCGGGATGAAGAAGTCCAAGGTGCGGCACAGGGCAAGCGTGGGCATAAGCGTGATAAGCAAATACTGGGGTAAGGGCCTCGGCACAATAATGATGAACGCTTTGGAAAAGCAGGCTAAGACCATGGGCATCAGCCAGATGGAACTGGAATTTATAGAGGGCAACGACAGGGCGAAATGCCTTTACGAAAAGCTGGGTTATCGGGTGACGGGAGAGCTTCCCAACGCGATACACAGCCGGGAAGGCAGGCGCCTTGGCATGTTCACCATGATAAAGGAAATATGACGCGACAAAACAAAAAGGCCGGATCGATCCGGCCTTTTTTGCGGTTATAGCTTATAATTGACCCATTTGCAGTACTCTTCCAGCCCGTCCTTGCTGCCGTCCCAGTCGGTGCATACCTCGGCGTCGGGAAAGACCACCATTTCGTGCAGTATGGTGAGGGGGCCTATTTTGCATATGCTGTAGGGCAGTATCTTGTGGTAATATACCGTCATGCCGCTGTCCGACAGGAAGGATACGTCATCGAAGGAAGTACCCATGTTGTAGTAGTGATATTTGTAGTTCTCGCAGAGTGTCTTCAGGAAGGGGCTGTCCTGTATGTGCAGGTTCTCCGCCGTTACTTCGTTGAAGTTCTCCCGAAAGTGCAGTTCAAGATTGGGCTTGTGATCGTGCTGCTTTTCCCAGCGCCGTACTACGGAATCCACCCATGAAAATGGGGCGCGCCGGTCCTGTATGACGCAGTTTATGCGGACGGGAACCTTCAGATTGCCCAGAACGTCGTCAGTGGCGGGGGCATAGAGGAAGGCAGAGTCTTTTTCGTATGTACTGAGGTGGCGGGAGACGTTTATGCCTTTTACGCAGGGATATTCCACATCGAACATGTGGGTGATGTCTTTTGCGGATTCGGAGGGGAAAAGGGTGTTTACGTAGACGATCTTGTCTTTGAGTATATCCAGCATTTTGCCGAGATAATCAAGATTGTCGCAGGGCTCGCCGCCGGTTATCATTATATCCTCGATGTCGGAATCCGCTATGCGGCGCAGCACCTCGAGGGTCTTATCCAATGAGACGTCCAGCGTATCGTACATCTTGCGGGATTCGCAGAAGGGGCACTTCCTGCCGCAATTGTAGGGCACGTAAACGTGGGCGGTCTTTTTAGGCCGCACGGTATTTTTTATATTGTCGATGTTGTCAAGGCAATACATTGGCAGTCCTCCGAAGGAATATAAAAAAACTATCAATAGGATTATATTTCAACACAATAATTATAGCATGGGCAGGGGCATTTTCAAGAAAAGTTTATCCTTTAACAAATTCGCCATTTTTCTTTCGCATGACCGTTGAAATGGCCCGGGTAAATATGATATATTTAATAAAATAAACCTATTTAACCCCCGCGTGTTACTCCACTTAAATAATACGTGAAGGGCTAAAAAAGGAGAGGATCCGCCGCGGCTGGCGGTGCGGCAGTGTGGAGACCTGTCGTAATGGGATAATTGCCTTTATCCCGAGGCCGTTCCTTGCGGAGGCAGAACGGTCGCAGCCGAAAAAAGAATATGGCAAAGGTAAGCCTCAGAAACATCAAAAAGGTCTATCCAAACAGTGCGCCCAAGAAAAGGGCCAAGGACCAGCCTGAAAAGAAACACAATCTTCAGATTACCGATGAGGGCGTCGTAGCGGTGCAGGAGTTCAACCTTGACATTGCAGACAAGGAATTTATCGTGCTGGTAGGCCCCTCCGGTTGCGGAAAGTCCACGACCCTGCGCATGATAGCAGGACTGGAGGACATTACCGCCGGCGAGCTGTACATAGGCGACAAGCTTATGAACGACGTAGCTCCCAAGGACAGGGATATCGCCATGGTATTCCAGAACTACGCCCTGTACCCTCATATGACGGTATATGAGAATATGGCTTTCTCCCTCAAGCTAAAGAAGACACCCAAGGACGAGATAGACCGCAAGGTAAAGGAAGCGGCGGAGATACTGGACATAACCCAGTACCTCGACAGGAAGCCGAAGGCCCTTTCCGGCGGACAGCGTCAGCGTGTGGCCATAGGGCGCGCGATAGTGCGCAACCCTGCCGTATTCCTGATGGATGAACCTCTTTCCAATCTGGACGCAAAGCTGCGCAATCAGATGCGTGCGGAGATAATAAAGCTGCGCCAGAGGATAGATACTACCTTCGTCTACGTTACTCACGATCAGACCGAGGCTATGACCCTGGGCGACCGCATAGTCATAATGCGGGACGGATTCATTCAGCAGATAGGCACCCCTCAGGAGGTGTTCAACCACCCTGCAAACCTCTTCGTGGCGGGCTTCATAGGAACTCCGCAGATGAACTTCTTTGATGCAAAACTGGATAAGGACGCCGGCGGATATTATGTAGAGCTGGACGGTGCAAGGGTTCACTTGCCCGAAGAAAAGCAGCAGGCGCTTAGGGCCAATAATGTTGAACCACAGGATATAACCCTCGGCATAAGGCCGGAGCACATAATGCTCTGCTCTGACGACGCGGCGGCGCACATCAGTGCAACCGTGGACGTATCCGAGATGATGGGCAGCTCCGTGCATCTCCATGTAAACGCCAATGGCAAAGATGTTGTGGTGATAATCCCCACAATAGACCTGGACGGCAGCGCACAGCAGATGTTCGGCTACGGAAGCAAGGTAAACTTTACATTCGGCGGCAACGTGCTGCATATGTTCAGCAAGGAAAACGAGAAGAATCTCATCTGAACCGTATAACGCTAAATTGCTTACTCCCCCCGGATAACCGGGGGGATTTTTTAACAGCCGGTTTTTTGTCCCAAATTTGTAAATAAATTGTGCAAAAGTACACAATTACCCCGATATATGGTATATTTCTATATAATTCGATACGATTCGATCAATTTATATTTTATATAGGGGTAATGCATGATGAAAAGGTTGATGGCGATGCTAATGGCGACGGTGCTGCTGCTTTGCGCTGTGCCGCAGCAGGCCCACGCGGCGGCAGACTATAGCTGGATAAAGGTAAAGCTTTCCACCAACAATGCTACCGTGCTTACCATGTATGCTTCCGGCAAGTATTTTATCAAGGAAAACGGTGCGGAGTTTACCGGAGGCACAGTAACGGTGCGCGGCAACGGCGACGGTACCATGACGCTTTACCATTCCGGCTCCCAGGGGGAGATATATACCGGCCAGTCGCTTTCAATAATGCGCGAGAGGGTATCTCGTGAGGCGGGTTATATTAAGCTCAACGGCAGATGCTACCTGGGCCATTTTAACTTAAAGGTGATGTCCTCCGGCTATATACGCGTGGTAAACGAGGTGCCGCTGGCTCACTACCTTTACGGTGTGGTAGGGTATGAAATGAGCAATACATTCCCTATAGAGGCCCTGAAGGCACAGGCGGTGGCGGCAAAGTGCTACGTGCTTTCCAACATGACCACATCGGGAGATTACTATATAGGCGACACCTCGGCGGAGCAGGTATACAAGGGATATAACGCCTCTTATACCAATGTGATAGAGGCGGTGGACAGTACGCTTGACGAAATACTTGCAGTAAACGGCAGAATGCTGTGTACCTACTACGCTGCCAGCAACGGAGGCGAGACTCTGCTGCCCAGCCAGGCGTGGCCCTCAAAGCGGCTGAGCGACGGCGGCTACGATATACGTCTCGATCCATACGATCTCGGCAACGCATACAGCAAGATGGAAACCATAAAGCTCCCGGTGAACATGGGCGGCGAGATAAGCCCGGCACTGATGAATATGCTGCTGGACAAGGCTTCGAGGGCGCTGGGCTACCAGGTTAACCAGATAGACGGCATATATTCCGTATCCGTACATTCACCCAAGTACTCAGGCACCAGCCGCTGTATGTCAAAGTGCAGCATAGAGCTTGCGGCCAGCCAGAACGGAATGGGATCCGAAAGAGTGACTCTGGAGTTCTATACCAGCGAGTTCGAAAGCTATGGCGTGGTGTACGACAAGACACTGCGCGCATACTGGGGCGAAATGGACTCATCGGGGTATTATAAGATATACCACGTGCGCTTTGGCCACGGCGTAGGAATGAGCCAGCGGGGCGCGCAGGCAATGGGAAGCGCGGGCATGAGCTATAGGGAAATACTGAAATTCTATTATCCTGGCGCTTCCTTTGCGAGCATCGATGTATCTGCGCCGCAGGATCCTATCAATAAAAACAGCAGAGTGGAGTTTACCCCCTCCGGCAGCTGCGTCGAAGCGGTCACTACCGGCGGCGTGAAACTGCGTTCCGGAGCAGGCACAAAGTACAGCAGCATATGCACCGTTCCCGCGGGCAGCACCGTATACGTATACGGCAGCAACGATGGATGGGCTCAGGCAGTGTATGATGGCAAGAGCGGCTATATATCCGAAAAGTATCTGGAGTATAAGGGCGAAAGGCCGCAGGCTGAGGCAACCCCGGCGCCGTCCGGCAGTCCTGCTGCAGATGCTCCGGAGGGCGTGCGGGCATACGGTACTGTGAACGGCTCCGGCGTGAATATGAGGACAGGCCCCGGCACCTCCTATGAGAGCATCGATAAGCTGGAAAGAGATACGCAGCTGTACATATACGATTCCGCGGGGGGCTGGTATCTGGTATCCACGCCAAGCGGCAAGAAGGGGTACGTCATATCCACATATGTGAGCATAACGGGCTACCCAGCGCAGAAGTCAGATGCCGATGAAGAGCAGGAGGTACCGAAGGCCGATGGCGCAAACGGCGGCGATAATGACAGTGAAGCGGCGGATATAATACTGGTTCCGGAATCTGTGGCCTCAGGTATAGTGACGGGGCAGGGGGTAAACTTCCGCAATGGCCCCGCGGTGTCCTATGCCAGCATAGACAAGCTGGATAAAAACACCAGCATAAGCATATACGGCAAGACCGGAGGCTGGTATTATGGCGAGGCAGGCGGCAAGCTTGGATATATCAGCGAAAGCTACGTAAAGGTTACAGACGGGGATAAGCAGGAGAATATCAAATCTCAGGACGATGCCGCGACTGTTCCGAAGCAGGACGATGGCGGAGATACGGTAAAGGTAGGCCGGGTGACTTCCTCCAGAGTGAATATGCGCATAGGCCCCGGCACGTCGTATAATTCCTTAAAGAAGCTTGAAAAGAACACCGGAGTATACATACTCGGACAGTCCGGAAACTGGTACAGCGTCCAGACAGGGCAGCTGAAGGGATATGTACACAAGGATTACATACAGCAGACGGGCACACAGAAGGTAAACGGCGGCTCGGATGCTGTCGGCAAGGGCGTTACCACTGGCAGCGTCAGGCTGCGCAAGGGCAGCAATACCGATTCAGCGATAATAGCTACTCTGAAAAAGAATACAGAGCTTATACTTTATGGCAAAAAGGATGGCTGGTACTCCGTAAAGACCTCTGACGGAACGGAGGGCTTTGTAAGCTCAAAGTATGTAAAGGTGACGGAAGCATATGCGGGGGGCGAGCAGCAGAATGCAGGCAGGGCGGAAAGCGACGACGCCATAGGCACTGGAAAAACCAATACCAAGGTGAATATGAGGCAGGGTCCTTCCTCCAGTACAAAAAAACTCGCGCGCCTGCCCAAGGGCACCGAGGTTACTATATACGCTAATGAAAATGGCTGGTGCCTTGTGGAATACAAGGGTACAAGGGGCTACATATACGCGAAGTACGTCGCGGGCACTGTACACGATAAAGGCACGGCCGTAGGCACCGGGGAGAATGATAAGGATACGGCAGCGAATGTGGACAGCGGCTCCGGCGTGGTGCTGCCCAGGGGCGAGACCAATTCCAAAGTGAACTTCCGGAGCGGCCCCAATACGAAGAATACCAAGGTTTACGAAACCCTTAAAAAGGGCGCCGAGGTGGAGATAATAGGCCAGACGGGAAGCTGGTATTACGTCGTATACGGCGGGCAGGCGGGCTTTATTAGTTCCGATTATCTCAAGCCCACAAAGGCGGGTACTGTGGACATACAAAAGGTCAGCTCAGGAATAACTCCGCAGAAATGCGTGACGAATTCCGAGGTGAACATCAGGAGCGGCCCTTCCACCGGCAGCAAGAAGCTGGGCAAGCTGGATAAGGGAGAGAATGTTACGGTATACTATGTATCCGACGGATGGTGCTTTGCAAAGTGCGGAAAGCAGTACGGCTTCCTGTACGACAAGTACGTGAGCCTGGCAAATCAATAAAAAATAAGACAAAGAAAAAAAGGGCCTGCTGCCGCGGTAAAAGCGTCAGAAAGCCCTTTTTTCATCAAAAAAAGCGGGGAGAAGCCGTCAGAATCTGTGACCGCATATATCGAGAAGGTATTTGCGGAACATGACGATCTCGGGGGAGCCGGAGCGGTCGGCGGGGCAGATAAAGCTCAGATAAACCAGCCCGGGAGGGTTGAGAGGCACTGCCGCTACGCCATAATATGAAGCGAAGGAACGGGGCCCTATGGATACCCCCTTGCCGCTGCGGATAAGGTTTATGACCGTATGTATACCGTCGGAACGGTATACGCGCCCGGGGGATATGCCGTGCTTTTTGAAGGTTTCCTTCAGCGTTCTGTCCTCGATGGAGCCTTCCAGGCCGGTTATCATGGCGCTGCCCTGCAATTCCCGGGGGGAAATATACTCCATTGTGCTTCTTGGATCCATAGGAGACATGAGAACGCACTGGCTTTCGCCTATAAGATTACAGCAATCCAGAGGGGGGCAATCGTTCATAAGGCTGTGGGGCGGAAGCCTGTCCAGCGCCAGATCTATGGAGCCGTCCTTAAGTCCCGCAAGGTAGTCAAAGCCCGCCTCGGTTATGAAGGTTACCTCTAAATCCGGAAGATTATCAAAAAAAGACGCTATATCCTGAAAAAGACCGTTTGAATACACACGCGATCCCATGGCGATGCGAAGATTCTTTTTACACCTGCTGTTCTCAAAGCCTATGCTGCGCTGAAACTGCTGCCAGCTGTCTACTGCGGGCTGCGCCGCATCGCAGAACTGCCTGCCCCTTTCCGTAAGGTAAAACCCGTGGGAAGCCCGGGAAAAAAGCTCGTAACCCAGCTCCTTTTCAAGCCGGGATATCTGCTGTGAAAGGGCGGACTGGGAGAGGTAGAGCCTGCTTGCCGCCTTGGATACGTTGTGATATTTCGCAACCTCCAGGACATATATTAATTGAAGTATGTTCATTGAATTCCATCTCTCTTTATAATAAGGTTTGCTAATATCACTATTATAAGGTCGCGCTTTACACAGCGCAATAAGCTGAAATAAAATATAAGCAGGAAAATAGAAAAAAGTCAGTCAATTCAGCTATGGAACAACTCTTTTAGTATGATGGGAGGCAGATAAATTTGGAAAAGCATCTACTTTACGGAAATGAGGCAATAGCAAGAGGCGCGTATGAAGCCGGGGTGAGGGTATGCTCCGCATATCCGGGAACGCCCAGCACCGAGGTGTTTGAAAACCTGACCAAATATGGAGATGACCTGTATTGCGAATGGGCACCAAACGAAAAGGTGGCGGTGGAGGTGGCATACGGCGCCAGCATCGCCGGAGTGCGCAGCCTCGCGGCCATGAAGCACGTAGGCGTAAATGTTGCGGCAGACCCCATTTTTACCGCGGCTTATAACGGAGTCAACGGAGGATTTGTAATAATATCCGCGGACGACCCGAGCATGCATTCATCGCAGAACGAGCAGGACAACAGGAACTACGCAAGGGCCGCCAAGATAGCTATGGTGGAGCCATCGGATTCTCAGGAGTGCCTCGATTTCATGCATACCGCATACGAGATATCAGAGCGCTTCGATATGCCGGTGCTGTTCAGGACGACCACAAGGATAGCCCATTCAAAGAGCATCGTGACCTTCGGCGAAAGGAAGGAGCACAAGGCAAAGGAGTATGCGCGCAACGTGCGCAAGTTCGTATCCACCCCCGCCAACGCATACGCAAACAGGGCGAAGCTGGAAGAAAACATGAAGAAGCTTGAGGAGTACGCATGTGATTGCCCGCTTAATGTAGCAGAAATGAAGGGCGGCAAAATAGGCGTTGTGACCGCCTCCATAGCGTATCAGTACGCAAAGGACGCTTTCCCGGAGGATACGTCTTTTCTTAAGCTGGGGCTCACCAATCCCCTTCCCATCGAGCTGATACGAAGCTTTGCAAAGAAGGTCGATAAGCTCTACGTCATAGAGGAGCTCGACGGCTTTATGGAGGAGCAGATGAAGGCCGCCGGCATAGAGTGCGTGGGCAAGGAGCTCATAGGCGATATGTACGAGCTCAACCCGCAGATACTTAAAGAAAGGCTCTTCGGCGAGAAGGCCGTAAGCGCGGAGCTTGACGTGAAGCCTGTTCCGCGTCCGCCGGTACTTTGCCCGGGATGCCCCCACCGTGGCTTCTTCTATACCATATCCCGCCACAAGAACGCGGTAGTGGCCGGGGACATAGGCTGTTATACGCTCGGAGCGGCAGCGCCCCTTTCCGCCTTAGACAGCTGCGTGTGCATGGGCGGAGGCTTTACGGTTGCCATGGGCATGGCGAAGGCCTTCAGGCAGAGCGGCGTAAAGGATAAAAAGGTATTCGGCATAATGGGGGATTCTACCTTCTTCCACAGCGGGATGACCGGCGCGGCGGAGATAATCTACAACAAGGGCGAGGTTATTCCCGTGGTTTTGGATAACTCCATAACAGGCATGACGGGGCATCAGGATAACCCGGGCAGCGGCTATACGCTGCAGGGGGATGTGGCGGAGAGGATAAGGATAGAGGACGTACTTGCTTCCATTGGCTATGAAAAGGTTATTATAGTGGATCCGCAGGATCTTAAGGCCATGGAAAAAGCGGTAGAGGAAGCCACGGCTTCCGAGGTACCGGCGGCTATCATAACCCGCCGTCCTTGCGTGCTGATAAAGAGGATAAAGCACGATATAGGGTTATGCGAGGTGGATGCGCAAAAGTGCATAGGCTGCAAAATGTGCCTAAAGGTCGGCTGCCCTGCCGTTATGGTAAATGAGGGCAAGGCGCACATCGACGCCGTGCAGTGCATAGGCTGCACCGTCTGCGCCCAGGTATGTCCCAAGGGCGCCATTTCAAGAAGGGAGAGGTAATTTCCATGGAACAGAATAAAAGCGCGATACTTGTAGGCGTAGGCGGCCAGGGAACGATACTGACGGCGAAGGTTCTGGTAAATGGACTTATGCGTGCCGGATATGACGTAAAGATGTCTGAGGTTCATGGAATGAGCCAGCGCGGTGGAAGCGTATCCACGCAGGTACATTGGGGCAAAAAGGTATATTCCCCGGTCATAGGCAAGGGCGCGGCGGATATAGTCGTGGCCTTTGAAAAGATGGAGGCGGTACGCTATGCCGACTATCTCAAGCCGGACGGGATAGCCGTTATAAACGATTTTGAGATAGAATCCTCCACCACGGCGGCGGGTATGTGCGAATATCCCAAGGGCTGCATAGAAGCCATGAAGAGCAGATTTAACTGCTATACGCTGAACGCGGCAAGGATAGCGGAGGATATCGGCAATCCCAAATGCATGAATATAGTGCTCTTCGGCAGCATGGTAAAGGTGCTGGGCATGGACGGCATAGACTGGGAAGCGGTGATAGCGGATACCGTGCCGGAAAAATTCAGGGATATGAACATCAGGGCCTACCGCGCCGGATATGGGGCCGTATAGCCTGATCGGAAGGGATGCTTATGAAGGTTCTGGTGATAAATCCGGGGGCAACGTCAACAAAAATATCCGCATTTGACGAAGAAAAGGAAGTTATGCGCGTGAGTATAAGCCACAGCGCGCAGGAGCTTTCAAAATTCGCCCATATAGCTGAGCAGATGCCGTACCGCAAAAAACTGATACTGGATGCGTTGAGGGAAAACGGCATGAAGGTATCCGACTTTGACGCCATATGCGGAAGGGGCGGACTGCTTCGCCATATCCCGTCCGGCACATACGCCGTAAACGACAGAGTCATAGATGACATACTCCATCCCGGCTATGGCGAGCACGCGGCAAACCTGGGCGCGTATATCGCAGAGGAGCTTGCAAAGCCCGCAGGGATACCGGCATATTTTGTAGATCCGGTCTGTGTGGACGAGATGCAGGATGTTGCGCGTATATCCGGAATGAAGGGCATGGAGCGGCAGAGCTTTTTCCATGCACTCAATCACAAATCGGTGGCGCGCAGGGCGGCGCAGCAAATGGGGAGGTCATATGAGGAGCTGAACCTCATCGTTGCTCATCTGGGCGGCGGGGTATCGGTGGCAGCCCACGAAAAAGGAAGGGTAGTTGACGTATATAACGTCAAGGACGACGGCAGTATGGGGCTGGACAGGGGCGGCGCGCTGCCGGTGAACGCCGTAGTGGAGCTGTGCTATTCCGGCCGGGAAAAGGCGGAAGTGAAGCGCATGCTTGGCTCGGAGGCGGGGGTGTATTCCTACCTCGGAACAAAGGATTTCCGCGAAGTGGAAAAAAAGATGAATGACGGTGACAAGGAAGCAACGCTGGTATTCCGTGCCCTTGCCTATCAGCTTGCCAAAGATATAGGTTCCATGGCAGCTGTACTGCGCTTCAGGGTGGACGCCATAGTATATACGGGAGGTATGGCATACAGCGAGAGCCTGTGCAGAGAGATAACCTCATATGTTTCCAAAGTGGCGCCGGTTATCTGCCTGCCGGGTGAGGAGGAAATGAGAAGCCTGGCCGAGGGGGCGCTGAGGGTGCTCCACGGCGGGAAATGCTCTGAATACTGATTAGGAGATGTTGATATGATCACCATAGAAAGCCTGATAAGGACGGCGTCAGGCATGGCTTCCGGAGTAATAGCGGTAGCCGCGGCGCACGATGAGGAGGTACTGAAGGCGGTTTGCGAGGCAAAACGAAAGAATATCGCAAATGCCATACTGGTGGGAAATGTAATACGGATAAAGAGCATACTCAGTGAACTGGGCGAGGAGGACAGCGGCTTTGAGCTTATTCCGGCTGACAGCGATGCGGATTGTGCCGCAAAGGCCGTCAGCGCAGTGCGCAGCGGCAGGGCAAATCTGCTTATGAAGGGAATACTGAATACTGCTGACCTTATGCGTGCTGTATTGGATAAGGAAAACGGCATACGCACCGAAAGGCTGATAAGCCATGTGATGCTTTATCAGCCTGCGGGATACAGGCTCATGGCAGTTACGGACGGGGGCATGAACCCCTTCCCCGACCTCGCAAAGAAGACCGAGATACTGGAAAACGCTGCCATAACAATGAAGAGTATAGGTTTTGGAAAATTGTATGCAGCCTGCATATGCGGCGCTGAAACGGTAAACCCAAAGATACAGTCTATGGTGGACGCGCAGGAGCTTGCGGGTATGTCGGAGCGCTGGAGCAAGTACGATATGCAGGTTTACGGCCCGGTAGGGCTGGATCTTGCGGTGAGCCGGGAGGCCTGTGCGCATAAAAAATACAACGCCCCCGGAGCCGGTATGGCTGATATACTTCTGGTCCCCAATTATGAGGTGGGCAATGCAATGGGAAAGGCCATGTCGCTGTTTGGCGGCGCAAAGAGCGCAGGAATAATCGTTGGGACAAAGGTACCCATAGTACTGGTATCCAGATCAGACAATGCGGAGACAAAGCTGGCGTCGATCGCCTTTGGAGCGGTTGCGGCGCGGGGTTAACCAAAAAGACGAGGTGGGGATAATATGATATCGGAAAAAATGTACGTCCTGGGATCAAAACAGTCCTGCATACGTGAAATATTTGAGTTCGGACTAAAACGCAAACAGCAGGTCGGCGAAGAAAACGTATTTGATTATTCGCTCGGGAATCCTTCTATACCCACACACAAGCAGGTGGATAATACCATCACCACCCTTATACAAACCAAGAACAGCCTTATGCTTCACGGCTATACGCCAGCCGGGGGAGATAAGCGGGCCAGAGAGGCCATAGCGGAGGATCTGAATGAGCGGTACGGCATGAATATAAGCTCAAATAACCTGCTGCTGACCTGCGGCGCGGCAGCGGCCGTTATAGCGTCCCTGAAGGCTATCGCCGTAAAGGACAGCGAGGTAATAGTGATTGCACCATACTTTCCTGAATACCCGATGTATGCAGAAAGCAGCGGAATGAAGCTCGTGACGGTGCCGGCGGATACCGAGGCGTTCCAGATACGGTTCGACGAGCTGGAAAAGCGCATAAATTCCCATACTCAGGCGGTGATAGTGAATTCCCCCAATAACCCATCCGGCGCGGTATACGGCAGGGAGACACTGTGCCGACTGGGCAGGCTGCTTGAGCAGAAAAGCGCGGAGTACGGGCATCCGATATATATAATAGCGGATGAGCCCTACCGCGAGCTGGTATACGACGGCGCCGAGGTCACGTTCATACCCAAGCTGTATGCAAATACCATAGTGTGCTATTCATATTCCAAGTCGATGTCTCTCCCGGGCGAGCGCATAGGGTATGCCTGCGTGACGGACGAGGCGGAGGACAGCCATGAGCTCCTGCTTGCCATATCCGGCGCGTCAAGGAGCATGGGCCATGTATGCGCCCCCTCCACCATGCAGCAGATGCTGGCGCGCTGCGTAAAGCTACGCCCCGACGTGGAGGCGTATGACAGGAACAGGCGTACCCTTTACGACGCGTTGGCGGAATACGGCTACAAATGCGTTAAGCCCAAGGGCGCGTTTTATCTTTTTGTTGAAGCGCCCGGCGGTGACGCAAAAGAATTTGCCGCTCAGGCTATGAAGAAGGATCTTCTTGTGGTGCCGGGAAATGAGTTCGGCTGCCCCGGCCATTTCCGCCTCAGTACCTGCGTTTCACATGATATGATAAAGCGCAGCCTGCCTATTTTCCGCGAGCTTGCCGAGGAAGCGCAGGCATAGCGCAAAGAATCACCCCTTAGGAAGCATGATTGCGCCGCACATCCGCAAGGATCGCCGCGGCGCTTTTTTATTATCCTTGCCTATTGACGCCGCAGGGCTGCCGCACGCCGACTGTGTGAAAAATATGACTCATAAAAATAGGTTTTTATGCATTGACAAAAAATTTAACCGCGATTATGATATAAAGCGGCAATTTGATTGATGAGAATTATTAATGCCAACGATTAGTAATCGTACTGGAAAGAAGGCACGCGAAATGAACGAGACAAAAAAGGTATCTGCCGTTGACTTTTTCTGCATAGGCTTTGGCGCCATAGTCGGCGTGGGCTGGGCTGTATCCATAAACAGCTGGATGGCAGGAAGCGGCGGCCCCCTGCCCGCGGCGCTGGGCTACATACTTGCCCTGGTTATGATGATACCGGTAGCGCTTTGCTATTGCGAGCTTTGTGCAATGCTGCCCGTAACAGGCGGCGGAATGGCATATGCCTTCCGCGCCTTTGGCGATAATACCGCCTTCATATCCGGCTGGACGGCTTTCGGTGCATTCATAACCATAATACCCTGGGAAGCCATATATGTAGTTGATATTCTCAGCATATTGTTCCCGGTGCTCAAGCATGGCGAGCCTTTATATACGCTTGCCGGGGCGGATATATACATAGGTCATATAATCGTTGGCACGGTGATTTCCGTAATACTGTACTGCATAAACCGCAAGGGCGTTTCCGCTTCCGCCATGCTCCAGAGGGTGCTGTGCTTTGTTCTTGTGGGAAGCGGCGTATTGGCTATGATATTTGCCATGGGCAAGTTCAGCTTTGCCAACTTAAGCCCGGTTTACGAAAACGTTGGCAAGGGATCACACAGCAGCTTTTTAGGCGGTATGCTGTCAATACTTGCCTCGGTACCATTCTTTATAGCGGGGTTTGAGACCATACCGCAGGGAATCGAAAGCGCCGGCGGCAACATAAAGTCAGTCGGCAAAACAGTTGTGCTGACAGTTGTAAGCTCCTGTCTGTTTTACGCGCTGCTGCTCTTTACCTTGGGAGGGGCGATGCCCTGGGAGAAGTTCATCGGGTTTGACAGTCCGGCGGCGGCATTGCTATTCCGTGATATTTACCCCGGCCCTCTGGGCCAGGCCCTGTATCTGCTGATACTTATAGGCTCCATATGCGGCCTGCTTACCACATGGAACGGCTTCATGATGGCCTCCTCGCAGATACTCATGGCGATGGCTCGTGTCAGCATCGTACCTGATGTACTTGCAAAGCAGCATCCGGTCTATAAGACCCCGGTAAACGCGTTAAAGGTTACGCTTATCGCCTCTCTTATGGGCCCCTTCCTCGGCAGTGGGCTTATAGGCGACCTTACCACTTTCTCGGCGGCGGGATACGTTGTCAGCTGGATGCTCACAGCTTTCTGTCTCATAAAGCTTCGCCGCAGCGAGCCCGGCCTTAAGCGCCCTTATACGATACCCGGAGGGGCAAGGACGGCCTGGTTTGCGGGACTCTGTATGGCTGTGCTTCTGGTTCTGCTGCTGATGCCCGGGCAGCCTGTATGGATAGGCAAGCTGGCAACGGTGTTGTTCCTCTGCTGGATGGCCATAGGCGGAGTGCTGTACGTGCTTGACAGCCGCCAGCGCGCACGTTATTCAAAGCTCAAAAGGGCATCGATACTGTTTGCCGGCATGGCTGTAGCTGACGGTATGCCAATGCCTGAAACTATGGAAATATACGACGAGAGCTATAAAATACTCTCATTTATAGTCCCGGATGAATTCGTGGGCCAATCGCTTATGGATATTGGATGGGGTAAGAACAACGGCCTGTTTGTGCTCAAGATAGAGCGGGATACGGAGATAATGATGCTGCCCGCAGGCCGCACGGTGCTGCAAGCCGGAGACCACATATTTGCCATGGGAGCAGAACGCCATATAAAGAAATACTGCGCTAACCATGACATAGGAAAGCACACTGTAACTCCCTTGAAGGAGTTTATGGGTATGGGCAGGGGCGAGCGGCAGGTGCCGCTCCGCTGCGCCGAGATAAAGCTTAATGGTAGTGAACCCTATTGCAACGTATCCGTAAAGCATTCCGGCATACAGGATCAATACTCCTGCGTGCTCATAGGCCTGAGCCATGGCGGTGTGCAGCCCATAGTGCCTGACGGCGACAATGTCATGGAGACCGGCGACACCATATGGGTGCTGGGAACGGATAAGAATGTTGAGAAGCTGCTTGCGTCATAAAGCTCAGGCCCCATAGATGGCCTCGCAGCATTAGTATATTGAGAAAGCCCCCGGATTTCCGGGGGCTTTCAGTCTGTCAAAAAACCCTAGGGTTGATAAGGGGCCGCAGCCCCTTATGTTTAATCCGGCTCTGACGACATGTGCGTCAGAACGGATGAAAACCCAGAGGTTTTCGTACTTTGCGGATTTTGCCGCCCGGGAGCGAATGCGAGAGGCAAAACCCGTAAAACTCAAAAAAGTGGCATTCAGCCACTTTTTTGACACTCTGAAAGCCTCCGGATTTCCGGGGGCTTTGAGGTTTTGGCATGTATAAGGCGGAAGAGCTTTGTCCGTGAAGACCGCAGACGCTGCTGCTTCGCTTTTTACAGATCCAGCTTATAATCCCCCGGCTTGATCAGGCCACGTCTGCGCATAAGCTCGGATACGGCCCAGGATACAAGCGCAGGAACCACTACGGCCACCAAGATAAGGCCGACAATATCCCAGGCAGTGGCGCCGTCACCGTTGACCCAGCCCACGATGACGCCAATCGGACCCACAAGGCCGCAGGTCCCCATGCCGGAGGCGATTGCAAAGCCGTTCTGCTCCAGGTGGAACACGCAGGTCGCAAGAGGTCCTCCCACCAGAGAGGCGGCGACCGCCGGAAGCCAGAGCACGGGCTTGCGCATAAGGTTCGGAACCTGGAGCATGGAGGTACCGAGACCCTGCGCCGCAAGGCCCTGGAAGCGGTTCTCACGCCAGGAGGCTACGGCAAAGCCCACCATGTGGGCGCAGCAGCCTGCGACGCAGGCGCCGCCCGCAAGGCCGGTCAGCCCGAATGCAGCGCATATTGCCGCGGAGCTGATGGGAAGGGTAAGCACCGCGCCCATGACGGCGGAGACGAGAAGACCCATGACAAAGGGGCGCATCTCAGTCGCCCACATGATAAAGTTGCCTATAACCGTGCCTATCTTTCCGATTGGCGGGGCGATGAGCATAGCGGCAAGCACGCCCGTCAGGATTGTTACAGCGGGGGTAATGATCAAATCCACCGGCGTGCGCTTGGAAACCAGCTTGCCAAAGAAGATGGATACAATGCTCACGAAGAAAACGGACAGGGGACCTCCGCTGCCGCCCAGCGCGTTTGCTGCATAGCCTACGGTCAGCAGCGAGTACAGCACAAAGGCCGGGGCCTTCATGGCGTATCCGATGGCCGCAGCCATGGCCGCGCCCTGCACCGCCTTGGCAAAGCCGTTTGCATCCGCAAAAAGGCTGTATTCGTTGCCCCACAGCGTAAAGCGAAGGTCAAAGAGATAGGTGCCGACGGTACTGATAATGGTGCCGATCAGGAGCGAAGCGAACAGACCGTATGCCATGCCGCCCAGCCCGTCTATAAAGATGCGCTTTGCGGAAAACTCGATGTTCTGCGCCTTGAAATAGACCCTCATTTTGCCCGTGGAAGTTTTTTCGGTGTTCATTGCTTTTTCATTCCCCCTCTATACTGCGTCAACGAACAGACACATTTGGCGTCTATTTTGATTATAAGGTCGCTTCCGCCTTTGTCAAGAAGGGCTTAGGGCTGCTTGGGGGGAATGATAAGACTACAATATCTCCGAACAGCGCCCCATTACTGCAACCCGGTAATAAAGATTACCAAAGCCGTGATCGCCAAAACTGTCCAGCCCATGTACCTTCCCGCTATTTCCCAGTCGGACGGCTCGGCGTCCTCTGTGTTTCGGATCTGGAACGATAGATTCCATCTGAACAGCTCGTCTGCAAATAATATGGATAGCGTGTTGAGAATACAAACAAAGACTGCACCGAACCATGCGGATGCATCGCCCTTGTGCGTCAGCTTGGGCTGGTTCAGCAGCTCATAAATCGTATAAGCAGACGGCGCCATTTTATCTACCTCATTGCCGTCCTGATCCACTTCGAGCCCATAGTCGGGCGCATAGGAGAATTCGAAACCATATAAGGTCCCATCCTCATTGTAAAGCCAATAAGCATCGCCATAATCTACCAGCCCACCGCGGAACAGCACCTTATCGCCGTTGAAAACTTCAATGCCGATTATGCCGTCTTCGAATTTTTCATCCTTGGGGATCGCGGTAGGGTTCTCCTGTATCATGTAAGGGCCATAGGTTTTATCGCGGTACTGCAACACGACGGACTTGTTTTCAGACACTATGAATTGGGCCTGCCCTCCGTCGATCTTGCCTGAATACACCGTGTTCCCGCCTTCCTGCTGCGGGACGAGGATCGCGTCGTGGTACCTATATCCGACTCTTGCGAGGGTCTTAGGGTAAATCACCGCAAAAATCAGCGCCATAATGACCATTGCGATAATGACACCTTTTTGATAATTATTCAACCTTTTAATTCTTTGCATAAGCACACCTGCAACGTTAGGATCGTCAAGTTCAGGATCGTCCGGCCTGGCAGGCCGGGAGCTGTCAGTTCAGCTTTTCGCCGCAATTAGGGCAGTACTTCACATAAAGCGGGCCTAAGTTTTTCCTGCATTTGGGGCAGCGCCAAAATGCGGCAACAAGGATTCCATAGAGGCACATGACGGCGATCGCTATATAGCCAAAGACTGCATTGTATGTGAGCAACATTAGCGCCATAAGAGCCGAAAAGATACCGAGAAGTGATTTAGCGATTGCCTTTACTTTTCTCAATTTCATAAAAATACACCCCCGCAGCTTTCGATTTGCCGGCACCTTACCCCTGCGCCGCAAGGCCCTGGAAGCGGTTCTCCCGCCAGGAGGCTACGGCAAAGCCCACCATGTGGGCGCAGCAGCCTGCCACACAGGCGCCGCCCGCAAGGCCGGTCAGCCCGAATGCAGCGCATATTGCCGCGGAGCTGATGGGAAGGGTAAGCACCGCGCCCATGACGGCGGAGACGAGAAGACCCATGACAAAGGGGCGCATCTCAGTCGCCCACATGATAAAGTTGCCTATAACCGTGCCTATCTTTCCGATTGGCGGGGCGATGAGCATAGCGGCAAGCACGCCCGTCAGGATTGTTACAGCGGGGGTAATGATCAAATCCACCGGCGTGCGCTTGGAAACCAGCTTGCCAAAGAAGATGGATACAATGCTCACGAAGAAAACGGACAGGGGACCTCCGCTGCCGCCCAGCGCGTTTGCTGCATAGCCTACGGTCAGCAGCGAGTACAGCACAAAGGCCGGGGCCTTCATGGCGTATCCGATGGCCGCAGCCATGGCCGCGCCCTGCACCGCCTTGGCAAAGCCGTTTGCATCCGCAAAAAGGCTGTATTCGTTGCCCCACAGCGTAAAGCGAAGGTCAAAGAGATAGGTGCCGACGGTACTGATAATGGTGCCGATCAGGAGCGAAGCGAACAGACCGTATGCCATGCCGCCCAGCCCGTCTATAAAGATGCGCTTTGCGGAAAACTCGATGTTCTGCGCCTTGAAATAGACCCTCATTTTGCCCGTGGGAGTTCTATCAGTGTTCATCGTTTTTACATTCTTCTCTGTCCTGCAGCGCAGGATTTCTTTCGCCAAGCTGCCGCCATTTATGTCAAAGCGTACCCCCGCCCTTTTTCCGGCACGGCGAAGCGCTCCCTGTACAGATCCGGAGGGCACGGCTCCGGTTGCGCCGGCAGGTCTATTTACCGTCTATTTTGATTATAAGATTGCTTTATTCTTTGTCAAGGAGGTTGTCGCTTGTTGCGGGACCGGAATTCTCGATTGTTACGAGTCTGGAACCGCAAAGCGGTTTTCACTGGCGCTGCAATTTCTACAGGGTGAAGCCAGTTGCAGCGAAAGGGCTTTTGCCTTCTTATCGGGGTGAACTATACCCTGAAAAAAGGGTATTGAAGGAAAGAACCTGCGGCAGTACAACAGGGAAATTAAAAACAGGCCTCACCGTAAGGCAAGGCCTGTGTGGCAAATGACTCTAATTTTGATAGAAACCCGTTAAGGGGGTGCAATTACGGTTTGGAGGGGGGGTGCATTTTTGATTTTAGGGGGTGCAGTTCTTTGCCAAAGGAAGAGGAGCGCCTTCATGAAATAATGTGTTAAGGGAAAATAATTTTTTGTTAAAATGCGTATGTTTTTCTCCACACCCCTTGCAAAACAGAAAGAGTCATGATATAATATGACCAGAAGAACCGAAACGGTCATATTTTAGAGAGGGTGCGACCTTGGCTTTTACCGATTACGAGACTGAGCAGCTCCGCAAGGCGTTGCTGAAGGAAACGAGACATTGTGCTGTTACGCTGGGGATGAAGAAAACCTCCGTAGAGCAGCTGACGAAGGCGGTCGGCATTGCAAAGGGCTCGTTCTATAAATTCTACGAATCCAAGGAAATGCTTTTCTTCGCGGTTTTGGAGAACGTTCACTCCGAGCTTTACGGAGTGGCTGACCATGCACTGAGCGAAGCAAACGGCTTGCCGCCGTCGGAGCGTGCGGCAAAGGCGGTTCTTGCCGTCTGCCGGCGACTGTCCGATACCGGCGACATGGTCTTCATTGAAAACGATGCGAAGCTGCTTCTGCAGAGGCTGCCGGATGACATCAAAAATGTCCATTACCACGATGACGAGACGCACATTCGTCTGCTTCTGGAAAAATATGGTCTTGTTCCTAAACAGGGGATTTCACTTGCAGCCGCGACAGTACGTGGACTGATTCTGACCGTCTCACACAAGGAGCAAATCGGAGAATTGTACCCGCAGGTGCTGGAAACGCTGGTGTACGGCGCTTGCAGGGAGTTATTTAAATAAGCGGAAGGCCGCAGAGATGCGGCTTTTCCAAGGCGCAACGGTTAGCACCATCTAACCGCTCGGATGCACGCGTCGGTTAGGTTAATCTAACATTGAAAGGAATGATAGCGATGCAGGAACACAAGAATTTCTGGGACAAAAACGCCGGTCGGTACGACCGCTTTATGCGAAAGGATCGGGCGGCGTATGACGAAATGTATGAGCTGATCCGGCCGGTTGTAAAAGCCAAGACGGTGTTGGAGCTGGCGACCGGCACGGGATTGATCGCAAAACACATCGTAAACGCGGCGACGCACATCGAGGCGACGGACGCCTCTGCGGAGATGATCGCTGAGGCAAAGCGAGATAATCGTTCTGCCAAGTTGCACTTCTCCGTGCAGGATATGTTCTGCCTGCCCTACGCGAACCAGTCCTTTAATGTGGTGATCGTGTCCAACGCACTGCATATCGTGCCGCAGCCGGAGAAGGCCCTTGCCGAGATCCGCCGGGTGCTGAAGGACGACGGTGTGCTCATCGCGCCCACCTTTACCCACGCGGGAAACTCGTTTTCCGGCAAGGTCAAAGCCTTTTTCATGAAGCTGGCAGGCTTTCCTCTCCACAGCAAGTGGACGAGCGCGGAATACCTGTGCTTCCTGCGGCAAAACGGCTGGGCGGTGCGGAAAAGCGCTGTTCTAAAGGCGTCCTTCCCGCTGACCTATGCGGAATGTGTGAAATCGGAGGTGTGATAAGATGTCATTTTTTGAGAACACCAGAAAGCCTGTGGGGTTTGGCGGGAAAATCATGGTCGCTATGATGAACCTGGGGCACAGTCCTGTGGCACGGTGGGGACTTCGCTTTTTGGAGCTTACTCTGGACGCCAAGGTGCTGGACTGCGGCTGCGGCGGAGGGGCGAACATCAAGAGACTTCTGAAAAAATGCCCGGAGGGTATTGTCAAGGGCATTGACTATTCCCCCGTCAGTGTGGAGAAATCCCAAAAGGTCAACGAGGCCGCCATCGCGGAGGGCCGCTGCACCGTTCTGCAAGGCAGCGTGGCGGATATGATCTTTGCAGGCGACTGGTTCGATGCGGTAACGGCCTTTGAAACCGTCTATTTCTGGCCCGATCTGCCGCAGTGCTTCCGGGAGGTTTACCGGGTGCTGAAGCCCGGCGGGACAT
>OLVS01000025.1_pt1 | contig 154162 bp, 143 predicted proteins | sample 1644121 | NCBI WGS metagenome assembly OLVS01 (sample SAMEA103958121, study PRJEB25191) | human gut metagenome
GCATCCTCCGGCAGCTTGGCATCGGCGTCCTCTTTGAGAAAGAAAATATCAACTCCTTGCCGCCAGACAGCGAATTTATGATAACGATGTACGGCGCGATGGCACAGTCCGAAAGCGAATCCATCTCCGGCAACATCCGGCGCGGCCGGCAGATGCACGCAAAAGTTGGAACGCTCAAGGTTCCATGCTATCGACTTTATGGATACGAAAAAGACACAGAGGGCAAATTCCGCGTCATACCGGAGCAAGCAGAAATCGTGCGCGAACTCTACAAGCGATATGAGAGCGGCGCCAGCTTGCGAAATCTGCAAGACTGGCTGGAGGAAAATCAGATCAAAACGGTTCTCGGAGAATCAAAATGGACAGCGACGTCTATTAAGAGCATCCTGACAAATGAAAAATATTGCGGCGACGTGCTGCTTCAGAAAACATTCCGGACAGACGTCATCAGCAAGAAGGTTATCAAAAACGTTGGACAGATGGCGCAATACTATATGCCTGACCACCATGAAGCCATCGTCAGCCGGGAGCAGTACAATGCAGTAAAAGCAGAAATGGCACGTCGGAGCGCCCTGCGCAGCCCATCCAAGCAGGCTGTGACAGGACGCTCTTGTTATACGAGCAAATTTGCGCTGTCGGACAGGCTCGTGTGCGGCGAGTGCGGGACGCTCTACCGGCGATGCACATGGACCTCCCTCGGTCGGAAATATCCCGTCTGGCGCTGCACCAGCCGCCTGAACTATGGCACAAAATACTGCCATGATTCCCCGACGATCAAGGAAGAACCGCTGCAGGCGGCGATTCTGGCAGCCATCAACGCTGCTATGAGTGATAAACCTGTACTGCTCAACCGTATCAAAAACGCAGTCTCTCTGGAGCTGCTGCCTGTACAGGGGCAGACCATGAGCTTTGCTGACATCGAGCGCCGACTGGCGCAGTTAGATGAGCAGTTCCAACAGCTTCTGACAGAAGCCATCGATGCGGAAGACAAAGAAGCCTGCAACGCGCAGTTCGCGGAAATCCTTGCTGAGCAGACCTCCCTCAAAAGGCAGAAGGAAGCAATTCTGCAAAGCAGCACCGATGCGAGCCGCGTCTGCACCCGCATGAAACAGGCAGAGCAAGCTATAGAGAATACCACACAGACAATCACAGAATGGAACGAAAACGCTGTCCGGCAGATCGTAGAGCGCGTGACCGTCCTCTCCACTGATGAGATTCTGGTGCAGATCAAGGGTGGCGCGGAAATCAAGCAAACGATAAATAAGTAAAAGAAGATTCCCTGTTCGATTCCATGCTGCACCTCTTTGTGTGGGCAAGCAAAGTCTTTACCACAAAGTCCACTTCAAAAAAAGCACTGGAAAGCCGCACCAGCTGAATGAAGCGGTCAACAAAAACATACAGCGAAGGCACGACCAAGCGTCGTGCCTTTTACGTTATCCACGATTACCGTGAGCCATTCAGAAGCGCTGTTGTCCTTGCATTGACACCCATAAGCTCCCGCTGTGTCTGCCGGTTTGCTTGACACATGGGCATCAGAAAATTCACAGCCTTTCGGATCTGCTGTAGGCCAGAAGAAGTGAGGGCATTCTGATGCAGATGCTCCAAAACGCGGCTATAGGCATCTTTCAAGGATGCGGACACGGCAGGCTGAAAGAAATAAGTTGAAATCAGACCGCCGATCAGGGCGGCTTCGTTATCGGTGTACTGCATAATCGCTCCTCCCTCGCAAGAATCAAACGAACAGAGCAATCATACCACAAAATATTGTAGCAGGCTATTCGCAAAACGACGAAATATACGATGTGCGGCGGCGCGGAAAGGAGAAACCATGAACGTCAGAAAACCTGTGGATTACGGCACAATGCATCGGGAATTGACCGCAATTCTTGCGCAGAATCTTCCGCAAATGGATGAAGTATACGCCATCGGCAAGGCCATTAGCCAGCGCCCGGAGAAAGGCGCAGCGGTCGCAGCCGCAGAGTTCTTGCAGGCGAATTTCCCTGACCGCACAGGCTTTTCCCCACGCAACGTGCGCCGGATGCGCGACTTTTACAAGACCTATGAAAATGACCAAGCGCTCCTCCGGCTGGCAATGAAAATTGGCTGGACGCTGAACGTGGTCATCATGGAAGCGGAGCTGACACGAGCCGAGCGAAAATGGTATCTGGAGCAGGCGCTATGCCGTGGGTGGTCAAAAGTGCAGCTATTGAAAGCCATACACAGTGGCGCAGATTCCGCGGAGCATTTAGAACAGTTCGACTCGTCCGAAAAGCAGGTCGATCAGGTAACAGTGGAAAATCCCAGTTTTGCTGCAGATGAGGTTTTCTGTGATATGACTAGTATTGTACTGCCAGTAAGACAGCCGTGCATTACAAAGACCGATGTCTGTATAGTAGTACTTGTTCGGATAGTTAAAATAGGTCTTGCCTTTGACATTATAGCGCTTTGCTACGGAAATCAAAAGCGCTGCGACTTTACGGATGAGATAACACATAGACAACGATTTGCATATGCATATAAGTGATGCTCGGGGATTGGCAGTATTAGTTGAGAACATAAGAGCCAACGACATTTTATGTGCCAAATTTACAAAAGCGCTTCAAATTTTGTAAATTTTATAGTACACTATGTGTATTAGGAGGGATGTCGCGTGGCAAGCCAAAAGAAGACGGTTCAATTTGATTTGTTTAAAGCATATTATCTAAAAAAGAATAAAGATGGAAGCCAACAAGAGTGCTTATATGACCTGACCGGATTGTTACAGCATATTGCAAATCATCCTTTTAGTGACACGAAAAAGAAAATTTTCGGCGATACACAAATGTTTCATGTATGTAGGGAGAATGCAAAATCTCCTGTATGGGAACTTCAACTTCTACATCTGCGAGAAAAAATGCTTCCTGGTATTGCAGATGACAGCGGCACATATGAGTTGATCAAGCTTGAGGACAACCAGTATCCAGCAGAATCTACAACGATGCTATACGATGCACAACGATGTGTATTGTGTATGCAGCGAAACATATACGGAACATCCATAAAGGCTCTTGAGCAACTTTTGGAGCAAATATCTCCTGCCGGGACTCCTGTGTTGTTGAAGCCTGTATTAATAGGAAATCGTATCGGTAGAATTAATGAGGATAAGTTGTTTCGAAAGGTTATTCTCGCGGTGGATTGTGAACAACTGACTGATGAAACAGAACAGCAAGCGCTTAAAAATATCATCACAAGCGTCAAGCGATACCAAGGACGGATTGTAAGAGTTGAGTTAGGCTTTGGCCGCCAGAAAAAGGGGTTGTTGAACGCTGCTAAAGTCAATGACCTGGTTCGTGAGGCATATGGCTTTTCCGGAACGCAAAACCTGCGTGTAAGTTTTGCAGAGAACGAAGATACAGCATTTGAAACAATAAATCTGCTGGATGATCGCGCATCGTATAGAATAGAAGTCGACTATTCCAGGGGCAACCCAATTACACATGAAAGGTTATATCGCATGTGCTTAGGAAAATATATGGAAGAACATGAAACAGACTAAGTTTTATGGGAGGCAACCATGGGACGAAATATGCGGATTGCAGCGTTTCCTATAATAGTTGGATTTCTGACTGGTTTTGGACTGTATTTGATGAAAATTCCCGATTTAGTAATGCCGCGCTTGGAGTTCCTGTTAAACGCCATTATTTCTTGTGCGACAACGGTATCCGGATTCATTATATCTTCTGTTGCAATTCTGATCGGTGCAACAGAAAGCCAAATTATGATAAAAATAAAAAGAAATGGCGGTTTCCCAGAGTTGAAAATACGGTATACAGAAACGCTGGTAGTTGGCTTATTTGTTGTGGCTTATTTCGTGTTTTTAGGGGCTGCAGTTGAAGCCACAAACCAAGTTTCACGGCTGTACCTATCTGTCAGTGCAGGAGTCCTGTTGTCATATGGCTGTTGTGTCATTTCAACTGGCTACTATTTGCTTTCGATTATTGGAAGCATAAATATAGATGGCACTTCATCGCCAGATAATACACCATCAGCTCCAACTGGGGAATACAGATAATTGGAATTCATCTATAGTGTTGTGAAAACACACTCAGAAATGACCTTTGTATGTCAGATGACCGCGCAAGCGCGTTCATCTCGACAGCAAAGGTCTTTCTTCGTTCAAACCCGCAATCGCTTCGCTGGATTGCGGGTTTGTGCCCTAAACTTGGACGTTTGATTCAAAACGTGACAGCGCCCGGCTCCGTAAAAGAGCCGGGCGCTGTGCTTGAGGGAAAAAAGAGGCTTGCGAAGGGTTATGATACTGCGAGTAGTTTCACAAAAAAATCATGCCGGTGCTGGATACCCGCCGTACATACGGCTGCAGCGCCTATTGCGCCACATATTCCCTGCTTCTGATGGTGCAGCGACGCTGGTGCAGTCCGGGACTGCAGTTCTGAATCCGGAAGCTGCGGATTCGTCTTTCCAGCCGTCTTCGCGGTCTTCGGAAAGACTGTATCCGTCAGCATTGTCGCTGCCCCATGTGCAGGTGACGGTACAGGAGGCTGTGTAGGTTCTGCCGTCATAGACATAGCTTGCATTCAGGACATACGATTCGCCGTTTGTCATGCCGAATTCATCGACCGTATAATACTGTCCATCCCAAAGGCTGCCGCCGCGGTGCTCGGACACAACGTTCCATGTGACATTGTTGTTCGTACAGCCGGGGATAGTGGTGTTAATTGTAAAGGATGCGCGGCCTGCCGCGATATCTCTGCTGACAAGACTGATGCCAAACGTATACTCAGTCCGTTTTGCTGTTTGCGTATATGTGGCGGAATAGAAAGAACCATCTGGCTTTTTGTAATTATATAAAGCAGTGATAGTACAGTCGATGGCTCGATTTACATACAGGAACCCGTCAGTATCTTGGAACCAGTCTCCCTGTGACGGTGTAACAGACCATACGGTCTGGTTTCTCTGATAGCCCGGAATGTTTGTGTCTACACTATAGCAAGCGTATTCTTCCGAACCACCTAATACTGAGATAGCGAAGTGATATTCTTTTTCCGCTTGCTTTTCCCCGACGACGACCGTTGTTGAGCCGGAATATTTACGGCCGTTGTAGGTCATTGTGGCGGAAATGACCGCAGTGCCTGAGCCAGCTGCGTGAAGAGTTTTACCCTCAAAGTACGCGACGCTCGGATTCGACGAACTCCAGGTCACGTCCTGACCGGCGGGGTCAGTCGTGGCGTACAGGCGCAGGCCCTCGTTCAGTTCCTCCTGCGTGACGGTGACGCTCGGCGTCTTGACCGTGACGTTGAAGGTCGTGCTGACGCCCTGATAGGTGACAGTGACCTGCTTGGAGCCTGCGCTGCTCAGATCGGCGTTGGTCGTGAAGCCGCTGGTGATGGTCTGCGTTTTGCCCGCAGTGTCGGTATAGCGGACACTCAGACCGGTGGTATTCAGCTTGTCGCCGATATAATAGGTTGTCTTGCTCGGCCGGTTGACGACAGACAGCGACGCCTTCCCGGCGGGCTGCTCCTTCTCGGGCTGCTTGGCCGGTTCCTTCGCCGGTTCCTTTGCCGGCTGCTGCGTGGTTCCGCCGCCGCTGCTGATGCACAGGTCGGGCGTGCGCGTACCGGAGATGTAATAGTAATCCGAGTCGCTGTAGCCGTTGAACTGGAAATCAACAACGCAGCCCGCGGCGACCTGACTGTTATGAACCTTCTTGACAGCATACTGCACCCCTGCTGCCTGCAAAGCGGCCTCCGCGTCCTGCTGCTTGGTGTTCTGGTCAAAGCGCTTTACCTTTATATAGCTGTCGGAATCGAGCACCCACACGGTACACTGCTTGACCTGTCCCGCATAGAGCGCGGTCACAAAGGTGCAGCCCTCCGCAACGCCGGTCACAACGCCATTCCACAGAACAGAGGCAACGCGCGGATCGGCAGAAACCCAGTAAACCATGCTCGCGTCAATGTCCCCAAGCTGCTGGCAGAGCGGGAATTCCTCACCGACCTCCAGAATGACGCTTCCCACCATTTCCAGCGGGCGACTGTCATTGACAGTCACATAACAGGAAGCCGCTTCGCCGCCAACCACAACAGTGACCGTCGCCGCACCGGGAGCAATCGCAACAACATAACCGTCCACGTCAACAAAGACGGAGGAAGGATCGCTGGACGACCAGACGATGGAACCTGCGCTTCCGCTGTATTGCAGCGTATCCGCCAGATTGAACGTCTCGCCGACCTGAAGATCGAGCAGCGGCTTGAACTGATTGATCGTAACATTGGACTGCGAAGGCTGGTTGGTGCTGTCGGAACTGATGTCCAGCCCAATTTTGGTGCCGGGCGCCGCCTCGCTGCCGCCGAGCGGCGTCTGCGCCGCGACATGGCCGAGCGCAACATAGCTGCATGTGACGCCCTGCGCCGCAGAGCCAAAGCCGCTCTGCGCCAGCAGCCGCTCCGCCTCCGCCTGATCCTTATACAGAACATTCGGCACAAGCTGCTTCTGCGGGCCGAGGCTGACGACGAAATAGACGCCGGTTCCCTTCAGAACCTGTTCGCCGCTCGCCGGAGACTGCTGGATGATGCTGCCGCTCGGGATAGACGGATGGTAGCGCAGCGCGCATTTGACGCCGTAAAGCAACAGCGTGCGCAAATCCTGCTTGGCTGTGTCAAACGGCTGGCCGACATAATCGCGGACCGTCACATAGGAATCTGCGGACGGAACCACCACAGCAATGTCAACTGATCCGTCTGAGTCACTGCCGTCCGAGGGCGGCTCAGGCAGAGGCGTTACCGGTTCGTCCGGCTCTTCCACAACACGGAGCGTGATCTTCGAGTCGGAGGTCAGCGGTGAGCCGGGCGTTACGCTCTGATCGACGATGGTTCCGGGCATTTCCGTGCTGCTTGAAACATATTCCCATTTGATCTGCTTGTCCGAAATACCCATCTGCGTCAGATAATCCTCCGCAGCATCCTTGAGCATGGACGTCGTATCTCCCATAGTACCCGCAGGCCGCTCCTTGCCAAGACTAGCCGTGGCCCGCAGATCGGACGAGGGTTCCAGCTTCGTACCGGATTTCGGATCCTGGCTCAGAATACGCCCCTGCTCGACGCCCGCGTCGTAATCAGAACCCTCCACGACCAAACGCAGTGAGGCCTTTTCCGCCGTTGCTACCGCATCGACGACCTGCATATTCACAACGTTCGGACTCAGAACATAGCCGTCCTTCGTCACAACGGGCTTCTGACCGCGGTTGAGATAGAGCAAAACGCCGCCCGCAGCAATCGCGGCCGTCAACACGCCTGCAGCGATCTTCGCCCAGAGCGGCCAGCTGAAGCTGCCGCGCTTACGGATTGTCTCCTGCACGCGCCGGGCCGGCGTCTGCGCGGTCAGTTCCTCATAGAGTTCAGCCACGCTCTGCGTGCGCTCCTGCGTATGCAGGGCCATGCCGTTGAGAAGCGCCGTTTCCTGCGCCTTTGTAATAGCCTTGTTGTATTTGGACGGGGGCGGCAGCAGATCGCGCTTGTGCTGCTGCAGATATTCCCCGCGCTCAATCGCGCCTGGCGGCGTAACGCCTGTCATCATCTGATAGAGCGTCGCGCTGAGTGCATAGACATCAGCCGCCGGGCCCTGTACGCCGTGGCTGTTATACTGCTCCTCGGGCGAATAGCCGTCCTTGATGATCACGGTCATGCTCTTGCCGCAGTCGTGGACAGCATGGCGCGCAGCACCGAAATCGATCAGCCGGACGCCGCCGTCCTTCAAAACCATGATGTTGTCCGGCGCGATGTCCCGGTGAATCATTCCGCTGTCATGGACCCTTTGCAGCGACAGCATGATCGGCGTCAGCATGGCAATCGCCTTCTCCGGCGCAATCCGTCCCTGCGGCGAGACAGCCGATTCCTTTTTCAGATACTCGCTCAGCGTGATACCGTCGAGATATTCCATCACGAGATAGGCCGTTTCGTTTGCGGAGAAGCAGTCGTAGACGTGGACAATGCCTTCCTCATCCTGAAACGCGGACAGGCGCTTTGCTTCGTCCAGGAATTTTTCCTTGCCAAACTGGAAATATTCGCCTTCTTTTCCTGTAAAAACAGTCAAGCGGCTCTCGCCGGGGCGGCGGGTAGCATACTCGCTGGGCAGATATTCCTTGATTGCAACCTTATGCAGCAGCAGCGCGTCCCACGCGAGATAAGTCACGCTGAAGCCGCCATGCCCCAGTGCGCGGCCAATGACGTAGCGCTCTTTCAAGATTGCGCCCGGCCGCATATAGGTCGCAAGTTCCGGCTCGGTTCCCTCTGCATAGCCGCAGTGCGGGCAGATGTCGAACGAGTCGTCGTATTGCTCAAAGCATCCAAAGCAGATTTTCATGTTTTTCCTCTCTTTCTACGCGATTCCGCACGACCGGGGCTGCGTCTCGGCAAGAATATCCGCAAGTTCTCCGGCAATGTCTCGGTACTCCTCATATACCGCGCTGGATATGGGGACGCAGGGATAATGGTTCTCAAGATACAAACAGCGCTGTCCGTCCTCACTCAAAAGATACGACAGGAACCGCACGGCGCAGGCCGTTTCTTTTTTTGAGGCCTTTTGTGTAATTGACCAGACATTCTGGAGCATGCAGGCTGACTCCGGCGACTGCACGGCGTACAGCCGGTAGCGTCCTGTCATCTGCGCCTGCACATCAGCGGCGTCTGCAGTATCTCCGTAATACAGGCCCTGTTCACCGGACAAGAACGCATCCAGCGTATCCGCGCTGACCTTCATATTATCCGTTTCCGGGATGGAACTCTGGAACAGCACCTCATAGGCGGGTAAAAACGACGCCTTCATCCCGGCCTTGAGATCGAGACTGGCCAGGCTGGTAAGCGTTGCGCCGGTAGCCTGCCGGAAATCGAAGCCGATGCCCTCGGCGCAGGCATTTGACGCATACAAAACGGGAAGCCCATAGCCAAGCGCGGCATATTCCCCGCTGACCGGTGCAGCCAGGCGGAACTCCTCCGAAGAGATCTGCCGGTTCAGTTGACGGATTGCCTTTGCGTTGCAGGCAAGTTCAGCGTTTTGCGCAGTGCGCTCGAACAAAACCGGCAATGTCCCATCCTGCTCTGCCTGCTTGAGCTGCTGCTCATATTGCTCGGGCGCAATGCTTTGCAGCCGCAGTTCAACATTCGGGTACAGCGTCCGAAACGCGTCGGCAGCAGCGTTCAGCGCGGCGATCTTATTCTGTCCGCTTGCGCGGAGCGGGTCCGCGGTAAACCAGATATCGACTGTCGCGTCCGGCAGCGTCGCCTTGGCCGCGCGGCTGAGCCAGAGATACCCGACCGTGCCGCCGACGATGGCAAGCACCAGAAACACGCTCAACAGACTGATCCATTTCCTGCGCTGCTTTTCTTTCCGTGTTTTTTCAAGGCTTTTCGTCTGCTGGTATTGGAGCAGCGCGCGGGAAAACTCCTCCGCACGGGAAAACCGCAGTTCCGGCTCCAGCGCCAGCGCCTGCATGACAGCATTGCTGACCGGCTCCGGAATCTCGGGCTTCAGAGCATGCGGGGCCTTAAGATGATCCGTCGGCCAGCGGTTAAGCGCACTTTCTGGTTTTTTGCCGAGCATCGCAGTGTACAGCGTAGCGCCCAACGCGTAAATATCCGTCTGCGGCCCCTGATGTGCGGAGCGGGAGTACTGCTCCGGCGGGGTAAAGCAGTCCTTGAACACGACCGTCAGCGGGGTCTGCTGCACAGAAACCCTGGCAGCCCCGAAATCGATCAGCTTGATCTTACCGTCGTCGCACAGGAAGATGTTGTCCGGGCTGACGTCCCGGTGGACGATTCCCTTCCGGTGCAGCGCAGCGAGCGCATCACAGACGACCGCGCCGATAGCGACCGTGCGTTCCCACTCCAGCGGGGCGCGCTCGATCTCCGTTTTCAGCGTGTGACCGCGCAGATATTCCATAACGATATAGGCCGTTCCGTTTTCTTCAAAATATTCCCGCACCTGCACGATATTCGGGACCGAATGGAACTGCATCATATTCTGTGCCTCGTTCAGAAAGCGCGCATAGCCCTGCCGAAATTCTTCCGTCCGTTTTCCCGCATAGAGGATGACCTCCTTGCTGCCGGGAATGCGGTTGGTAATGCCGGATGGGAAATATTCCTTCAGTGCAATCGTACACGCAAGCTTTTTGTCGTAGGCGCGGTATGTAATGCCAAAGCCGCCGATACCGATCACAGACTCGATGCGGTACCGCCCGGCGATCTCCCAACCCGGCTGCAGCGCGTTTGGCACTTCCTCCGTCTGCGAATAGCCGCAGTATGGACACGCCGCGGCAGAATCCGCAATCGGCCTGCCGCATTTTTCACAGGTTCTCATTTCTGCTCCTTATGAAAATAAGTATTCCAATGGAACGACTCTCCGCACAGCGGGACAAACAGGAGCGTCGTCGCACCGGTACGGATCAGATCATGCGCCTTCAGCTGCATCGGAGTCAGCAGCAGCGCGTCGTTCAGATACGTCAGTCCGCGTCCGTCGCCGGGCTGCAGATAAAACGCTTCCGAGGCCGGGTCAAACGTGAGAATGCAGTGCGCATTCCGGGAAACCTCGGGATCCGAACCGAGACACACATCCATATCCGCAGCGCGCCCGATCCGGTTTCTGCCGCCGGCAAGTGGGAATGACAGTCCCTGCTGACCGCCCAGCACACAGACCAGCCAGCCGACCACAGGCTCAATCTGATTCATCTCTCCGGAATACAGGATGTGCGTGCGTCCATCGTCCGGCGCAGAGGCCGGAAAAAACGCCGGTTTTGGCATCTGGACAGGCACAGACTCCTGCGATGCAACGGGCGCGGGTTCCGGCTCGTCAGCTAGAATAGCAGGTTCTTCCAGAATGATCTCATTCTCCTGCTCCGAAGCCGGAGAAAGCGGCTGTTCGGGTTCCGGAACCGGCTTCGGCTCGGACTGCCGTTCCTGCACAGACGCCGGCAGAACCGCTTTGTCCATCCGTGCTCCGCAAAACGGGCAATATGGCTGCCGCTCCGCTCCATCCATCCGCGCACCGCAGCTTGGGCAAACCGTCTGCTGCTCCTGCACAGGCACAGGCGGAACCGGCAGCTGCATCCCGTCCGGCGGGAACAGCGGCGTGGTGTGCATAATATCCAGCCGGGGCGTCCCCGCCTGCACAGGCGGCGGCGCGGAGAACCCGGCCACCGGCGTGTCCGGCAAAGACGTTTTCCCGCGCAGATCATCGAGACTCCAGTATCCGCCCTTTGCGGGCCCGTCCTGCGCAGGCGGTGCGGCGTGCTGCGCCGTCTGCGCTGTCCGTTCTAAAAAAGCCTTTGCCCGCGCGCAATGCGGGCAAGCCGAAAACTTGTCCGCATCGTAATAGTGATTCTTGTTACAAAGCACTTTATTCATGTTGTCGTCTCCATTTATCGGTGTCGTTTGATCAGGACCAGCGTGGTATTATCCTGCATGGCGTCGCTGTGACTCAGCAGCACGGTCTGAAGTTTTTTTGTCAGCTGCTGCGCAGTGCCGGGCTGGGAAAGCAGTTCCTCCAGCGTCTGCGTGCTAAGCGCCTGCATCAGCCCGTCGGAGCACAGCAAAATCACGTCTCCCCGTTCGATCGCCATCGGCTGCTGATTCTGCTCATACAGGCCAATGCCGTTCATCCCAAGATAGCTTGTCAGCGCCCGGCCGCGCCTGATCTCCCGGTCGTAAAACAGTTGGCTGATCTCACCCTTTTCCAACCGCTGATTTAAGAACGCAGCATAATTATGCTCCGGAACGAGACGCCGCAGCCTGCCGCCGCGCAGAAGGAACAAACCGCTGTCGCCGATGGACAGCCAGTACAGCCCGTCGCCGCGCGCCCAAACGCTTACAATGGTCGAGCCGCCTCCGGCGGTCTGCTCCGCAACGGCCCGGTCCATCCAATCGATCGTCTGCTGATAGAGATAGGAGGGCGCAGCCTGCGGGTTTCCGCGAAATGCAGTCAGCAGCGTCTGCACGGCGCTCCGGCTGGCCTGCGCGCCGTCCGGCAGACCGCCGATCCCGTCGCAGACCGCCGCGAAGATCTCTCCCCACCGCCGTTCCAAACAATACGCATCCTGCTGCTCCTCCCGCCCGCCAAGCATCGTCAGAGTGGCGGTGGAATAAATGCTCATCTGCCTCCCATGCCTCCTTCAAGCTGCTGATACGCTGCATCAGCAGTGTCCTTCAGTGCAGACAGCCTCTGAATTTCGGCTTCGATTTCCTGAATCATTTGCCGGGCGTCTGCTTTTTTCTGCGCTGTAGCAATACTGATACTGCTGAGTTGCTCGTTTGTAAAGTCAACGATTGCCTGATATTCCTGAATTTTGGCCTGCCGGGCAAGCTCAAAATATTGATTACATTGATCAATGTCTGCCTGCGTATACTTCCCGGAACGGATGATCTGTGCATACTGGTTAAACTTTTCAACCAACGCATAGGAGTACGATGCGGTTGCGTATACCGATTTCAAATGGTTGACTGTTTTTGTCGTTCCAAGAAGACGGTTGCTTTCGTCTACGGTGTAGAGGAAAAGCTTTAGCAATCCAGCCTTGCCCATCGCCTTATCGATGCCTTTATCCGCGACCTTTGACAATGCCATCTTGATTGCGCGAAGATAGCTGTCCTGGTATTCACGCAGCATTTCATCGATCGTCCGATTAACGGTCTCATTGTCATAGCCCGTGTCCAGAAGCGCCTGCTTGATTGCCAGCAGGTTTTTTGTGCGGGCAATATAGTTTCTGGCCAACTCCTGCTTGATTTCATCGGCCAGGCCAATTGTGTGTTTAAGCGCGTCATATTCCGCAAAACCGGCATCCAGCTGATCGGAAATCTCTTTCATGAAGGACAGGTTCTCTTTTTTGACGAGAAGCTGCAGATATTCGTTTTCCGTAAATTCGTCTGTTGATCGGCCCATGAGTTCCTGAATGGATGTATCCTCGATTTCAATGCCGAGTGACAGAAATTTCCGATACATACCATAGGCTTCATCGAATTTGCTGTTATCATATCCACCCTCTATGGAATCCTTCTCTAGCTGTTCAAGCAGGGAATCGATGCTGTCCCGGATCATTTCCTCCGGAATTGTGTCCCACAACGCAACTTTGACGCCAAGCTTGTTCAATCCGTTCGCAACAACGCCCTTCATGTTTTCAATCCAGTTGCTGGCCCAGCCAATCAGGAGCGCATCAACCTTGGGGTTCCGATTGTCAAGAAACATAGCGGTATAGTCAAACTGAACGATCTGCTGGTTTGTTGCAACGCAGACCGGTATTCCCTGAAAGAGCGCAAAGACGCTTCCGTCGCTGTTATAGGCCTCTTCTGCTACAACCTTCAATGCGTCGCCCATGATATTCAAATCATTCTTCAAGGTATTCATGCGGCGGAGCGCGTCGGCCAGACGCTGCGCTGTTGCGAACACATCTGCGCCGCGCTGGAATACGATCTTTCTGAGCGCGGGTGCAGCAGACTGCCGCATTGTCTGGTCGACCGCATTTGCGCCCACATGGAGCAAACGGGACAGAGCGATGATCGATTCGGTGTCAACTTTATAGATGCTCATGTTCTTCCTCCGCATATGAAGATTCTGTCTGCGTTTGTAGATGGTGCAGAACGGCATTTGTCAGCCACGGCTGCGGCGCTGCATCCCCCGGAAGGGCAAGGATGCCGATTGGTGGGATGGAGATCGGATCATTGATGATAAACTGATACTCTGAGCGTTTCATCCGGTTCGACTGGAATTCATGGATACGAATCGGAACGGACGGAAGGCGGAAATACCGGCGGGGCGATATCCATGCAAGCTCATACAGAGCGAGGTGCGAGAAAGCAGGAACACGCGGACTTCGGTAAAAATTAAGACCCCTAAAAAAGAGCAGCGGGTCATGGCATGGGCGAGGCGCTTGCAGGAGTGTCTGCTCGAACAGATTTGCATCGGGCAGCTGCCGGATGTCTGACTGTACCGACGCTTCGCACGCTTCATATTTGTCCGCAAGCTGAGACAGCCTTTGCACCATACGGTTCAGCTGCGCCTCCAACAGTTCAAGCTGCTGCTCTGTGCGATTCAGCGCATCAATTTGCGTATCACAGGTCTGAGTATGCAGCTGCAGCCGCACATATCGGGCGTTTTTTTTCGCCTGCTCCAGTGCGGCGCATCCGTTGGTCAGTTGTACGAGCAGTTCTCTGCACTGCACCGTGTCGATCTGAAATCTCATTGCATGCCCTCCGGGAGATGCGCCGGCCGCCGGAGGCAGCCGGCGCAATCAGCTTTATTTGGAGAAAATCTCCGTTGAGTCCAGATTCGTGGCCTCCGAGATCTGCGCGTCTTCAAGTTCGGAATAACGGCTTGCGGCCTGCGCAAGATTGTTGGCGTGCTGCTGAAGCGTATCGAGTGCGGCGATTGACTGATTGTACACATGGATAAACTGATTCATGTAGGCCTCTCCGGCTGTGCCGACCCAGTTGCTTGCGGTCATGTTCTGGATCTTCGTTTTGATGCTCTCCAGATGGCTCATCATATGCTCCTTCAGGTTTGTTACTTCCTTTGCCTTCTCGTTGACCTCAGACGGCGTTACCAGTAATTTATTCATAACATTTATTCCTTTCTTAAATCATGATTGTTTGGATTTGGTATATAAAATTCGATATGCTCAGCGGGTTTTGACGATCTGAGAAACTTCGCCTTCGGCCTCTTCGTATTTGCCTGCGGCCTTCGTAATGGCATCTTTATACAGGTTCATCATTTCCTCCAGCCGTGTAAACTTGGGCTTATCCTCTTCAATCATGGCGTTAAAGGTGTCGTTTGCATCGCCGTCCCACATTGCGTCCAGATCAGTCATTGCGCGCCAAATCTGGTCGACAAGATCATGCCAGTATCCGATTTCCTGTTCAAACTCGCCTGCGGTGCGCCGCATTGCTTCTGTATCTACTACCATTTTTGCCATTTTTTAAATCTCCCTTTTTATTATATATTTTGCGCTTATGCGCTGAGTTACAGCTTATTACTTTCCGTTGAGCGCCTGCTGCGCTTCCCGGTCGGCCTGCTCTGCACGAGTTGCAGTGCTGCGGAGGCTTCTCTGAATGTCCTCCAGTTCCATTCTGATTTTCCGCGTGTTTTGCCGCAGCGCCTCAAGACATTCCAGATACTCCGGAGTATACTCGCTTTGCCAGTTGTATTCGATCTCCGGGGCAACGGATTGAATCAGATTGTTTACGGAACCGAGCTGCGAAATCGACTGATTCAAATCTTTTGCTGCGCGTCGTAAAACCGCAGGCTCCAGTTTGATCAAACCCATGGGCAATCACCTCTTTTCAGAATATTTGATCTGCGTTCAGCTGCAGTGTATCTGTGCCGACCGTTTGCTCAGCCGTCTTGTAGGACTGCAGGGCATTCCACAGAACGGTGGCCGAGTTTGCAAGTCTTGTACTGCAGGTCGTCAGTGTGTTTTGAAGGTTCTTTTCCAGCGAAAGATAAGCGTCCTTTCCTCTTCCTTTCCATACCTCATCCGAAAAATGATTCGCATTCAGGATATTCTGAAGATATGTCATGGTGTATTCGTTTCTTCTCATGTCCTGATAGACCTTGGAAAGTGCCTGAAGTTCGAGTTCCAGTTTCAAGAGATCACCTCACAGAAAGTCGATTGTAGTAGTGCCAGTTCAGACGGTTAATTGTGTTCAACTCTCCGCCGGCATAGGTCCTGACGGTTTGCCGGAGTTGGTTTTTTGCTGATTCAAACGTCCGGACTGCATTGCCGATTTCTTCTATGTCAACATCCAGCCGTTCGCCATACAGCTGGCCTGCTTCGCTGGCCCAGCTACCCGCTGCATCTGCCTGAAATCTTTTAAGAAATGTCTGCTGATCCTTCAGCACATCAATACATGCCTCGAGCTGATCAACAAAGCTGCTGATTTGCTCATAATCCCATCGAATCTCTGCCATTTTCTCACCTCTTCATTTCTGTTTTTTATCTGTTCCCTTGCTGTGATTGTAGTCTAACACAGCGAACCGGGTTTGGGATGAAATGACGACGAACGGTACACTTGGCGCGATGAACGGTAAATTTCCGCCCGAAAAACGCGCCTCAGACCAGATAAAGCGTGTCGCCGCTGTCGATATCGGCGTCGTCGAGCGTCTGCTCCGGCGAAAGAATGCAGCCCGTACGCTCCGACATCAGAAGCGCCTGCCGGTAAGCGCCGAAGGGGATCCCCATGCTCTGCTCGACCAACTCCAGAAACCCGCGGCAAAGAAGCTTCGCCGACAGCGTCCGCGGCACGATGCAGTCAAACGACCGGTTCACCCCGGCGACATTGATCTCAATCAGAATTTTTTCGCTGTTCATAGCGCTTCCTCCCACTGCTTCCAAAGCATTTTTTCTGTTTCATTCGGGATACTGCCATCCTCCTGCCGGGCAGACGGCTGAAGATCCTCGCGTTCATACCCGCTCTCCCGCAGATAGGCAAAGCAGTCCTGCGGCGTCTGAAACGGAAGCAAACGCACCGCCGCGCCGCTTTGCTCTGCGGCCAGCGTAAGCTGTGGGCAAAAATAGCAGAAGATCCGGTCTGTCCCGCCGAAAAAAGCGCGTGTCTGCGCAAGTTGTGAAAATAGGTATTCGACCACCGGATGCGGTGTGTCCTTCTCGCCGTTTTTCAACAGCATCCCCTTGCGTTCCAGCGTCCGCAGCGCCTTTTCCGGGTCGATCTGCTCCGGCTCACAGACGAACCACGCTGGAACCGTCGTGCATTGGTAGAAATACGCCAGAAAGATGAACTCGTCCTCCGTAAAGCGGTAGCCGGTTACCATGCCAATGCCTCCTTCAGTCTTGCTTTTCCCGTGCGGGAAAGATAAACGACGCTTTCATCGTCCAGTGTCACGGTCATCGTGCCCGCGTCATAGGACAGGATATGGCGCTGATTGACCAGATAGCTGCGGTGTGTACGGACGAATCGGCTGCCAAGCTGCTCTTCAAGTGCATCCAGCGACGCGGAAAGCTCATATTCCTGCGCCGCCGTTACCAGAAACGTCTTTTTGCTGCGGCTTTCAAAATATAAGATCGCGTCCTGTGCGATGGAATAGCGCCGGGCCTTGACCGTCCAGACATAGGTTGCCTGCGTCTGCACAGCAGACGGCTGCTCCACTGCGCGCAGCAGCCGGAACAGTTCCTCTGCTCCGACCGGCTTCAAAAGCAGCCCTGTCGGCAGCGTTTCGGCGGTCACAGCCTGAATCAGCTGCTGGAAGCTTGGTGCAGTCAAAACGATATGGTGCTGCGTCTGCCCGGCGCGCACCTGCGCGATGACCGGCTGTACACGGCCGCCGGCAGCGTCAAGAAAATACATGACCGTCACAGTCTGCGGCGTCAGCTGATCTGCAAATGTGCAGCCGGTAATCCTTGCCTCAACGCCGTTTTGGATCTGATACTGCACCAGAAGGTCCCGCAGATGCTTCCGGTCAGCCTGCTTGTCGTCAATAATATAAGTATCGTACATTCCGGATCACAACTCCTCTGCAGGCGCGGCAGTGCGCGGCAGATAGACCTCCGACAAACGTGTACCCTCGAGCGCGAAGCCCGTCTCCGGCGGGCGTATCCGTGCCTGTTCGGTGATGGACAGGCCGGTTTCGATCGCACGCTGCGCGTCCAGCTTTCCGCCCAGATGCACGCCGGTCTGATACGACAAAAACAGCTGAACGGCCTGCTTCTGGAAATTCTGCTGATACAGCGCCCGGTTCCACACGGCAAGGAAGGTCACGCCATAGCCTCTTCCATTTTTCAGCAGCGTCTCCCAGACATCTGTATAGGAAACCCGCGTACCAGGCGAATAACTCATAGCGCAGAAGGCATTGTAATCTTCAAACAGGACGATGACCGGTGGGAATGCCGTGCGCAGATACGCCTCGCATTCCGCCTCCGTGTGAGACGCAGCGTATTCCTTTTTTGCCGCTGCACGCGTCTTGAACAGATCGCGCAGATAGGTCATAAGCGAGAGCACGTCTTCATAGCTGCAGTACTGCCGGAACTGCGCGTCATACGGTGCGGTGCTGCCGCGGCAGACAATATGGCATTCCAGCTGCTTCTGCGAAATGCTCAGCAGCAGGTTTTCCACCGCCGCCTGCGCGCCCGCGCCCTGCACGTCGCTGATAAAGTAGCAGAACGTATCTTGCAGGCGCAGGCTGTACGGACGGATGCTGCGCGTGTACCAGCCGAGCGGAAGTGCATCCTCCGGCAGCGCCTGAATAGCCGTTTCCTGTAAAAATTCGGCATACAGCTGCTGCTTGTCAATATACCGCAGCGCCGGGGCGCGATAGCCGGACGCAGCGCGCAGCGCGAGCGTGCTGCACGCCTTCGGGTCGGCGACATAGGCGCACTGGAACTGTACGACACTGCCGTTGAAGATGGTAAGGCCGCTTCCAGGCTCACCCGTCGGCATCATTTGCGGCGTAAGGCCGAGATAGCTGTAATAATCCGCACGCTCGTTCAGCTGCAGCGGAATGGTCGTCGTAAAGTTCTGGCTCCATCGGCTGCGCATATCCATAGGTGCATTCATGGTCACGATAAACTGAATGCCGCAGGCCATACCTTCGCGCAGCAGCTTCAAAAGCGGCTCCGCGAAGCGCTCATAGTTTTCCATAAATCCGGCATAGTTGTCGATTACAACCAGCGTCAGCGGCATCACGCCCTTGCCGGCCGCGCGGTAATCCTCCGCATTCGCAGCACCGGCATCCGCCAGCATCCGCTTGCGCTCCTGCATGAGTTCCGTAAGCTGTGAGAACAGGCGCTTGACCTTTTCCTCTTCCTCGGGATAAACGATCCCGCCGCAGTGCGGTGTGCTGCGCAGAGCGTCAAGCCGATGGTTCGAGCAGTCGAGCGCGTACCAGTTCAAAAGTTCCGGCGTCTGCCGGATGCTGAGCGTATAGAGAATCGTCTGCACAAGCGTGCTCTTGCCGGAACCGGCGCTGCCGATGATCAGCACGTTGCCGCAGCGCGGGAAGCTGAGCGTATAGAGCGGCTGCGCCTGCTGCTCCGGATAGTCGATCTTGCCGAGAATTGCGGAATACGGCCTGGCCGGAAGCTGACCGAGCAGCGGCTCGAGCGTGATCTGGCTGCGGAGCATCGGCAGCCAAAGCTTTCTGGCCGGATGGACCCCAGCGCTCTGCGCTGTCTCCGCAATATAGGCAACGCAGGCATCCAGCTGGGAGATGCTCTGCGTACCTGCCGGATGCCGCGTGCGCTTGCGTGTGCGCGTACCGTCCAGCGAAAGCAGTTCGATCTGGTTTAGCTGCAATTCCTCCGGCTCCAGTTCCGGCTGGTACTCCGCACCGGAATAGCCGGACTGGAAGAGTTCAAACAGTTCGTCGTTGCCGATCTGCAGATAGCCGCGTCCGATGCGCGTCAAATCCGCAGCCTCCGGCCGCTTGAGCATTTCCATGCTGTCCTGCCGGTCCTGCACCTTCAGGCAAAGCTTGAAGCGTGCGTTGCTCCAGATCTCATCATCGACGACGCCGGAGGGCTTCTGCGTGGCAAGGATCAGGTGAATGCCGAGGCTTCTGCCCACACGGGCGGTACTGACCAGTTCCTTGATGAACTCCGGCTGCTCCTTTTTCAGTTCGGCAAATTCATCGCTGATGATGATCAGATGCGGCAACGGCTCTGCCGCTGCGCCCTGCCGGTAGAGTTTGTTGTATTGGTCAATATGGTTGACACCAAATTCACTGAAGATTTTCTGCCGCCGCTTGATCTCGCTTTTCAGTGACAGCAGCGCCCGCTGCGTCTGGTTGACGCTGGCAGATGCACTCTTTTCCTCGCCGCCCCCGGACTCGGAGATATTCGTAATGACGCCTGCAACGTGCGGCGTGCCGCCAAACAGGTTCGCCATGCCGCCGCCCTTGTAGTCAATCAGGATAAAGGCAACCTCGTCCGGGTGATAGTTCAGCATCAGGGAGAGAATGAACGTCTGAATCAGTTCACTCTTGCCGGAGCCGGTCGTACCGGCGACGAGGCCGTGCGGGCCATGCTGCTTTTCATGGATATCCAGATACACCGGCTGCGCACCGTAGCTGACGCCGATCTGCGCGCGGATGCTTTCATACGCCCGGTGCGTTTTCCACTGCTTGAGCAGATCCCAGCCGCGAATGTCGGACAGATGATACATTTCCAGAAAACCGATCTGGTTGGGAATTTCGCCGTCGGCGATCTCATTGACCCAGTAGCGGCTGATCTGCCGGGCTGTCTGCTCGGCCATGGACGCAGCCGCGGGATCAAACGACACAAGATCCGTCTCGCTGCGGTTCTGATCCATCCGGAACGCGCCGGAAAAACTGTCGTCTGCCTGGATGAGATATTTACATTCATTCGGTAGGAATTCCATATGCCCGTAAGCCAGCAGGAAAAAGACGTTATAGCTACCGCCGTCAGTCAGATAGCGGTAGACAGCGTGATTGTAAAGAATTTTCGGGTCTGTGCAGAGCACGACATAGACCGGCAGCGGCGTCTCGTCGCTCTGGAGCGCGTCACGGGAGTCTCTTGCGCGCAGCACATCGAGCAGATAGGACAGCACTGCCTGATATTCTGTCTCCGAGCAGGCCATCAGCCTGTGAGATTTGTCCGGTGAGAACACATGCGGCAGCCAGCGGATCCAGCTGAACCGCTCCCGCTCCGCCTCCCGGAACAGGCAGATCAGGCGCACGTCCGTATAGCTGTGCAGCATGGCCAGCTGCAGGATGATATTGCGGACGACCTCCTGCACACGCGTCTGTTCGCCGATAATGCCGGTCAGCTTCTGCTGGCCGATACACAATAGAGACGGGATCTGCATGATCGTCTGATAGTCCGCCTTCAGCTTTGCCGGCTGCTCCTCCAACTCATCGCTTCGGATGCTGAACCGGACTGCGGGCGTGCGAATCATGGAGGAGATGTCCATTCGGCCAAGTCCAAGGCGAACGGTCGTAAAATCCTCGGCCCGCGCGTTGCGGTTCCAGAGTACCTCCGCAGCCTGTCCGCCGGTCAGCTTTTGAAACAATTCCGGCGTAGACGGATACTGGCGCAGCAGCCGTTCCCGGCAGATCGCCTGCCGCTGCTGCAGCAGCGCTTCATTCTTCTGCAGATAGGACCTGTACGCACTCTGCCGCTCGGCCTCCTCTGCCGTCTCTTCCCTCGCGTCGTATTTCCGCCGCGCCAGCGACCAGCCGAGGCCGATCAGCGCGCTCATCACGACCGACACGCCCATGACCCAATAGGAGCCCATACCGTTTCCGATACCCATCCGCAGAACCATCGTCGCCAGCATCGGCAGCGGCATCGTCAGCGCCGGGCCAAGCACGAACAGCATCGGCTGTTTTTTCCGGCTCTGCTTCTGCGGCGGCGCTTCAATGTCGATCACATCCTGCGGCAGCGGTTCAAAGAACCGGGGACTGCGCAAAAACGCCTCGTGTGCATGCGGCAGCGGCTTATCCTCCCGTGCAGGCGGCGCATAGCGCGGAAGCGCTGTGGTAATCTGATCGGCGCAGTTGATTGCAAGCAGTTCTCCCAGAAAAATCAGATGGAAGCCGCCCGTATAGATATGGCTGAACGGACGCAGCTGCAAGCTTTTTTTCGGCGGAATGCGCTGGTTGTCGAGATAAATGCCGTTGCGGCTCATATCCTCGATGACCCAGCCGTCGCGGTTTTTTGTCAGGATAAAATGAATATGGCTGATATACGGGCTATCGAGCCGGATATCAGCCTGCTCAGCTTTTCCGACCACGACGCGCGTCAGCCCATGGATGCTGAATTTTTCAAATTGTAATTCACGGGCCGAGGTTTCCCGGATCCACGCCGAGAACTTTTCTCTTTCAGCCCCAAGAAGGCCGTAGACCGGTGTCTGGTCGGACAGCTGCATGGAATCCGGCCCTTCCCCATCTGCAGAAAAGTAGATCTGTGCATTCCGGAGCATCCACCAGTGCCCATCGAGCAGTTCCAGTTCCATCTTGCAGGCCGGAATGGGCAGCTGCGCGGAAAGATCAAGTTCATATTTCCGGTTGTTTTCCGTCGGCAGAAAGATCTGACAGTAGGAATCCGGAAGATTCAGATACAGAATATCCTGCTTCATGTTGTGCCGTCCTTTTTCACGCTGCTGTTTTCCTTGGCCCGAATACGGCTGAGCGTTACGGGCGTAATGCCGAGGAAGGTCGCCACATCCTTCATCTGCATGACGTTCTGGAGATTTGGATAGGTCTTCTGGAACCAGGTATAGCGGGCCTGTGCGGACTCACGCATGATCTCGCGGGCCTCCCACATCTGTGCATAGGACTCTTCCAGCTTCTTGACATAAACCCGCAGAAACTCAATGGAGTTCGGCAGTTCCTTCATGATTGGCCGGACATCAAAATAAATCACGTCCACCTCTGTAAGCGCTTCCAGGTTTTTATTGAGTTTGAACTCCTTCTCCACGCCCATGCCGATCATGCCGATGTGCGCATGGCCGTATTTGTGCAAAATACACTCGGTATATTCCTTTCCGCCTGCGCTGACCGTAAAGCCCCGCAAAATCCCGGAAATAAGAAAATACAGGTTGGTTGAATCCTCTCCTCCGTGGTACAGATGCTCACCCTTTTTTAGATGCCGCCGATGCGCCAGCCGTGCATAGGTCTGGATCGTACTCTGCGATTGGATTCCAAGATAGTCCAGCAACTGAAAAACCTCATCCATATGAATTCTCCATTTCTGCTAAATTTTCTTTCTGTTTTTATTTTATTACAAAACATGCGCCATGTAATTAACAAATGATAAGCATCCGGATTATTTTAATAAGATTTTACTATTCTGGAAGCCTCAAGCGGAAAGATATTTTTTCTGCCTGCTCCCCCGCAACCGTCAGAAAAAAGCTGCGGAAAGGTAACATACCTCTCCGCAGCTTTTGCATTTCAATATTTTTTACCGCTCAGAACGTCAGACTTCCCGACGTGATGCAGCGGCCGGATTTCCGGTCGAAAAGCATGATCTGGTCGCCGGTGACAGACAGCGGAACCTCGCTGCCGATGGTGAACAGCGAACTGCCGAAGATCACGCCCGTCAGCAGGAAGCCGCCGACGCGAACCTTGATGGTCGATTCCATGCCAGTGGGCATCGCGCCGTAAATTTCGCCGCGCAGATTGCTGCTGTCGGCGATGTCCAGGAATTCGGGACGGATGCCGAGCACAAGATCCTCGTTTGTGATCTCGGGGGCATCCTGAAGCGAGTCGTCCTCTTCGTCAACCTTGGCGATGTGGTAACGGAATACCTCGTCCTTGTTGCCCTTTTCGACATACCCCTTTTCCTTCGCCTTTTCCCGGAGCGCGGCGGCCTTTTCCTCCTCCGACCGGTCTCGGTCTGCGAACCACGCGGCAAGTTCGACCGGTTTCTTCGGACGGAACGTTGCCTGGACGCCGCCGAGCATGGTCATGGAGATCGTGCCGTCAGCCGCTTGTCTGCCCTTGACCTCGACAAAGTTGATCGACGGGTTGCCGACAAAATCAGCGACAAACAGGTTTGCCGGATGATGGTATACATCCAGCGGGGCCTCATACTGCTGCAGAACGCCGTTGTTGATGAGGCAGATCTGGGTTGCAAGCGTCATGGCCTCCATCTGGTCATGCGTGACGTAAACAAAGGTGGAACCTGTTTCAACGTGCAGCCGCTGCAGTTCATAGCGCATTTCCAGACGCAGCTTTGCGTCGAGGTTTGAAAGCGGTTCGTCCATGAACAAAACGGTGGGTTCCGGCGCAAGCGTTCTGGCAATCGCAACACGCTGCTGCTGGCCGCCGGAAAGTTCCGCCGGGTAGCGATCCATGAACATGCCGATCTTGACAATACGGCTGACACGGCGGACAGTCAGATCGATCTCTTCTTTCGTCAGCTTGCGCGTCTGCATGACGGCCTCACCGTCCCTACAGTACCGATATTCCGCGTCAAGCGTGCAGCCGGAGGCCTGCGCGCTCTTGTGCGCAGCTTCGGCCTTTGCCTCGAGCGCGGCGATCTCGGCATGGCAGTCCTGCTTGGTTTCCAGATGATAGTCAAACAGCTTCTTTGCCGTATACTGCGAGATTGTAAACGCATCGATCAGCTTTAACACGGCCTTCTTTTCTTCCAGCTTTCCGTCCTTGTCGCGGCACTCCTCGAGCACGGAAACGACCTCGGCGGGCGTTTTCAGAATCTCAGCCAGCCGCGCGGCGTTTTTGGCCTCAAAGTCGATCTTTGCCATCGGCTCTTTGACGTTGGACAGGCCGAAGGAGATGTTTTCATAGACGGTCATATTGGGCCAGAGCGCATAGTTCTGGAACAGGAAGCCGACCCTGCGCTTGTTAGCCGGGACGTTGATGCCGAGGTCGCTGTCAAAGACGACGGTGTCGCCAATGGTAATGCGGCCGCTCGTCGGCGTTTCCAGACCTGCGATCATGCGCAGCGTCGTGGTCTTGCCGCAGCCGGACGGGCCGAGCAGCGTCACAAACGCATTGTCCGCGATCACAAGGTTCAGATCCTCAACGGCATAGAATTTGCCCCAGCGCTTGGTGATATGTTCAAGTTTGATTTCAGGCATGGATTTATCCTCCGATTCCTTTGTCGAGGCTTGCGCCCGTGATTTTGTTGACGAGAGTGTTGCAGACCAGAATGGTCACGATCAGGATCAGGTTGATGCCGCTGGAGAACGCATAGAGGCCCATCTCGTCGAAGTAATCCAGCGTCGTCGAGAGGATGAAGCCCTGCACGCACAGCAGCATGAACAGCGACAGCTCACGCAGGCACGTCATGAACGGCAGCAGGAAGCCGGAAATGATCGAGGAGTTCTGGATGGGGATGATGATGCGGGTCATGCGCTTGATCCAGGGAATGTTCTGAATGATGGCCGCCTCTTCGATCTCGCCCGACAGCTGGAGCATGGAGTTGAGGCTGCTACGGCTGGCAAACGGGATATACTTGACCGTGCCGACGATGATCAGCAGCGTGTAGGTATTGAACAGGTTCAGCTTTTCCGTCGAGAACAGGATGAAGAATGCGACGCCCACAGCGATGGACGGCATCAGATACGGCAGGAACGCAACGGAGTTCACATAGTTTGCCCAGCGGCTGCGGCGGTTCTTCGAGACGGCGTAGCCGATCATCGTGCCGATGGAGCCGGCCAGCAGCGCGCAGGCCACGGAAACAAGGATCGTGCCTTTAAACGCCCGCCAGATCGTCTCGTTATACAAGATGCCCTTCTGGCCATACATACCGTTTTCCGTGACGTTTTCCGACGTGACCCACCATTTTGTCGTGAGGTTCGACGCGTCGCCTGTGTACAAGAACGAATAATCGCCCGGATTCGGCAGGAACGTCTCAAACGCAAAGGAGATAATGGGGAAGATGCTTGTGAAGAACGTGAGAATCACAAGGATCAGCGCGATAACGACACGACCGGTTTTGCCGAGCGTGATCTTGGAGATCTGGCCGGACTTGCCGGTGACGGTCGTGTAATTCTTGCGGCTTTTAAGCGAAAGCTGGTTCAGCAGCATGATTGCCACGCCGAAGACCATCATGATAATGGCAAGAATGCTCGCTTCGCCCGTATACTTGGAGTTCATCGAGACATACTTGGTTGACAGCGTGCTGAGGCCAAGATAATGCGGCACCGGATAAGAGCCCATCGCGCTGCCGAAAACCAGCAGGATGGTGGACAAAATCGCGGGCTTTACCATCGGTAGCGTAATGCGGAACATGGTCTTCCACTTGGGCGTGTCGAGGATGGTTGCGGCCTCTTCAAGATTGGCATCCATGTTCCGGAAAATACCGCCGATCAGGATATAGGCGAACGGCGCGTAGTGCAGGCCCAGGACCATCAAGCTTGGAAACAGGCCCTTGCACCACCATATCGGCATGTTGACGCCGAACAGGGCGGCAAGCAGACCGTTGGACGTGCCGGTGACGGCGTTGGAGTTAAACAGGTTCTGCCACACGACGGCCAGCGTCCACTGCGGCATGATGTACGGGAAAATAAAAATGGAACTCAAATATTTTCTCCACGCGAGGTCGGTTCGCGTGATCAAAAACGCGAACAGCCCGCCGTAGAGAATGGACACCACGCAGGTGCCGACAGCGAGAAGCACCGTATTGAGAAGCGGTGTCCACAAATTTGTCTTGGCCATGCGGCTGGTGAAAAGGTCTGTGTAGTTGACGGTCGTGTAGCCGGTCGCCTGCCCAGTCAGATGGGCATCGATGGTGCCGGCGTGAATTTTAAAGGTATCCTCCACGATAGCGACGATCGGCGCGACCGTGGTGAAGGTCAAAACAATGCCAAGCAGCAGCAGAATGACGTTGTGCGGCTTGGAAAAGAAGGTCTTGACCTTGTTGAGCACAATCGTAGATCTGCTTGCGCGGAGGGTAGTGGGTCGGCTCATGGCTTCCTCCTCTTTTCTCAGATTTGAAGGGCGGATGATAGGGGTACTGCAAACGCCGTTTCCTATAGGGGCCGATGCCCACACCGGCCCATCCGTATAGCCCTGCAGCGGGACAGAACGGGCCGATGTAGGCATCAGCCCCTACAAAAGCGCCTTTGAATCAGCGTTTTTGCAAAGGCGCCCTTGGATGCGCGATCCAAGGGCGCCGGTAAAGTGCGGATTTACAGATTAGCCTGCGGAGTATTTGCTCAGCATTTCAATCCAGCTGCCGACGGTGAAAGCAACGTCTGCGCAGTATTCCGGATCCTCGAGCACGAGTTTGCCGTTGGTGGTCCACCACTCGTAGCCGCGGTCGTTCTTGGCTGCGAATTCAACGGTGGTACCGTCCTCGGCCATGCCGCCGATGGAGTGATGGAAGTTAGCCTCGGTCTCCTCAGCAACGGTCGGGTTGGAGGAGTAGCCGCCCATGTCCTTGCCCCAGGCGGAGAAGCCGTCGGCGGTGCAGGTCATGTAGGCGATGAAGGCGCATGCCGTCCAGGGCAGCGGGGAGTTATCGGTGACAAACAGGTAATGGCAGTAGCCATAGCCGCCGATACCCTGATAGCCGTCTTCATACGCGGCGACCTTGATGTTGTTGACGGAGACGGAACTGGACTCCTCGACGGAGCGCAGCTTGGAGTAAACGAGAAGGCCGAACTGATCCTTTGCGGAAGCATCGACAAGGGTGTTGCAGATGGGGCCGTCGTCGGTCTGGGCATTGTAGCTTTCGACCCACAGCTTGATCCACGCCAGTGCATAAGCGCCGTCAGCGCCGAGGCCGAGATCTGCAGCTTCGGATTCCATCTCGCTGATGGTGGGCTGGAAGTATGCCTGCTCGTCAGCGGACAGCGCCTCATAAGATTCCTTCAGCCATGCTGCATAGTCGTCGCGGGTCAGCATGTACAGGAAGTTCTTGCCGACGATCTCGGAGTCGATGTCCATGAACAGGCCATGCTCGCCCTCGGCAACGAAGTCCCAGCAGTTGTCATAGGTCTTATCGCCCACGCAGTTGTACATAAAGACCTTGTTGAGCGTCTGCAGCGGCAGGAAGCCGGTGTAGGCATCAGCGGTGGTGCCGTTGGCGTCCGCCCAATCCTTCGGGATGAAGGTGTCAAGAATGCCGGTCTGGACCATCTTGCTCTCGATCTGGTTGCCGTCCTGGATAAGGGTCATGGCGAACGTGCCGGTACCCTTCAGGGAGTCAGCAGTCAGCTGATCGAAGATCTTGTTGTTCTTGGGCTGCTGCCACTCGAACTCCATGTTGTAGCTGGGGTCGATGGACTGCAGATATTCAATGAACAGCGGCAGGGCGCTCTTGCCGCGGCTGGAGTTGCCGACGCCGTAGAACATCTTGCCGTTGGACTCCTCGATAGCCTTCTTGGCCAATTCTTCAAGGGTCATGCCTTCGGCTTCCTTGATGATCTGCTGGGTCGCAGTCAAATTTTCGGGCTCTGCAGCGGGCGTTTCCTCTGCGGGAGCCTCGGGTGTCTCGGTGGTTTCAGCGGGTTCGGTCGTCTGGGTGTCTTCTGCGGGAGCGGTCGTGTCAGCCGGGGTCGTCGCCGGAGCGGCGGCGCAGGCAGCCATGGACAGAACCATCACAGCAGCCAGCAGAAGCGCAAGCATCTTCTTCATTCTGATATTCCTCCTGATAAAATTTGAATTCGTGCAGCAGCTAACGGGAGTTCTGCATCGTATGCTCTCATTTTACGGTGTTTCTGCACAAAAGAACAGTGGACAAATCTGCGATTATTTGTGATTCTCTGCGATAATTTTAAAAATTCAATGAAAACCGAGCCGGAGATGTGTTATAATCAGGGCAAAATACCAGAGAATTTTGTTCTCGCTGCTACAGGACACGGAAACTATGAAACACATACGCATTCTGATATTATGTATAGCATTCGCTCTTCTGACCGGCTGCGCGCCCGCCGCACAGGATACAGCCGCCTACGCGCCGGATGAATCGGAGCGTCTCGTTCTGTACACCTCGCACAAAAAAGAGGTCTGGTGGCCGATCGTCAAGGAATTTGAATCGCGCACCGGAATCTGGGTCGAGGTCGTACAGGGCGGCACAAACGAACTGCTTGAGCAGCTGCAAAAGGAGCAGGACGCACCACGGGCCGACGTGATGTTCGGCGGCGGCGTGGAGAGTCTCGAAGCCTGCCGGGCGTTGTTTGAGCCCTACGTCTGCCGCGGCGCGGAGCAGATTTTGCCGCAGTACCGTGCGCAGGACAGCAGCTGGACGCCGTTTTCCTCGCTTCCGGTCGTGCTGGTCTACAATCCGAAGCTGCTGTCCTCCGGACAGCTCAGCTGCTGGGCCGATCTTCTCGACCCTGCGCTGCGCGGGCAGATCGCCTTTGCCGATCCATCCGTCTCCGGCTCGAGCTATACCGCGCTCGTGACGATGCTCTGCGCGCTGGGCGGCGACGCGGATGAGGTGCTGCAAACATTTGCGGAAAACCTGGACGGAAAGCTCCTGTCCGGTTCAGGTGCGATCATTTCCGCCGTTGCAAACGGCGAAGCGCTCGTCGGCATCACGCTGGAGGAGACCGCGCGCAAGCGCATTGCTGCTGGGGACGGGATCGCCATGGTCTACCCCGCAGACGGCACAAGCTGCGTACCGGACGGCTGCGCCGCGCTGAAGGGCGCGCCGCACCCCGACAACGCAAAGCTGTTTCTCGATTTTGCCGTCAGCTACGACGTGCAGCAGCTGCTGCAGTCTGATTTTTACCGCCGCCCGGTGCGCAGCGACGTGAGTCCTGCCAGCAAACTGCCGGAACTATCCGCCATTCGTCAGGTCGCGTATGACGTAAGCTGGGCAAGCGAGCACCGCGAAGCAATTCTGATGAGTTGGGCCTTTTATCTCGGGACGGAGGCGGAACAATGAAGCGGCTTCACTTTTCCTCCTTCCGTCAGCGGCTGAACGCGGCGTTTCTGGCCGTGTCTCTGGTGCCGATGCTGTTGTGCTCCGGTCTGCTGCTGCAGATTTTCCGCCTGCGCATGACGTCGAACGCCCAGCAGACGGCCCAACAGCAGCTGTCCGCCTCCTGCGAGGCGCTTGATACGCTGCACAGCGGCTTTTTGCAGACAGCCGCATCCCTGCAGCACAATCCACTCGTTGCACAGGCGCTGTTTGACGCAGAAGCGGAGGACACGGCGGTCTACAGCCAGCTGTTCGACGCTACAGAGTCCGTGCGCAGCTTTGCACGCTTTGACCTTTACGATATCAGCGGCCGCTGGCGCTATTCGACACAGACAGCGCCCGAAATCCGGTCGCTGCCGACCAACTGGGGCCTTTTATACGAGGCGGCCTGCGCCGGAACCGGTATTCTGGTGTGCAGCGCGGCAGAAGATCCGGCCGACACAGACGAGCCGCTTCTGCACGCTGCGATGCTCCTGACCGACCGCTACGGCGCGCCGGTCGGATATCTCACCATCGGCATGCTGGAAACGCAGCTGCAGACACTGCTCGGCGGCACAGCTGGTGCGCAGAACGAACTTCTTCTGCTCGACGCGCGCTGGCGTCCGGTCTACTGTACGCAGCCGGCACAGACCCAGAGCCTCGCCGACGCGCTGCGCGGGCAGCTTTTGTCCGACAAGGCGCTCACCGGTCTGTCTGCCGACGTTTCCTATACCGTGCGGCAGCATACCGAAACCGGTCTGTATCTCGTCCTGCAGCAGCCGCAGCCGCTCAGCGCCGGAACACTCCGGCTTTTGTACTCGGTGAGCGTGCTGTGCGCGCTGGCCTGCATCATTTTAAGCGTCGTACTCAGCCTGCAGCTAAGCCGGCAGGTCTTCCAACCGATCGGCAGACTGCATCACGCCATCCGGCAGGTCGGGAAAAATAATCTGGACGTGCAGGTTCCCGTTCCCGCCGGCCGGCATGACGAATTGGGCGAATTGGCACAGCAGTTCAACACCATGGTCGTCGCTCTCCGGCACAACCAGCAGGCACTGTTGGAAAACCAGCGCGCACTTAACCGCGCGCAGATCCGCATGCTGCAGGCGCAGCTAAACCCGCATTTTCTGTGCAACACGCTCGACACCATGAAGTGGATCAGCAAAATCAATCAAGTGCCGCAGGTGGCGCTGATGTCAACGAATCTTGCCGATATCCTTCGCTTCTGCATCACGCCGGACGAATTTGTCCCCCTGCGGCGGGAGTTGGAGATTTTGAGCCGGTACGTCGAGATTCAGCGCATCCGCCTGTCGGAAAGCTTCTCATACACGGAAGCCGTGCCGGAGGCGCTTCTTTCGTGCATGGTTCCGAAAATGCTCCTGCAGCCGCTGGCAGAGAATGCCATTCTGCACGGCCTTTCCGGTGTAGAACACGGTGAACTCTCCGTCACGGCCGTGCTTGCGGAGCAGGACGTGCTCGAGATCCGCGTCCGGGACAACGGCTGCGGCTTCCCGCCGGACCTTCTGGGGCCTTACAAACCGCCGGAAACGCAGACGGGACATCTGGGACTATTAAATGTAGACACGATCCTGCGCAAGCATTACGGCGACGCGTTCGGTCTGCGTCTTGAAAATCCGGAGGGCGGCGGCGCCTGTATTCTTGCGCGCCTGCCCGCGAAGGGAGGGCCCGGCGTATGATGCGGGTAATGGTTGTAGAGGATGAGGAAATGATCCGCAAGGGTATCGTCATGGCAGTAGACTGGGCGGCGCTGGACTGCATCGTGGTCGGCGAAGCCGCCAACGGCGAACAGGCCCTTGCCGTCGCGGAGGACTGCCAGCCGACGCTTATCATCACGGATCTCAAAATGCCGAAGATGGACGGGCTGGAGATGGTGCGGCGGCTGCGCGAAGCAGGCAGCCGCGCGTATGTCATCATTCTGACCGCCTACGATTCGTTCGCCTACGCGCAGACGGCCATCCGTCTGGGCGCGGTGGACTTTCTGCTGAAGCCTTTTCATGACGGCGATCTGGAAAACGCCGTTCTGGCGCTGCAAAAGCGCATCGCCGCACAAACCGCACCGCAGCCAGAGCCGCTTCCCGGCGTGAAGCCCGGCCCCAAGAGCCGCTATGTGCGCGAGGCAATGGTGTACCTTGAGCAAAACTGCGGCAGCGGCGATCTGTCCGTCGGGCAGGCGGCAGCGCAGCTGGGACTGAGCGAAGGACATCTGAGCCACCTGTTCAAAAAGGAAACGGATATGACGCTCGGCGCGTATCTTACGCGCTGCCGCATCCAGAAGGCTATGGCGTTGCTGCGCGAGGGAAAGCTGAAAGTCTACGAGGTTGCGGATGCCTGCGGCTACCGCGATATTGCATATTTTTCCGGCACCTTCAAAAAAATCACCGGCAAAAGCCCTTCTGACTATCAGGACGCGCGCGGATAGCTTGACAAATCCCGCGTCTGCAGGTAGAATGTAGACCCTTCCATGCGGACAGCTTCCGCAGGGGAGCGTTCTATCACAAACAAGGAGATACTATTATGAAAAAGAATCAGATTCTTGCCCTGCTGCTGGCAGCGGTGATGCTGCTGGCCGTGCTGACCGGCTGCGCCGCAAAGGCAGAGCCTGCGCAGGATGAACCCGCCCAGACCGAGACGGTCCCGGAAACGGAAGAGGCCACCCCTGCAGAGGAAGAACCGGAAGCAGAGGACACCGCCTCCACGGTTACCCTGACCGATATGACCGGTCGCGAGATCACGCTGGACGCGCCCGCAGAGCGCGTCGTCGCGCTGACTGCCGCTGACTGCGAAATTCTCTACGCGCTGGGCGCGGGCGATCTGCTGGTCGGCCGCGGCGAATACTGCGACTATCCGGCGGAGGTTCTGGATGTTCCGTCTGTTCAGTCCGGCTATGAGACGAATATTGAGCAGATCATCGCGCTTGAGCCGCAGGTGCTTCTCATGAGCACCATGGCCCAGACTGAAGAGCAGGTGCAGCAGCTGGAGGCTGCCGGCATCCACGTTGTCGTGAGCGATGCACAGGACATCGAGGGCACCTATACCGCCATTAACATGATCGGCACGCTGACCGGCAAGCAGGCCGAAGCCGCCTCCATCGTCGAGAGCATGCAGGAAACTTTTGACGAGATCAAGGCAAATGCCGGAGACGGCACGAAGACCGTTTATTTTGAGGTTTCCCCGCTGCAGTATGGTCTCTGGACGGCAGGCTCCGGCACGTTCATGGACGAGATCGCCAATATGTTGGGCCTGACCAACTGCTTTGCCGACGTGACCGGCTGGGGCGAGATCTCCGAGGAGCAGGTGCTTGAGCGCAATCCGGATTATATCGTGACCATTTCCATGTACTATGGCGAAGGCCCGACGCCGGAAGAGGAAATTCTCTCCCGCACCGGCTGGGAGAACGTCACGGCTGTCAAAGACGGCAAGATTCTGAACCTGCAGAACAACGAACTGTCCCGTCCGGGCCCGCGTCTTGCTGATGGCGCGAAGGCCATGTATGACTTTGTCTACGGCGAATAAGTTAGACTCACAAACAGGAGGCACAGCATGCGCCGGTATCACGAAACGTTCAGACTCTGGGAATACCTGCTCTTTACGCTCGTGACGCTGGCCGTGCTGTGCCTCTGCGTCTGTGTAGGAAGCGTCCGCATTCCCCTCTCGGATACACTTTCCTATTTTGCGGCAAAACTCACGGGCGATGCGTTGCCCGCAGGCCTCGTTTCTTCCATCCTTCCCATCCGCCTGCCGCGCGTTTTATGCGTGGCGCTGACGGGAACGGCTTTGTCTCTGGCCGGTGCGGCGATGCAGGGACTTCTCAAGAATCCGCTGGCCGACGGCTCGACGCTCGGTGTCTCATCCGGCGCGTCGCTCGGTGCGGTCATCGCCATTGCTTTCGGCGTGACGCTGCCGAGTCTGCCCTTTGCAGGGACAATGGGCACGGCGATCATCTTTGCATTCGCCTCGCTCCTTGTCATTCTCGGCCTTTCCTATAAGCTTGACCGTTCACTCTCAACGAACACGATCATCCTGATCGGCGTGATCTTCTCCATGTTCGTCTCCAGCATTATGAGCGTCATTATCACGTTTGCCGCCGATAAGGTGCAGCGCATCACGTTCTGGACAATGGGCTCCCTGCGCGGCAGCACCTATCAGAATGCCGCTGTTCTGGCGCTTGCGCTTTTGTTCTGCGGCACGGTCATCCTGCTGCATGCACAGATTCTGAACGCCTTTGCCGTCGGCGAGGACAACGCCCGGCAGATCGGCGTAGATGTGAAGCGGGCCAAGCTTATGCTGCTCATCATGGTTTCGGTCCTCATCGGCGTGTGCGTGTCCGTCGGGGGAACGATCGGCTTTGTCGGCCTTGTCACGCCGCACATGGCGCGCATGCTGGTTGGCCCGAACCACAAGCGGCTGCTCCCGGCGTCGATGTTCGGCGGAGCCGTCTTTCTGATGCTGGCCGATCTTATCGCGCGCATCCTGCTGAATCCGCTGGAACTGCCCATCGGCGTCGTTACAAGCTTCGTGGGCGCGATTGTATTCGTTGTCATCTTCTATCAGTCGAGAAAGGAGCATTGACATGCCGATGCTGGAGACCAACCGCCTTTCCGTGCGGTATGGAACCAAAACGATCGTCGATTCGCTCTCCTTCTCCGTTTCTGAGGGACAGTGGCTCATGATCGTCGGCCCGAACGGGGCCGGAAAATCCACTGCGCTCTCCGCCATTACGCAGGGCGCACCATATACCGGCAGCGTCCTGTTTGAAGGACAGGATGTAAAAAAAATGAAGTCCGCACTCCGCGCACAGGCCATCGGCGTCTTGTCGCAGAACCACTTCGTCGGCTACGGCTTTACCGTCGAGGAAGTCGTGCGGCTTGGCCGTTTTGCCTATTCCGGCGGTCTGCTCGGCCGCAGCCAGACCGAAGACGCGAAGCATGTCGAGCACGCACTAACCCTGACCGGCATGCAGGACAAACGCCAGCAGTCGGTTCTTACGCTCTCCGGCGGCGAACTGCAGCGCACGTTTCTCGCACAGGTTCTGGCGCAGGATCCGAAGCTGCTGCTGCTCGACGAACCGACGAACCATCTCGATCTCATCTACCAGAAGCAAATCTTCGCCCTGATTGGCAAGTGGCTGCAAACGCCGGGCCGCGCGGTTGTGAGCGTGGTGCATGATCTGTCGCTCGCCCGGGCTTTCGGCACGGACGCCCTCCTGATGGACCATGGCCGTCGAATTGCCCTTGGGCAGGCGAAAGAGGTTCTGTCGCCTGCAAACCTTGACCAGATCTATGGCATGGACGTCGCCGCCTGGATGCGCAGCCTGTACAGCCAGTGGATTGCGCCGTAATTCCCCGCGCAAGCAGCAAAAACCCGTCTTCCCTGTTGGGAAGGCGGGTTTTATATTTGGAATTACTTCTTATCTGCTGCAGCGGCGAGTTCCTTGAGCGCGTCCTTGCGGGAGAGGTTGACGCGGCCCTTCTCGTCGATCTCAGTAACCTTGACCCAGGTCATGTCGCCGATGTTGAGCACGTCCTCAACCTTCTCGACACGGCGGTTTTCCAGCTTGGAGATGTGGATCATGCCGTCCTTGCCAGGAGCGAGTTCAACGAACGCACCGATGGGCAGGATGCGGACGACCTTGCCGTAGTACAGCTTGCCGACCTCGGGCACGAAGCAGATATCGTCGATCATCTTCTTTGCCGCGTCGCAGGAGGCGGCGTCGGGAGAGGCAATATGGATGGTGCCGTCGTCGTCAATATCGACCTGCGCGCCGGATTCAGCGACGATCTTCTGGATCATGGAGCCGCCCTTGCCAATGACCTCGCGGATCTTATCCACGTCGATCTTCATAGTGAGCATCTTGGGTGCGAATTCGGAGACATGGTCGCGCGGTTTGGCGATGCAGGGGATCATGATCTCATTCAGGATCTCCAGGCGGGCCTTGCGGCAGCGCTCGAGCGCGTCGGCAATGATCTCCATGGTCAGGCCGTCATTCTTGAGGTCCATCTGGATGGCGGTAACGCCCTCGGTCGTACCGGCAACCTTGAAGTCCATCTCGCCGTGGAAGTCCTCAACGCCCTGGATGTCAGTGAAGGTTCTCCATGTACCCGTCTCCTTGTCGGAGATAAGGCCGCAGGAAATACCGGCGACAGGTCGCTTGATGGGCACGCCTGCATCCATCAGAGCCAGCGTGGAGCCGCAGATGGAAGCCTGAGACGTAGAGCCGTTGGAGGAGACAACCTCGGAGACGACGCGGATAGCATACGGGAACTCGTCAGCGGACGGAATCACAGGCAGCAGAGCCTTTTCCGCCAGTGCGCCGTGGCCGATCTCGCGGCGGGAGGTGGAGCGGCTCGCACGGGCTTCGCCGGTGGACCACTGCGGCATATTATAGTGGTGGATATAGCGGCGCTCGGTCTCGTCATAGATGGTGTCGAGTTTTTGCGCAGCGGAGAGGGTGTTCAGCGTGCAGACGGACAGAACCTGCGTCTGACCACGGGTGAACAGGCCAGAACCGTGGACGCGCGGCAGAACGCCAACCTCGGCAGCCAGCGGGCGAATTTCGTCCGGCGTGCGGCCATCGACGCGCTTGCCCTCGAGCAGCCACTTCTTGACGATCTTCTTCTGCATCTTGTACAGGCACACATCGATCTGGACATCCCAGTCTTCTGCATACTTCTCGCCGAACTTCTCTTTGAAATCGACAACAGCCTCAGTCAAACGGGCCTCACGGACGTTCTTGTCGTCGGTGTCGAGCGCGTAGGCGATCTTGTCCAGACCGTACTCGCACAGATCGTCGAGCATTTCATGGTTGACAGCGGCCTTTTCAAACGTAAACTTCGGCTTGCCGATGGCATCAACGATGGTGTTGATGAATTCCACGACCTTCACGTTCGTCTCATGGGCCAGCTTGATGCACTCCATGAGGATGTCTTCCTTGACCTCGTTCGCTTCCGTCTCGATCATGACGACCTTCTCGTGGGTCGAAGCAATGGTCACGAAGCACTGGCAGGCGTTGCGCTCGTCCTGCGAGGGGTTGACGATATACTTGCCGTCCAGATAGCAGACATTGGTGGTCGCAGTCGGGCCGTTCCAGGGAATGTCGGAATACGCGATGACGAGAGAAGAGCCGATGGAGGCGACGATCTCAACAGGGTTATCATAGTCCTGCGCGAGAATCGTATTGGTCAGAACGACGTCATTGCGGAGTTCCTCGTCAAACAGCGGGCGCATCGGGCGGTCAATCAGGCGGGAGATGAGCACACCGCGGTCAGAGGGCTTGCCCTCGCGGCGGTTGAAGGAGCCGGGGATGCGGCCGACGGCGTACATGCGCTCTTCAACCTCAATGGTCAGCGGGAAATAGTCGATGCCGGCCTTCGGCAGCGGGGACGCAACGGCGGTGACGAGTACGACGGTATCGCCGTAGCGGCAGATCGCCTCTGCGTTGCAGAGTTCTGCAACCTTGCCCGTCTCGACCGTAAAAGTGCGGCCGCCGATCTCGGTTTCAAAAATGTGATGATTCGGATACTGCTTGTGGGTAATCATGAAAGAACCTCCTTCGTTTTTCGCGCGCGTGGGAGGTTTAGCACTTGAAACTGGCGTCTGCAATCAAACGCTACTTTCAACTGCTAAATGGAACCCACGCGCAGTATAATAGTAGTTGGATTTATAAAAAAGGGCGGTCGCCCGACCGCCCTTTTCCTATGACTTACTTACGCAGGCCGAGCTTTGCAACGATTGCACGATAGCGGTTGATATCCTTCTTGGCGAGGTAGTCGAGAAGGCTTCTGCGCTTGCCGACCATCATCAGAAGGCCGCGGCGGGAATGGTTGTCCTGCTTGTGCTCACGCAGATGCTCGGTCAGGGTGTTGATCCGGGCAGTGAGGACAGCGATCTGAACCTCGGGAGAACCGGTATCACCGGCATGGGTCGCGTACTGCTCGATAATGGCAGTTTTTTCTTCTTTGCGCATCATAGTTGTGTTTCCACCTTTCAAAATATTCCCGGAGTCCAAGTATCGGGCAGGCAGAAGACCCGCGTCAAAGCGGGCGGTGTCCCGAAACTGGGAAACGGGTCGCAGCGCATGGCGCTGCTTGTTAAGAATATCATACAGGCGCAGAAAAGTAAAGCAGAAAATGCCTGTATTTTCTGAAATTTTTCGGCTTCCGCCACCGGACAGAATTCGACAGAACGGCATAGAATGGCGTGGGACCATCATTCCCGAAAGGAGGGAAGTTTATGCTGAAGGTCACAAAATTCGGCGGCTCGTCGCTGTGCGACAGCGCAGGTTTTTCGCGCGTGCGCGAGATCGTGCTTGCCGACCCGGCGCGTCGTGTCGTCATCGTGTCAGCGGCAGGCAAACGCCATGCCGCTGACCACAAGATCACAGATCTTCTTTATCTTTGCCATGCGCATCTGCAATACGGCGTAAGCTGCTGGGACTTATGGCGCAGGATTGCTGACCGTTACCGCGAAATCCGCGACGGCTGCTGTCTGACGCTGCCCATTGAAGCAGAACTCGATGCAATCTACGCCGCCATGCGCCGCGATACACCACGCGACTGGATCGCCTCTCGGGGCGAATATCTGTCCGCGCGGCTGATGGCTGATCTGCTTGGCTTTGAATTTGTTGACGCAAAAGACTGGCTGCTGTTTGATGCCGCAGGCCGTATCCGGCAGGCTGCGTCCTATGCTGCGCTCGGCTCGCTTGCCGACGGGCGGAAGATCGTCACGCCGGGGTTTTACGGTGCGCTGCCTGACGGCAAGATCCATACACTCCCGCGCGGCGGCTCCGACGTAACAGGTGCGCTGGCCGCAGCCGCGCTGCACGCGGATCTGTACGAAAACTGGACAGATGTGACAGGTGTGCTCGCGGCAGACCCCCGGCTGATTCAGAATCCCGCGCCGGTCGGCCAGCTGCGCTATGAGGAATTACAGACGCTTTCACGCGTCGGCATGCAGATTCTACACGAGGACGCAGTCGCACCGGTCCGGCAGGCGCAAATCCCGCTGCGCATCTGCAATACGCATGATCCGGAGAACCCCGGCACACTCGTCCGTCCGCAGATGGAGCCGGGTGAAGGCCAGATCTGCTTTGCAGGCCGGCGCCAGCTTGCCATGCTGCGCCTGACCTGCCCGCAGGAGCCGGACGCAGAAGCAAAGCTGGCCGCCATTTTGACGCAGGCGCAGCTTTCGCCGTTTTCCATGCAGAGCGTGTGCGGCGAACTCACGGTGCTTTTACCGATGAAGTCCGGCTCCGAACGCCTGCACCGTCTGCAGGAGCAGGCCGCGCAGGCGCTGCTCCCGCAATCATGCACGCTGCGCGAAAACCTGAGCATTCTGGCCGCGCTCTGCCGTTCGACCGCCACCGTGCCGGAACTGCTCCGCGCAGTCGAAAAGAGCGGCGCGCCAGTCCACCTGCTGCAAAAATGCGGAGCTTGCACCCTCATGCTCGTCAACGACAGTCAATACGAACAATCCCTGCGCGCCGCCTACTCTGCCAGCCGCGATCTGCACGATTGACAAGCGAAAAGCAGATATGATAGAATATACGGTAGTCAGAGCAATTCTGACTGCCGTACTCCATATCCGCGGGCATGATGGAATTGGTAGACATGCGGGATTTCGGTGATGTCACCTTGCTGAAATGTTTTTGCGCCATCTCCTGCCGTGGATTTCTTCGGTAAAAGCAGGCTCGCCTGTTTTTATACCTGCGGATCAAGCGTTACGCTCCGCCTCGGTTTCCTCACCGAGTCAAAATCAGGGGACAACAAAATAGCGACAGATTTCCCTGCCGCTCCTATCTGCGCCCGTGGTGGAATTGGCAGACACGATGGATTTCGGTGATGTCTCCTTGGTGAAAGGTTTTTGTGCCATCCTCGCCGCGGACATTCTTCGGTAAAAGCAGGCTCGCCTGTTTTTATAAACGCGGATCAAGCGTTACGCTCCGCCTCGGTTCCTCGCCGTGTAAAAACAGAGGGCAACAAAACAGCGACAGGAAGCCCTGCCGCTCATATACGCGGGCATGATGGAATTGGTAGACATGCGAGATTTAGGTTCTCGTGGAGTAATCCGTTGGGGTTCGAGTCCCCATGCCCGCACCAAATTACAAGCTGCATTTTCGTTTTGGAAAATGCAGCTTTTGGCATTTCTGAAACAAAGATTATAGCGAAGAGGGGTGCGTAAAATGCTTTCGATTAATGATTACTTGGATAACATCTTGATCGACTTTGAATCTTACGCTCGCTCTGGTGTAAAGCTGTGCGATTTAAAAAGCGTTCATTATGATGCCGGCAGAATCCCTGATTATTCAAGTCTTCACATTCAACAATTATATTTACTTCGCTAGCGGTAAGATTTCTCATAAATTGCGACCACATCTTCGTCAGACAGTTCAAAACGGTCACAGAAGAACAATCCACCCATAGTGGCCTTTGCATCTTTCGCCATCTGAGAAAATTCTTCGGGGTGAATATCGTAATCGCTCATACGCAGATCAGCCACACCGCAGGATTCCATCAGCTTATGCAGTGCAGTACTGCGAGAATTCACGGCTGCTCATCGGGCGGACAGAGGCGTCCGCCCCTACGCCAGCCTCGGAAACCCTACATAAAATAGGAAAACAATAGTTTTTTTGACAGGTTTAACTCCGGCTGGCTGCGGCCTCGACAAAGCCGAGGAACAGCGGGTGCGGACGGTCGGGGCGGCTTTTGAATTCGGGGTGGAACTGGCAGGCGGTGAACCACGGGTGCTCTGGCAGTTCGACGATCTCGACGAGCCGCCCATTCGGGGACAGACCGGTCGGGATCAGCCCGGCGGCGACGAACGCATCGCGGAAGTCGTTGCAGAATTCATAGCGGTGGCGGTGGCGCTCGGAAATTTCTGTTTTTCCATAGAGCGCCGCTGCGCGGCTGCCCTCCGACAGCACGCACGGATACGCGCCGAGGCGCATCGTGCCGCCCTTCTGGGTGATGGACTTCTGTTCGGGCATGATATCAATGACGGGATGCTTGGTAAACTCATCGAATTCCGCCGAATGCGCATCCTCCCAACCCAATACATGCCGTGCGAACTCGATCACGGCGATCTGCATGCCGAGGCAGATGCCAAAGTAGGGGACTTTGTGCGTGCGGGCATACTGTGCGGCGACGATCATGCCCTCAATGCCGCGGTCGCCGAAGCCGCCGGGGATGAGGATACCTGCGCAGCCGCCGAGAACGGACTCCGCGTTTTCCTGCGTCAGCTTCGAGGAATCGACCCAGTTGATATCGACGATCACATGGTTTGCCGTGCCCGCGTGGAACAGCGATTCCTCCACGGACAGATATGCGTCGTGCAGTTCTGTATACTTGCCGACCAGAGCGATGGTCACATGGCGGTTGGCGGTCTTGATGCGCGCGACCATCTCGGTCCACGCAGTCAGATCCGGCGCGCCGCAGTTTAACTCCAGCTTGCGGCAGACGACGTTAGCAAGTCCTTCGTGCTCCAGCAGCAGCGGGACTTCATACAGCGTCGAGGCTGTCGTGTTCGGAATGACGCAGTCAGGCTCCATGTTGCAGAACAGGGCGATCTTGCGGCAGATTTCCTCCGTCATGGGCTGATTTGTGCGGCAGACGAGGATATCCGGCTGGATACCAATGGACAGCAGTTCCTTGACGGAATGCTGCGTGGGCTTGCTCTTGAGTTCGCCCGAGCCGGGAATTTCAACGATCATGGGCACATGGATGAACAGGACGTTTTTCTTTCCTTGCTCGGCGGCCACCTGCCGGATGGCTTCGAGGAACGGCTGCGACTCGATATCGCCGACTGTGCCGCCGATTTCGGTGATAAGCACGTCGGATTTCCCATTGTCCATCTGGTAGATGCGGGATTTGATCTCGTCCGTAATATGCGGGATGATCTGCACGGTGCGGCCCAGATATCCGCCCTCGCGTTCGCGGCACAGGACGCTCCAATAGACCTTGCCTGCCGAGACGGAGCAGCCCGCCGTCAGGTTCTCGTCCGTGAAGCGCTCGTAATGGCCGAGATCGAGGTCCGTCTCCGCGCCGTCGTCGGTGACGAAGACTTCGCCGTGCTGATACGGACTCATCGTGCCGGGGTCAACGTTCAGATACGGGTCAAATTTCTGGTTCTGCACGCGAAGCCCGCGCTGCTTCAGAAGCCTGCCGAGCGACGCGGCGCAGATGCCCTTGCCAAGGCCGGACACGACGCCGCCGGTGATAAAAATATACTTCATCCTGTATGCCTCCAACTCCCAGTTTCTGCGAAAAACAAAATACGGACGGTATTGTACCGCTGCACGCGCAAAACGTCAAGAATGAAACTTTTACGAAGATAAAATCACGAAAAACACAGGCTTTTGTGGAGCAAGCCGAAATTTTCACAAACCGGTATTTTTTCCTTGCAGCACGCGGGCAGCTATGCTATACTAAACCTGTACCCACCGCCGGAGGCGTCCGCCTCCGGCGGGCTGTTTTTTGCGTCTGTCCATGTATCGTGGACTCGTCCTGCCGAGGCTTAGCCACCAAAGTGCAAACCAGCGAAGCGTTTCCGACGTGCCTCCGGCGGCCCTATCTTTTCTCTCGCAAGAGAAAAGATAGGGGAGAAAAGAGTGCTTGGACGCGTTTGGGGCGTGCTGCGGGTACAATTCAGGCGAGAATCGATTTTTCAGTCGTTACGAACACACATAGTCGCCCCGCAGGCGCTATGATACGCGCCGCCTGTTACGGAATTCCAAATTTGTGAGTAGTTGCCTTTGAATGGCTGCAGTAAATTGACCTTGCGTTCAAAATTTGCGGGGCAGTACGGATTCGCCGGAGTCCCCCATAGCCTCCCCTTGCCACGCCCTGCGCGGCAAGGGGAGGTGGCATTTGCGTCAGCAAATGACGGAGGGGATAAGCGGCAAATTTCAGGGTGCTCCTGAATTTGCGACGTTTGCATCCCCCCAGGCCCTCCGGGCTCGCTGCAACTGACTGCGGCGGCCGGGAATCCCGGCCGCCGCGATTTTTGTATTTGCTGTTTAGATCAGATTGCAATCGATCTGCGCATTTTTTGCAAGAAGTTTTGCATATTCTGCCATGCGCGTCTGCGCGCTGCGCAGTGCGTCTGGCGCCTGCCCGGAGACGCCGAAGACGGGATAGAACACATGACGGCTTTCCTCCCGGGCGCAGGTTCTTGCGTCCGCACCAGCGATCATGCTGAAAATGATGCCGCCCGCGTCCCGTCCAGTGACGTCGCCGGGGTAGGTGTGGACTTCGTCGCCGCGCAGGCCTTCAAACGGTTCCCTGGCTTCCGCCTGATACAGCTCGACCGGCCCCATCAGGCAGTCAACGTCATGCGTGCCGCAGAGCACATGCGTTTCCAGTTCGACCAGAAACGGCACGGCGGTCACGGCGTTCCAGCGCGGGAACTCCCTGCCCTTGAGCAGCACGGACTCGAACTGCATCATGACAGGGTACGTCTTCTTGAATTTCCGGAAATAGCGGAAATACGGGTTCTGCCCGAACACGTCCGCGCGGACGTACTCCCGATATTGCTCCCGCAGCGCGGCGACGTGCTGCTCTACCATATCGTAGAAGCCTGTCTCGTCCCACTGCGCCTTGTCCGGGTACTGTACCTCGACCCATGCAAACGGGACGCCTGCGCTCTGCATACCATTCTCTTTTGTGATCTGTACCATGTCTGATGCCTCCCGATCCTGTTTTTCTATTCTATACTGTATAGCATCGGGAACCGGCACTGTCAAGCGTTATTCGGCAAGCTTCCTGCCCAGCGCACGGCAGGCAGCGAGCGCCTCATCATCCGGCGCTTCGCAGCAGATGACGCTGTCCGCCACGCGGTTGATCCCGGCTGTGCCGCAGTCTTCTTCCCATGTGCGCATCCATTCGCCATCGCCCCAGCCGTAAGAGCCGAACAGGCCGACGGGCTTGCCCGCGAGCGCCGACTTCACCGCATCGAACATCGGTGCAAATTCCGTTTCTTCCAGTTCCTCAGCGCCCATCGCCGGGCAGCCGAGTGCGGCGGCGTCCAGTTCCTTCACTGCATCCGCGCCGACGTCCGCAGGCGTCCAGACGGCGCACTCCGCGCCGGCCTCGCGCATGCCCTCCGCGACGGCGTTGGCCATGGCCTCGGTGTTGCCGGTGCCGCTCCAATAAATAACTGCTGTTTTTTTCATGTTCAGGACTTCCTTTCTATTCTGTCTGCAACCGCCAGCCGGTCCAGCTTTACGCCGGAGCGCCAACGTTCACAGTAGGTTTGCGTACATTTTTTATAACGGTCAAAGGTCTGCTGCGCTTGCTGTTCGTCGCCGTAGACCTTCCACACGCCCGTGCATTTGGCGTTTGCCGCGCGATTTTCAATGAACCCCTTCACGTCCTCCGGCGGGTAGCTGAGAAACAGGCCGACCTCGTGCGGGAATTCAGCTGATCCGCGCATGCGGCGCACCAGCTGCGCGACGCATCTGCCGCAGCTGCCGCAGGGATAGCCTGCGTCTGCCAGCAGCGCTTCCGCTGTCTGCCCGCGCAGATCGCGGCGCAGTGCCGCCGGACGGTAGAGGTACAAAAGCGCCTTTCCCTCGGTGAACCGCAGCGGCAGCAGGCACAGCCCGCGGGAAAGATAGCGCCGGTTGAACGCGCGGATCTCCTCCAGCAGCGTTTCCTTTTCCATGCACGGACATGGAAACAGGCTTCCGGTCTTGATTCCGGCCAGCGTTGGCGCAGCCTGCCGCACGACCATCTCCTCCGACATCAGCAGGCCCCCTGCACTGCGTACTTGTCCAGAATGCCGCGCAGCGCGGACAAAGAACTGGTGTGACAGCGCTCAATAATCGTCCCGCGGCCCTTGAGTTCGCTCAGTGCGCCCTGCACCATCTTGTGGGACATGGTATTGGTGAAAAAGATCGTCAGATCCGGGCTGCCCAGCTTGTTCCGCAGGCCGCCGGCGGGTTTGGTGAAGATCTTCGACTGACATTGGTAGCTTTCGCAAAGCTCCCGGTAGCGGCGCTCCATACATTCGTTGCCGCCTAGAATTACAACGCTCATAGGCTCGTCCTTTCGGTTTGAAATTAGTTAGACGCCTCTAACTGCTGGATACAGTACACCCTGCATCTCGTCCGCGCTGCCAGCTGCAGCAGAACAGGCGATTCCATTCATTTGGTTAGAGAACCTTAACTTCTTGCGCAGATCATACCATACTTTTCCCCGATACGCAAGAAAAATTTACGCGGAACACAAAAAATCTGCCCGGAAGCGCGTCGGCGCTTCCGGGCATGGGCTGGCAGGGGAACGAGATATCCGTTTTACGCTGCAGTTTTTCAGGTTTGTTTGTAGGGGCCGATGCTTGCATCGGCCCACTGGGAAGTTGCAAATTCGCTGTAGATTACCGTAAAAACGGCTTGTACTGCCGGGCCGATGCGACGCCCGCAGACTGGTTTCGAGGCGCAACCGCGCATCGCGCGGCTCTTAGCGCCGAAGATGGGCATCGGCCCCTACAGGAAGTGGCTGTATCACGTCGCTCAGATCACCTGTCCGTTTTTTAACTGCAGTTGGAGTTTGTCGGCAATGAGCGCAATAAACTCGGAATTTGTCGGCTTGCCCTTCGTATTCGACACGGTATAGCCGAAGAAGCGCTGGAGCGTTTCGAGATCGCCTCTGTCCCATGCAACCTCGATGGCGTGGCGAATGGCCCGCTCGACGCGCGACGGCGTGGTCGCAAACGTCTTGGCAACCTGCGGATATAGAACTTTCGTGATGGCGTTGATGACGTCCATGTCCTGTACGGCGATCATGATCGCCTCGCGCAGATACTGATAGCCCTTGATGTGCGCCGGAACGCCGATCTCGTGGATGATGGACGTGACCATCGCCTCGATGTTGACCTCCTGCCGCCGCTGGGCATTCTGGCGGAGTTGGCTGTCGATTGCAGTCATCTCGTGAATGCGCTCGGCCACGGCGTCGAGTTCACACGGCTTTGTCATGAAGTACTGCACGCCGAGGCTCGCCGCCATGTTGGCGACATATTCCGTCATAAAGCCCGTCAGCACCAGCGCTGCCGGCGCTTTGTCCATCTCGCGCGCCCGTTTCAGGACCGCGATGCCGTCCAGCTTCGACAGCATCAGATCCAGCACCAGGATATCCGGCTTCGTTACGCGCATAAGTTCTAACGCGCGCTGCCCGTCGGCTGCCGTACCGACGATCTCATAGCTGGGAACCTGTTCCAGACGGCGTTTGATGTGATCGCAGAACTCCTCATTTCCATCTGCGATCAGAATTTTGACACGGTTTTCCATTCTTGACCTCTCCTCATAATATGGTTTGTGTCAGACACTGACTTTTTTATCGCTGCGACATCATGAATATAACACAATTTGGTAAAATTTTCAATTTATTTTATTCGGTCTGTGCCAGAAACTTCTCGATATCCTTCGACATAATATTTTAAGAGTAAAGAAATCGTTAAAAATAAGAAAAAATCAGAAAAATGAAAATAAATTTCAATATCTTTTTTGGTTTCTGTTTCCATTGCGATTATATGTCCGCTTTCTTGCCGCGTCAAGAGTCTTCTGTATTTTTCTACATTTTTATAAAATTCCCAGAAAAAATTTTGGGTAATTTGAATAAAAACCCAGATCCCGCACGGTCGCGGGGTCTGGGGTTTTCGGTTTTTCCGGTTCAGTGACCGGTTGATTTAATCGATAAGCGCTATCAGCGGTTCCCTCAGGCGTCTTGCGGCAGAAGCTTTCCATCCGCCATGAACGTCACGACGCGCATGGGAATGGACTTCCCGCTTGCCTCGACAGCCTGTCGCGCAGCATATTCCAGCCCGCCGCAGCACGGCACCTCCATGCGCGCAAGTGTGATACTGCGCACATTGTTTTCCATCAGAATCGCCGTCAGCTTTTCCTCGTAGTCCGCGCGGTCAAGCTTCGGACAGCCGATGAGCGTGACATGGCCGCGGATAAAGTCCGCGTGGAAGCTGCCGCAGGCGTATGCCGTGCAGTCGGCGGCGATCAGCAGGTCGCAGCCATCAAAATATGGCGCGCGCACCGGCACCAGCTGCAGCTGCACCGGCCAGTTTTGCAGACGTCCCGGCTGCGCAGGTGCATCCTGTCCGGCCTCTTCCTGCGCAAGCGTCCGCACCTGTGTACCTGCACAGCCGCAGGCCAGCCTGTCCGGCGCTTTTGCGCCCGGCTTTTTCGCTGCCTGCACATTCCTGACTGCTTCCTCCGTCAGCCGATCCAGCTTTGCTTTTTTGACGGCGGCTTCATCATATGCCGCCGCCTCGCGCTCGATAAAGTGAATGGCATCCACCGGACAGACCGGCAGGCAGTTGCCGAGTCCGTCGCAGTAATCATCCCGAATCAGCTTTGCCTTCCCGTCTATGATGGCGATCGCGCCCTCGTGGCATGCCTGCGCGCACAGGCCGCAGCCCGTGCAGGCCGCCTCGTCAATTTCAATGATCGTCCGTTTCATATCTGTCCCTCCTGCTGCTTTTTTGCCTCCAGTCTCGCGCGCCGCTCGGCGTCAGCCTTTTCCTGATTGCGCCGCGCGATAACCATCAGCTTTTCATACGTTTCCTCACCTACGCACTGCTTCGCGTATTTGCACCACTGCACGCAGCTGAGTTTGTCGTTATACACGACAAAGCCGCATTTGTCACAGGCAACCTCCGTGTCTGTGGAAAAGATCTCAATGGGGTTGCCGCAGTTCGGGCAAATCCGATCCTCGATGGTCGGCGTTCTCGGTTTACCCTGGCAGCCGTCCATAATCATGTTCATCGCCTCCCTTTTAAGCAACCGCAGACGATTGCATCATCGGTTACTTGACTTTCTGCGCATAGTATAGGATACTGAAGAAAAAATGTATGTTGTTTTTCCAACAAAGGGGTATCAAATCATGGATGATCTGACGATATTGACCGAATGCGCGCTGTTTCATGGACTGCGCGAGGCGCAGATCCAGGAAATGCTGCCGTGTCTGTCCGCGCGGCAATCACGCTTCCGGCGCGGACAGTTTCTGCTGCGTGCGGGAGACAGAGTTGCGTTTGCCGGGATTCTTCTGTCCGGCGAGGCAGAGGTCTTGCAGGAGGATTTCTGGGGCAACCGCAATCTGCTTGCCGCCGTCGGACCGGGAGATCTGTTTGCCGAGGCGTTCGCCTGCGCGCACGCTGTTTCGCCGGTGAGCGTTCTGTGCAAGACGGACGGAAGCGTCCTGTATCTGAACGTGCGCGCCGTTTTTTCCCCCTGTGAAAAGGCCTGCGCGCAGCACAAGGCGCTTTCACAGAACCTTATTCGAGTGCTGGCGGAGAAAAACATGCAGCTGAACGAAAAGGCGGGCTTTCTCTCACAACGCACGACGCGCGAAAAGCTGCTGGCTTATCTGTCCGCACAGGCGCGTCGGGCGGGCAGTGCCAGCTTCCGGATTCCCTTCGACCGGCAGCAGTTGGCTGATTTTCTGTCTGTCAACCGCAGCGCCATGTCCGCCGAACTTTCGCGCATGCAGCGCGAGGGCCTGCTCTGTGCCGACCGCAGCAGCTTCACACTCCGCCAGCCGGAATAACAAGATTCCGCATGCGCTTGGAACCTCTTGCAACAGAAGCGCGGCGGGTTTTGATACACAAAAGCGGCGGCCGGGATTCTGGCCGCCGCACTTGATTTGTTTTCAGGATGCGCCGCAGGTCTTTTTGAACGGCTGGACTCTGGACGCGCCGGAGAAATCGCCGTAGACCATTGCGCCGGTCGGGCAGACGCTGGCGCACGCGCCGCAGGCGGTGCACTTGTTCCAGTCGATGCGGGCGAGGAAATTATCGACGGTGATCGCGCCCTGCGGACAGGTCTTTTCGCACTTATGGCAGCCGATGCAGCCGGAGGAGCAGACCTTTTTGGTGTACGGGCCGTTGTGATAACTCGAGCAGAGCACCTCCGTGCGGATGATATCCGGCACGATCTCGATGATCTTCTGCGGACACGTCTGCGCGCAGATGCCGCAGCCGATGCACGCCGTGTGGTTGACACAGGCGATGCCGTCCTGCATGGAGATTGCCCCCTGTGGGCAGGCCTTGACGCAGTCACCGAAGCCCATACAGCCGAAGATGCAGCTGCCATTGCCGCCGTAGAACAGCTTTGCCGCCGCGCAGGAGGGGATGCCCCTATAATCAGCCTTGACGCTTGTAGCCTCGCACGTTCCCGCGCACTGCACAACGGCGATCTTTTCCACAACGTCCTCAGCCGCCACGCCGAGAAGCGCTGCAATCTGCGCCGCAACTGCGTCTGCGCCGGGAACGCAGAGATTTGTCTTCGTACCCGGCTCCAGCAGCGCCTTTGCATAGCCGTCGCAGCCGGTGTAGCCGCATGCGCCGCAGTTTGCGCCGGGCAGGCATTCACGAATTTCGGTAAAGCGCGTATCCTCCTTGACCGCCATGACGCTCGACGCCACGGCGAGACCCACCGCGCAGATAAGGCCGATCACAGTCACGGCCAGGATCGGGATCAGAATTTCCATCATAGCCGCGCCCTCCTTAGCCGAACAGCCGGTCGATGATACCGGTCAGTCCGAAAAATGACAGCGATACGATCGCCGCCGAGACGAGCGTGATGGGGAGCCCCTCAAAACTCTTGGGAGGCTCCGCCTCGGCAACGCGCGACCGGACGCCGGAGAACAGCACCATCGCAAGGAAGAAGCCGAGGCCGCAGCCAAGCGCGGTCAGAAGCGCCTCGCCGTAGTTCATGCCGTCGGAAATGACGTTCATCGTCACGCCCAGAACGCCGCAGTTCGTCGTGATCAGCGGCAGATAGACGCCGAGGGACTTATGCAGCGCGGGCACATAGCGCTTGAGGACAATCTCAACCAGCTGGACAAGCGCTGCAATGACCAGAATGAAGACGACGGTTTCCATATAGGTAAAATCGACCTTGCCCGCGAGCAGAAAGTGGTAGATCGGCCAGGTGACGGCAGTTGCCAGCACCTCGACGAAGATAACGGCCAACGACATGCCGGTCGCCTGGTCGAGTTTCTTGGATACGCCCAAAAACGGGCAGATGCCGAGGAATTTGACGAGCACATAGTTGTTCGTGATCGCGGCGGTCAGAATGACGAGGATCATAGTCTTCATTTTGCAGCCGCCTCCTTTCCTTCGCAGGCACCCTTGCCGCAGCCCGGGCAGCCAGCACAGCCGAATTCCTTCTTCTTGATGGCCTTGCCCTTGGAGATCTTATTGATGAGCGCAATCATGCAGCCGAACACGAAGAAGCCGCCGGGGGCCATGGTCAGAATGCCGATGGGGTTTTCGTGGAACCACGGAACGGGCAGACCGCAGAACGTGCCGCAGCCGAGCGTTTCGCGGATGGTTGCCATGGCGCAGATGGCAAGCGTGAAGCCGAGGCCCATGCCCGCGCCGTCAATGGCGGAATCCACAACGCCGTGCTTGCTGGCATACATCTCGGCCCGGCCGAGGATGATGCAGTTGACGACGATTAGGGACAAATAAACGCCCAGAGACTGATACAGACTGAAAGCATACGCCTCCATGACCAGTTCCACGACCGTGACAAAGCCCGCGATCACGACAATATAGCACGGGATGCGCACCGGGTCGGGAACGATTTTGCGGATGGCGGAAATGGCCATGTTGGACAGGATCAGAACGGCGGTCGCTGCAATGCCCATGCCGAAGGCCGCAATGACCGACGTGGAGATTGCCAGCGTTGGACAGGTACCGAGGACAAGAACCAGCACCGGGTTTTCTTTGATAAGGCCCTTCAGGAAATTCTGTAATTTGCTCATTTCTGCGCCCCCTTTACAATCGCATACGCTTCAAACGCAGTTTCCACGCAGCCGCGATAGGCATTCGATGTGATGGTTGCGTGGGAGATGGCGCTCACGCCGGAAAGCGAGGCGTCCTGCCCGGTATACTGCCCGGTGTAACGCTCGCTTGCCGTCTGGCCACCGAGCGTCGTTGTTTCGGACGATACATCCATTGTGCGGCAAGTACGGATCAAACCGTCGGTGCCAATCACGCATAGGACCTGAATCGTGCCGCCGAAGCCCTTGCCCTCGACGGTAAAGAGATAACTCATGGGGCTTCCGGACGCATCCAGCGCGGTGTAGGCGCTGACGACCTCCTCCGGAAGAACTGCTTCGACCGGCGCAAAGGAGGCCGCGTCCGGCACGGCGTCAAGCCGCGCCTGCTCGGCTCTGGCCTCTGCGTTCGCCTTGGAGACGGGGGCGGTAAAGTGGTTCACGACAGCCAGCGCCGCGGACGTAAGCAGGCAGATCACGACCAGAACGACGATGGATTTTCGGATCTCTTTCGTGTTTTTCATGCCTTCGCACCTCCCAGCGGCTTGCTCTGCGTCCATCTGGACAGATACGGCGTGAGAATGTTCATAAAGAGGATGGCGAACGACACGCCCTCGGCGTAGCTTCCGTAGAAGCGGATCAGGCAGGTCAGAAGTCCTGCGCCGATGCCGAACAGCGCCCGGCCCCAATAGGTCTGCGGGGCGGTCACATAGTCGGTTGCCATGAAGAACGCACCCAGAAGCAGACCGCCCGAGAGCACCTGCCGCAGCGCATCCTGCCCCAGAACAAGGGACAGCACAAAAACAGTTCCTACAAAGCACACCGGCGTCTGCCAGGTAATGACGCCGCGGACGAGCAGATATGCTCCGCCGAGCAGCAGCGCCAGCGCGCACGTCTCGCCGACGCAGCCGCCGTGATTGCCGAGCAGGAGCGTCAGAAGTTCCGGCTTCTGCCCTGCGGCCAGCAGCGCCAGCGGCGTGGCTGACGAAACGGCGTCCGGGAAGACCCATGCCGTCATGGTCTTGGAGAACGAGAGGAACAGGACGATACGGCCTACCAATGCCGGGTTTGCAAAATTCTTGCCGATGCCGCCGAACAGCTGCTTGACGGCGACGATGGCCACCAGACAGCCGAACACGGCCTGCCACAGCGGGATGGACACCGGCAGGTTATACACCAGAATGACGCCCGTTACCACGGCGGACAGATCGCCGATGGTGGACGGCTTATGGCAGAGTTTTTCAAAGCCCCACTCGAAAAATACACAGGCTGCGGCGCACACCGCCGTCACCAGCAGCGCCCGCCAGCCGAAAATCACGATGGCTGCAATGAGCGCCGGACAAAGGGCGATGAGCACATCGCCCATGATCTTCCGGGTCGTCGCGCCGGAATCGATATGCGGGGAAGCGGAGATCACAAGCTTCATTTGACGGCCTCCTTTTTTGCATCCAGCTTTTCGCTCTGCGCCTTGCGCCAGGCGGCAAGCTTCGCCTTTGCAAGCTTATTGGTCTGTACGAGCGGCCGGTGCGCCGGGCAGCCGAACGAGCAGCAGCCGCATTCCATGCAGAGATTGACCTTCAGTTCCGCCAGACGCTCCATATTGCCTGCCTCATAGGCTGCAACAATATGCGACGGCATGAGGCGCAGCGGACAGTGGCGGATGCACCGGCCGCAGCGGATGCAGGCCGAAGGCTCCGGCAAAACGGCGTCCGCCTCCGACATGGCGAGAACCGCGTTGGTGTTTTTCAGAACCGGCTGTTCGAGATCCGGCACGGCGATGCCCATCATCGGGCCGCCGTAAAGCACCTTCTTCGGCTCTGTGCAGAAGCCGCCTGCCTGTTCAAACACATCCGCAAGCTTCATGCCGATGGGGACGATCACGTTCTTGGGCTTTGCGACGGCGGAACCGTCAACCGTGATGCACTTTTCAACCAGCGGCATGCCGGTCCTGCAGTAGCGGGCAATATTGGCAAGCGTTGTGCAGTTAAGCACGATTGCGCCCACATCCAGCGGAAGCTTTCCCTCTGGGACGATCTCACCGATGGTATTATAGATCAGTACCTTTTCGCCGCCCTGCGGGTACAGAGATTTCAGCGCGCAGACCTCCATGCCGTCCTCGTCCTTCGTGAGCTTCCGGTACAGCTGAATGCAGCGGGGCTTGTTGTCCTCAATGGCGAAGATCACACGGCGTACCTGTAAAAAGTGCTGTACGAGACGCGCGCCCTCCATCAGTTCGTCCGACCGGTCGAGCATCGTGCGCGTGTCCGAGGTGATATACGGCTCACACTCCGCGCCGTTGATGATGACCGCCCGTACCTGCTCGAGATTCTTGACCGTCAGCTTCACGACCGTCGGGAAGCCCGCGCCGCCAAGGCCGACCATGCCGCTTGCACGCACAGCGTCCAGAAACTCCTGCATGGTGTCAAGCTTGGGCGGCTTTAAGTCCGGGTCAGGCTCCTGCTTGCCGTCGGCGGCAATGACGACGGTCTGCATGAGCCGCCCGCCGGAGCCGACCTGCTGGCCGATCTTTTTGACCGTTCCTGAGACGCTTGCATAGACAGGCGCGGAGACAAATCCGCCCGCCTTTCCGATCAGCTGCCCGACCCGGACGTTCTCGCCGGGCTTTACAACCGGGATGGCGGGCGCACCAATGTGCATGGACATCGGAATCTCGACCGTCTCCGGGATGGGCAGGCGCAGCGCGGCCAGTTCCGCTGTGTTTTTGCGGTTCGGCACATGTACGCCGTGGATGTGTAGTTTCATCCGTTTGCTTCCTCCTCCTGCTTTTTGGAACCTGTTTCTTTCGGGAGAACCCCTGCCTTTGCCAGCCGGTTCAGCACCAGCTGGGCGCAAAGGCCGGTTAACGTCCCGGCCAGTATCGCTGCCGGTATCAGAACCGGCAGATAACTCCAGACCGCGCCGGTTTTCGCAATGGCCGCAGCGGCGGCCAGCTGTCCGGTGTTGTGCGCCATGGCGCACAGTACGCTCCGAACCCAGAGCATGTTTCCCCTGAGTCTGCTCCTGAGCAGAAGCATGAGCGCATACGCGCAGAGCCCGCCCGCGAAGCTGTATAAAAATGCCGAGCCCTGCCCGGTGATAACGCAGCCGAGCGTGACGCGCGTCAAAAACAGCCCGAAAGCCCAGCCAGGGCCGAGCGTTTCCATGGTGAAGAGTGTAAAAATATTGGAAAGCCCCGGCTTGATGCCGGGAATGGCCGTAAGCGGCGGCAGTTGGCTTTCCAGCACGAACATGACAAGCGCTGCCGCTGTCAGAACGGCCGTGAGCGTGAGTTTTTTCAGCCTCATGACAGCCCTCCCGTCCCGCTGAGCGCGTCGATCTGAGACGCATTCTCTGCCCACTCGATCGTCAGCCGGTTCGGCAGGCAGATGATCGGCCCGCCGTTTTTTTGCAGCGGCCCGTGCTGCACGCAGACCTGATCGGGACAGTCCGCGTGGGATACGAAGACCTCGCCATCCGCGACTGTGATGATAGTTTTGCCTGCCGGGCCGGTCACGGTCAGCGTCCGGTTCTGCCGCAGGTCGAGCGTATAGAATAAGGTTCCGTCCTGATAGACAAGCGCTGTCTGCCCGCCTCCGCGCGGCAGCAGCCACACAAGCAAGCATACGGCGATAATCGCCGCAAATGTCAAAATCCAGTGCTTCTGCTTCATTCCAGTATCTGATAGGGCCGGTTCGACCGATAGCGCCCGGCAAGGCCGGGGGTGATCCAGACTGTGTTGTCATCCGTTACGAATACGGCCTCAAACGCAAGGCCGCTGCTTTTCTGAAATTCCGCGCCTGCATCCAGCCCCATAACGAACAGGGCCGTTGACAGTGCATCGGCCAGCGTATCGTCCTGTGCGATCACACTGACAGACTTTACCCCGCTTTCGGCTGGGCAGCCGGTATACGGGTCTAAAATATGATGATAGCGCACGCCGTTTTCCTCAAAATACCGTTGGTACGCGCCCGAGGTGACAACGCAGGCAGCCTCAATGGAAACGGTGCCGAAATACGACTCCGGCCTGTCCGGATCCTGCAGGCCGACCGTCCACGCGCTGCCGTCCGGCTTTTTCCCAACGGCGGCAACATTGCCGCCGAGCGAGACAATCGCAGACGTGACGCCCGCCTCCTGCAAGATTGCCCGGACGCGTCCCGCAGCATACCCCTTGGCAATGCCGCCGAGGTCAAGCTGCGCGCCGCCGTCCAATGTGACGGTGCAGCCGCCAAGCGCTGCATGTGCCGCCCCAGAGCGCTGCATCGCCTCTGCAAGCGCATCCTGCTCCGGCACGCAATACGCGCCGGTCGAAAAGCCCCAAGCCTGTGAAAGCGCGCCGAGCGCCGGGTCATAGGCGCCGCCGGTTTTCTCGCAGAGCGTCAGCGCCGTCTGCAAAAGCGCTGCCGTCTCCGCGCTGACCGTTCCGCCGCCCGCTTCGTTCAGCCGGGCAAGCGCCGCGTGTTCGTCCCGGCAGGAAAGTTCGCCCTCCAGCCGGTAAATCTCTGCTTCCGCTTCTGCCAGCGCGCAATCTGCCTCCGGGCCGTAGGCGCGCAGCTGCATCACGGTGTCCATTGCAAAAAATTCGCGCTCCGCGCTTTTTTGCGCGCAGCCGCACAGCAGCAGCGGCAGGCACAGAAAAATCAAAACGCACGTTCGCTTCATCCTGTCCTCTTTTCGTCTGTCAGCCATATAAAATCTGCATAGCATATCTGACATATACGATATCAGGCTTTTTTAAAAAATCAAGTTTTTTTGAATTTTATGTGAAAAATGACGGATTCTTAGCGCGGAAAAATCAATATGGATATATCGATATAAAAACACACATTGCCTATGCAAATTGTGATATATCAGATCTTTCCAACCGCTTTGCGCTTGACAAACTGGAAGACGGGCTGTAAGTTATACAAGTATGAAATTTACCCCTTAAAGGAGGCTGGAGGCGTGGCAGGCGGAAAGCATATTCTGGGCAAGGCGAAGCGGCACATTTTTGGCACGGCCAAGGTGGGCGAAAAGGGCCAGATCGTGATCCCTAAGGATGCGCGGCAGATCTTTGGTGTGAAGCCCGGCGATACGCTGCTCATTCTCGGAGACGAGGAAACGGGTATCATCGTCACCAAGCCGGACGTGCTGCGCGACGCGGCAGATGAAATATTCGGGAAGATGGAGAGATAGACATGGAACTGACGACAATGTACGAATCGCTCGGCGTGAGCCGCGCGGTATATGAATACGGAGAAACAATTCTGGCTGCTTTGAAGCCTCGCTTCGAGGCCATTGACCAGACGGCGGAATACAACCAGACGAAGGTGCTCGCTGCCATGCAGAAAAACAAGCTTTCGGCGGGCTGCTTTGCCGCCACGACGGGCTATGGCTACGATGATATGGGCCGCGAGGTGCTCGAAAAGGTCTACGCAGACTGCTTCCATACCGAGGCCGCACTCGTTCGCCCGCAGATCACCTGCGGCACACATGCGCTGGCCGTCGCGCTGAGCGCGAATCTGCTGCCGGGCGACGAACTTTTAAGCCCGAACGGCGCGCCGTATGACACGCTTGAAGAGGTCATCGGCATCCGCCCGTCCAAATGCTCGCTGATGGAATACGGCGTGCAGTACCGGCAGGTCGATCTGCTGCCGGATGGCACGTTTGATTTTGACGGCATCCGCGCTGCAATCGGCCCCAAGACGAAGCTGATCACCATCCAGCGCTCAAAGGGCTATGCAACAAGACCGTCGTTCTCCGTTGCGCAGATCGGCGAACTGATCGCATTCTGCAAACAGTGCAAACCGGACGTTCTGTGCATGGTCGATAACTGCTACGGTGAATTCGTCGAGCGCGTCGAGCCGTCGGACGTCGGCGCGGACATGATCGTCGGAAGTCTGATCAAGAATCCCGGCGGCGGACTGGCCCCCATCGGCGGCTATATCTGCGGCACGGCGGAATGCGTCGAGCGCTGCGCCTACCGGCTCTCGGCCCCGGGACTTGGGCAGGAGGTCGGCGCAAATCTCGGCCTGCTTCCCAGTTTATATGAGGGCTTCTTCCTTGCCCCGAACGTCGTTTCAGGGGCATTAAAGGGCGCAATCTTCGCCGCGAACGTATATGAGCGGCTGGGCTTCCGCGTCGTGCCGAACGGGACGGAATCGCGGCACGATATCATTCAGGCCGTTGAACTCGGCTCGGCGGAGGGCATGCTGGCCTTCTGCCGCGGCATTCAGGCAGCTGCCCCGGTCGATAGCTATGTGACCCCTGTCCCGTGGGCCATGCCGGGCTACGATGCGGAAGTCGTGATGGCGGCGGGCGCGTTTGTACAGGGCTCGTCCATCGAGTTGTCCGCCGACGGCCCCATCCGCGAGCCATACGCGGTCTATTTCCAGGGCGGCCTGACGTGGTACCACGCCAAACTCGGAATTCTTATGAGTTTGCAGAAGCTTGTGGACGCGGGACTTGCGAGGCTGCCGGGATAAAAGGAAGGCAAAGCCGTATGCACTTGCATACCTCAATGTAGGGGCCGATGCCCACATCGGCCCACTGGAAAGTTGCGAATTCGCCGTAGATTCCCGTAAAAACGGTGCAATCTGCCGGGCCGATGTGGGCATCGGCCCCTACACGCGGTGAAGGATATTTATTCAGAGAAAGGAACCGGCGGTGACGCTGCCGGAGATAACAATTATGTGGTTTTGGCTTGCAATTATTGCGCTGCTCTGCTGGAGCGGCTCGGATTTATTCTCGAAAATCGGCTGCCGCGACGGGCGGGATAAGTATAACCCGCTCAAGATGGTCATTGCCGTCGGCGTCGTGATGGGTATTCATGCGGCGTATGAGATCTTCATCGGCGGAGCCGTCGTCACATGGAGCGTGATTTGGACGTATCTGCCCGTGTCGCTTCTGTACATCGGGTCCATGACGCTGGGCTATGTCGGCCTGCGGTACATTGAACTTTCCATTTCGTCGCCGATCTGCAATTCCTCCGGCGCGCTGGTCGCCGTTTTGTGCCTGCTGACCGGAACACTGGACGAGTCTATCACAGGCGCCATGCGCTATCTGGTGATCGGCGCGGTGGCGCTGGTGTGCATCGGCGTGGTCGGCCTCGGCGTTGTCGAGTCCACAGAGGATGACGAACTGCGCAGGAAGCGGCAGGAGGGCTCCAACTATAAATACGCCAAGTCGTGGCTGGCGCTGTGCCTGCCGATTGCATACTGCCTGCTTGACGCAGCGGGCACGTTTGCAGATTCCCTTGTGCTCCGGACGCTGGACGAGGATTCGGCCAACTGCGCGTATGAACTGACGTTCCTCGCAGCTGCTGTGATCTGCTTTATTTATGTTGTCGTGATTAAAAAAGACAAGCTTGTTTTCAAAGCAGAAGCGCCCAAGTACGCCGGCGCGCTGTTTGAAACGGCAGGTCAGTTCGCGTATATCTACGCCCTTGCCGACGAGGCGCATGTTGCGCTCTCGGCTCCTATCATCTCGGCCTACTGCGCCGCCTCCGTCCTTTGGGGCCGCATTTTCCTGAAGGAAAAGCTTTCATGGAAGCATTATGTCATGATCGCATTGGTCGTGATCGGCATCGTGATGATCGGCGTGTTCGACATCTGACAATCATCCGCACGCAAAACGCCCCCGGCAGCCGCCGGGGGCGTCAGTTTTTTTCTCGTGTCTGTCTCTTACGGCAATTCGTAAAGCGCGGAGAATTTTTCTTCCAGATAGGTCAGGAAATAATCCGGGTTCAGGCTCTCGCCGGTGATGGCACGAATCCATTCGTCAGGCGTTGTGATGGAGGCGATGGAGAACACATGCGCCTTCAGCCAGTCACGGATGGGGAGCAGATCGCCCTTTGCCGCGCAGGTAAAGACATCGAAGTCCTTCTCCATTGTCCGCAATATCTGCACGCCGTAGGCAGAGCCAAGCGCGTAGGACGGGAAATATCCGGCAGGCATTGTCCAGTGCACGTCCTGCAAGCAGCCCTGCGCGTCGTCCGGGACGGTGACGCCGAGATAGTCCTGATATTTCTGATTCCAAAGCGCGGGAATTTCATCGACCGTGATCTCGCCGTTCATGAACGCCTTTTCCAGTTCATAGCGGATCATAATGTGCAGGCAGTAGGTCAACTCGTCTGCGTCGCAGCGGTTGAGGCCTGGCGCGGCGGCATTGACAGCCTCATAAAGCTGCCGTTCGGAAACGTCGGCAAACGTACCGCCGCTCAGTTCCTGCAATTTAGGATAGATAAAATGGACGAATGCTTCACTGCGGCCGATCAGATTTTCGTAGAAGCGGGAAATGCACTCGTGCATGCCGTTCGTCATGGAGTTTGCGGCGTGTTCGCGGTAAAATTCCTCCGGCTCATTCTGCATGAACAGCGCGTGGCCGCCTTCGTGAAGCGTGGTAAAAATATTGGAGACGAAATTATTTTCATAATAATGCGTCGTGACGCGCACGTCTTTGGGGCCGAAGTTTGTGGTAAACGGATGCTCGGTCGTCATGAGGACGAGCGCTTCCTTGTCCAGCCCCTCCAATTCCAGCAGGTATTTGGAGAACGCCTCCTGCTGCGAAATGGGGCACGGGCGGGACATGAAATCCATGCGGATGGGCTTGCCCTCCGTCTGAATGCGCCGCACCAGCGGGACGATCCGCGCGCGCAGCGCGTCAAAGAACGCATCAAGCTGACTGATGCTGCCGCCCTTTTCGGTGTCGTCCAGAAGCGCGTCGTAATATGTCGGCTTTTTCTGTTCACGCAGATCGAGCGCCTGATGCGTGTAGGAAATGATCTCGGCCAGCGCACCGCTGAACATGGAAAAGTCCGCCGCCTGCTTTGCCTCCAGCCACTTGGAGTAGGCGCGGTTGTAGGCAAGGCTCATCTCATAGTTCAGCTTCGCCGGAATGTTTTTCTCTTTTTCCCACGCCTCATACAGATGTTCAATAACCTTTTTCTGCACCGGCGTCAGTCCCTCACTGTCCGCGTGCAGTTCCGTTACAAGCTGGGCATAGCGCTTGGTGTGCGTGAGCCGGAAATAGCGGTCAGACAAAACGGCCATATCGGCCCCCGCCTGCTCCATGCCGTCCTTCGGCGCGCAGCACTGCATGTCAAATTCCAGCTTGCCTACAGCACGGGCATAGACGCTGGCTTCGTCGAGCAGTTTACGCAGACGGTCAAATTTCTGCTGATTTGTCATAGGGATCCCTCCTTTTCTTTCATCGTACCACGATTTGTCTGCGGACGCAAGACACGGGCATTGCGAAACATGGACGGGATATGCTATAATCCCAACAGAGTATTATATTAATGAAGGGAGATTTCCATGAAATTTTCTGAAATGCCGTATGCACGGCCCGATCTGAACGAACTGAAGCAGCAGCTGCAGTCTCTTACCGACCAGCTGAAGGCTGCGCCGGATTATGCCGCCGCGCGCGAAGCATTCCTCGCCCAGCAGAAGCTGTCGATGCACATCGATACCCTCGCCACGCTCTCGAGCGTCCGCAACTCTATCGATACCCGGGACAAGTTCTATGACGCTGAAGAGGAATTCTGGAACGAGGCCGGGCCCGAACTGCGCGCCTATGACGACGCATGGACGGCAGCAATGCTGGAAAGCCCGTTCCGCAAGGAATTTGCAGCGGAATACGGCGATCTGATGTTCCTCAACGCCGAGATCGCCCGCAAGGCCTTCTCTCCCGCGATCGTCGAAGAACTCAAACAGGAAAACCAGCTGGTGCAGGACTATCAGAAGCTGATCGCCAGTGCGCAGATTGAATTTGAGGGCAATACCTACACCATCTCACAGCTATCCCCGTTCAAGAATGACCCTGACGACGCGCGGCGTCTGGCCGCGTGGCAGGCCGAGGGCGGCTGGTATAAGGCACATCAGCCGGAACTTGACGAGATCTACGATAAGCTTGTGAAGCTGCGCGACGCGATGGGCCGCAAGCTGGGCTACGACGGCTATACCCAGATGGGCTATTACCGCATGGGCCGCAACTGCTACACGAAGGAAGACGTGGAGAAGTTCCGCGCCGCCGTCGTCAAGTACGTCGTGCCCGTGGCGGCATCCGTCTACGAAGCACAGGCCAAGCGCCTCGGCAAGACCTATCCCATGACCTTTGCGGACAACGCACTCGGCTTCCGCAGCGGCAACCCGAAGCCCTGCGGCACCCCGGACGATATTCTCGCGCAGGGCAAGCGGTTCTATGAGGCGCTTTCTCCCGAAACCGGTGAATTCTTCAACACCATGCTCGATAACGAACTTCTGGACGTGCTCTCCACGCCCGGCAAACGCGCTGGCGGCTACTGCACGAGCCTCGGCGACTATCATGTCCCCTTCATTTTCGCCAACTTCAACGGCACGCAGCACGACGTTGAGGTCGTGACGCATGAGGCGGGCCATGCCTTTGCCGCGTATCTCAACCGCGACCGCGTCCCGACCGAGACGATCTGGCCGAGTCTTGAGGGCTGCGAGGTGCATTCCATGTCCATGGAATTTTTCGCATGGCCGTGGGCAGACGGCTTCTTTGGAGACGATACCCGTAAGTTCCGCTACAGCCATCTGGCGGGCGCGCTGACCTTCATCCCCTACGGCACGATGGTCGATCACTTCCAGCATATCGTCTATGAAAAGCCGGAGATGACCCCGGCAGAGCGCCACGCGGTCTGGAAGGAACTTCTGGGCGTGTATATGCCGTGGATGCAGCTCGGCAGCGAGATTCCCTTCTACGGCGACGGCGAGGGCTGGCAGCGGCAGCTGCACATCTATGTGAACCCGTTCTATTATATTGACTACTGCCTCGCGCAGACTGTCGCACTGCAGTTCTGGGCGCGGATCCAGAAGGACAAGGACGACGCATGGAAGCACTACATGGCCTACACCCGGCAGGGCGGCAGCCGCGTGTTTACGGAACTTCTGAAAAACGCGGACCTTGACAGCCCATTTGAGGAAAGCTGCCTGCGCGGCGTGTGCGAGGAAGCCAAAGCATGGCTCGACAGCTATGATCTGACCGGCATCGCATAATATCAGTTGACATTCCGGAACAAGTACGGTATGATTGTTCCGGATGAATAATGAATATTGTTCGCGGCCACAAGGGCGGAATTGGCGTTCCCAATTCCGCCCTCGGCCTGTCTTTCAAAGAAAGCGAGGCGAATCCTCTGAAACAGAAGAAAAAAAGTTCCAACGGGCGGACGCTTGCGCGGCTGCTGCGCGGAAGCTGGCGGTATTTTGCCGCCTGCATCGCCGCAAGCCTGCTCTTTACGCTCTGCGAACTGGTCATTCCGCAGATCATCCGCGTGAGCGTCGATTCCCTGATCGGTGAGGCCCCCGTAAAGTCTGCGGCAGCGCGTCCAATCGTCGCTGCACTCGGCGGCGCAGCCTATCTGCGGCAAAACCTGTGGCTCCCGGCAGCCTTTATGGCGGGGCTCGGGCTGCTGTCTGCTATCATGCGCTACTGCGTGAACATCTACAGTTCCAAGGCGGGCGAAACGCTCGTCAAGACCAGCCGGGATCTTTTGTATCATCACATCCAGCACCTGCCGTGGAAGTGGCATATGCAGAACCCCACCGGCGATATCATCCAGCGCTGCACCTCGGACGTTGAGCGCATCAAGACCTTCTTTGAAGAGCAGTTCGTCTCCGTGTTCCGCGCCGTGGCGATGATTGTGTTCGCGCTCGTGTGCATGGCGCTTATGAACTGGAAGCTGGCGCTCGTGCCGGCGGTCATGTTCCCGATCATCATTGTCTATTCTCTGCTGTTCCACAACTCCATCCGTGAGCGCTACACTGCCTGCGACGAATCCGAGGGCGTGCTGTCTACCATCGCGCAGGAGAACCTGACCGGCGTGCGCGTTGTGCGCGCCTTTGGCCGCGAGGAATACGAGCGGCAGCGCTTTGAAAAGCAGAACGAGGACTATACCACGCTCTGGGTGCGTCTGTGCCGCACGCTTTCGGACTTCTGGGCTGTCGGCGACGCGACGGCCTGCATCCAGACAATGCTTGTTGTGCTGATCGGCAGCATTCTGTGCGTGCGCGGCGAAATGACCGAGGGCGAGTTCGTCTCCTTCGCCATTTACAACACCATGAGCATTTCTCCCGTGCGCCGTCTGGGCCGCGTGATCTCCGAAATGAGCAAGGCGGGCGTCTCCGTATCCCGTATTGGCGAAATTCTCGACGCCCCCTGTGAACAGGACAAGCCGGACGCGAAGGAGCTCCCCATGGACGGCGACATCGTCTTCGACCACGTTTCGTTCCGTTATGAGACGGGGCCGGATGTACTCTCGGACGTGTCCTTCGCCATTCCCGCCGGGTCCAGCTTCGGCATTCTGGGCGGTACCGGCTCCGGCAAGAGCAGTCTGCTGCTGCTTCTGTGCAGGCTCTATGCACCGTCGGAGGGCCGCGTGATGGTCGGCGGGGAAGATTTGGCGGACATGCCTGCGGCATGGGTACGCGACCATGTGGGCGTTGTGCTGCAGGAGCCGTTTTTGTTCTCGCGCACGATCGAGGAGAACATCGGCATCTGCGGCGCAGACCGCGAAACGGTGCGCAAAGCCGCCGCGACGGCCTGCATCGCATCGGACATCGAGCAGTTTGCAAACGGCTATGATACCATGGTCGGGGAGCGCGGCGTGACGCTCTCGGGCGGACAGAAGCAGCGCGTGGCCATCGCGCGGATGCTGACAAAGAAAACGCCCGTGATGGTCTTCGACGATTCTCTGTCCGCCGTCGATACGCAGACGGACGAGCACATCCGTGAAGCGCTGAACCGTGATCTGACTGGGACGACGAGTATCATCATTTCCCACCGGATCACGACGCTTATGGACTGCGACAACATTCTGGTGCTGGAGTACGGCAAAGTGCTCCAGCGCGGCACGCCGCAGCAGCTGCTGCAGCAGCCCGGCCTGTTCCGGCAGATCTACGACATGCAGATGTCCATCGGAGAGGAGGAGCCGGCATGAAACGCGGAAAAGACAAAAAAGGCCTGCCGTTCTTCGGTATCCCAAAGCTGGCCCCTTATTTAAAGCCCTATAAAATGCTGTTTTTCTGGATGGTTGTGACCGGTACGGTCGGCAGCGGCATGGATGCGATTATCCCCCTGTTCCAGCAGCACGCCATCGACCATTTTATCGCGGACAAAACCATGCAGGGCGTCGGCGGCTGGCTGGCACTGTACATTCTGGTCATGATCATTCAGACCGCGACGAACTACATTTCCGCCTACGGCGCTTGCAAAGCTGAACTCTATATCGGCCGCGACTTAAAGCGCGAGACGTTCAATCATTTGCAGACGCTGTCCTTCTCTTATTTCAACCAGAACAGCGTTGGCTATACCCACGCGCGCGTCATGTCCGATACCGACCGCATTGCAAGCACGCTTGCATGGGGGTTGATGGAGGCTGTGTGGTACATTGCGTATCTGCTGCTGGCAATCGTGATGATGTTCGTGCTCAACTGGAAGCTGGCGCTGTGTGTGATGGTCATTGTGCCGGTGCTGGTGATCTCGGGCGCGTATTTCCAGAAAAAACTCGTCTTTTTTCACCGCCGCGTGCGCGAGCAGAACTCGAAGATCACCGGCGCGTTCAACGAGGGCATCACCGGCGCGAAGACGACCAAAACGCTGGTCATTGAGGACAAGGTCGAGCAGGAATTCGACGATCTGACCGGCGAAATGAAGCGACTGAGCGTCCGCGCCATGCACTTCCGGAGCGTGTTCATGTCCACGACAGCCTTCGCCGCGTCCATCGCGCTGGCGATCGTCCTGTGGCGCGGCGGCGTCATCACAAGAGACGGCGTGATCCTGATCGGCACGCTGTCCGTATTTATGAACTATGCGCAAGGCATGATGGAGCCGGTGCAGTGGCTTGTGCAGGTCATGTCGTCGCTCGTCAACGTGCAGGTCAATGTCGAACGCGTCACAAGGCTTCTGGAAACGGAATCCGACGTCAGCGACACGCCGGAGGTCACGGCAAAATACGGCGACGCGTTCCACCCCAAAAAGGAAAACTGGGAGCCGCTTTACGGTGATATTGAATTTCAGGATGTCACCTTCCGCTATCCAGACGGCAGCGAAAACGTGCTGGAACACTTTAACCTCAAGGTCCCGCAGGGCACGAACGTCGCCATTGTCGGTGAGACGGGCGCGGGCAAATCCACGCTGGTCAATCTCGTCTGCCGCTTCTTTGAGCCGACGCAGGGCCGCATTCTGATCGATGGCCGCGACGCGCGGGAACGCAGCCAACTCTGGCTGCACTCGAACATCGGTTATGTGCTGCAAACGCCGCATCTGTTTTCCGGCACGGTTCTGGAAAACCTGCGCTACGGCAGGCCCGACGCAACGATGGACGAGATCGAAGCGGCCGTAAAGACTGTCTCCGCCGACCAGATCATCGCCCGCCTGCCGGACGGCTATAATACCGACATCGGCGAGGGTGGCAACACGCTCTCCACGGGCGAAAAGCAGCTGCTGTCCTTTGCCCGCGCACTTCTGGCCGACCCGCGCATTTTCGTGCTCGACGAGGCGACCAGTTCCGTTGATACCGTGACCGAGCGGCTTATTCAGGACGCCATCGAAAAGGTCATGGCAGGCCGTACCTCGTTTATCATCGCCCACCGCCTATCGACCATCCGCCGCGCGGACGTGATTCTGGTCGTGCACGACGGCAAGATCATCGAAAGCGGTACGCACCGCTCTTTGATGAACGCGAAGGGCGCCTATTATCAGCTTTATACCCACCAGTACCGTGAGGAGCAGACCCGCTCCATGATGGATTAAACAAAGCCCGGATGCGCAGCATCCGGGCTTATGTTTATTTTATTCTGACGGCAACTCCTGCCGCACGCGGGCAGCCTGACGCCGTCTGGCGTTCAGACAGCCGTAGAAGGCAGGAATCAGGAAGCAGTCGGCCAGCAGCCACGCAAACGGGCTTGCCAGACAGGCTGCGTCAAAACCGAACGCGGGCACGGCCCAAAGGCTCACGACCGTGCGTGCAAGCATCTCCAGAAGGCCGGAAATCAGCGACAACCGGCTGTAGCCCATGCCCTGAATGGACAGGCGCAGTACGTTGACGGCCAGCAAAAGGGGCGTTGCATAGGCAAACGCGACGCTCAGCTGCTGCGTGTAGTCCATGACGCTCGCCGCCTCGTCCGCGTTCATGAACAAAAGCGCCAGATACCGCGTTCCAAACTGTGCGATCAACACGAACAGAACGCAGTACAAAATTCCGATGAACATACAGGCATACGTTCCCTGCTTGATGCGGTCATACTTGCCCGCGCCGAGATTCTGCCCTGTGAAGTTTGTGGCCGCCATGGCCAGTGCGTCGAACGGACAGGCCAGCAGCGTATAAATTTTCCCCGCCACTGCAACGCCCGACACACACACTGCACCAAGGGAATTGACAGCGCTTTGCAGGATGACGGAGCCGATGGCCGTGATGGAAAACTGCAGTCCGACCGGGACGCCCATGCCGAGCAGGCGCATCGCCTCCGGCCGGCTGGTTTTCCAATCGTCCTTTTCCATGTGCAGAATCGGAAATCGCTTTTTGAGATATGCGACACACAGAAGTCCCGAGCCAAGCTGCGAGACAACCGTAGCGATCGCCGCGCCCGCTACGCCCATGCCGAGCACGCACACCGTCAGCAGATCAAGCACAATATTGATGGCCGACGCGGCCGCCAGAAACCACACCGGCGATTTGCTGTCGCCCAGCGCGCGCAGGACACACGCGCCCATATTATAAAGGATCGTCGTAGGAATACCGACGAAGATGATAAAGATGTAGTCGAACGCATAGTCCATCTGCTCCGCCGGCGTTCCCATGAGGCGCAGAAGCCCGCGCGTAGCAGGAAGCGTCACGGCCAGCAGCAGCGCCGACATGATAAGCCCCAGCCAAACGCAGCCCGCCACATACCGGCGCAGCTGGTGGTATTCACCCGCACCGAATGACTGCGCCAGCGGGATCGCCATGCCGGTGCACAGGCCGCCGCAAAAGCCGAGCACAAGGAAGTTGACCGACCCTGTCGCCCCGACGCCGCCCAGCGCCATTACGCCCAGCGCATGGCCGACGATGGCCGTATCGACCAGAGAATATACCTGCTGCAAAAGAAGCCCAAACAGCACCGGAACGGCAAACTGCCAGACCCGCAAAAGCGGCTTTCCAACTGTCAGATCCTGTGTCATATACACGCTCCTCCTTTTTGTCATGGATACTCGTTATATCATATTTTTTTAAATTGTCAATTCATTTTTGTTCGCAATGGGCAATTTTCCACCATCATTTTTGCGCATGGCGAGCATAAGCCGTGCTGTGGTTTTTTTCGGAACTCCGCACAGTTTTTTCATGCTTTCTTTACAATTCGTTCTCACTTTTTTCAGCGTTATTTCAGATTCGTGCGGTATGCTGAAAGCACAAAAACAAAGAACCCACACGCACCGCAAGGATGCGCGGAAAGGAGATTATCAATATGTCCGAAGTATTCAACAATGACTTTACATCAGAATCCAATCAGCAGCCATCCAATTCCTATCCGTACAGCTTTGAGCAGCCAGCTGCCGCACAGCCGCAGCCGTCCGCTCCGGCACCCGAGCAGAAGAAAAAGGGCGGCAAGGCCGGAAAGATCGTTGCGCTGCTTCTGGCCTGCGCACTTGTGGGCGGCGGCTCCGGCTTCGGAGCGGCCGCGCTGATGCAAAAAAACGCAGCGGCACAGCCGCAGAGCACAACGCAGGCATCCTCCGATGCGTCCGTCATGCTCGAGGCCAAGCGGCAGGCAGCGGCTCTGCAGGTCGCATCCGTTGACACCGGCAAGGTACTCACGCCGAGCGAGGTCTATGCGCAGAACGTGAACTCCACCGTCGGCATCACCACCTCCATCACCACCAACTACTTTGGCTACCAGACCACATCTGCCGCAGCCGGTTCCGGCTTCATCCTGACACAGGATGGTTATATCCTGACAAACTATCATGTCGTCGAGGGTTCCAACTCCATCAAGGTCACGACCTATGACGGCACGAGCTACGATGCGCAGCTGATCGGCTACGACGAGAGCAACGACATTGCCGTCCTGAAGATCGACGCGACGGATCTGACCCCGGTCGTTCTGGGCGACTCCGATACACTGAACGTTGGCGATACCGTCGTCGCCATCGGCAACCCGCTCGGCGAACTGACGTTCTCGCTCACGACCGGCGTTGTCAGCGCACTTGACCGCCCCGTCACCTTCTCCACCGGCACGACCATGAACCTCATCCAGACCGACTGCGCCATCAACTCCGGTAACTCCGGCGGCGCGCTGTTCAATCTCTACGGCGAGGTCATCGGCATCACAAACGCAAAATACTCCTCCTCGAGTTCGTCCTCTGAGGCGTCCATCGATAACATCGGCTTTGCCATCCCGCTCGATCAGGTCCGCTCGATTTTTGAGTCGATCATCACGAACGGCTATATCGTAAAGCCCTATATCGGTGTGACGGTCTCCGACGTGTCCGCCGAGAGCCAGAGTTACGGTCTGCCGCAGGGCGCAGCTGTCCGCTCCGTTACGGAGAACGGCCCGGCTGCTGAGGCTGGCCTGCAGGAGAACGATATCATCACCGCCGCGAACGGTGAGACAATCACCAGCAGCAACGATCTGGTCAAGCTTGTCAAGGCCGCGTCCGCAGGCGATACGCTGGAACTCACGGTCTACCGTCAGGGTCAGACCTTGACGCTCACGCTGACCGTCGGCGAGCAGAGGACCGACGCGCTGCCCGCCCAGACCACCGACCAGACCCAGCAGTCCCAGCAGGGCTATTATGACGGCGGCCAGTCCGGCCAGTCCGATAATCAGTTCGGCGGCTCATGGCCCTTCGGCTTTGGCTTCGGCGGCTAATATCACCCGCTTCTGACCGGTTTCTTCTCTCTACTCCTCCATGATTTCTTCCTTCCGGTCATAAAACGGCGGACGCTGCTTTTTGCAGCGCCCGCCGTTTTTTATTATGCGCCGCAGCCCTGGATGTCCAGAGAATCGAGCGCCTCCTGACCAGCGGCGGTCAGGGCCATGCTGCCGTGAATGGGCCAAGGCTCATAGCCTGCGTAATCAAAGCCCTTCAGCGGCAGAGCGAAATCCACGGAAATAAGCCGCTTGATCTGCAGGGCGAGGATCGCCGCGCTGGTCTGCGCGCGGTTTTCGGAGCCGTCCAGATACACGGGCGTTTCGTCCGTTCTCGTGCAGGCGGCAGGCAGGAAGGCCAGTTCGGCAAACTGCCGCAGCAGCCGAAGTTCCGGCTCCGTCAGAAGCAGCACATGGCTCCTGCATCCGCCGCAGCCGCCCGCGCAGCCTCCGCAGGACGTACAGCCAGTCATATTCATCCCTCCTGCTGCTAGGATACCCGAATCACGAGGAAACGTCAATGTTTTTCGGATAAAAGCGCCGTCAGCTTGTCGGTCAGCGTCCACACGCCCGCGATCAGTCCCAGCAGGACTGCCGCCGGGATGGCCAGCACGCCGATCACGGCCAGCCCCAGATAAAACACACCGCCCGAGACGCCGTCCTTTGCTTTTTTTATCGAATCACTGCGCATAGTTCTAATTTCTCCCGTGCAAGCGTCCATACGTCGCGCAGCCAGAGGAAAAAGTCTTCCAGATTGCGGACGGTCTGCTGCACGCCGACCTCCGCGCAGCTGCCGAATACGGCCTTTGCCGCACAGCAGGTCATGCCGATGAGCAGCGCCGCGATCAGAACAAGCACCAAAACGAGCCGGAGCAAAAACCGGATCATGCTGCATCCTCCTTTGCGCCTGCGACGATGGAATAATACGAATTGGATGTGATGCGGTAGACGAGGGTATAGAAGACCGCGTAGATGGCGAAGGTGACGACCGTCGTGCCGATGAGCAGCTTCAGATTCGTGAGGTTGAACAGCACCAGCATTTTATGAACAAACGGGAACGCAAAGCCCAGATGCAGCCCCGCAAACAAAAGCGGCAGGAAGAACACGAGCAGCAGCTGCGAGTTGATGGACTTCCGGATATCCGTCTTCGTCATGCCGACGCGCTGCATGATCTCAAACCGGGCCTGATCCTCATAGCCCTCGGAGATCTGCTTATAATATAGAATCAAAACGGCGGCGGCGAGGAATACGATGCTGAGCAGAATTGCGAGGAAGAAGAGGCTTCCGTAGGTGCCGACGAAATCTTCGCGGTTGAACGCGATGGATTCCACCGTGTACGACGCGTAGACCAGCCCTTCCCTGTTATCGGCAAACGTTCCCATCATATCGCGGAGAAACGCGATCTGCGCTTCATCCGGGCTGCCGGAATCAAACGAATACTGCCAGCTCACGACGACCGGATAGCGGGTGTTCTGCGTCCGCAGCGCGTTCACCGCTGCGTCAAAATCCGGGACGATGAGATAGATCGTCGTCGTGATGTTCGCGCTGTCCGCGCCGAAGCCGCCGAAGCTTGGCAGCTGGCCCTTGATCTGATAGGTCAGTTCGCCGATGCGGATATCCGGCTGTGTGTAGGCCATGCGCGGGCAGCAAAGATATGCTTCGCCCGGCTCCAGCGTCAGGCGCTCGCCTGTCATGCGGGTATAGTCCTCCAGCGGCAAAACCGTCAGATCGACCGCACGTTCATAGTCCATAAGCGTACTCTCTTCCGCGCGGGAGAAGGAATTGCCCGTAAGAAGGCCGGAGAACCATGCGCTGCGGATATCGAACTGCCCCTGCACGTCAAGTCCGTCCTGTTTGATAACGTCCTCGATCATGCCGCGCGCGATGGCGATGTTTGCTTCATCCATACCGCCCTCGTCCTTGGCAAAGCGCAGTTCAACAGAAAGATCGCTCGGATAGCGCGTGCGCAGCGCATCCTCCTTGCCGAAATAGAGGCACGTCGTCGATGAAAGCATAACGAGCACCATCGTGGCAAGAATACAGATCGAGGCCAGTCCCGCGCCGTTGCGCTTCATACGGTAAGCCATGGACGAGACGGAAATAAAATGGTTTTTCTGATAATAATACCGCTTATTCTTCTGCAGCGCGCGGCACAGCACCACGGAGCCGGAGATAAAGATCAGATACGTCGCCGCGATGACCATCAGAACGGCGATAAAGAACACAACCAGCGCCGTCAGCGGCTGCTTGATCGTCACGGCAATATAATATGCCGCGCCGAGGATCAGAAAGCCAGCGAGGCCGAACACCCAGTTCGCCTTCGGCGGCTTTTCGCCGCAGGCTTCACTGCGCAGAAGCGCCGCCGCGTTCGTCTTGCAGACCGTCACCAGCGAGCGCAGGAACAAAAGCGCGAAGATGGCGAGATACAGGATCGTCGTCATGGTCGTGGCCGGAACGGAGACGGTAAACTGCATCTGTACGGTGCCGTCCACGATATTGACGAGCAGCAGCTCAAAGAGCTTTCCGAGCGCAATGCCCAGCACCTCGCCGCCCGCAATGGAAATCAGCGCCGTGATGACCGTTTCCCATGCCAGAACCTTCGCAAGGTTGCCCTTGCCCATGCCGAGAATGTTATAAAGGCCAAATTCACGATTCCGGCGGCGGATAAGGAAGGAATTCGTGTAGAACAGGAACAGCACGGCGAACGCCGCCATGACAAAGCTGCCCATGCCGAGAATCATGGGCATGGTGTCTCCGCCCGGAAAGGTCTGGAGAATGGGAGAGGAGGCCAGCGACAGCAGAATGTACGTCATCATGACCATGCCCACGCAGGTCAGCAGGAACGGCAGATACAGCCGCTTGTTTTTCGTGATGCCCTGCCACGCAAGGCGCGGATAGAGTCTGTGTGTCATGCCTGCTCGCCCCCTGCCTGCAGAACGGTCAGCGCGTCGGTGATCTTCTGGTAGAGCTGATCGTCGGTGAGATTGCCGCGATAGAGCTGGTGATAGACCTCGCCGTCCTTGATAAAGAGGACGCGTCCGGCGCGGCTGGCCGCGCGGACGGAGTGCGTGACCATCAGGATCGTCTGCCCGCTGCGGCTGATGTCGGAGAATACACGCAGCAGTTCGTCTGTGGCCTTGGAGTCCAGTGCGCCGGTCGGCTCGTCGGCCAGCAAAAGCCGGGGGTTCGTGATGATCGCGCGGGCGACGGCCGCGCGCTGCTTCTGGCCGCCGGAAATTTCATACGGGTACTTTTTCAGCAGTTCCGTAATGCCGAGCCTTGCCGCGATTGGCTCCAGCCGCGCAGAAAGCTCCCTCTGCGGCACGCCCGCCAGTACGAGCGGCAGATAGATATTGTCCTCGACCGAGAACGTGTCGAGCAGGTTGAATTCCTGAAACACGAAGCCCAGATGGTCGCGGCGGAAGGCCGCGCGGTCGGACTCCTTGATGGAAGCGAGATCCTTGCCATCCAGCAGGACAGAGCCGGAGGTCGGCTTGTCAAGCCCGGCCAGAATGTTCAAAAGCGTCGTTTTGCCGGAGCCGGATTCGCCCATGATGGCGACGTATTCCCCGTTTTCCACGCTGAAATTGATATTTTTGAGCGCCTCGACCGACGCGCCGCCAAAGCGCGTCGTGTAGACCTTGCGCAGTCCGTTTACTTCGAGAATCTGCATGATGAAAATGCCTCCTGTGTTGATTTCTGTCCCCAGTATACCGCGCCGCGCAGAAAAGCGCTATCGATTTGGCTTACACTTTTCCCTGCGCATCTTACGGTTTTGTAAGATGGGGTGACACCGGCGTGGGAGCTTTGTAGGGGCCGATGCCCACATCGGCCCCTACAGGAAGCCCTGTAAATTTACACTTGACAAATACCCCATAGGGGTATATAGTAAAGATACCCAGATGGGGTATATAAAAAGGAGGCTGGCCTATGCCGGAACCCAAGCGATGTTCCTGCTGCGAAAAGCATACACTGCGCGCGCAGGAGGAGAAAAAGAAGCTTCTAAACCGCCTGCGCCGCATTGAAGGACAGGTGCGCGGCCTGCAGGCGATGGTCGAGGCTGACGCCTACTGCAACGACGTGCTGACGCAGTCTGCTGCCGTCAACGCCGCCATCAACGCCTTTAACCGCGAGCTTCTGGCCGAGCACCTGCGCACCTGCGTAACGCGGGACTTAAAGAACGGCCACGAGGAGATCGTGGATGAACTGGCCGCAACTCTGCAAAAACTAATGAAGTAAATCAAGTTCGGATTGCGCCCAAGGAGGGATTTTCATGCAGCAATATACCGTGACCGGCATGCACTGCGCCGCTTGCAGCGCAAGTGTGGAAAAGGCGGTCAAAAAGGTCCCGGGCGTTACGTCCTGCGCAGTGAGTCTGCTCACAAACTCGATGGGCGTCGAGGGCACGGCGGAGCCCGCCGCCGTCATCAAAGCCGTTGAGGACGCAGGCTACGGCGCGTCTGTGCGCGGGCAGGAAGCCACGCCCGCGGCAGACGCAAGTGCGCTGGAGGACAGGCAGACGCCGCATCTTAAAAAGCGGCTGATCGCCTCTGTCGCATTTTTGCTCATTCTGATGTATTTCTCGATGGGCCATATGATGTGGGGCTGGCCGCTGCCAAGCTGGTTTGACGGCAACCACGTCGCCATGGGTCTTGTCCAGCTGCTGCTGGCCGGGATCGTCATGGTCATCAATCAGGAATTTTTCGTAAGCGGAACAAAGAGCCTGCTGCGCGGCTCGCCGAACATGGACACGCTTGTCTCGCTCGGCGCGGCAGCGTCCTACGGCTGGAGCGTCTATGCGCTGTTCGCCATGACGGACGCGCAGCTGCACGGCGGCAGCGAGGCCGCCATGGCGTATATGGACGAATTTTATTTTGAGTCTGCCGCCATGATCCTCACACTCATCACCGTCGGCAAGCTGCTTGAGGCGCACTCCAAGGGAAAAACCACGGACGCACTCAAGAGTCTCATGGCTCTCGCGCCGGAGACGGCGACGGTGATCCGTGACGGCAAAGAGGTTAAAATCCCCGCCGCGCAGGTTCGCAAGGGCGACGTGTTCGTCGTCCGTCCGGGCCAGAGCATCCCGGTTGACGGCATTGTGCTGGATGGTGCAAGCGCCGTCAACGAAGCGGCGTTGACCGGTGAGAGCGTCCCGGTTGACAAGGCTCCCGGCGACGGTGTTTCCGCCGCAACGGTCAACTGCTCGGGCTTCCTCCGGTGTGAGGCAACCCGCGTCGGCGAAGACACCACGCTCAGCCAGATCATCCGCATGGTTTCCGACGCGGCGGCGACGAAAGCGCCGATTGCCAAAACGGCGGACAAGGTTGCGGGTGTGTTCGTCCCGGCAGTCATTTCCATCGCGCTTGTGACAACGATCGTCTGGCTGCTGCTGGGCCGGGAATTCTCCTTTGCACTTGCGCGTGGCATTTCCGTACTGGTCATCAGCTGCCCGTGCGCACTGGGCCTTGCGACGCCGGTCGCCATCATGGTTGGCAGCGGCGTAGGCGCGAAAAACGGCATTCTCTTCAAAACGGCGGCAAGTCTGGAGCACACAGGCCGGACGCGCATTGTCGCGCTTGACAAGACCGGCACCATCACCTCCGGCCAGCCGGAGGTCACAGATCTCATCCCGGCTGATGGCGTGACGGAGCGGGAACTTCTGCAGGCAGCCGTCTCGCTGGAAGCCAAGAGCGAGCATCCGCTGGCCGCAGCGATCATGAAGCGCGGCGAGGAAGAAAAGTTGCAGCCCGAAGCGGCGGAGAACTTCGCCGCCATCACCGGCAGCGGTCTGACCGCAACAGTGTTGGACGCGCAGCTGCTCGGCGGCAGCGTCAAATATATGGCCTCGCAGCTTGCACTGCCGCAGGAAATTCAAAAGCAGGCGGATGCGCTTTCCCAGTCCGGCAAAACGCCGCTGCTGTTTGCGAAAAACGGCAGGTTGCTCGGCCTCATTGCCGTGGCGGACGCCATTAAGCCGGAAAGCCCGGAGGCCATCCGGCAGCTGCGCGGCATGGGCATCCGCGTTGTGATGCTGACGGGCGATAATCAGCGGACGGCTGACGCCATCGGCAAGCTTGCGGGCGTGGACGATGTGGTCGCGGGCGTTCTGCCGGGCGGTAAGGAGGCTGTCGTGCGGCAGCTGCAGAAATATGGCCCCGTCGCTATGGTCGGCGACGGCATCAACGACGCACCTGCCCTCACCGCCGCCGATACCGGCATTGCCATCGGCGCAGGCGCCGACGTTGCAATCGACGCGGCGGATGTGGTGCTTATGAAGAGCACGCTTCTGGACGTCGCCGCCGCCATCCGTCTCAGCCGCGCAGCGCTGCGGAACATTCACGAAAACCTGTTCTGGGCGTTTATTTACAACGTCATCGGCATCCCGCTGGCAGCCGGCGTGTTCGTCGGGCTGGGGCTGACGCTCAATCCGATGTACGGCGCTGCGGCGATGAGTCTGTCCAGCTTCTGCGTGGTGTCGAACGCGCTGCGGCTGAATCTGTGCAGGCTGTACAGTTCCAAGCATGATCACAAGGGCAGCCCCCTGCCGGAATTTCATCTGGCAGAACAAAATAAGGAGGATACTGGTATGACAAAGACACTGTATGTAAAGGGCATGATGTGCGGCCACTGCGAAGCGCGCGTCAAGAAGGCGCTCGAGGCCGTGGACGGCGTGGCTTCCGCTGCTGCGGACCATAATAACGGCACCGCTGTCGTGACACTCACGAAGGACGTTTCGGATGAGACGCTCAAGGCCGCCGTCGAGGCGCAGGATTACGAGGTCACCGGCGTCGCGTGACCGTTTCCCGGCTGCGCTGACAAACAGAATGCCCCTGTTCCGCTGACGGAACAGGGGCATTGCTATGGTTGAAAGCGAAGTTACGCGTTTTCGTTTTCCTTATCAAGATTGGCAAGGAATTCGATGAGGCGGGCTTCATCCTCGCGGCGGTCGGCAAACAGTTCAAGATTGTCGCCCTGTTCGCTCAGAAGCTGACCGAGGGCGATATACTCGCTCAACGCGCTCTTGAGGTTGAAAACGTCGCCGTCCTGGCTCTTGAGATACACATCACCGGTGCAGTTGTGGATGACCTTGCGGAATTCTTCGACTTCTTTGATGTTTCTGAGTTTCATGTTCATTGCCTCCCATGCAATTTTTTCTTTGACTTTCGATTACAGCAGCAGTATACGCGCTGGAGAAGGAAAATTCAAGGGGTGGTTTGAATAAAATGTACAAAGGAATGTACTCTATTTTGTGCGATACGCCGGATAATAGGTGTACAGCCGGACCAGCGCAGCGTGGCGGTTTCCTGTATCCGGGGCGAGGAAATGTACACTGCCGGGCTCGGTGCCCGCATCTTGACCGCTCTGGAGGACGATCAGAAGTTCATCCATGTCCTTTCCGGCGGAAATGCTGGAGAACGGCGCGTCGGAAAGGCCGACCCATTTGCCGTCTTCGCGCGTGAGCATCAGCATGTACGGCTGCTCCATACCGTCAATACCGGAGACAGTCAGTGTCCCATGAAACAGGCTCTTGTGGAGCATGCTTTTTGTCAGCGTCCCGGTGAGCGTGAGCGTGTGCGTCTGCGCAAACGCTTCGTCGTCCAGCGCATATTCGGTAACGGTCTGAGAAAGTTCGACCGGTGTCTGCGTCGGTACGACAACCATCACCACAAGATTTAAAATCAGCACCGCGATTGCGATGCCGAGCACGGCCGTGCGGTGGCGGGCAAACCAGTTTTTATTTTCTTCTCCCATAGGGACGGCACTCCATTCTTCACAGATTCTTCAGATTTGAAGCCTTGAAATAGTTACAATTTTGTGTATAATAAATTACAGATTGATATCAAATCAACGAATCAAAACTGAAAGGGGCGGGTGCGATGGCAATATGACTGCCTGCTTTTGACACAAACGACCGATCACAACAACCATCTTTCATACAAAAGGGCGCTGCGGGAGAGCCGCAGCGCCCTTTTTGATTATACAGGAATCAGCCGAAATCTGCAAGCACCTTATCCGGCATACGGGACGAGTTCAAAGTATTCCAGTTCCGGCTTGCCGTCAATATACCACTGCCAGTCGCCGGCAGGCTGTTCGACCGCGATGCGGCCGGTCACGCCGTCGTTTGTGATCACATCAACGAAGCTTTTTCCGTCGGTGCCCGTGACCTGAAGGACAGTGCCGGGGCCGAAGACGGACTGCGTGCCGTCGTCCAGCGTGACAGGGATGTCCATGACAACTGTCATGCGGGAATAGCTTGTGTTTGCAGGAACAATCTGCCACGCGTCGCCCAGCGGTGTCAGCACATCGTCGTGCAGGGCATAGGCGCGGATGGCGCTGTACGAGCCGAGCACGTTCTGGGTACTCTCAAGCTGGAGACTGTTATCGGAGACACCGATGATCGCGGCCTCCATGAAGGTCTGATCTTCAAACGGGATCAGCTGCGGCGTTCCGGTCTTCAGCGACCAGACGTTCAGCACATATTGATCTCCGTTCATATTGCCGTTGAAGTAGACCTCCGGATAGCCGTCCGTATCCAGATCGGCCAGCCAGATATGGGCGTTAAAGCTGGCAGGATAGGAGGCGTCGGCCTCTTCAAAGCCGGTGTCGAAGACGTCCGAACCCTTCTGGATGCGAAGCACGAACGACTGCTGATCGTATTGATCCCAGATGCGCAGCAGCTGAACCGACTCAGGCGTACCGCAGCCGTCCAGATCGGCCTCGCCGCTGCGGACGATCTCCGTGCGGATGCTCTGGAAGCCGTAGAGCGTGATGCCGTCGTAGGGAATCTCTGCCGGGACGGGATCCTGCGCGGGAAGTTCAACCGGGGCAAACGGTTCCGCTTCAGGTTCTTCCGGGACGGGCGCGACAGGCTGCGGGTCAGCAGGCGTAACAATGTCCTCAGCCGGCTCTTCGGACGGGACGACGCGGATGGCAACAGCCAGCACCTGCGGCGGGTCAGACTCGGAAACGTCGCCAAGGTAGGTAATGTCCACCTGAAGCGCCTGCGTCAATTCAGACACGGAGATGGGCCAGCCGTCCGCGCCGGTGGGAACAAGCCCGTCGGCCAGCGTGACCGTGACTGCTTCCGCAGCGCCGAACGCAGGATCTTCATCCGCGGGGCGGACGGATAGCGTATCGCTGTCAGACGAAAGAATATCGGCAGTAAAGGTTGTGACATGCACGGCGGCGGGCGCCTCGGGCTCCGGGTCAGCCTGCACAGGCTCTTCCGGGAGCGGCTTTGCGCAGCTGCACAGCAGCGTGAGCGCCAGCGCCGCGGCCAGCACGAGAATCAGCTTTTTCATAGTTCCTCCTTCTGGGAAATACACGACTTATATCCCAGTGTCACAATCATAGCGGATTCCTTTGCTTTCGTCAATGGACACTTTTGCTTATTTTGAACATATTTTCACCGTTTCCTCCATCAAAATGCAGCATCTTTGTGATTATGTGAACTTGCGGAAACAATTTGTAATGTTTCCAGCGCCCAGCCGTGCAGACGCGCCATATAGGCCGGAACAGCCTCCCCGATTTGCCGGGGAGGCTGTTCCGGTACGTCCCGCCTGGCGGGATATTTTTTATGCAGTTACCGGCACGCCGCTCCGCCCCATTCGACAGCGGTGAAGCCTGTGCGTGCCGGGGCTGTAAGCGTCTGCGGCGCGATTTCGACCGGGGCGGACAGCGGCTTGAAGGCCATGAAAACGCGAATGAGCGTGTCCGGCTCAGGCGTGATGGTCAGGCGGGCACTTTCGGTGTAGGCCTCATGCTGAAACGCAATCAGATTATAGGCGTTTTCCTGCATCAGCGGCAGCCAGTAGACGATAAACTCGTTGGCCTCCGTGCGGTTCAGGCCGAGTTTCCCCAGCGCATCCTCCAGAAATCCCGCTGTGCCGCTTCCCGGCACACAGAAGCCGGATGTGAAATCATATTCCGTTTCCGATATGCCTTCCCAGTATAAATACCGGTAGGTCTGGCCGTTTTTATCTGTCAGCGTCCCGTCGGGTCTTGCCGAGACGGTCCAGCCGTCTGCGTAGGCCGGATAGGTGCACGTCAGCTTTCCGTCATAGTCCAGCCGAACCGTTACCTCTGTTTCCGTCTGTGGATACAGATACGCGACCGGCTTGGCGTCGCAGACCTCGTCCTGTGCTTCCTCCGGATAGAGATAGATGACTGGCTTTGCAGAATACTGCGCATTCTCATCCTCCCGCTCGTCGCGCGGACCACAGGCGGTCAGACTAAGCGTCAGCGCAAGGGGCAGCAAAAAAGCAAGCAGTTTTTTCATGTCGGTTCCTCCTGCATAAAATATGTTCTATCCATACAGACAGGAAATGAAGAAGCTGGTTGCATAGGTTTATATTATTTATTATTTTTTCCGGCCATCAGCCGTGCAAGCGTCGCGCGGATGACGGGCAGGCAGTCTTCCGGTCTTTCCAGTTCCAGAACAGCCTGCTCAAACGGGCACAGGCCCGTTCCCTGCCGGTTCAGAAGCTTTTCGGTCTTCGTCTCACAGGCGCAGTCCACGCCGTTCGCAATCAGGAAGTCCGCAGCAGCGACGCTCATCGTCTCGGCATAAACGCCCGCTGCACCGCCCAAAATATAGATCGCGGCGGCAGCCTTGCCGACGATGGTGTCGCAGACAAGTGCACCCTTTAAAAGTTCCGGCTGTGCGTCAAATACCCGCAGCGCCGGGCCGACGCCCCGGCCAAAGTCCTTGTGAACGGTCACGCCATTCTTTTGCACGACGAGCGTATATGCGCCGTTTTCAAACAGCGCGGACAAATTTTCCGTGTTCATTTTGGACGCATCTCCTTCGGCAATTCTTTTTCGATCTGAATCATGACCAGCGACAGCAGCAGCGCCAGCACCATCACGCCCACGGCGATCAGATAATACGGCTGGTTGGCAATGTCGGCGATGGAATAGCCAGTCGTACCGTCAGAGACAGCGTAGCCGATCACCAGCAGCACCAGCGCAGCGGCGAAGCAGAGGTTCCGGATCGTGCCGAGCAGTTTGTCCCGGCCAAGCAGGAAGCTATAAAACGCTTCGGGTGCGTCAAACTGCGATCCTGCCTTCCACGGCGTAAACAGGCGGCAGAAAAAATCCTTCACAGGGAATCCCCCTTTTTCCTTGATAGAGCAAGTATAGCAGGCTTTTGCAAAAAAAGCAACGCACCGGGCATCCGGCACGCCGCCGGGCGTTGACTTTTTTGCGCGGGACTCGTATACTTTTGGAAAACAGGCATTTCAGGAGAAGCGGATCATGATCTACACGGTTACGACGAATCCCAATATCGATTATTATATGAATCTGCGTGCGCCGCTGCGCGTGGGCGGCATCAACCGCTCCGGGCACGAACTGCTTGCGCCGGGCGGAAAGGGGATCAATGTTTCGCTGATGCTGCAAACGCTCGGAAAGCCATCGTGCGTGCTGGGGTATCTGGCCGGGCCGACGGGACGGCTTCTTGAATCGCTCATGGCGGACACCGGCTGCAGCTGCCATTGGTTCTGGCTGCAAAGCGGCCAGACGCGCATCAACACGAAGATCAATACCAGTCCTGAGACGGCCTTCAACGCCTCCGGCCCCGCGCTTGCGCAGGCCGACATTGATGCGTTGTGCGCGTTCCTGCGCGGATTAACCCCGGACGATCAGCTTGTCATCAGCGGTAATCTGCAAAAAAGTCCGCAGGGCGCGTTTTCAGCACTTCTTTCCGCTGCACGGGAGGCCGGCGTGAGCGCCGTCGTGGACACGAGCGGCGCGGCACTGCGCGAAGCGCTTGCGTTTCGACCGCTGCTGATCAAGCCCAACGGCGAGGAACTGTGCGAGTTGTTCGGCGAACAGGCGCAAACGCCGGACGCGCTCTTTGCGCTTGCGCAGCGGGCGCAGGCTCTGGGCGCGCGGAACGTTCTGGTGTCCATGGGCGCGGACGGCGCGCTGCTGTTGGCGGAAACTGGGCGCGTTTACCGGGCACGGCTCCGCAGCGCGCAGCCGGTCGTCTCCACCGTCGGTGCGGGCGACAGCGTGACGGCAGGCTTTCTTGCGGGGCTGCTGGACACGGAAGACTATGCCTTGGCTCTCCGCCTCGGCACCGCCTGCGGCAGTGCGACAGCCTACAGCGCGTGTTTGGCAAGCCGGGATATGATCGAGGCGGTACTGCCGGCGGTCGAAATTACGACTCTGTAAAAACTTCGGAAAGGAAGAGAACCATGCAGGCAATTCAGGAACTGCTCTCCAACCGCGTGCTGATCAGCGGCCTTGTCGGCTGGGGAGCGGCGCAGGTTTTGAAGACGATTATTTACGCGCTCATGCACCATACGCTGGATCTGACGCGCATTTTCGGCGACGGCGGCATGCCGAGCGGCCATTCAGCTACGGTCTGCGCCGTGGCGACCTCGGCGGGAATTTTATATGGGCTGGGTTCGTTTCCATTCGCCATCAGCGTGATCGTGGCGATTATCGTCATGCACGACGCAATGGGCGTCCGGCTCGAAACGGGCAAGCAGGCGAAGCTTTTGAACGAGTTCATCGACCTGTTTGCCAAGCTGGAGCAGCCGCTGTCTGATCAGGAAAAACTCAAGGAACTCGTCGGCCATACGCCGCTTCAGGTCTGCATGGGCGGGCTGCTTGGCATTCTGACGGGCGTTTTGTGCAATCTCGGCGCGTAAACGCTGCGGCGGACTGGACAGCGCCGCCGGTTTGCGGTACAATCATTTTAATTTCAATCAAGTCACCGGACGTTCAAACAGGAAAGGAGCACCCATATGGCACAACTCGGACTCGGTACGCGATGCGTACAGGCAGGCTACAGCCCGAAAAACGGCGAGCCCCGTCAGATCCCCATCATCCAGAGCACCACGTTCAAATACGAGAGCGGCGCCGAAATGGGCAAACTCTTCGATCTTGAGACGAGCGGCTATTTTTATTCCCGCCTGCAGAACCCGACGAACGACGCCGTCGCGGCACGTATCGCCGCGCTTGAGGGCGGTACGGCTGCCATGCTGACAGCCTCCGGACAGGCAGCAATCTTCTTCGCGGTGTTCAATATTGTCGGCGCGGGTGACCATCTGGTCAGTTCGTCGAGCATTTATGGCGGCAGCTTCAATCTTTTTGCCGTCACCATGAAGCGCATGGGCGTCGAGGTCACGTTTGTCAATCCTGACTGCTCTGCGGAGGAACTGGACGCCGCATTTCGGCCCAACACAAAGGCCATGTATGGCGAGACGATTGCAAACCCGGCGCTGACCGTTCTGGATATCGAAAAATTCGCGGCGGCCGCGCACCGGCACGGCGTTCCGCTGATTGTGGACAACACGTTTGCAACGCCCATCAACTGCCGCCCGTTTGAATGGGGCGCAGATATCGTCGTACACTCGACGACAAAATACATGGACGGCCACGCGGGCGCCATCGGCGGCGCGATCGTTGATTCCGGCAAATTTGACTGGACGAAGTACCCGGACAAATACCCCGGTCTGTGTACGCCCGACGAGAGTTATCACGGCGTGACATATACTGAGCGCTTCGGCCTCGCGGGTGCGTATATCACGAAGGCGACTGTCCAGCTGATGCGCGATCTCGGCGCGATTCAGTCCCCGCAGAGCGCGTATTATCTGAATCTCGGCCTTGAGAGTTTGCATGTGCGCATGCCGCGTCACTGCGAAAACGCGCAGAAAGTCGCGGAATTTTTGCAGCAGCACGAAAATGTCTCGTGGGTGCAGTATTGCGGCCTGCCGGGCGACAAATATTATGAACTCGGACAGAAATACCTGCCGCACGGCTCCTGCGGCGTCGTAAGCTTCGGCGTCAAGGGCGGACGGGCCGCAGCCGAGACTGTCATGGGCAGGCTCAAGGTCGCGTCCATCGAAACGCATGTAGCCGATTCGCACACCTGCTGCCTGCATCCGGCATCGACGACGCACCGGCAGATGAATGCCGAGGAGCTGCAGGCCGCCGGTGTCCGCGAGGATCTGATCCGCTATTCCTGCGGATTGGAGGACGCGGAGGACCTGATTGCCGATCTTGATCAGGCGCTGCGATAATCACGGAAAGGAACCCACGCCATGCCCATTATGATCCCGAACGGCCTGCCGGCCGCGAAAACACTGGCGGCCGAGAATATTTTTGTCATGAATGAGACGCGGGCCGTCACGCAGGACATCCGCCCGCTGCAGATCCTCGTTCTGAACCTCATGCCGACCAAGATTGCCACGGAAACGCAGCTGTCGAGACTGCTCGGCAACACGCCGCTTCAGGTAGAACTGGAACTCATTCACACGGACAGCCACGAATCCAAAAACACGTCCCGCGAACATCTGCTGAAATTCTATCAGACATTCGAGGACGTGAAGGAGCGCTGGTTCGATGGGCTGATCATTACCGGCGCACCTGTGGAACAGATGCCGTTTGAGCAGGTCGAATACTGGCCGGAGCTGTGCCGCATCATGGAATGGAGCCGGACGCATGTGCACAGCACGTTCCATATCTGCTGGGGTGCGCAGGCGGGACTTTATTATCACTACGGCATCGGGAAGACTACCCTGCCCGAAAAACTCTTCGGCGTCTATCCGCACCGGGTCGAGCGGCGCTCGTCCATGCTCATGCGCGGGTTTGACGATGTGTTCATGGTCCCGCATTCGCGGCATACAAGCGTCCGGCGCGAGGATATCGAGCGGTGCAGCAAGCTGAAAATTCTTGCCTCGTCCGAACAGGCAGGAGTCTACGCTATGGCCACGGAGGGCGGTCGGCAGATTTTCATCACCGGCCACTCGGAATACGATGCCGGAACGCTGGAATCGGAGTACCTGCGCGATAAAAACGCCGGACTTCCCATCCATGTGCCGGAGAACTATTACCCGGATGACGACGATACCAAGCCGCCCATGGTCACATGGCGCAGCCACGCAAACCTGCTGTACCAGAACTGGCTCAACTACTTTGTCTATCAGACTACGCCGTATGACCTCTCCGCCATTCGGCCGGTATAAATTCTCAGATAAAAAGCCGCCGGTTGTTCCGGCGGCTTTGGTCGTTATCCTGCGTCCCGCTCGCGCAGACCTGCGACGGAACTGACGGGCAGTGAGAAGCAGATCGCACCGGCCTTTGTGCCGGGGCCTGCGTTTTCGTTGATCGCACGCATGATCGCGGCCTTTTCGTCCGCGTAGGCGATGATGTAGACCATATCCTTTTCATCGGCCAGACTCACGCCGAAGAATTTTTCTCCGCGCTTCGAGCCTGTGCCCTTGGCGTGCAGCACTGTGCCGCCGCCTGCGCCTGCGGCCCGTGCGGCATCCATGACGAGATCGGCGTAGCCCTCGTTCAGAATCACGACGATCAGTTCATGATTGAATTCCATATGCGGCGTTCCTCCTGTTTTCAGATCGTTGGTCAGATAGGCGAGCGTTCTGCCGCCCGCCACGCTCTTGAGCGGCACGGTCAGCAGAATCCCGTTGCCGGGAATGTCGAGAAACAGCTTGCGCTTGGCAGCCTTGACAAGCTGCGCGGCCTCCTGTGCGCTGGCGACGGAGGTGGTGACGGTTTTGGATGTTTCATCCAGGCCGTAGACGGCCAAATGCTCATTTTTGGCCGTGCCTCTTCCGGGTGCGCTGAGGATCATCGGCAGACCCGCCTCGCGGAACAGGGCGTTCATGGCCTCGCCCCGGTCGGAATCGGTAACGGCAATGATATAATATAATTCCATATCAGCAGGCCTCCCACAGTTCGATGATCTCGTTGTCGCCGAAGTCCGGCAGAGCCGGTTCCTTTTCGGCGCGGCGGGATTTGATGACGTAGATCGCGCCCATGACCTGCACGGTAATCAGCGGCATCATCGCAACTAGCGCGACAAGGCCGAACGCGTCCGTCATGACATTCCCGCCCAGCGCTTCGCACGCGCCCATGGCGAACGGCAGCATGAACGTCGCCGTCAGCGGGCCGGAGGCCACGCCGCCGGAGTCAAATGCGATGGCCGTAAACGTGCGCGGCACGAAGAACGACAGCGCCAGCGCGATAAAATACCCCGGCACAAGGAAGTACATGATCGAAACGCCCGTGATGACGCGCAGCATCGCAAGTCCGCCTGCGGCGGAAACGGCGATGGACAGGCTCATGCCCATAGCCTTTGCCGAGATTGCGCCCGCACTTAAATCCTCGACCTGCCGGTTGAGGATATGGACGGCAGGCTCAGCGTTGATGATGAACCAGCCCATCAGCATGGCCAGCGGAATGAGCAGCCACAGCTTCCACCCCTCCGTCAGCGCCGCGCCCAGCGCGTAGCCGACCGGCGAAAAGCCGACGTTCACGCCCGTCAGGAACAGGACAAGACCGGCGTATGTATACAGAATGCCTACCATGACCCGCAGGAACGGCAGCCTCCGCAGCCGCAGCGAGACGACTTGGAAGATCAGGAAGAACACCACAATCGGCAGCAGCGCCAGCGTGACCTCCTTCAGATATTCCGGGAAGGCGCGCAGATAGTCCCGGCCCAGTGCAACGGTATTGGTGATGGCGGCGGCAGCTTCCGACTCCGCCTGCGCGGGCTGCGTCTTGTAGATCGCGCCCAGCAGCAGCACCGACGCGATCGGCCCAATGGAACACAGACCGACAAGGCCGAACGAGTCCGCCTTCGCGTTTTCGTCGGAACGGATAGACGCCACGCCGACGCCGAGCGCCATGATGAACGGCACGGTCATCGGCCCGGTCGTCACGCCGCCGGAGTCAAACGCAACGGCGAGAATGCCCTGATCGGACAGGAACGCAGCCAAAAATACCAGCACATAAAACACGATCAGCAGCAGCCGCAGCGAAATGCCGAACAGAATGCGCACCATGCAGAGCATCAGGAAGATGCCCACGCCGACGGAGACGGTCAGAATGAGGACCGTTTTGTCAATCTCCGGCACGTTGGCCGCCAGCACCTGTAAATCCGGCTCGGCTACCGTAATGGCGACACCCAGCAGGAAGCTGACAATCAGAATCAGACCGAGCTTGCGCGATTTTGTCAGCTTCGCGCCCATGTAGTTGCCGATCTTGCTCATGGACATTTCCGCGCCGAGCGTGAACAGACCCATGCCCAGAATGAGCATGGCCGTCGCCAGCACGAATGAGAGCATCAGCCCCGTATCGACCGGCACGAGCACGAAGCAGATGGCCAGCACGATCAGGCTGATCGGCAGCACGGAGGCCGCGGCCTCTCTCAGTTTTTCCAGTAACACCTGTTTGCGGTACAAAGCCTCACTCCTATTTCAAGAATTGTTCTTATTTTATCAGAAAAATCCCGTTCTGAACAGAGCGGAAATGTAAAAAGGCTGTTAATTTTATGCACCGTGCATTTTTATGCAGTTTCACCAAAGAATTATCGATTTACTTGACGAAAGGGCAGAAAGCCAATACAATAACAAAGCTTATGCGCAGAACTCCCGGCCGCATGCGCGGCCGGGAGTGAATTTTTATGAAAAAGAGAGAGTGTTTTATGGAGAAGAAACCCGCGCGTGCCGTCGCCCTGCTGCCTATCGGAGTGTTCCTTGTCTTGTATCTGGGTCTGGGCTGTCTGTTTGAATACGGTTTGAAAATTGAGATGGGCTTTTACAACATTCCGATCGTTGTGGCGTTCCTGGCCGCGATCCTCGTCGCCTGCCTGCAGAACCGGGCGCTGTCGTTCGACGAAAAGCTGGAGGTCATGGCAAAGGGCGTCGGCGACAAGAATATCATGACGATGATCCTGATCTTTCTGGCCGCCGGTGTGTTCGTCGGCGTCGTGGGCCGCAGCAGCGCAGAATCTGTCGCATATTTCATGCTTGCGCATATCCCGGCGCGGTTTGCCGTTGCAGTTCTGTTCGTTGTCTCGTGCTTCGTCTCGACGGCCATGGGCACGTCCTGCGGCACGATCACGCTGATCGTCCCCATTGCCGTCGCCGTGGCGAAGGCGTCGGGGTTCCATCTGGCGCTGTGCATCGGATCCGTCATGGGCGGCGCGATGTTCGGCGACAATCTCTCGTTCATCTCCGACACGACCATCGCCGCCTGCAGCACGCAGGGCTGCGAAATGAAGGACAAATTCCGTACGAACTTCCGCATCGCGCTGCCGGCGGCACTCGTAACACTGGCGCTGATCATTGTGTTCTCGCTGAAAAGCGACATTGGCGCGGTTGAAATTTCGGAATACCATCTGCTGCAGACCGTCCCGTATCTGCTGGTGCTTATCGGCGGCGTGGCAGGCGTCAATGTGTTCCTCGTGCTGCTGACCGGCATTTTCTCCGGGGCCATCATCATGCTCGCCACCGGTGCGGTGCACCCGACCGAGCTGCTGGGGAACATGGGCTCCGGCGCGTCCGGGATGTTTGAGACGATCATGGTCACGATCCTCGTGTCTGCCATGTGCGGCCTCATCCGCGAATACGGCGGCTTTGAAGCGCTGCTCGGATTTATTCGCCGCATTTTCCACGGCAACAAGGGCGGCCAACTCGGCATCGGATTGCTTGTCGGCGCGATGGACATCGCCACGGCCAATAATACCGTCGCCATCGTCATGGCCGGACCCATCGCAAAGCAGATGAGCGAGGAATACGGCATCACGGGCAAAAAGAGCGCGTCGCTGCTCGACACCTTCTCGTGCATCTTCCAGGGTATCATTCCCTACGGCGCGCAGATGCTTCTGTCGATCTCTGCCGTTTCAGAACTCGGTGAAACGCTCACCGCGTTCCAGATTATCCCGTTCCTGTTCTACCCCTTCCTGCTGCTCATCAGTTCACTGGTCTTTATCTTCCTTGTGCCGGAACGGAAAGCGGCGGGCCACTGAAAAAACGAAAACTCTGGCGAAATTACAATATTTCGTGGTCAGCGATACCTTTGACAATGTAGATATTTAGAAATCAGTGACTGCGGCACAGCCAAAGGCCTGAGGGGATGCGAACGTCGCAAATTCAGGAGCACTCTGAAATTTGCCGCTTATCCCCTCCGTCATTTGCTGACGCAAATGCCACCTCCCCTTACCACGCAGGGCGTGGCAAGGGGAGGCTATGGGGGACTCCGGCGAATCCGTACTGCCCTGTAAATTTTGAACGTAAGGCCAATTTACTGCAGCCATTCAAACGCGGTGACTTACAAATTTGGAGTACCGTAACAGACGGCGCGTACCATAGCGGTCGTAAGGTAACGATGTGTGTTCGCAACGACTATAAAGTTGGTACTCACTTGAATTGTATCCGCAGCACGCACCAACCGCGTCCAAGCACTCTTTTCTCCCCTATCTTTTCTCTTGCAAGAGAAAAGATAGGGCCGCCGGAGGCATGTTGGAAACGCTTTGCTGGTTTGTGTTTCTCGATGGGAATGCCTGACCCAGAAAAAACGTATTTTGACAGACAAACCGGGCACAGCCAATGGCCGCGCCCGGTGTTTTGCATTATACCATCCGGCAGCAGGATTCACAGTCTTCTTTCTTGGGGAATTTACTGTGATCATACTCAATGTGGTTCTTCTCGTAATAGTCCTGGATGGCGGACTTGACGGCCTCCTCGGCCAGAACGGAGCAGTGCAGCTTGTGCGCAGGCAGTCCGCCCAGCGCATCGACGACCTCCTGATTGGTCAGCGCCAGCGCATCGTCCAGCGTCCGGCCCTTGATCATCTCCGTCGCAATGGAACTCGACGCGATCGCGCTGCCGCAGCCGAACGTCTCAAACTTCACATCCTCGATTTTATTGTCCTTGATCTTCAGGTACATCTTCATGATATCGCCGCACTTGGCGTTGCCGACCTCGCCGACGCCGTCCGCGTCCGCGATCTCGCCGACATTGCGCGGGTGCATGAAGTGATCCATGACGGTTTCGGTATACAGTGCCATGATAAAAGCCCTCCTTACAGCGTAAACTGCCGTTTGCCGCTCATCAGGTCCTTCCAGACCGGCGACATGTTCCGCAGATAGTCCACGATCGGCGGAAGTTCGGCAAGGATATAGTCGATTTCTTCTTCGGTATTGTCCTCACAGATGGTCAGGCGCAGCGAGCCGTGCGCGACCTCGTGCGGCCGTCCGATGGCCAGCAGCACATGGCTGGGGTCGAGCGAACCGGACGTGCAGGCGGAGCCGGACGATGCGCTGATGCCCTTCGCGTCGAGCAGCAGCAGAAGACTCTCGCCCTCGATGCCCTCGAAGCAGAAGTTCACATTGCCGGGCAGCCGCGGCGCACGCGCACCGTTCAGCGCGCAGTGCGGAATCTTGGAAATGCCGTCAATGAGTTTGTCCCGCAGGGCCGTGACCTTCTTTGTATTCTCGTCCATGTTGGCGCACGCTTCCTTCAAAGCTGCCGCCATGGCCGCGATGCCGGGGACGTTCTCCGTGCCGCCGCGCTTGCCGCGCTCCTGCGCGCCGCCCTCGATGAGATTCGTGAGAATAATGCCGCGCCGCGCATAGAGCATGCCCACGCCCTTCGGACCGTGGAATTTGTGCGCGGACAGGCTCAGCATGTCGATGTGCATTGCGTTCACGTCGATCTTCACATGCCCCGCTGCCTGCACCGCGTCGGTGTGGAACAGCACACCGCGTTCATGGCACACCGCGCCGATTGCCTCGATCGGCTGGATGGTGCCGATCTCATTGTTGGCGAACATGATGGTCACGAGGCAGGTGTCGTCACGGATGGCGTCCGCGACCTGCTGGGCCGAGACAAGGCCGTCTGCGTGCACGTCCAGCAGCGTCACCTCAAAGCCCTGTTTTTCCAGCCGTTTCAGGGTATGCAGGACGGCATGATGCTCAAATGTGGTGGAAATAATGTGCTTTTTGCCCTTGCGCGCGCCGAGATAGGCGGCGGAGGTAATAGCCTGATTGTCGGCCTCGCTGCCGCCGGAGGTAAAATAGATTTCGCGCGGCTGCGCGCCGAAGCAGGCGGCCATATCGGCACGCGCCGTCTCGAGCACTTCCTTGGCCTGCTGGCCGATGGTGTAGAGGCTCGACGGGTTGCCGAACGTGTTATTCAGGTGATAGGTCATCGTATCGATGGCCGTCTGGTGCATTCTGGTGGTTGCTGCGTTATCCGCATAGACTTGCATCAAATATCAGCTCCTTTGCAGGGAATTCTTTCTTATGTTTTGAGGATAGCATACATTCCCCATAAAGTCAATAGGTTTATAGGCTGAATGACTTCAGAAAAAATTAAGGCTTTCTTCATCCGGGTTTGGTTGTTTTTCCGGTAACTTTTGTGTATGATAAGCTACACGAACTTTCGGAGGTACAGCTATGGCAAATATTCTGGATTATCTGGACTGGCGCGGCGATCTGACGCTGGCAGAGCGCGGGTTCAACGAGGTGGACAATCTGCTGATGGCGGAACTTTGCTTTCTGGACTTCTCCGGGATCGTTCCGGCGGACTTTTCCGCCCCAGTTTTCCTGCCGGATGCCATGCGGCAATACGACGCGGCGCGGCCGCAGGAGACGATGGGCGTGTTGGTGCCGGAGCAAATCCCGGAATTGGGCCACAAAATGGCGGCAAGCCGCCGCTTTTCCGATTTGACGCTCTGCGCCTATGTCAGCCGCACCGACGAGGAAACGCAGACGCAGTTCTCCGCGCTGACGATCCTGCTGCCGGATAAAACGGCCTACATTGCCTTCCGGGGCACGGACGACACGATTGTCGGCTGGAAGGAGGATTTTAATCTGGCCTTTCTGCCGGTCGTTCCGGCGCAGAAAATGGCGGCAGAGTATCTGTCTGCGGCAGCCGCGGCGCTTCCGTCGCATCCGCTTCGCGTGGGCGGACACTCCAAGGGCGGCAATCTCGCGGTCTACAGCGCAGTGTTCTGCGGCGAAGCCGTGCAGAACCAGCTGATGCGCGTATACAATAACGACGGCCCCGGCTTCCGCACGTCGCTGCTTGGCCTGCCGGAACACAAGCGCGTCGCGGACAGGATCACGACCATTCTGCCGGAATCGTCTGTCGTCGGCATGCTGCTGGAGCATGAGGAACGCTATGAGGTCGTGCGCAGCACGCAGAGCGGCCTGTGGCAGCACGACGGCTTCTCGTGGCAGGTGCGCGGGGAACGGTTTGAGCATTTGCCCGATCTGACCGAGGGCGGCAAGCTGGTTGACGAGACGATCCGCACGTTCATTCTCTCCCTGAGTCCGGAGCAGCGCGTGGCCTTCACCGATGCGCTGTTTGATATTCTTACCTGTACCGATGCCGGTACGCTCACCGATCTCAAGGAAGGTGGGCTCAAAACAGCGGCAGCCATGCTCAAGAAATACCGCACGCTGGACAAGCCCACACGCCATGCGCTGGGCAGCACGCTGCGCCTGTTTATGGCGGCTGGCGCAAAGACGGCAGCCTCCGAACTCAATCCCGTGAACCTGCTCCTGCGCCATCTGCCGCTGCAAAAGCTGGCAGACGATCTGGACGAACCGTAAACCAGAGAGAATACGGCTTTCATGCAAAAAGAGCCTGCTGCAAAAATACTTTGCAGCAGGTTCTTTTGGTTCCAGACATATTGCAGCCGGCGGTCATTCCGCCGAGATGAGGTAATAGTAGATCGGCTGGCCGCCGGAGACGAGATTGACCTCCGCGTCGGGCGCATGCTGCCGGAACAGTTCCAGCGCCGCCTCCGCGTCGGGCTCCTGAATGTCCGCGCCGTAGAAGATGTTGATGAATTCCTTGCCGGCCTCCGCAGCCTTGTCCGCGAGAGACGCAAGAAGCGTGGTGATCTCACGCGCTGTTCCAGCCAGCGCGCCATCGCACAACCCGAGATAATCGCCCGCGTGAATATCAAAGCCGTCAAAGTCCGAGTCGCGCGCGGCATAGGTGATCTGCATGGTCATGACGCCGGAGAGGCAGCCGGTCATGGCCGCTTCGTTTTCGCTCGGCTCCATTGCTGCGTCGAACGAGAGCATGGCGCTGATGCCCTGCGGGACGGTCTTGGTCGGGATAACCACGACTTCGCGCGAAGCCAGTTCCGCCGCCGCCTGCGCAGCCATGATGATGTTCTTGTTGTTGGGCAGGACGAAGACGATCTCCGCAGGCGTCTTTTCGATCGCGTGCAGAATATCCTCCGTCGAGGGGTTCATGGTCTGGCCGCCCTCAATGATCTCGTCAACACCGAGATCGCGGAACACGCCGGCCAGGCCCGCACCCGCGCACACGGCGACGCTGCCGTAGCGCTTTTCGGGTTCTGCCGGAGCCGCCTGCTCCGCAGGCTGGCTTTCCAACTCCTTTTCCACAGTCTCCAGATCGTCGGTCGAACGGGCCTTGCGGCCGGCGGTCAGATCATCGTGCTGCAAGCGCATGTTCTCGATCTTTGCAAGTTCCAGCGTACCATACTTCTGGGCCTCGCTCAGTGCGTCACCCGGAATATTCGTATGTACATGGACCTTGAACGCTTCGTCGTCCTCGCCGATGACGAGACTGTCGCCGATGCTGCCGAGATACTCGCGCAGCGGGTCGAGCGAGGTAATATCCTCGCGCTTGCGCACAATAAAGACCGTGTCGAACGCGAATGTGATGTCCTCAGAGTCGAAAATGCCGAAATCGGCCTCTTCATTCGTTGCACCTGTGTCCTCGCAGACAATATCGTTGCCGCGCAGGCTTTCGAGCATGCCGCGCAGAATAAGGCAGAAGCCCATACCGCCCGCATCAACGACGCCGGCCTTTTTAAGAACCGGATTCTGGTTGACGGTGTTGTCCAGCGCAGCGTGCGCCGTGTCAAGGCAGTGCTGCAGCACATACTCGATCTCATTGTTTTCCTCGGCCAAATCGCGCGCGGCGTCTGCCGTGAGGCGGGAGACGGTCAGAATTGTGCCCTCGGCGGGCTTCATGACTGCCTTATACGCAGCTTCCACACCTGCTGTCAGTGCAGCGGCAAAGTCCTTGCCGTCGGCCTCGAGTTTACCCTTGAGCGACTTGGAAAAGCCGCGGAACAGAAGAGACAGAATCACGCCCGAATTGCCTCTGGCCCCGCGCAGGAGCGCGGAGGCCGTCTTGTCGGCGGCCTTGGTGAGCGTAATGCCGTCTGCCTTGCGCAGTTCTGTGCTGGCGGCAGAGAGCGTCATGCTCATATTCGTGCCGGTATCTCCGTCCGGAACAGGGAAAACGTTCAGTTCATTGACCTTCTGCTTATTCAGGTCGATCTCGGCAGCGGCGGAGAGCATCATCCGGCTGAACGCCGCGCCGTCAATGGTTTTGATCATGGTTTACCTCCGTGAGCGCCCTTGTATGCGCGCGTGAATTGAAATCGATATCAGTCGACGGAAATGGAATCGACAAATACGTTCACGGCACGCACCTCGGTGCCCGTGGACTTGGTAACGAAATAGCGGACCTCGCTGATGATGGAGGACGCGATTGCACTGAGATTGACGCTCTTATCGACCATGATATGCAGGTCGATGGAAATGGAATTGTCGGCGCTGAACGTGACCTTGACGCCCTTGCCCATTGCTTCCTTGCGCAGCAGATGGACAAGCCCGTCCGTCATGGAGCGCACGGCCATGCCCTTGACGCCAAAGCAGTTGGTCGCTGCAAAGCCCGCGATATTGGTATAGACAGCGCTATCGACCGTGATCTGGCCGGCGTCTGTATTCATACGGATCATCAAGATTCCTCCTTCTGGGATATTCAATTCATTTTAACCGATTTGCCGGGAAAGTACAAGTCAAAAAACGGGTTTCAGCCTTTTTCATAACCGGTCACGCCGTTTTGCTCCATCCATTGGAGCTTTTCACCCATCAAATACGTCAGCGTATCGGTTTCCGTCCGGTTGACGCCCGTCAGATACTCGCGCAGGTAATACAGATCGTTGTACGTCAGATACGGATAGTCGCCCTCGACATAGGTGCCGTCGGGCTTGATGCTGTAATAGAGATTATGATTCGGCATGACCCAGCCGGAGCCGGTATCCTCAATGGCCAGCAGCATCCGGTCGGCCAGTTCGCGCAGATCCTTCCGATTCAGAAGATCCGCCGCGTGATACAGCGCCAGACACTCCGACGCCTGATGGTTGAGCGAGGTGTGTGGAGCGGTGATCTCGTCCGGGTGCCAGTAGTCGGGAATCAGCCAGCCGCCGTTTTCCGTGGTGATGTGGCTTATGTCCGCAACCTGACTGAAAAAGGCGAGATAGCGGTTCATCGTCTCTTCAAACATCCCCTTGCCGAGCCTGCGGGTGGCCGAGATGTAAATTTCGAGCAGATCGGTATTGAACCGGGTGTCATAAAAGCCAGGCCCGATCCCGTAATCGCCCTGAAGCCACTCGCTGCCGGGTGTGGTGGGCACATAGCCGTAGTGGTTCTGCCGCTGCGACATGGTATCGAGCGACAGGATAATGAGCGCGGGCGCTTCCTTGCAGCGCGACATCCGGCCAAGGTAGCCCCGGATGCAGTAGCTTGCGGCGCAGCAGTAATAATAATTCTCACCCGCTGGGATATAATTGGAGGGCGATTTGCGGAAATAGCCGTCGAAGCACCAGTGAGAATCGCCGTTTTTCACATATGTGACCCATGCCTTCGCGCAGTTATCCACACTCCAGTCCAGCCCAAACGGTGCGGTCAGGACGAGTGCATCCGTTACGCAGTCCGGCGCAAGGCCATAGCCGTCCATTGTGATGCGGACGCCGCCGCTGCGCAGCTTCGTGGTACGCAGCACGCCGTCTCGATCCGGGAAATGCTCCCGGGAGCCGTTTTCGCGCATGGCGAACGTACGCGGCAGCGCAAGAAAATATGTCTGCCCGGAAGCCAACTCTACAACAACGACCGGTGAGGCATACAGCCCGTCCCCCAGCGCCTGCGAGCGCCAGTCTCCGGCGCTCTTGTCATAATACCAGACCGTGCCTGCCTCCGTGACAGTCTGGTCGAAAAAGCGGATATTGGAGCCCTTGCCCGTGGCGCGAAGACCGGTCGCGCTGACGCCGTCGGAGACGGCGTATTCCCGGCTTTCGATTTGATACTGCCCGTACTGGACAGTCTCAACATAGACCTCGGCGGTATATTTTGTGGAGGTCAATACCCGCTCCGGTGTGCGGCTCGGGGTATCGTCCGGCTCGTCCGAATCCGCCGGTGTCTCTTCGGCCGGGAGTTCGGCCGGGGCTGCTGCTTCAGATTCTGCTGCCGGTGAAGTCTCCGCCTGCGGCTTGCCGCAGGCGCATAGCTGCGCCAGTACCAGAATCAAAATCAGAATCAGCGTGAGTTTCTTTTGCATGGATACCTCCGAGGAAGGGTTTGGGCAGAACAATGGCGGCCATTTTTACAAAGCAGTCCGGGATACGCGCAGTCTCTGTAGGGGCCGATGCCCACATCGGCCCGCTGGGAAGTTACGAATTCGCCGAAGATTCCCGTAAAATCGGTACATCCTGCGGGTGGACAAGAGGCGTCCGCCCCTACAGGGGGAGAGCGAGGGTCGTTGTAGGGGCCGATGTGGGCATCGGCCCCTACAGCTGGCGCGGGAGCGTCCGGGGCTCCCGCGCCAGTGCGAAAATCAGATCATGCTCGGCTGCCAGCAGTCGGGGGTTTCAAGGCCCATCATGGTCACGATGGTCGGCGCGACGTTGGCAAGGCCGTAATGGCCGTCCTTGATCTCATACTTGTTGTCGGGATCGTAGATGATGAAGGGAACGGGGTTGAGAGAATGCGCAGTGCGCACGCTGGTCTTGCCCTTCTTCGTCTCGAGCATCTGATCAGCGTTGCCGTGGTCAGCGGTGACAAGCAGCGTATAGCCATACTTGTCGGCAGCTTCCTTCACGCGGGCCAGACCTGCGTCAACGGCCTCCATCGCGGTAATGACAGCGCTCAAAACGCCGGTATGGCCGACCATGTCGCCGTTTGGATAGTTGCAGCGCAGGAACTGGTACTTATGCGAGGCCATGGCCTCGACCAGAAGATCGGTGATCTCCACGGACTTCATCGCGGGTGCCTGCTCAAACGGGATGACATCGGACGGAACCTCGGCATAGTCCTCAAGGCTCTCATCAACCTTGCCGGAGCGGTTGCCGTTCCAGAAGTAGGTGACGTGGCCGTATTTCTGCGTCTCAGACACAGCATACTCATGCACGCCTGCCTTGCACAGAACCTCGGTCAGCGTGTTGCGGATGACGGGCGGCTCAACCAGATAGTGCATCGGGATCTTGAGGTCGCCGTCATATTCCAGCATACCTGCGAACTTCACGCCAGTATAGTCACCGCGGTCAAACTTGTCAAAGTCCTTGCGGTCAAAGGCGAGGGAAATTTCCTGCGCACGGTCGCCGCGGAAGTTGAAGAGGATGACGCTGTCGCCGTTTTCAATCTTTGCAACGGGCTTGCCGTCATGCGCAACGACGAACGGCAGCAGATCCTGATCGATCATGCCGGGATTCTCGGCGCGGTAGGTTTCAATGGCCTCACGCGCGGAGGTGAACTGACGGCCCTCAGCCTGCACATGCGTGCGCCAGCCCTTTTCGACCATCGGCCAGTTGGCCTCGTAGCGGTCCATGGTAATGACCATGCGGCCGCCGCCGGAGGCGATCTTGTATTCATGCTCCGCGTCGTTCAGTTCCGCCAGAACGGACTCCAGCTGATCAACATAGTCCAGCGCACTTGTCGCGGGGACATCGCGGCCGTCGAGCAGGATGTGGCAGTAGACCTTTTTGAGTCCCATCTCACGCGCCTTTTTCAGCATCGCAATCAGGTGCGAGATATTGGAATGGACGTTGCCGTCGGACAGCAGGCCGATGAAGTGCAGCGCTTTGCCGTTTTGCAGGCAGTTATCCGTCAGGTCGATCCACGTCTTGGACTGGTACAGGGAGCCGGATTCAATGGACTCCTGTACAAGCTTTGCGCCCTGCGAATAGATCTGGCCGCAGCCGAGAGCGTTGTGGCCGACCTCGGAGTTGCCCATATCGTCGTCCGTGGGCAGGCCGACGGCGGTGCCGTGTGCTTTGAGCCACGTCATGGGGCAGGTCGCCATCAGGTTGTCGAGCGTCGGGGTGTTGGCCTGCTTGACCGCGTCGCCGGGGCCGCCGTCGCCGCGTCCAACACCGTCCATAATGACAAGTACGATCGGTTTTTTCATTGGTATTCCCTCCTGAGTAGGATATTCTCGAATTTCACTATATTTTACTACAATTTCCCCCGACTTACAACTTAATTTTCTTTGAACAATCGCAGGGCATGGGCGTTGGCCAACGCATAGACACGCGCGAAATCCACATGCGGGTTATAGACGGCCTCCAACTCGTCATGCAGCGCCTTCGCCTGTGCAAGAAGAGCAGTCACATCCGAAACATCCGGCAGCGGCGCGTCCGGCCCCCGGTAATAGCGCTTCTCGTCCGGCAGATAGACAGCCTCCGTCTCGTCCGGCAGGAGCGGGTTCTGGTAGAGAACCGCATTTTCCCGCACGCGGAGCGCCTCCAATTCCTCGCCGGACACCAGCTGCACCGCGCCTGCGGGCGGCTCGGCAGAAAAAAGGCCCCGGCAGGTGATGGCCCGCAGGAAGCGCTTTTTCCGTTCCTCCTGCGCCGGGAGCGGACAGGACGGACGCGCAAACGCTGCAAGACGCGCATACGCCTCGCGGTAGAGCGCGCGATAGCGCGTCTGCAGAAGTTCAATAGCGCGGCGCTCTTTCTGCAAAGCAATGCGGTCATAGAACTGTCCCAGATCGAGATACAGCCCGGCGGCCCCGGGCGTGACGGCCTCAAGCACATGCGGGGCCGTGCCGTCGGCGTAGCCGGTGTGCAGGGCCGGGATATACACGCCGTCCACCGAATCCGGGTCACCGGAGCACAGGACGTATTCGGTATCCAGCCCTGCGTCCTCCGCCGCCTTGCCGATGGTCTTCATAAAACTCGACTTGCCGCAGCCCGGCCCGCCCTTGATCACCCACAGAAACTCCTCCGGCCCCCGGCAGAACTGCCCGTAAAACGAGACAAAGCCGGAGGCCGTATTACCACCCAGAAAATACCGCGTCACCGCCATGGAAAAGCCCTCCTGCACCTTAGAATACAGGTAGTTTATGCAGCCGCGCGGCGGGATGTGCGTGCAGTCAAACGGGAAAATACGGTGCGAATTTGTCGAAAGCTTTGTACTGTACATCGTATCAGAAAAACACCGTCCACGGGAACTGGGCCGGGGGCTGGGCCTCGAAGACGGCTTCGCCCTTTCCGTCCGGGAAGGAAAGCCGGTAAGACCAGAGCGCACAGGTGCAGCGGCCACAGCGGCTGCCGTATTTTCCGTCGCCCAACAGCGGCAGACCCCGCGAGGCAAACTGGACGCGGATCTGGTGCGTGCGCCCCGTTTCGAGCCGGATGCGCACAAGGCTCAGTCCATCCTGCCTAGCTAGAATTTCATAGTGCAGCTTCGCCTGCTTCACGCCGCCGCGCATCCGCTTGACCACATATGTTTTGTTTTTCACCCGGTCATGGAACAGCAGATCCTCCAGCGTCCCGGCCTTTTCCGCCGGACATCCGGTCAGAACGGCGAGATACGTCTTCTGCATCTGCCCCTGTCCCATCGCCTGCGTCAGGCGCGCGGCTTCCTGCACCGTCTTCGCATAGACCATTATGCCGCCGACTGTCTGGTCGAGCCGGTGAACGGGGAAAATGTCACAGCCCAGCTGCTCGGAGAGCAGCTGCGGCATCGCCTCCGCATGCGTGCCCTGCGCGGCTATGCCGATGGGCTTGACGCAGACAAGATAGCGCGCGGTTTCCTTCAAAATTTCAATCATACGCTTCGCCTCGTTTCGGGCCTATTCTACCAGAAAAACAAGACGCGCGCAACGGCTTGCAATCCGCGGAAACTCCCGGTATAATACACACGAATACAAGAAACGGAGCAAATATCATGACAACAGAGCAATACCGGAAGCGGTCAGGCTTTTCCATCTTCTTATCCTTCTTCAAGCCCCACCGGGGGCTGTTTTTTCTCGACATGGCCTGTGCACTGGTCGTGTCGATGATCGATCTGGCATACCCCATTATCTCGCGTTACGCCATGCGCACGCTGCTGCCGCAGAGCGCATACCGCACGTTCTTTACGATCATGCTGATCGTGCTGGCAGCGTATGCGCTGCGGTCGGTGCTGTATTTCATTATCACCTACTGGGGCCACACCTTCGGCATCCGTGTAGAGGCTGATATCCGCGCGGCCCTGTTCGGTCACATGCAGGAGTTGGGCTTTGAGTTTTTCGACCGCAACCGCACCGGTCAGCTGATGAGCCGCATGACGACCGACCTCTTTGAGATCACCGAACTTGCCCACCACGGGCCGGAGGACCTGTTCATCTCGCTCGTGACCATCGTGGGTGCGCTGACCGTCATGACGACAATCGAGTGGCGGCTGGCACTGGTCGTGGCGGTCATGATCCCGGTGTTCGTTGCGATCATTGTCTCGCGCCGTAAGGCGATGCGCGAGGCCTCCCGCCGTGTGAAGAAAAAGACCGGCGCGATCAACGCTGACATCGAATCCGCCCTGTCCGGCATTCGCACGGCCAAGGCGTTTGCCAACGAACATGTTGAGGAGGAAAAATTCGACCGCTCGAACGACGTTTACAAGACCTCCAAAAAGATGTTCCATCGGGAAATGGGCATTTTCATGGCCGTGATGGAGTTTTTTACGAGTTCTTTGTCCGTGGCTGTCGTAACCGTGGGCGGTCTGCTCATCATGAAGGGGCAGATGGACACCGTCGATCTTCTGACGTTTACGCTCTATATTGCGTCCTTTGTCAACCCCATCCGCAAGCTGGCAAACTTCACGGAACTGTTCTCCAACGGCACGGCAGGCTTTGATCGTTTTCTGGAGATCATGCGCACCGCGCCGGAACTGCACGACGCGCCGGATGCAATCGAACTGACGCAGGTGCACGGTGAGATCGGCGTGGAAAATGTAAGCTTTTCCTATGAGGACGATCCCGAAGTTCTGCACGATGTGTCCCTGCACGTCCCGGCGGGCAAGACCGTCGCCATCGTCGGCCCTTCCGGCGGCGGCAAGAGTACGCTCTGCCAGCTGATCCCCCGCTTTTACGACGTGACCGGTGGTGCGATCACCGTTGACGGCCACGACGTGCGCAGCGTCACGCAGGAATCTCTGCGCCGCTCCATCGGCATTGTACAGCAGGATGTATTTCTGTTCGCCGATTCCATTCTGGAAAACATCCGCTACGGTAAGCCCGGCGCGACGATGGAGGAGATCATTGACGCGGCGAAGCGTGCGGAAATTTACGACGATATCATGGCCATGCCAGACGGCTTTGACACTTACGTCGGCGAACGCGGCACGCTCCTGTCCGGCGGACAGAAGCAGCGCATTTCCATTGCGCGCATTTTCCTCAAAAACCCGCCGATTCTCATTCTCGACGAGGCGACGAGCGCGCTCGACACGCTGACGGAGGCGAAGATCCAGCACGCGTTTGACGAACTGGCGAAAAATCGCACCACGCTCATCATTGCGCACCGCCTGTCCACCATCCGCGCCGCAGGCGAGATCGTCGTCATTGCCGACGGCCGCATCGCCGAGCGCGGCACGAATGAGGAACTTCTCAAGCATAACGGCATCTACGCCAGCCTCTGCCGCACGCAGAATCTGCTGGCATAACTGAAACCGCCCTGCCGCGCAAAATGGCGCGGCAGGGCAAAAAAATCACCGGCAGCCCGCAATGGGCTGCCGGATGTTTTTTCTTAATCCCACGGATTGATGGGGTCATCAGGTTCAGTCGGGTCATCGGGATTGTCCGGGTAATCCGGGTCGATGGGATCCGGCTCCTCGGGCACCTCAGGCTCGACATACGGCGTGCATTTGTAGCTGGTGTTGCGGGCCTGATACGTATCCTTGTGCAGCGTCTCGGTCTTGATGACAGTACCGTTTGCATCCACATAATCGCGGTAGGCCATGACGGTCTTGCCGACGTAGGAATACTGCACCATGTCGCCCTTGATATACTTGTTGCCGTCCTTGTCAACGACGATGTTGACGGTGTTGCCGTTTTCGTCGAGGGCGGTACCGGCGTCGGTGATGATGGTCTTGTCGCCGTCGATCTCCATCTTGGGCTGGACGGTCGCAACGACCTCGTGCCGCAGGACGATATGATCATAGCCCTTATCCTTCGGCGCGGTGCCCACAAGCTTGATATGGACATAGCCGCCGGAGACGGAAGCATCAATGCGCATCGGATGGTCGGTGCTGTTGACAAACTTATAGTCGAGACTGCCCCAGTAGATCGTCGCGTCCATGCCGAGCTGGACGTAGGTGACGGTGAACATATGCGGCGCACGCTCTGTGACCTTGAGATCGGCGTAGAGGCAGGCGGTATAGATCGTGGAGGCGACCTGACAGACGCCTCCGCCGGCCTCTGCCTCGCTCTTGCCGCCGGTCTGGTAGACGATAGCGGACTGATAGCCCTTCTCCGGCGTGCGCTCACCGACGATCTTGTTGAACGAGAACTCGTCTCCGGGGTTCAGGATGGTGCCGTCGATCGCCTTGCAGGCCAGTTCCAGATTCTTCGTGCGTCCGGCCTGCGCGGTGTGCGGGCTGTCGCAGGAGCCAAGCACATCGGAGAAGTATTCCTTCTCCAGTTCGGCCAGCGTGACCTCCGGCTGAATTGCCTCGGCCTGAATGACGATCTTCGTGCCGGGTTCAGCCATGGCAAGCTGCTGGGTGTAATACGACACGTCAAAGCCGAAGCCGACCTTTTCGGCAACGAGTTCCTTCTTTTCCTCGTCGTAATATGCGTCTTTCATCTCGGTTGCGAACTGGTCGTAATACCGTTGAAGATCAACCGGCGCGCAGGGCTCGGTGTCGTAATCGAACTTGAGTTCGGACAGATCGCCGGCATTGAACCGCGCAACGACCGCATCATAGAGTGCATCGGCATCGAGCGAAATTTTCGGCGAACCCGTCACGACTGTGACGGTTTTCGCGTCGGCATCGACCGTAACGGTCGGGTCAACCTTTTCCGACGCACAGGCGCGGGCGGTCTGATCAATGAGATCGCGGATATACGCGGTATCGAGATTCGTCCCGGATTCGAGCGAAATGTCCTGCCGGGTCTTTTTTGCCCGTTCGTATGTGAGAAGCGCCGTAATCGGGCCGCCGTCGCGGCCGTAGTTCATGGCGGCGTCTGCCGCCTCATCCGGGTTGAGGGCGACGTTGGTGATCTCGGGGGTAAAGTCAATCGTCCGGTCGGGCAGGACAACGGTCAGCGTATCGGTAGCTGTCTCCTGCTCGACGGCGAGCGTCACGGCGTTAATTGCCGCGTCCCGCTTCAATCCGCCGACGTTCACGCCCGCGACGTAGACGTTTGGGAAGATGGTGTCGCTTCCCTTTAAAATAAAGCCATAGGTGCAGACACCGAGTAACGCCAGAAGCGCAACACATCCCGCGATCACGGCAGCCTTCTTTCCGGCATTGCCGGACGGCTGCTTCTTCGGCGCAGCGGCTCTGTCCGCCGCAGTCTTGTGCGCGGGGCGGCTGGCCTCAAATCTGCCTTTCTTTCTGATAAGAATCCCTCCTATTCAAAAGCCGCAGGGCGACATAATCTTTTTCTGTATTATACATAAACCGACCGATTTTTGCAACGGCATTCCCGACAGGAACAGGCCCCAGAATTCTGAAATTTCTATTAACATTTTCGGGTTTGTGTACTGCAAGTTCAAGCTTTGCGTTCAAAATTTGCAAGGCAGTGCGGATTCGCCAAGGCCCTGTAGGGGCCGATGCCCATATCGGCCCGTTGAGAAGTTGCAAATTTGCCGAAGATTTCCGTAAAAACGCAGCGAATCAAAACCTCCCCTTGCCATGTCCTGCATGATAAGGGGAGGCGGCATTTGCGCAAGCAAATGACGAAGGGGATGCGCTGCGGATATCAGTGTGCTTGGAAAGCTGCAGAATACAAAATCCTCTCAGGCGTTTTCACGCTTATACAGCGCAGTACGGAAGCGTTTTCCGATCCGCGAAGCGGTAGGTGCGCAAAAACGGCTCCGGGCGCAGGCCCTTTTCCAGATAGTCGAGCAGCAGAAGCGCGCAGGCGCGGCTGTCACTGCCGGCGTTGTGATGGTCGAGTTCCAGCCGCAGATGGTCACAGAGCGTATTCAGCTTATGATTCTGCAGATACGGATATGCCTTTCTGCCCATCTGGCAGGTACACAGATAGGCAGCCTCCGGCTTCCAGTCGATGTGATAGTCATGCAGGCAGCTGGCCAGCACCCGCAGATCAAACGGCGCGTTGTGCGCAACCAGAATGCTCTCCTCCAGCATCGGCTTCAGCAGCTGCCAGAGCGCAGAGAAGTCCGGTTGGCCGCGCACCATCTCCGGCGTGATGCCGGTCAGCGCGATATTGAACGGGTCAAAATGTGTCTGCGGGTCAACGAGCGTATAAAGTTCCTGTACGATCTGCCCGTTTTCGATCACGCTCACACCGATGGCGCTCATGCGCCGGTTTTGTGCGTTTGGCGTTTCCACGTCGAATGCGACGTATCGTTCTTCCATGCTTCCACCCCATCTGACAGGATGGGATCAGTATAGCAGATTTTCTGTCCCTTGTCAGCCCTCTTCGATCGCGCTCGTCGGGCAGGCGTCCATGGCTTCGGCGGCAGTTTCCTGCACGCGCTCCGGCACGGGGCCGGGCTTTGCTTCGGCATAGCCGTCATCCCTGAGGGAGAAGACCTCCGGGCACGTTTCGGCGCACAGTCCACAGCCGATGCAGACGTCTTCGTTTACATGATAGTGCATACACGTTCTCCTTCCAAAAAACTGAGCCAGCCGGTTTTTTCGGCTGGCTCTAGTATTTGCAGAAATTTATCTTTTCTTCCTGCGTGGGAAAATTCCCTTGTTCAACCGCGCCTTCACTTTGCGCAGCCCCCGGCGGCAGACGAACATGACCGAGAACGCAAGCAGGCCCAGCACAATAAGAATCAGAAGCGACGGATTATCCAGCGCACTCAGCGTAAACAGTTCCGGCAGGAAGAAGTAGCACACCACGAACGCTGCACACAGTCCAATGAGCATGGCCTTGCGGAGTTTATTCAGCGGCAGCGAGGTCTGGTGGATCATCAGCAGACCCACAATGCCCATAATGCCGGTGCAGAGCGTGGAGAGCATATCCTCTTTGATATGAAACGCCAGATAGAACAGCATCACGCCAACCACGAGAATGAGGTCAGACAGCGCGGCGGGCAGCGCCCGGTAAATGACGTTCGGCATGAATCTGCCGCTGATGCGGTTCTCATTCGGCTCCATGGCGAGGATGAACGACGGGATGCCAATCGTCAGCGCGTTGACCAGACTCAGCTGCGCGGGCGTATAAGGATAGGGGAGCGTGAAGAACAGCGTAATCAGCGAGAGAACAAAGGTGAAGATGTTCTTGACGAGATACAGCGACGCGCTGCGCTCGATGTTGTTGATGACGCGCCTGCCCTCCGCCACGACGGACGGCAGGGCGGAAAACTGCGAATCGAGCAGCACGATATGCGACGCCTGACACGCGACGCCCGAGCCGGAGGCCATGGCGATGGAGCAGTCCGCCTCGCGCAGCGCCAGCACGTCGTTCACGCCGTCGCCGGTCATGGCGACGGTGTGGCCCGCGCGCTTCATAGCCGCGACAAGCTTCTTTTTCTGGTCCGGCGTGACGCGGCCGAAGACGGTCATTTCCTCTGCTGCCTTCGCAATGTCAACGTCTGTCTTGAGCGTTCGTGCATCGACGAATTTCTCCGCATTCGGGATCCCGGCCCGCCGTGCGACCTCGGAAACGGTCAGGGGATTGTCGCCGGAGATAACCTTCGTGCGCACGCCCTGCTGCGCAAAATAGGAAAAAGTCTGCGGCGCTTCGGGTCGGATCTTGTTGCTCAGCAAAATCAGGGCCAGCGGCAGAATTTCTGCATTCAGCGTCTCATCCGACAGCTTTCCGTCGTACAGCGCCAGCAGCAGCACCCGGCAGCCCTTGGACGACCATTCCTCCGCCAGCGGCAGATACTGTTCCTTTTCCGGGCAGTTTGCCAGCAGAATTTCCGGTGCACCGAGCAGATACGTCTCGTCCTCGTGGAATGACACACCACCGTATTTTTTCGCCGACCGGAACGGCATGGCGTCAATCGCCGTCTGCATGGACTGTCCGGTAAAATATCGCCGCAGCGCGGCCATGGTGTCGTTGTCGTCCTGCATGGCGCAGACGTAATCGGCCATGATCATGCGGATATCGTCGGCGATATAGCGATCCGGCTGCAGGGGAACAATATCATCGACGGTCATTTTCGGCTCCGTGATCGTGCCGGTCTTATCGACACAGAGCGTATCGACGCGCGCAAGCGTCTCGATGCAGCCCATATCATGCACGAGTGTACGGCGGTTTGCCAGCCGGATGACGCTTGCAACCAGTGCAAGGCTTGTCAGCAGATATAACCCCTCCGGGATCATGCCGACGATGGAGCCGACCGTGCTCGTCACCGCGTCCGCAATCGGGCTTTTCAGCCACAGATATTCCTTGATGAACATCACCGCGCCCAGCGGAATGACAAGGAAGCCGATCCATTTGATCAGGCTCGTCAGCGAACGCATCATCTCCGACTGCGGCTGCGAGCCGGTCTGCTTGGCCTCCAGCGTGAGCCGGGAGACAAAGCTGTCCGCACCAACGGCGGTCAGCCGTGCGCGGCAGCTGCCGGACACGACAAAGCTGCCGGAGAGCAGTTGGTCGCCCGGCTTTTTGACGATTTCATCGGCCTCGCCCGTGACGAGTGCCTCGTTGACGCGGCATTCGCCTGCTGCGACGACGGCATCCGCCGGGATCTGGTCGCCGGGAGAAAAAACGGCGATATCGTCCCGTACAAGCTGGGCCGCGTCCAACATAACGGTCTGCCCGTCCCGCACGGCACGGCATTTCGGCGCGGCCATGATCTTCAGTCCATCGACCTTTTTCTTTACCCGCAGATCCTGTACAATGCCGATGAACATGTTGCAGAACACAGGACCAAGAAATGTCAGGTTCAGCCACTGCCGCACGGCGATCACGCAGCCCGCCAGCAGGAAGAACAGAAAGTTAAAATAGGTAAAAACGTTTTTCGCAATAATCTCTCGAACCGATGCGCCGGGCGATTCAACCGGTGCATTATCCCAGCCGCCGTCCAGCCGCTCCTGCGCCTGCGCAGCGCTCAGGCCTGACGCGGTGTCTGCCTCCAAAACAGGAATCTCCCGCCGTTGCGGCCTGTCCGGATCCTTCGGTTTTCGTTTCAGGAATGACGCTGCCACAAATGCCGTCCTCCTCCAAGTAATTATCGATATCATATCACATCTGCGGCAGAATTTATCAACAAAGTGTATATTTTCAGAAAATCATAAGAAACGCCGCCCCGGCGTAAAAAACCGCGGCTCCCCGGATGGATTCGGGTGCCGCGTGTGCTTTTTATTCATCCTGGTACCGGAACAGCGCCCGGCTGAGAGCGAGGATCTCCGGCTCGTCGAGAGAATTTTCAAAAACAGCCGTTCCCGGTGCGTCGCTGCTGCGCAGCATGCCGTTTTCGGCAAGCTTTCGCGCAAGCTGCATTGCGACGCCGTGGCTTCCGTCCATGATCTCCGGCCCTGGTCCGACGATCCTGCGAATCGCACCCGTCAGGAACGGATAATGTGTGCAGCCCAGCACGATCCCATCGACCGGCTCGCGCAGATACGGCGCAAGCTTCTCGGCCAGATATGCCTCCACTGCGCTCCCTCGCAGTTCCCCGCGCTCGACAAACTCCATCAGCCCTTCGCACGGCAGGCCGATGATCTGCGCCTGATCGTCAAACTGACGCTTGAGTGCCTGAAATTTCTCCTGCCGGATGGTCATGGGCGTGGCCATGACCAGAATTCTGCCGCCGGGGTATTTTTCTACGGCTGGCTTGAGCGCGGGCTCTGTTCCGATCACGGGAATGTCAGGGTAGGCTTGCCGCAGCAGGCCGATGGCGGCAGATGTTGCCGTGTTGCAGGCCACGACGATAGCTTTGGCTCCGGCGCTTACCAGATGCTCCGCCGCCGCAAGGCTCAGCGCCTGGATCTGCGCTTCGCTCTTGACGCCGTAGGGCGCGTGGAGCGAGTCGCCGTAGTACAGATAGTTTTCCTGCGGCAGCAGCCGCACCGTCTCGCGCAGGACGCTGATCCCACCGAGGCCGGAGTCAAAAAACGCGACAGGCCGATCCTGCTTCTGCATGCTCACGCCTCCAAAAACCGCACGATCTCGTCCAGATCATATTCTCCGCCGTCCATGTTGATGCGCAGCGTTCGCTCCGGTGGGAGCGTTTCGGCCCATTCGTCGTAGAGTTCCTTGAGTTCGTACACATACATGAGGTCGAGATCATCCTCGTATTCCCGTCCGCGCTGGCGCATGTGCTCAATGATCGTACTGACGGAGCAGTCGAGATAGAGATACTTGTCAACCGGCGGCATCAGCGACGCGATGCCGTGCGCCAGTTTGCAGAGAATGCCGAACTCGTCCTGCGTCAGATCCTGCTGGTTCAGGCGGTATTTCGCAATGACCAGATTCTCCAGAAACGCGCGGTCAAAGAAGAAAAACTCAGTGTCGCCGATCTCAGGACGCCATTTCTCGTCGTCAAAGTAGAGCGAGAGAAAACTTACCTGCGAGTGAAACGACCAGCGCTTGGAATCGGAATAGTATTCATTGATATAGGGGTTGTCCTGCGGACGCTCCTCATGAAACGCGGCGCGCGGACCGAAATATGCTGTGAGCCGCTGCAAAAGCGTCGTCTTTCCTGCGCCTACGGTACCGCAGATCGCAATGTACTTCATATCCGCCCGCCTCCTTCGCTTGAACAGAATGTTTTGCGTCAACTGACGCTTATTCTACAACATCCAGCCGGTGGAAGCAAGATGCAAAACTGCTGAAAAACACGCAGCTCCGCTTGCAAACCTCCCGGCGGCATGATACGATAATAAAAAAGGGGGTGCTGCAATGAACTACGCGGCGATCAAAAACTGCGATATTGCCAACGGACCCGGCGTGCGGGTCAGCCTGTTCGTCTCCGGCTGCCGCCACCACTGCAAGGACTGTTTCAATCCTGAAACATGGGAGTTTTCCTACGGCGAACCGTTTGACGAGGCTGTGATCGACAAAATCCTCGCCATGCTGACTCCCGCGTATATCCGGGGCATCACCTATCTCGGCGGCGAACCGTTTGAGCCGGAGAACCAGCCGGGACTGCTGGAACTTTCGCGCAGGATCAAGGCGGCCTATCCCGAAAAATCCATCTGGTCGTTTACCGGCTACCTCTTTGACCGCGACATTCTGGCAAAAAAACTCGGCCCGTGGGAAGTTACGCAGGAACTTCTGTCTTATCTCGACGTGCTGGTGGATGGGCCGTTTGTTGCAAGTCTCAAAAATCTGAATCTACGCTTCCGCGGCTCGTCCAATCAGCGGCTGATCGACGTGCCTGCAAGCCTGAAAACCGGAGCCGTTGTCCTCTGGGACGAGCGGCAGTAGGAGGAAGTTCATGCCCGTTATCAAAATCCACTATTTTTCCGATGATCTGCCCCGGCTGCAAAAGACGGCCAAGGGCGACTGGATCGATCTGTACTGCGCGCAGACCATGCAGCTTCACGCGGGCGAGTTTGCCCTTATCCCGCTGGGTGTGTCGATGCAGCTGCCGGAGGGATACGAGGCCCGCACGGCCCCGCGTTCGTCCACATTCAAGCGTTGGGGCATTCTGCAGGCCAACTCCGTCGGTGTGATCGACAACAGCTACTGCGGCACGAATGACGAATGGAAGCTGCCAGTCTACGCCACGCGCGACACCGTGATCGAAAAGGGCGACCGTATCTGCCAGTTCCGCATTTATGAGGTGCAGCCGCCGATCGACTTTGAAGAGTGCGAGGCGCTTTCCGATACCGACCGAGGCGGCTTTGGTTCGACCGGCGTGCGCTGATTTTTTTGAAAACGATACTCCGATACAAGAAAGGATGATTTGATTATGAAAACGTTGCTCAAGGGCGGCACGGTCGTCTCTGCGGCAGGCTCCCGCGCTGCGGATGTACTGGTAGACGGCGAGAAGATCGCCGCTGTCGGCGAAGGACTGGCGGCGGACGGCGCGAACGTCGTAGATGTGAGCGGCAAGCTGCTCTTCCCCGGCTTTATCGACGCGCATACGCATTTTGACCTTGACGTCTGCAACACCACGACTGCCGACAACTTCAACACCGGCACGCGCAGCGCCATCCACGGCGGCACAACGATGGTCATTGACTTCGCCTGCCCGAATAAGGGCGAGACGTTGGGCTACGGGCTTGATCTCTGGCATAAAAAGGCCGACGGCCGTTCCAGCTGCGACTACAGCTTCCACATGACCATCGACGACTGGAACGAGGGCATCAAAAATGAAATTCCGGCCATGTTTGCCGCTGGTATCCCGTCATTTAAGATGTACATGACATATCCTGCCATGATGATCGGCGATCAGGACCTGTTTTCCGCGCTGCTGGAACTGAAGAAATACGGCGGCATCGCGGGCGTTCACTGTGAGAACGCGGGCGTGATCGACGCGCTGATCGCGCAGCACAAGGCGGAGGGAAAGACGGCCCCGTCGTCGCATCCTGAGTGCCGCCCGGATCCGCTTGAGGCGGAGGCGGTTGCCCATCTGCTGCGCATTGCGGAGGTCGCGGACGTTCCCATCGTGATCGTGCACCTGAGCACGAAGGAGGCACTGCTGGAGGTCATGCACGCGCGTGAACGCGGCCAGAAGGTCTATGTCGAAACCTGCCCGCACTACCTGCTGCTGGACGACAGCGTTTATTATCAGGAGGACTATTCCGCCTCCGCGCGCTATATCTGCGCGCCGCCCATGCGCAAGAAGGAGGATCAGGCGGTTCTGTGGAAGGCCCTTGCCAACGGCAGCATCCAGACCGTCTCGACTGACCATTGCAGCTTTACTCTGAAACAGAAGGATGCCGGACGCGGCGACTTTACGAAGATCCCCGGCGGTCTGCCCGGCGTGGAGACGCGCGGCGAGTTGCTCTATACAGCAGGCGTGGCCGAGGGCCGCATCACGAAGGAGCAGATGTGTGCGCTCCTGTCCGAAAACCCCGCCCGGCTCTATGGCGCGTACCCGCGCAAGGGCGTTCTCGCGCCCGGCAGCGACGCGGACATCGTTGTCTACGACCCCGAGGCTGACTCGGTCATCTCCGCGCAGACGCAGCTTTCTGCTGCGGGCTATACGCCCTATGAGGGCTTCAAGACCAAAGGCTCCATCGCGCAGGTCTATCTGCGCGGAACACTTGCCGTCGATCATGGCGAGATGAAGACCGGTCCCATCGGCGCCTATATCCCGCGCCATCCGGGAAGCCTGTAAGCAGTACAAAAATAGAAATTTTTGGCAGATAGTGTGAAGGGGGCGGACAGCAATGTCCGCCCCCTCAGCGTGTCGAAAAAGTCTTTTCGCCCCGCTGAACCAGTTTTCAAGCTTAAAAAAAGTTTGAAAAACTGGTTGATTGAACGCGAAGTGGGCTCTTTGCCCCCTTCACTCTTCCCCAGCTGCTCTGTCGTCCGACTGCTTTTCATGGTTTTTTGACAGTCTCAGGGGGCGGCGAAGCCTATGTGGGACAGAAGCGGCTGTAGGCTTTCCGGTTTCAACAGATGCTGAGAAGCGCGTCAAAAGGAATCCGGGTGCCGTCTGTCAGAACCAGAACCTGCGCATTTGCGTCAAGCCTGCGGACGCGGGTGAGGATCGTGCGGTAGGTCCCTCCGGATTTTTTGGCATCTGGCTGAAAATAGGTGAGCCGGACCTCGGGCTGCTCCGGAAGACGGGCTGCGAGTCGGACAAGCGCGTCATTCAGCGCTTCGCGCTCATTTTCGGCCAGTTCGATCTGCGCCTGTGTCAGCCGGCCGGCCTCCTGCACCGTCTCATCGAAGCCGCTCAGCGCGGCGAACGGCGCAAACTGCGCCGCACGGTCACACCGCCGCATCGGCGCATGGCGCGCGGAGACGGGCCGTTCCATCTCCAGAAGTTCCTGATCGCGCAGCATACAACATCCGCCTCCTTGTGAGCATAGTTTATCACGAGCGGGGCGGATGCGTCAAGAAATAATAGAATATTTGTTTGAAATTAAATTTTTCCAGCAAGTGCGCGCTTTTCCTGCTCCGGCAGGAACGCGGCGTCCAGCGCAAAGTGTGCCATGGTTTGCAGATCGTCCGGTGTAAAACCCATATCTGCAATGCAGTGCCGGTACTCGTCTTCCAGCGTTACGGCAGCGAGTGTCATATTGTCGGTGCTGATGCACACACGAAGTCCGGCGTCCAGCAGCTTTTTCGCCGGATGCAGCGCATAAGACGGCTGCGTTTTGCACTGAATGTTGCTCGTCGGACAGATCTCAAGCGTAACGCCGGCCTCGATTGCGCGCGGCCAGAGCACGGGATCATCGAAAATATGATGCCCGTGGCCGATGCGCTTCGCGCCGAAGTCCAGCGCGTCGCGGACAGTGTCCGGCCCTTGGGAATCACCTGCGTGACAGGTAAAGGGCAGCGCAAGTTCCCGCGCGAGATCAAAAATCGGGTGAAAATTCCGCAGCGGAACGATCCCCTCTGCGCCCGCCAGATCCATGCCCACGACGCCGGAGCCGAGATACGCCCGCGTCAGCCGCACCGTTTCGAGATTTTCCGCCATGTTGACCGTCTCAGGCCCGATGCACATGCAGCACAGCAGAATCCCGCAGCGGTAGTCCGGAAAGGCGCGCAGCGCCTGTTCGCGGCCTGCCAGCACGGCTTCGATCGCGTCCTGCTGCCGCAGTCCGGCGCGCGTATGCAGCTGCGGTGCAAAGCGGATTTCGTCGTAAACATGTCCCTGCCGGGCAAGCGTTGTGAGCACGTCGCGGGTAATGCGTGTGATGCTGGGCGCGTCCTGCATCAGCTGCAGGGGAAGTTCAAACCGGGCAAGATATGTATTCACGTCGCGGCAGTCCGCTGTTTTGACGAGCCATGCGTAAAATGCGTCCAGCGTGTCCACCGGCAGCGCAGCGTGCTTCTCCTGCGCCATCTGCCACATCGTTTCCGGCGGAACAGCGCCGTCCAGATGCAGGTGCAGTTCAATCTTCGGGATCTGCGTCACGTCCATTGCAGAAGTCTCCTTTGCATTTTCTTCTATTGTAATCTATCGCTGCGCAGGCCGTCAACCGTAAAAATCCGGACGATTTGAGATACGGAAGGGGAGCGGCCGGCGCCGCTCCCCTCTGCGTCATGTAGAACTGTCAGCAGCCGCAGCCGGTGTCGCAGCCGCAGGAATTGCCGCAGCCATTGTTGCCGGTGCCGAAGATCAGCAGAAGGATGATGATCCACCACCAGCTGTTGCCGAAGGCGCAGAATCCGGACTGATTACAAGACATAACAAGACCTCCTGAAAGATAACGTAGCGTTTGATCGCTCGCTCATTCCATGTTATGCAGAGGTCCGAAAATGGTGACGGCTACGCGAACAACTCGTCAAGCGTTCCGAAGGAATAGCCCATCTCCTCCCATTTGCTCAGCAGCGTGTCCAAAATTCGCGCATTCGTCTGCGATGTCGAGTGCAGCAGCACGATCGCGCCCGGGTGAATGCGCGGCAGAAGCTTGGAAAACGCCTGCTCGTCGGTCGGCTGATTGTCCTGGTACCAATCGACGTAGGCCAGCGACCAGAATACCGTTCGGTAGCCAAGCTTCTGCGCCATTTCGAGGTTGCACTCGCTGTAAATGCCCTGCGGCGGGCGGTAATAGCGCGGCATATCCTCGCCGGTCGTCTCTCGGTAGAGCGTTTCAAGGCTTGTCAGTTCCTGATTGAAGGCGGCTTCGTCCGAAAGCTTTGACATATCATAATGATGGTAGGTGTGGTTGCCTACGATGTGCCCCTCGCGCAGCATCCGGCGGACAAGATCCGGATTCTGCTCAATGTAATTGCCCACGACAAAGAACGCGGCTTTGACATTGTGCTTCGCCAGTGCCTCCAAAATCGGCTCGGTACAGCCGTTTTCATAGCCTGCGTCGAAGGTCAGATAGATCTTCTTCTGCGTCTCATCGCCGAGATAAACCGCGTCATAGCGCCGCAGCGCTTCCTTTGACGCATTGCCGACGGGCGGCTGGCCCTCTGTCCGGAAACTCAGCCCCCATGACCCTGTTTCAATCGAACGGCTCTGCTGGAACAGCAGCGGCAAAACGGCGCAGAACGCCAGCACTGCTGCCAGCGCCAGCGTCAGTCTGCCGTACTGCCGGAAAAATCGCTTCATAAAACATCACCCCTGTCCATCCTTATGCGATGGACAGGGGAATATGCCTCCGTTATCGAGGCGGTCAACTGGCTGGTGTGCTATGAGAGGCTGCTTCCGCCTGCAAGTAGGCTGCTACGTTTTCCATTGTAACCGCTTCAATTTTGATGCTGCTTTCCGGCAGCGGATTACCCTGAATTGCGGCAATGGCTGCATGGATGGTCACTTCGGCGAAGCCCTTTGTGTCCTGCGAAACCGAACCACGGATCACGGTCCCCTCCTGAATTTTTTTCAGCACCGGTGCGCTGGCATCAATGCCAACTAGGCACATTTCTTCATTCAGCAGATTCATTGCTTCCAAAGCGTCATATGCGCCCAGAATACTCATATCTGACACACCGACAATACAGCGAATTTCCGGGTGCTCACGCATCATCTGTTCTGTCATTTCCCGCGCGGATGCCTGATCGGAATACGGCTTCGTCGCTGCGATCTGCGCAAATGTGCAGTTTTCCCGCAGGCCCTCAATGATGCCGTTTGCACGGTCAATGACCGCCAGAGACTGCGGTTTGGTCAAAAGCGCACATGCTACCGTCTGCGACGCGCTGCAGTTGGTGTTGAGCCAGTCAGCTGCAAGCTTTCCGGCGGTATATCCATACTCATATGAATGACTGATATTTGCACACACGGGTTTGAATTACTTTTGCGAATTCGCACAGCTTTTCAGATTCATCCGCAAAGCGAAAGGACTGTACGACTTCTCAGCTTTTCGTTGATTCTTCAATATGTTTTTCTAAAATACACACCATACCTTCCTGCAAGGCGGCTCCGCCCGACGAAAAGTGCAGACGGATCATGACCCCGTCTTCGCGTCTGATTTCGCGGACATCATGATCTGCAGGTTTCACTCGCACCGCCTCCTTGCTGCAATCTATGAAACAGCATACGGATTCATATGAAAAACCAAGGGAGAATCTATGCTGCGTAGAAACCGCCCAGCCATGTCCGTTTGTCATATGGTTGTAATCCGCGCAGAAAAACATGATACCTGCCGAATAAAAAAATAACAAACACCGGAGGAAATCACTTTGCGCGATTTCCCCCGGTGCCTGCTCTTTTGGAGACTTATCTTAATGAGATTCGGTCTAGCCGACAGTTTTGGCTTATCCGCCGTAGTCGTAACCGTAGCCGTCAAAGTCGGGGACGGTGAATTCCTCGTCGGGCTGGGACTGGCCTTCCAATTCGCTCTGCGCCTGCTGCTCGGCTTTGTCGATCTCCTCCTCGCCGGGTCGTTCATCGAGCGTGAGCGTGACCTCGATTTCTGCGCCCGCGCGGTAGAGTTTCATCTTAACTGTGTCTCCCGCCCGGCGCTTGGAAAGTGCCGAAACAAGATCGGAATAGGTGTTGATCTCGCGGCCGTCGAATTCTAAAATGATGTCGTGCGGCTGCAGCCCGGCCTTTTCTGAGCAGCTGCCCTCCGTTACAGTCACGACCTGCGGACCTGAGGGGAGGCTGTAGATTTCCGCAACCTCTGCGTCGAGATTTTGCAGCGTGACGCCGAGATAGGCCCGGCCGCGGACGCGGCCGTATTGCTGCAGATCATAGACTACGCGCAGCACGTCGTTGATGGGGATGGCAAAGCCAAGGCCCTCGATGGACACGCCGCTGTCCGTTGTGCCGGATACCTTTGCGGTCGTAACGCCGATGATATTGCCGTTCATGTCGAACAGCGGCCCGCCGGAATTGCCGGAGTTGATGGCTGCGTCGGTCTGCAGCATGTTGATGGGTGTTCCATCAGCGTCGATCTCACGGTCAAGTGCGCTGATGTAACCGGCGGTCATGGTAAACGTTAGATCGCCCAGCGGGTTTCCGATGGCCTCAACCGTTTCGCCGACCTCGACCTCGTCGGAATCACCGACCGTGACGGTCTGCAGGCCCTCCGCTTCGATTTTCAGAAGCGCGACGTCGTTCATGCTGTCCGTGCCGATGATGACGGCGGGGTATTCTTCGCCCGAATAGAACTGCACGACGACCGTACCTTCGTCTGCGTCTGCTACAACGTGGTTATTCGTGACGATATAACCGTCTGCCGTCAGGACAAAGCCGCTGCCCGTGCAGACACCGGTTGTTTCCACGCCCCAGAGGCTTGCCGTGACCTGTGTAGAAATGCCGCAGACTGCGCCGATATTCATCTTATAGACCTGCGCCGGCGTGAGCGCTTTGTCGCCCTCGTTGGATTTGAGCGTTTCCGGCAGCGGCGTCCGTTCGAGCCGGTAGGAGGCGTCGGCCTGCGGCTTCTGCGCTGCGGGCTGTTCCTGTTCGACAGACTGCTCAGCCATAGCACCGACAGAGGCGCTTGATTCCTGCTCGGCGAGGTTTTTCTGCCCGATGGCGTCGATGGCCTTCGTCAGCGCAGAGCCGCCGACACCCGCGACGATCGCCACCGCGGCCAGCAGCGCTGCAATCTTGAGTCCGGTGTGCTTGCCGCTGCGCCGGATCTCTTCTTTTGCCTGTTCCAGCGGCGGCTGAGGCGTTTCGGGCGCGACAGGCTCAAAGCTGTAGTTCATTTTTTCATCATAGTGGTCCATGGTTCTATGCTCCTTCTCAGCGAGTCTGTTCAAAAAAGGTCTTCCGGCAGATCCAGCATGTGGCTCACACGCTTCAGTGACAGCCTGCGGCGCATATATGGATGGAAACGGAAGCTGATATCGACGAAGTCCGGCGCTTTGCCGACCTCCTCGATCGTCGTTTTGCATCCGGCTTGCCGCATGGCGGCAAGGCAGGCGTCATAGGACGGCACGGACTGCACGATCCGGCGGATCTGGGGCCAGCAGGCTTCGATCCAGCGGGGGGCGATGCCGTCTGTGATGGTGTCCGGGGTGTTAAGCTTCTGCACGTCCGGAGCCAGCGGGCCGTAGATGCTGTAAATCTCATCCCAGTTGCAGATTTCCGGGTGGGCTGTGACCTGCGGCAGACGGGCAAGTGCTTCATAATACCGAAGCATAATAAGCGTCGTTACACCGACATCCTCGCCGTGGTAGTTGGGCGTTTTACTGTCCAGCAGTTCCATGCACTCCCAAAAATGGGCCATGATATGCTCTGTGCCGCTGCCGGGGCGGGAGGTTTTGGTGAAACTCATCGCAATGCCGGTCAGCAGGAGAGACTCAAAGATTGCCGCTGCCGTTTTTTCATCGCGCTTTGTAACGCGTCCAGCCATGGCGAAGATCTGGTCGGTCGCCTGCCGCGTCAAGGCGGCAACACGCTCACAATAGGATTCCCCGGTCAGAAGATTCGATACCTGCCAGTCGATGAGCGCGATGTATTTCGAGACCATGTCGCCGAAGCCTGCGGATTTGAGCGCTGCCGGGGCGGCCGCGAGAATTTTTGTATCGCCGATGATGACCTCGGGGCATTTTGCGGGATAGGTGATCTTGAAATTGCCGTTTACAATGGGAGCGGAATAGGATGCGAAGCCGTCCATCGATGGGGCCGTTGCGAACAGGCACAGCGGCACGTCATGCCGCGCACAGGCAAGACGGCAGGGATCGTGGACAGATCCCGTACCGACGGCAAGCACGCCGTCCACGCGGTCAAAGTAGCTTTCGATCTTCTTCACATCCTGCATGGTCGCCACGCGGATGGACGGCCAGATGTGCCGCACGATGGTAAAGCCGGACAGGGAAGCCTCGATGCCGTCCGCCGCAGCAAGCGTCTGCTCGTCGGCTGTCAGCAGGAGCCGGGGGCCGAAGCCATTTTTCTTCAGAATTTCGCCGACCTCGGACACAAGCCCGCTGCCGATCTCAATATCCCGGATGGCGCAAGTATGCGCCTGCCCGCAGGCACAGTTCTGGTAGCTGTCAATCAGCGCATGGAAATCAGTCATAGTGGGATTCTCCTACGTTTATACTTTATGTGGCTGCATGGATTTGCCGGCAGACGACTGCTTTTCGCGCCTGCCGGCTGTCCAAGCGCTCAACCGTTCGGGTTCGGCGCATCCAGCACGGTCTTGCAGACGTTTAAGACCTTTGCGGCGATGGGCGCGGCCGTCTGGCTGCCGGAGCCGCCGCGCTCGGCAAAGACGACGAACGCGAGCGGATATGCCTCATCCTGCACGAAGCCCGCGAACATTGCGTCTGCCGGGCCGTTTTCGCGCTCCGCTGTGCCGGACTTGGCGCAGACCGTCAAAGAGCCGAACTGCCACGCGCCGTACTGGTTCACGACCGCGCCGCGCATCATGCTGCCCAGCGCCTCGGCAGTTTCTTCGGACAGCAGCCGCCCGGTCGTTTTCGTTTCTGCCTCATAGACCGTCTGGCCCGCGCGGGAAATCTTCTGCATGAGATACGGCTCCGCCGCCTCTCCGCCGTTTGCGATCACGCCCATAAAGCGCAGGAACTGGATTGCCGTGATCTGGTCGGTGTACTGGCCGATTCCGGCCCAGGCGACGCTGCCGTCGTCTGCGTTTGACAAATCGACGGTCGAGCGGGCGGTATAGCCGTCGCAGGTGAGCGTTCCGTTGAGGCCCAGCTTATCGCAGACCGCCTGCAGCGTGTCTTTGCCGAGGGACGCGGCCAGTTCGCCGTAATAGACGTTGCACGAATGCGCCAGCGCCTCCGGCATGGCAAGCGTCCCATGACTGGACATACAGATGATCTCCTGCCCGCCGATGATGGTTTTCCCGGTGCAGGTATGTGTCTCGGTCTGCGCGGACGCGCTTTTTTCCAGCGCTGCGGCGCTGGTCACGAGTTTAAAAATGGAGCCGGGCGTATAGGCCGCGTCAAAGAAGCGGTTGAGATACACGCCGTCATATGTGCCCGTCTCGTCGCCCGCAATGTCGGGGATGTTGTCGGGATCGTAGCTGGGGCTGGTCACGGCGCACAAAATTTCGCCGGTTTTGTAGTTATAGACGCCCACTGCGCCGTGATAGCTGCCGAGCGCCTGCAAAGCTGCTTTCTGCACCTCGGCACTGATGGTAAGCCTTGCGCTGGCCGTGCCCTTGGACGCCTCGTTCAGGCCTGTGATCTTATCATAGCCGATCATCTGCTCGGCAAAATTGCCCAGCAGCGGCGCGCTGATATAGCCGTAGCGGTCGCCCAGCAGATGGACGGTCGCCTCGCGCACGGCCTCGTCGGTGCTGTACACACGGCCGTCGGTCGTGTTCAGAATGCGCACGCCGGAGCGGTCGTAAATTTTGCCGCCGGTGAGATTCGTGCCGGTATAGACGTGCGGACTGCCGGAAAACGTGACCCATTTTTCGGCGTTTGCCGCGTATTTGACGCAGAAAGCCAGCGTGCCCACGGCAAGCACGGCGGCCAGAGCCAGCGCGAACAGCGCGCGGCGCGATACCTTTTTCATCTGCGCGCCTCCTTTTCGGCAGGACGCCGCCAGGCGGCGTCGGGATCCTCCGGCGCAGGCTCGTCAACGGCGTCTTCCTCTGCGTCGGGTTCCTCTGGCAGCGGCGTGACGCCGTGCGGGACGCGGATGGCAACGGAGGCGTTCTGCCGGGTATCGGCGGCCTTAATAAAGGCCAGCAGGCCCCAGACGCAGACCATGCTCGACCCGCCGTTCGATACGAACGGGAACGTCACGCCTGTAAGCGGCAGGAAATCCGCCATGCCGAACACGTTTAAAATCGTCTGCGTGACCATGACCGTCACGGCCGCGCAGGCGCCGATGGTATAAAAGCAGCTTCTGCCCGCAGGCGCGGAACGCACGACGAAGCAGGCGAGAATCACAATACATGCGACCATCAGAACCGCCATAATAAGCCCCCATTCCTCCGAAACGAAGGCGAAGACCAGATCGGTGTCCGACGCCGCAACATATTTGAGCCAGCCCTTTCCCGGCCCAAGGCCGAACAGGCCGCCTGAGGCGATGCACATCATCGAGCGCGTCTGGGAATACCCGGTCGTGAGCGCATAGTCCCACACATGGCCCCACGCCTCAAACCGGTTTCGCGCGTAGGGTAAAAACCGCAGCACCAAAACGCCTGCGAAGCCTGTCGCGGCGATGGCCAGTGCGATCGTCGCAAAGTTGCCGGAGCGCAGGAACGCGATGACAAGGAACGCGACAAAGAAAATGATTGCGGTGCCAAAGTCCTTCATGAGCGCCAGACACGCGCAGATCACGGCGGAATAGGCGATGAACAGCACGATATTGCGCTTTGCCATCAGCCGTGAGAGCGTGGACGCACCGACATAGATAAAGCAGACCTTGACAAACTCCGACGGTTGGAACGACACGCCGCCCAGCTGGATCCAGTTGCGCGCGCCGAATTTTTCCACGCCGAAGAGTAGATTAAATGCCAGCAGTCCGATACCTGCTACGGCGGCCAGATACCGCACAGCCTTTGCCCGCTCCAGATCGCGCAGCGACCAGCAGACGACCAGAAATACACACACGCCCGCAACGATTGCAAGCAATTCTTTGATCAGACTTTCCGGTGCGGAACTCGACACAACGGCAAGTCCCATCGTGCACAGGAAAAACGCCAGTGTCTCCGCCTCAAAGCCGGTTCTGCGGAACACGCGTAAACCGAGATACAGCGCCCACTCCAGCCCAATCAGTCCGCCGAAGGCGGTCAACTCCAGCGCGGGATCGCAGCCGCCGAGAATCAGCTGCAGCGCTGTCAGCAGCTGGAACAGCGTCAGAAGCAGCAGCGTCGGCACCTGATGCACGGCGTGGCCGGCCCGCGTGCGGGTGCCGGCCTGAATGCGCTCCTGCTCCTTTGTCAGAGGGATGAGCGTAAAATTTATACCGCCTATCGTAATGACATCACCGAAGCGCAGCGCAGAGAGAGCCGTCTGCTTTCCGTTGACAAATACGCCGGATTTGGAGTGCGCGTCGGAGATCGTCCAGCTGCCGTCGTCGTAGCGCGTTAAGACTGCGTGCGTGCGCGAGACGGTTGGGTAGCCAAGCTGTACATCACAGCCTGCACCGCGGCCGATAAGGCTTTCCCAGTGCGTGACAGGGATGTGTGCGCCGTCCGGCGTAGTGAGCCATGCCCAAACCTCCGGCTCCGGCCGGAACGTCAGCAGACTCACCGCGCAGCGGATCAGAATGCCGAGCGCGAGCACCGGGAACAGATAGCACAGCCACGGGACGGGCTCAAATTGTGAAAAAAACGTAGTCAGTGCGTCCTGCATGCGAAATTCTCCATGAAGCAGCCGTTGTTCAAACGTCGGTCTTTTGCGCCTCCCCGGGCAGGTCGGCGACTTCGCTGATGGAACAGTAGGCTGTCGTGTCGGTGGTCAGATTCTTTTTGCGAAGCTTATTGTTGACAGAGTCGGAAATGAGCAGGTAAATGATCGCAAACACCGGCACGCCCAGAATCATGCCCGTAAAGCCGAAGAGGCTGGCGGCAATGGTAATGGACGCAAGCACCCAGAAGCCCGAAATGCCGACGGTGTTGCCGAGAATCTTCGGCCCGATGACGTTGCCGTCCACCTGCTGCAGGACAAGAATGAAGATGACAAAATAGAACGCCTGCAGAGGGTTCACCAGCAGAATGAGGAACGCGCACGGCACAAGGCCGATGATCGGCCCGAAGAACGGGATGACATTCGTCACGCCGATGACCGTGGCGATCAGAGCCGGGTACGGCATTTTGAGGATCAGAATACCGATGTAACACAGAATGCCGATGATGGCGGAATCGACGATCTTACCGATGACGAAGCCGTTGAACACGCGGTAGATGTTGCGGCCGAGGTAGAAAATATGATCGGCTCCCTTGGGAGGGAACAGGGCGACGATGATTTTCTTGCTCTGCGCCTGAAATGTCTCCTTCGACCAGAGAATATAGATCGACGCGACAAAGCCGATGAGGAAGTTCATAAAGCCCTTGACAAAGGCGACTACGGAACTGGTGAGTGTGGTCAGAAGCTTCTGCACGTCCTGCAAAAACGTCGTGGTGATCCAGTTGTTGATAAAGTCGTAGATTTTGCCGAGCGCTGTATCGACGTAGCTTTGGATTTCGGGATTATCCTCCAGAATGGTCGTGACCCAGCGGTCGATACTGGTATAGTATGTCTCCGCGTTGTCCACGATTCCGACGACGCTCTCATACAGCTGCGGCAGCAGCATGGAGAAGAATGCGTACAAAACCAGAACGGCCACGACAACGCCGACAAAGATGCCCGCTGCGCGGCTCAGATTGCGGATGAGCGCGGGCTTGAGTTTCGTTTTCTGTTCCAGCAGCGGCAGAAGGCGGCTGTCAACGAAGCGTACGATCGGGTTCAGAAGAAACGCGATCACCACGCCGAAGATCAGCGGCTCCAGAATCGTTTCCAACGCGGTCAGAACGCCGAAGAAGCCCGGCAGATTCGTAAAGATCACGACGAGCAGAATGCTGATAAAGATCACGACGAGCGCTGTCAGACCCCATTTGATGTATGGCTTGTCCCGGTGTTCGTTCATGCGCGACTCTCCTTTTTTGTTTCCATATTATTTTATTTAAGGTATCATATTTGGCGGAAAACGTCAATTCAGAGATTCTCCTAATGTGCGCAGCAGCGCGAGTTCCTCCGCATAGCCCGGCAGTTCATTGGGCGTCTCGAGAATCATGGGCAGCCCCTGCAGGGCCGGATGGTGCAGGATGCGCCGGAATGTTTCGAGGCCCAGATAGCCCTGCCCGATTTTTTCGTGCCGGTCCTTATGCGCGCCGCAGGGATTTTTGCTGTCATTCAGATGCAGTGCCTTCAGCCGGTCAAGGCCGATCACACGGTCAAATTCCGCCAGCACGCCGTCCAGATCGTTTCTGATGTCATAGCCTGCATCCGATACATGACAGGTGTCGAGACACACGCCGAGAAGCTTTCCGCAGCGGCTGGCGTCAAGAATCGCGCGCAGTTCTTCAAACCTGCCGCCGACCTCGCTTCCCTTGCCGGACATCGTTTCGAGCAGAACGGTCGTGTGCTGCTCCGGGCGGACGACTGCGTCCAGACATGCGGCAATCAGGTCGATTCCCGTTTCGATGCCCTGCCCGACGTGGCTGCCGGGATGGAAATTGTAGAAATTGCCGGGCGTCAGTTCCATGCGCAGCAGGTCATCTGCAAAAACCTCGCGGGCAAACTCGCGCGTCCGCTCATCCTTGGAGCAGGGGTTCAGCGTATACGGCGCATGCGCCACGAGCGGGCCCAGCCGCCCGTCCCGCTGCATCTGTACGAGCGTGGCGGCGTCCGCCGGGTCGGCGCTTTTTGCTGCGCCGCCGCGCGGATTGCGCGTGAAGAACTGAAAAGTGTTCGCGCCGATGGACAGCGCGGTTTTTCCCATTGTAGCGTAGCCCTTCGACGAGGACAAATGGCAGCCCAGATACAGCATAAGCGGCCTCCCGGAATCAGTTTTCTGTATTTTATCACAATTCCGGAAAATCCGCAATTCCACTTGCTCCCGGCGCGGAAAATCTGTACAATAACTATACCACATATACCACACTGACAGGAGGCGCAGACGATGGGAAGGACGGAGAATCAGAAGCTGAAGCTGCTGTATTTAAAGGAACTGTTCGAGCGGCAGTCGGACGAGGATCATCTGCTCTCCATGCAGGATATTCTGGACGCACTTGCCGCCCGGGGCATCCGTGCCGAGCGTAAGAGCGTCTACGACGATATTTTGTGTCTGCAGCAGTTCGGCATGGATATCGTGACGGTCAAGGGTCGGCACGGCGGGTATTTTCTCGCTTCGCGCACGTTTGAACTGCCGGAACTGAAGCTTCTGGTCGATGCGGTGCAGTCGAGCAAATTCCTGTCGGAGCGGAAGTCCATGCAGCTGATCGCCAAGCTTGAGACGCTTGCCAGCCAGTATGCCGCCGGGAGCCTGCGGCGGCAGGTCACGGTCGCCGGGCGCGTCAAGACTATGAACGAGAGCGTCTATTATTCCGTCGATCTGCTGCATGAGGCCATCCAGAAAAACAGCCGTATCACGTTCCGCTATTTTGACTATGATCTGAACGGAGCCCGCCGCTATCGGCCGGGCCTCTATGCCGCCAGCCCCTATGCGCTGTGCTGGCAGGATGAAAATTATTATCTCATCGCGCATTCTGAACGTCACGGGCTGACGCATTACCGCGTGGATAAGATGGCTTCGATCAGTCTGACAGGGGAGCCGCGCTATATGGACGCACAGATGCGCGATCTTGATCTGTCCGAATACGGCAAGAATGTCTTCGGCATGTTCGCGGGCAGCCGCGAACAGCTGCGGCTGCGCTTTGACCGCTCGCTCACGGGCGTCGTGATCGACCGCTTCGGACGCGGCACCCCCTGCGTCCCGGACGGGCCGGACGCGTTTGTCTGCACGGTCGAGGTCGCGGTGTCGCCGAACTTTTTCGGCTGGCTCGCCTCGTTCGGCGCGCGGGCGCAGATCCTCTCGCCGGAACCCGTCCGGGAGGCGTTCGTCGCCCTGTGCCGGGAGGCGGAGGCGGCAAACAGCTGAGTTGAACGCAAAAACCTGTTTTTTTGTAAATACCACTGGAAAAATCCGCGCGGATATTGTATGATAGAAGCTGGAATGCAACAAGAAGCAAAATGAATTTTCCTGCGAGGCAAATCAATCCCACATAAACGCAGGAAAAATTCCGATTCTATGAACAAAGGAAGGAATTCATATGGAACAAACCAAACTGAAGGCGCTGGAACTGAACGCGGCCAAGGCGCGTCTTTATGGCGTCCAGATGGTGCACGACGCGGCCTCTGGCCATCCGGGCGGCTCAATGAGCTGCATGGACGTGCTGACGTACCTGTACTTTGCAGAAATGCACGTTGATCCCAAGAACCCGCACGACCCCGATCGTGACCGCTTCGTCATGTCCAAGGGCCACTGCTCACCCGCTGTATATCCGGTGCTGGCGCTGCGCGGCTTCTTCCCGGTCGAGGATCTTAAGATGTTCCGCCGCATCGACGGCCATATGTCCGGCCATGTGGAAATGAAATACGTCCCCGGCGTCGATATGTCTACCGGCTCTCTGGGCCAGGGCATCTCCGTCGCTGTCGGCATGGCGCTGGCCGGTAAGGTCGCAAAGAAGGATTATCGTGTCTACGCCATTCTTGGCGACGGCGAGGTCGCCGAGGGTCAGGTCTGGGAGGCTATGATGGCCGCCAATAAGTACCACCTCGACAATCTGTGCGCCTGCGTTGACGTCAACGGTCTGCAGATCGACGGCGAGACGAAGGACGTCATGCCCACCGAGCCGCTGGACAAGAAGTTCGAGTCTTTCGGTTGGCACGTTATTAAGATCGACGGCCATGACTTCGAGCAGATCGAAGCTGCCTATCGGGAAGCCGAGCAGACCAAGGGCCAGCCGACTATGATCCTCGCCAAGACCGTCAAGGGCAAGGGCGTAAGCTTCATGGAAAACAATGCAGGCTGGCATGGCAAGGCGCCCAACGACGAGCAGTGGGCACAGGCCAAGGCAGAGCTTGAAGCGAAGATCAAGGAACTGGAGGGTTAAAAAATGGCTGAGAAAATTGCAACCCGTGAGGCATACGGCAAAGCGCTTGCCGCGCTGGCCGAAAAATATCCCGACCTTGTCTGCTTCGACGCAGACCTTGCAGGCGCGACCATGACGAAATATTTCAAGGCCGCCTGCCCGGAACGCTTTTTTGACATGGGCATTGCCGAGGCCGATATGGTCGGTGTTGCTGCCGGTATGAGCCTGTGCGGCTTCAAGCCCTTCGTCAACACGTTCGCCATGTTTGCAGCAGGCCGTGCGTGGGAGCAGGTTCGCAACTCCGTTGCCTACCCGCACCTGAACGTCAAGGTCGTCGGCAGCCACGGTGGCCTGTCCGTCGGCGAGGACGGCGCGACCCATCAGTGCATCGAGGATTTCGCCATCATGCGCGCCATCCCCGGCATGCTGGTCCTGTGCCCGTGCGACGGCAATGAAATGCGTCTGGCCGTTGAGGCACTCGTCAATTATGAAGGCCCGGCCTACATGCGTCTGGGCCGTCTGGCCGTTGAGACTGTCACCGATTCTATCCCCGGCTATAAATTTGAACTCGGCAAGGGCGCAACGCTGCGCGACGGCACCGACGTGACCATTATCGCGGTCGGCATGAATGTGCAGATGGCGTTGGCCGCTGCTGACAAGCTGGCTGCCGAGGGCGTTTCCGCCCGCGTCATCGATATGCACACCATCAAGCCGCTCGACACCGAGTTGGTTCTGAAAGCTGCAAAGGAGACTGGCGCGATTGTCACCACCGAAGAGGCCAACGTCCTCGGCGGTCTTGGCGCGGCAGTTGCCGAGTATCTGAGCGAGAATTATCCCGTGCCCGTCGTCCGTCACGGCGTCAACGACGAGTTTGGCCGCAGCGGCAAGGCCCCGCTGGTGCTCGACGCCTACGGCGTCAACGCCGACGGCATCGTTGCCAAGGTCAAGCAGGCACTGGCAATGAAGAAATAAGCAGATATGCAACCGCAGCCGCCTCCGATTTCCGGGGGCGGCTGTTTTAAACGGCGGGGCTCTGCGGAAAAGCACTTGCCGGATGTTCTAAAATCGAGTATAATATGGAAAAACTGACCCGCCGGAAGGCGGAGAACGGAGGCATTTGAAGATGCAGACAAGCTATCGCTTTTCCGCGCCGGGCCGCACGGAGATCAGCGGCAACCATACCGACCATCAGCATGGCTGCGTGCTGGCCGCGGCTGTCGATCTGGAAACGACGGCGGAGGTCACATTGCGGCCCGATCCCATTATCCGTGTCGCATCCGAGGGCTATGCCCCGGTTGAAATTGATCTGAACGATCTGTCCGTCCATGAGGCGGAGAAAAACACCACGGCTGCGCTCGTGCGCGGCGTTGCTGCGGCGTTTGTCCAGCGCGGTTGTCAGCTGCGCGGCTTTGACGCGGCTGTCCGCTCGACCGTTCTGCCCGGCTCCGGCCTGTCGTCCTCAGCCGCATTCGAGGTCCTGATCGGCACGATCTGTAATGAACTGTTTTTTGACAGAAAATGCTCCGCCGTCGAGATCGCACAGATCGGCCAATATGCCGAAAATGTCTATTTCGGCAAGCCCTGTGGCCTCATGGATCAGATGGCATCGAGTGTCGGCGGGCTGGTCTTCATCGACTTTGCAAGCCCCTCGCACCCCGCCGTCCGGCAGGCGGCGTTTGATTTTGCGCACTGCGGCTATACGCTCTGCACGCTTGATTCCGGCGCGGATCATGCAGATCTGACGGATGAATACGCGGCCATCCCCGAGGAGATGCGCCGCGTGGCCCGTGTGTTCGGCAAGGACGTGCTGCGCGAGGTGGACGAGGCGGAATTCTACGCAAATCTCAAGTCGGCCCGCGAGGCGGCGGGCGACCGCGCCGTTCTGCGCGCGATGCACTTCTTTGATGAGAACCGCCGGGTGCAGCAGCAGGTGCAGGCGCTGGAAGCGGGCGATTTTGAGGGCTTCCTTGCGGGCGTGCGCGACTCTGGACGTTCGTCGTGGATGCTGCTGCAGAATGTGATCCCCACCGGCAGCCGGGAGCATCAGCAGATGGCCCTTGCACTGGCTGCCTGTGAAAAGCAGCTTGCCGGGCGCGGCGCCTGCCGGATTCACGGCGGCGGCTTTGCAGGGACGCTGCTGGCGTTCGTGCCGAACGATGCACTCACGTCCTTCCGCGCCAATATGGAGGCCCTGCTCGGCGAGGGCCGCTGCCATGTGCTCTCGATCCGGCAGGCGGGCGGCGTCCGGCTGGCATGAGGCGGGCTGACCGCGCGGTCACGGACCGCGAACGGATTTTGCAGGTGATCGAGTCCTGCGAATGCTGCCGTGTCGGCTTTTCCTGCCCGGAGGGGGCGTACATCGTGCCGCTGAATTTCGCCTTTGTCCCCGGCACGCCTGACCGGTTTTATTTTCACGGCGCGCAGGAGGGGCGCAAGGCAGACCTGATCCGCACCGCGCCGCGCGTCGGCTTTGAGTTGGACTGCGCGCACGCACTCACAGCCGGACAGACCGGCTGCTCGTATTCCTATCGCTATCGGAGTGTAATCGGTACCGGCGTGATCTGCGAGGTGCAGGAGCCGGAGGAAAAGAAGCGGGCGCTGTCGGCCATCATGGCGCACTATGAAAAAAGCCGCCCGTTCGCATTTACGGATGAGCAGACGCAGCGCGTGGCCGTGTTCCGGCTGGACGTCGCGCAGCTGACCTGCAAGGAACATCTATAGCGTCAGTGGACAAGGGCACACATGGTTTTCCCGGGCCTGAACGACAGCTGGCGTCGTTATCCTCGTTGATGGGCGACAGCCCATCTGCCTCGTCTGCCTTGCCAGCTGCCGTCCATACTCCGGGAAAACTCGGAGACCCGCAGGGCATATGTGCCCTTGACCACTGACGCTAAGAAAGAAGGAACAGCATGAACGAATTTGAATTGCAGCATCTGCCGGAGGCGTACCGCCCCCTGTCGCCATGGAGTTATTTCGGCCTCGGCATTCTCTATTCCCTGCCGCTCGTGGGCTGGATATTCCTGATCGTCCACGCCATCGGCAGCGCGAACATCAACCGCCGCAACTACGCCCGCAGCTATTTCTGCGTCTATGTGCTGGCAATCATCCTGATTGCCGTCCTGACCGTCACTGGCGCACTGACAGACCTCACCCAGTCCTTAGGCGGAACATTCGCATAAACACCAGAATACTAAAACCGCCCGGTCAGCTTTCATCTGAGCGGGCGGTTTTTTATATGCGCGTTTAAACCCAAAAACAATTTATAATACTAATATCTTTTTAAAAAGATTGATAATTTATCACTGTTGATGTATCATGAAGATGGTGATGAGAAATGAAAAGATACACTTTCACGCTTGAGGAAACGCAAGAAATCAAGGCTGCGAGGAAAAAGAATCGAGACAAGAATGTTGAAAAAAGACTGGCAGCACTTGAGATGCGAGCAGAAGGGAAGCAGAACAAAGAAATTCGTGAAATCACCGCAGCAGGGCAATTTGACAGGCTGGCGGCAGCGGTGTGCTTGGCGCAGTAACAGCAACATCATATTGAACAGATCGTAAGTGTTTTTGATGATTTTATGATAGGAAAGGGCGCGCGGGTGTGATAATATGAGAATGCAGTCATGGACAGCACAGGATGGTGACGAATATGTATTTCGCATACGGGGAAACCGAATGTTCCTATCTGCGGCAGAAGGACAAGCGGCTCTGCGCGGTCATTGACCGTATTGGGCATATTGAACGTGCAGTCGATACGGATCTGTTTTCGTCTGTCGTGCATCACATTATCGGCCAGCAGATTTCAACCAAGGCGCAGGCGACGATCTGGTGCCGGTGTCAGGATACGCTGGGCGAGGTCAACGCGGAAGCCATTCTGACAGCAGGCGTTCCAAAGCTGCAGTCGCTCGGCATGACCTTCCGCAAGGCGGAGTACATCACGGATTTTGCCGAAAAAGTTCATACCGGCGTGTTCAGCTTAGACGCGGTGGCGCACATGGATGATGAAGACGCGATTCGGGCTTTGAGCAGTCTGAAGGGGATCGGCGTTTGGACGGCGGAGATGATTCTGCTGTTCTGCCTGCAGCGGCCTGATATTTTCAGCTATGACGACCTTGCAATTCAGCGCGGGCTGCGCATGGTCTACCATCACCGGGAGATCGACCGCAGGCTGTTTGAAAAATATCGCCGCCGCTTTCACCCGTATTGCAGCGTGGCCAGCCTGTATCTGTGGGCGGTCGCGGGCGGCGCAATTCCGGAAATGAAGGATTACAAGCCGAAAAGCAAAAGCGGAAAATAAAAGAGGGGTACAGAATGGTTTACACGACGGAATATGCTTCTCCGCTCGGCGCGATCACGCTGGCCTGTGACGAAGAAGCAATCATTGGCCTGTGGTTCAACGGGCAGCGATATTTTGGGAATATCCTGCCGAAGCGAACCGAGCAGAAAGAGCGGCCGCTGTTCGCAGATGCGAAACGCTGGCTGGACATATATTTTTCTGGACGGGAGCCGGATTTCCTGCCGCCGCTGCGGTATGACTCCACGCCGTTCCGCAAAACGGTCTGCGAGATTATGCTGACGATTCCGTATGGAAGGACTATGACCTACGGCGAGATTGCTGCTGAGGTCGCCAGACGGCAGGGGCTTGAAAAAATGTCCGCGCAGGCGGTCGGCGGTGCGGTGGGGCACAACCCGATCTCACTCATGATCCCGTGTCACCGCGTCGTGGGCACGAACGGCAGTCTGACCGGCTATGGCGGCGGCATTGCGCGAAAGGTGAAACTGCTGGAATTGGAGCGCGCCGATATGCACGGCCTGTTCGTGCCGAAAAAAGAGACTGCGCTTTGATAAAAAGAAGAGAAGATCATGATTGTTTCAACTGCGATTCAAAAGATGATTGCGTTTTACAAGGGAAACCACCACGATATCAACCACTTTCTCAAGGTCTGGTCTATGGCAAAGACCATCGGGGAACTGGAAGGACTGGACGGACACACGCAGGAGGTCCTGGAACTTACCGCCGTGGTGCATGACATTGCCTGCCCGCTGTGCCGGGAGAAGTACGGCGATGCCGACGGGAAGCATCAGGAACTGGAAAGTCCGCCGCTGGTAGAGGCGTTTTTTGCAGAACTGCCGGTTGCGCGTCCTGATGTGGAGCGCATTTCATGGCTGGCCGCACACCACCATACCTATACGGAGATCGGCGGCATCGACCACCAGATCCTGCTGGAAGCGGACTATCTTGTCAATGCGGACGAGCATGGTTATTCGCGTCCGGCAATTCAGACTTTCCGCCAGCGCATATTCCGCACAGCCGCAGGCCTCCGCCTGCTGGACAGCATCTATCTGCAGGACGAGCACGGCGCGTAAGCGGCCGCGCGAAGGAGAACCCGGAGAGCCGCAGGCAAGGCTCTCCGGGCTTTGGTTTTGGAAATCGAGCGGGATTTCCTGTCAGCGTCTTGCCAGACGGTAGGTGCTTTGCAGCACAAAGAGGCAGAAGACGAACATGACGGTGAAGACGGCGTAAGCGGACGCGTAGCCGCCTGCAAGGTCGGCAATCGCGCCGGGCAGAAAGGACAGCACAATACCGCCGAGGCCGTAGGCACCCTGAAACAGCCGCAGGGTCTTCTCATAGCGTTCCGGCGTGCTCAGATCGCCCGCCCAGATCGAAATGCCGACGGTATTGAGCGACCCGCCAAAGCCCAGAAAGACCGAGGAGGCCAGCATCAGCGCCTCGCTTTTCATGGGTGCCAGCACGCACAGCGCGCAGCCGAGGATAAAGCTGCCGAAGAGCAGATAATTTGCCCGGTAGCTGCCCAGCTTATCGCACAGCGCGCCGCAGACGCACTTGCCTGCCATTAGCGCCAGTCCGCACAGCGAAAACGCCGCCGCGGTGCGCATGGCGTCCATTCCCTCTGAGATGTACAGCGTCATCAGATGGGTAAAGCCCGTCGCGCCGATGCCGCTGACCAGCAGAACGGCCAGCAGAAGCAGCGCCCAGCGCAGCCGAGACGGGTGCAGGACGTGCAGCGCGCGCTGCTGCGCACTCTCCGGGACAGCTGTTCCCCACGGCTCGAGGCCCAGTGTATTGGGGTCGCTCCGAATGAGGAAAAAGACGAGCACAGCCGCTGCCGCGCAGAACGCGGCTGTCCACAAAAACGCGCGGTTGACGCCGCTGGATTCTGCAATGGCGGTAAACAGCGGCGAAAACACGACGGTCGCCAGTCCGGTTCCGGCGGAGCAGATCCCGATGGCCAGCCCGGAATGCGCCCGGAACCAGCGGCGCATCAGGATCGACGCCGGTACCATCGAGCCGAGCGCATAGCTGACGCCCGCGACGGCTCCGGCAAAATAATAGGCCGCGAGGCTCTTTGCCGCCGCAAACAGCAGGAAGCTGGCGCAGGCCAGTACGGCCGCCAGCGCACAGCCGGCGCGGTAGCCGAGCCGCCGGTAATACCGGCCAATGGCGAACGTACCGAGCAGATACGCTGCCGAGCGGACTGTCGTGATGAGCGAGGTCTGCGTGTTGGTAAAGCCATTCTGGGTCAGGATGTACGGCTGTGCGGCTGAAAAGACGTTGAAAGCCAAGCCGCATGTCACAAACAGCATCAACGTGCAGCCTGCGCAGGATAAAATTGCCCGTTTGAGGTTTTTTGGCATCTCTCTTTCTCCTCTGTATAGAATAAGCGCGCCGTGCGGCGCGCTTATTCTATGTGTCTTAGTCCTCTTCCTTTGCCGTGCAGCGGATATGCAGCTCGTCAAGCTGCTTCTGGGTGACCTCGCTGGGCGCGCCCATCAGAATATCCTGTGCGTTCTTGTTCATCGGGAACGGAATGATCTCGCGGATGCAGTCCTCGCCTGCCAGCAGCATGACCATGCGGTCGATACCCGGGGCGATACCGGCATGGGGAGGTGCGCCGTAGCAGAAGGCGTTGTACATGGCGGGGAACTTCTTCTTCACATCGTCTTCACCGAGGCGGACAAGCTGGAAAGCCTTGATCATGATCTCAGGATCGTGGTTCCGGACTGCGCCGGAGGACAGTTCGATGCCGTTGCAGACCAGGTCATACTGCTGGGCCGTGATGGTCAGCGGGTCGAGTTCGCCCCGGATGGCCTTGTCAAGCGTGGCTGCGCCGCCGCCCGGCATGGAGAACGGGTTGTGGCAGAATTCCAGTTCGCCGGACTCATCGCCGATCTCGTACATCGGGAAATCGACGATCCAGCAGAATTCGTAGCGTTCCTTATCCATATGGCCCTCGACGTTTGCGCCGAAGGTCTTGATGAGCACGCCGGTAAGCTTCGTGGCCGAAGCGCCCGCCGCAATAACGACCAGCGTGTTGGGCGTCAGGCCGAGACGCTGGGCGAGCTGCTCCTTGCAGCCCTGCACAAACTTGGCGACGCCGCCGGCAAGTTCGCCGTTTTCATCCATCTTGAACCAGTAGCCCTTGACGCCCGCCTGCACCTCGCAGTCGGTCAGAAGCTTTTCAATCTGCTTCCGTGTCAGATGGCAGTTCGAGATCGGGACGGCCTTGACAGTCTGGCCCTTGAACGGCTCAAATTCAGATTCTGTGAACAGGTCGGAGAGATTTTTGCAGGTCAGATCGATGCGCAGATCCGGTTTGTCAGAGCCGTAAGTCTCCAGCGCATCCTTGTATGCGATGCGGCGGAACGGTGCGCTGGACGCGATGTTATACTTGCCGTACTTGGCGAAGATCGGCGGCAGCACATCTTCGATGATGGCAAACACGTCATCCTGCGCGGCGAAGGCCATTTCCATGTCAAGCTGATAGAACTCGCCGGGGCTGCGGTCGCCGCGCGCGTCTTCGTCGCGGAAGCAGGGGGCAATCTGGAAATAGCGGTCGAAGCCGGAGGTCATAAGCAGCTGCTTGAACTGCTGCGGCGCCTGCGGCAGAGCGTAGAACTTGCCGGGATGCTTTCTGGCGGGAACGAGGTAGTCGCGCGCGCCCTCCGGGCTGGAGGCCGTGAGAATGGGGGTCGTGATTTCGAGGAAATCATGGTCCATCATGGCCTTGCGAATGGCGGCAATGACGTTGCAGCGCAGAATGATGTTGCTTTTGACGGCGGGGTTGCGCAGGTCGAGATAGCGGTATTTCAGGCGCTGTGTTTCGTCGGCGTCGCGGCTGCGGTTGATCTCGAACGGGAGTTCGTTGTACTGGCAGCGGCCGAGCAGTTCGATCTTCTCCGGCACGACTTCAATGTCGCCGGTGGCCTGCTTGGGGTTCTTGCTTGCGCGTTCCCGCACGGTGCCGGTCACGGAGATGGTCGATTCCTTGTTGATGCCCTTGATGACGTTCATGATCTCTTCCGTTTCAACGACGATCTGCGTTGTGCCGTAGAAATCACGCAGAACGAGGAAGGCAAAGTTATTGCCGACCACGCGGACATTTTCCATCCAGCCGACGAGCGTAACATGTTCGCCTGCGTTTTCGATGCGGAGTTGGCCGCAGGTATGGGTTCTTGACTGCATCATATTGGTTTCCTTCTTTCTTTATGGGAAGATTTTTTACTTTAAGATTGTGCCCTGACCGCGAAGTTCCATATCGGCCAGAATGCGGGCGCTTGCGTCCTGCGCCGGAACGGTGATCTGCTCACCGGTGCGGAGATCCTTTAAGGAGACGGTTCCGGCTGCGATCTCGTCTTCGCCGAGGAAGATGATGTAGGGGATATGCAGCTTGTCTGCATACTGGATTTTGGCCTTGAACTTCTTCTGCTCGGCATAAAGCTGGACGCGGATATTTTGCGCGCGAAGTTCGGTCGCAAGGCGGACGGCGGCTTCCAGATCGTCGGTCATGGGGACGATCATGACATCAGCCGGGGCCATAACGCGGTTTTCGTTCAGCATGCCCTGCTCGTTCAGCACATAGAACAGGCGCGTCAGACCAATGGAGATGCCGACGCCGGGCAGCGGACGGTCGGTATAGTATTCCGCGAGATTGTCATACCGGCCGCCGGAGCAGACCGAGCCAATCTCGGGGTGGTCAAGAAGTGTCGTCTCATAGACGGTGCCAGTGTAATAGTCCAGACCGCGCGCGATGGTGAGGTCAACGGCGAAATTCTCTTCCGGTACGCCGAACGCGCCGAGCAGCTTCGTCACGGACGAAAGTTCGTCCAGACCCTGGTCGAAGACCTCGTTTCTGCCCCGGTACTGCTCCAGCGCGGACAGAACCTCGCCGTTTGTGCCGCGAATGGCGATGAAGGTCAGGATTTCATCGGCCTTCGCCTCTTCCACGCCGCAGTCTTCGACCAGCAGAACGCGGACTTTCTCCGGGCCGATCTTGTCCAGCTTATCAACGGTGCGCATGATATCACCGGACCGTTCGGACAGACCCAGCATGGCGTAGAAACCGTTTAGAATCTTGCGGTTATTCACGCGAATCTGGAACCGGCGCAGGCCGAGCGTCGAAAACGTCTTGTAGATGATAGACGGAATCTCGGCCTCGTTCGTGATGGAAAGCTTGCCGTCGCCGATGATGTCGATATCGGCCTGATAGAACTCGCGGAAGCGGCCGCGCTGCGCGCGTTCGCCGCGGTAGACCTTGCCGATCTGATAGCGGCGGAAGGGGAAAGCCAGTTCGCCGTAGTGCAGCGCGACGTATTTTGCCAGCGGGACGGTCAGATCGAAGCGCAGGGCCAGATCGCTGTCGCCCTTCTGGAAGCGGTAGATCTGCTTTTCCGTCTCGCCGCCGCCCTTGGCCAACAGCACGTCGGCGGCTTCGATGGCGGGCGTGTCCAGCGGCGTGAAGCCGTAGAGGCTGTAGGTGTTCCGCAGAACCTCCATGATCGCTTCCATCTGCAGCTGCGGCTGCGGCAGCAGCTCCATAAACCCGGAGAGCGTATGCGGTTTGATTTGTGACATGGTTTTGTTCCTCTCTATGTGATGCGTTTTTGGTTTTGGATGGGATCATTGCGGTAAATCAGCTAGGTGGTCAAAAATTGCAGGGAAGTATGGATTTGCTGGAATCTTGTAGGGGCCGATGCCCACATCGGCCCACTGGGCAGCTGCGAATTTGCCGAAGATTTCCGAAAAAACAGTCCATCCTGCCGGGGCGATGTGGGCATCGCCCCCTACAACCGGTGCGTGCAAATTTGCTTTGCATATCCATAAAAATATACTCCCGTCCCACTGTTTTGGGACGAGAGCATACCTGCTTCGTGGTGCCACCCAAATTCGGAAGTGGTTGAACGCTTCCCTCCTGCGCAAGGATACGGGCTGCGCGGGCCCGGCGATTTCGGCGCAGTGCGCCTTATACGCTTGCTCGGCGGATGTCCTTCCCGATGCTGCTGCAAAGGCCTTTCAGCAAAATGGCCTTCTCTCTGGGCAGGCAGGAAACCGGTACTGCTTCCACGTCGTCGCAAAAGATAGGATTATCGAATTGAACGCTTATTTTTCATCATCATACGCCAATCCAGATCGCCGCGCTGCAATCCGAGGATCAGCATTTCTGCCGAGGCCAGATTTGTTGCGCACGGGACGTTGGACGAGTCGCACAGGCGGAGCGTGCGCATGATGCGCTGATCCTCCCAGGGATCGGTGTCGTTGGGGTCGGAGAACATGATGACAAGATCGATCTCGTTATACGCGATGCGCGCATCGATCTGCTGATGCCCGCCCTGACTCTTGGACAGGAAGAGCGTGACGGGCAGGCCTGTCGCCTCGGATACCAGGCGCCCCGTCGCCGCCGTTGCCGACAGCGAGTGCTTGGACAGGATGCTTTTATACGCGGTGCAGAACTGCACCATGAGTTCTTTCTTTTTATCGTGTGCCATAAGGGTGATGTTCATACGCTCAGCTCCTTTATGTACGCTTTATCGAGTGATTTTCATCAGCGGAACGCGCTGCCCGCAAAGCCGCTTTGCGATATGCAGACAGGCCAGCGCCGCGCCGTGGTAGGTGTATTGTACAAGCGGCTTGCCCTCCGCTGCGGCCAGCGTGACGGAGGCGTCGTCCGGTACAATGCCGAGCAGCGGCAGCCCCACGCCGTCCATCACATCATCGACCGTCGCACGCATGCGGGCAAACAGCTTCGGAACGGCCCGGTTGACGACAAGGCGCGCCGGGATCTGCCGCTCCTGCAGCAATAACTCCGCCGTGCGCGCAGCGTCCCGCTGCGACGCAGGGCCTGCCAGCGTGACAAGCATTGCTTCGTCTGCAAATCGAATCGCCATCCGAAACAGGCTTCCTACGCCTGCGGGCGCGTCCAGCAGAATCCAGTCATAGCTGCCGCGGGCTTCGGCGAGAAGCTTCCCAAATGTTTCCGTGTCAACCGTCTCGGCATCTTCGGTCACGGGGGCAGTGAGCAGGGCAAGATTTTCAATCGTCGGATGCTGCGATACCTGCTGCAGAGAGTATTCCCCGCGCATGACAGACGTAAATGGCAGAACCGCCATGTCGGACATGCCGAGCGCAATATCGAGGTTGCGCAGGCCAACGTCGAGATCGACGCACAGCACGCGCTGTCCCTCCATCGCCAGACACGATGCGACGCCCGCGCAGAGCGAAGTCTTGCCCGTGCCGCCCTTGCCGGAGATGACTGCCAAAACCTGTGCCAAGCCGTGTCCCTCCTGCATGCTGATACTTATTGCATATTATAAACGACGCTGGCCGGAAATTCAATGGGGAAAGTGCGGACAAACGGTTTTTTCTTTCTGTTTGGCGCAGAAACTGCCGGTTCTGTCTGCCTGTTTGCGCGCATATACTGTGATGGGGGCGAAGCATATGAAATACCGCAGTATGGAAAACAGGTTCTGCATGAGCCTTGTGGCGTTTGCCGTGATTGTGCGGCTGCTTCTGGCGACGGGCGTGTCGGCGGCGCTGGATTCGGCGGTCGGACTTGCACCGAAGCCCGAAACACCGGATGAGCCGGACGTGTTTCTGCTGGAAATTTTGGAGCCGGAGCGCATGCCGGACGAACCGCCCGCACAACCTCAGGCACCGGATGAGCCGGACGAGTCCCCGGAGCCGGAGGCAGAGCCGGTCGAAGCGCCGCTCATGTTTTCCGCAGACGAGGCGGACGCAATTTCCATTGCCGGGGCGTGCAGCTACCGGCCGGACAAGCAGGCGCTGCTGACCCGGCCCTCGGCGCTTTCCATTTCGCAGGACGGGCCGGCGGTCCTGATCGTACATACGCACTCCAGCGAAGCATATACCATGGAGGCGGGCTTTGAATATCCGGAATCGGATGTGCTGCGGACGCTGGACGAGCGGTATTCCGTGATCCGCGTGGGCGATGAAATTGCGGATATTCTCACAGAGGCGGGCATTTCCGTCCTGCACGACACGCAGCCGAATGACTACCCGAATTACAACGGCGCATACGAGCGCATGCGGCAGACCATCGAAGAATATCTTGCAGAGTATCCGTCCATCCGGATGGTTTTGGACGTCCACCGCGACGCGGCGGAGGACGCGGATGGGAACCCCGTCGCGCTGACGGCGGAGGTAAACGGCGAGGCCTGCGCGGAGCTGATGCTCGTCGTCGGCACGGACGAGGGCGGGCTGACGCACCCGGACTGGCAGGAAAATCTTGCGAACGCGCTGAAGGTGCAGGCGCTTTTGAACCGGGCGGCGCCCGGTTTGTGCCGCAATCTTGATCTTCGCACAGAGCGCTTCAATCAGCACGAGACGCCGGGCTCCCTGCTTGTTGAGGTCGGTGCGAGCGGCAATACGCTGGCCGAGGCGCTGCGCGCCGCGCGGATTTTCGGACAGGCGCTCGCCGTGTTCCTCCGGGGACAGATGTCGACCAAAGGCTCTTGACAAAAATGCTCTACAGATGTAGAATGCAGATATACTACAAATGTAGAGGATGATGCACCATGGCAGAACGCATTCGGACACTGCCGGACGCGGAATTGGAAGTTATGCAGGCTGTCTGGGCCTGTGCGGTTCCGGCGAAGCGCGCACAGATCGGCGCAATTCTGGATCAGACCCACCCGATGGCCCCGACGACGCTTTTGACCGTTCTGTCGCGGCTGGCGGACAAGGGCTTTCTGCGCATTGAAAAGACGGGCCGCAGCGCGGAATACCGGCCGCTGGTCGCGCGGGAGGCGTATCTGGCCCGGCAGGGGCGGAAGTTCTATGATACGCTCTGCGGCGGGAGTCTGCCCGCGTTTGCCGCCGCGCTGTGCGCAAGCGGCTTAACGGCGGAGGAGCTGGAGGAGCTGCGCGAACTTCTGCGGGAGGGCACGCTATGAGCGCGGCGATGGCGCTGCGGCTGTTGTTCGGGGTGCTGTGCGGCGGAGTTCTCGCGTGGGTCGTCTGGGACCGCTCCGAGCGGGAGCTGGCAGACCGGGCGGGTAGGGAAGAGCATGAGCGGCCGCGCTTTCTGCCCTTCGGCGGCTATTATTATCTGCCAATGATGATGCTGCTCTATCCGATTCTCGGTGTGATCGTCGGTGGGGCGCAGATGGCGGTGCAGCTCACGCTGTGCGCGCTGATGCGCGTGTTTCTGGAGCTGGGGGTCTATTATGTGCTCCTGATGGCCGTGATGCCGTGGCTGCGCAGATGGGTCTCCGCTCGCGTGTGCGCGATGCTCTGGCTGCTGCCGGACTGGATATACGTGTTTGTCGGCAGGCTCGATTTGCCCACGGACGGGAAAAAGCTCGTCCTGCATGCGCCGGGCGTGCTCGTCTATGTGCTGCTGGCTGTTTGGGCCGTAGGCGCGGTGGGCGTGATGGTCTGGAAGATCGGGTCGCACCTCGCGTTCCGCCATCGGATTTTAAAAAACGCCGTTCCGGTCGCGGACCGGCAGACGCTGCATGTCTGGGAGCTCGAGCTGGAGCGCGCGTGGATCAAAAAATGCAAATGGAAGCTCGTGCGCTCAGAAGCCGTCACGACGCCGCTGTCCATCGGCCTGTATAACCGGACGACCCGCATCGTGCTGCCCATGCGCGAGTATACGCAGGAGGAGCTGTCGCTCATCCTGCGGCATGAGATCATTCATATCTCCCGCGGCGACCCGGAGGCGAAGCTGTTTCTGACGTTCTGCACGGCCATGTGCTGGTTCAATCCGCTCATGTGGGCCGCCATGCGCAAAAGCGCCGATGATTTTGAGCTCAGCTGCGACGAATCCGTCCTTCTGGACGAGCCGCAGCCCGTCCGGCGGCAGTATGCAGAGCTGCTGTTACAGACCGCGGGGGACGAGCGGGGCTTCACGACCTGTTTGTCCGCGACGGCGGGCGCACTGCGCTACCGGCTGAAAAATATCATGAAGCCGGAGAAAAAGCGCACGGGCGCGATTCTGGTCGGGCTGACGCTGTTTGTGCTGGCGATGTGCTCCGGCTATGTGGCGCTGGCCTATGACGCGCAGCCGGGTACGCAGCGGATCTTCGACGGGCAGGACTTAAGCGCCGTGACGGTCAGCAGCGTCGACCCGTGGAACGATCCGCGCGGCAGGGATGGCACCTGCATGGACGAAGACGCGCTGAAGGACTATCTCGCGTCGCTGGAGCCGGAATTGTATACAGAGAAGCTCGACGAATACGCCTCCGGCGAACAGCGGGAGCTGACCGTCATGTTCGACACGCCGCAGGGGCGGCTGAGTGTCCGCCTGCTGGATCAGGCGGTTCACGTCGCGCGCCTGTGGGACGGCCCGGATTTTCATACGGACAGCTATTATCTGCGAACCCCCACCGACTGGGCCTATCTTGACACCCTCATCGCGCCGCTGCCGGAGCTGTGCCTTGTTTTCCCGGACGGAGAAATGGACCGCGTTTTGTGCAATTCCCTGACCCTGACAGCGGCGGACGGAACGGTCAGAGTTCTGCTGGCGTCCGAGGACTGGCGCTATAACGAGTATCTAAACGAAGATGTGCAGGAGGTGCAGCTGGGCTTTTCCCTGCCGCTGGCCGGGCCGTACACCGTAACGGTCGAGCCGCTGCGCGGCGGCGCTCGGCAGACGCTCACGCAGGACGATCTGCCCGGCGACTGTCTCCCGCTCACCGGCCCCAATGCGAAATATACCGTCGCCGCCGACCTGCAGGGCGAGGACGGCGCGGTCTACCACGCACAGTATGTTTTCATATTCCGAACAGATGATTCAGAAGCATAAACGAAAGCGGCTGCTTGCAAGGCAGCCGCTTTCGTGCGCTTCTAAAAAACAGATGCTTTCGCGGAATACTGGATGTTTCCACCTTGTTATGATATAATAATTAAAAATTCAGCATGAGGAGAATCCGCATGGAATTAACAATAGACATTCTCATCGAAGAAGCGAAAGCGTTCAGTCAAATGCTTTCTGCACAGAATCACAGTTCCTTGATTGGGGTAACGGATGGCAAGGCGGTAGGCACATATGTAGAGCATTTGTTTCAAAACCATCTAAGCAGGAAGTATACAATGACCGTTGGCAGCAGCGCTTCCGGCATTGATTTGCCATCTGTAAATACAGATATAAAGACGACAAGTTATGTCCAACCGCAAAGCAGCTGCCCTTTCAAATCCGCTCGTCAAAAAATTTTTGGATTAGGATATAATCTGCTTGTTTTTGTATATAACAAACAAGACACGAAAACAACTTGTACCCTGCATATAACGCACTGTACGTTTATCGAAGCAGACAGAACGGCCGACTACACAATCACGGCAGCGTTGAGGCAAATGCTGTCTGTTCATGCAAACAAAGATGATATTATTGGTCTGCTTTACGACAGAAATGTTCCGGGCGATGAAATTACATACAGCGACCTTGCGGACGAAATACTTGCAAATCCTCCACAGCAAGGTTACTTAACGATTAGCAACGCTCTTCAATGGAGGTTACAATATAAGCGCGTGATAGAACTGAACAATTCCGTTGGAGGGGTCGTTAATTTTGTCTGGTAATGTGAAAAAAGAATTTGGCGATTACCAAACTCCGTTGGATTTTTGCTATAGAGTCTGTAATTACATCAAAGAAAGCCGTTTGGCAGAAGATGCAGCAGCGATTATGGAACCTACTTGCGGCGTCGGGAATTTTCTTCTTGCTGCATCAAATACGTTTGCATGCAGCAAATTGATTGGAATAGAAGTCAATGCGAAACGTGCAGACGCTGCCAGAATAGAAGTCCCATCTGCCACGATTGAAACAAATGACATTTTTAATGTCAGCACCAAAACTCTTTGCGGCGAAGATTGTGTTTTGGTCATTGGGAATCCGCCTTGGGCTACAAATTCTGAGTTGTCTTTCAATCTTCCCCCTAAAACCAATTTCAAGGGCTTGCGGGGGATTGAAGCAATTACAGGTTCGTCCAACTTTGATATTTGCGAATATATTATTTTGAAGCTGATTGGCGAATACAAGCACACAAATAGCACAATTTGCATGTTGTGCAAAACTTCGGTTGCAAGAAATGTGGTTTCAGAACTGTCAAGGAATCACATTGCATACCAAAAAGTCGAGATGCTAAATTTTAATAGCAGTAAGATATTCGGTATCTCTGCTTCTGCGTGCGTTCTTATAATCAAGTTATCTACAGATGAAGCTTGTGCGGGAGAAATTGTCTGTGAAGTCAAAGATTTTGATAAGAAATCCGTGATTGATACATTGATTGTCAGCGGTGATACAGTTAAAACTGCGAGGACAATAACAGATCTTGAAGGCAAATGCCAATTTGTATGGAGGCAAGGTGTAAAGCATGACTGTGGGAAAGTGATGGAACTTGACCGCAAGGATAATGACTTCATAAACAAAAACAAAACGGCGGTTCGTCTTGAAAATGGACTGGTATTTCCGCTTGTTAAATCCAGCCATTTCAAAAAACCAATCATACATGACTTCTCCAAATTTGTTATCGTAACACAAACGAAGCCGAAACAAGATACCGCATACATCCAAAAAGAGTACCCGCTTACTTGGAAATACCTAAATGATAACATAGAGAGTTTTGATAAACGGAAAAGCGTGATATATAAAGAAACTGCCCCATTCTCTATGTTTGGAATTGGAGACTATAGTTTTGCTCCGTATAAAGTTGCACTTTCTGGTTTCTACAAAAAACCGCTGTTCTGTCTGCTGTATGCAAGCAAACCTGTTATGACCGATGATACTGCTTATTTTTTGGCATTTTATGATTATGATATCGCTTACAGCATGATGCTGCTGCTAAACAGTAAAACAGTGCAGGAGTTCCTTCTGTCGATTGCATTTCTTGACAATAAAAGGCCGTACACCGTTAAATTACTATCAAGACTGGATATCCAGAAGTGTCTGGAAGCGGTTCCTTTTGAAGGACTGAAACAAACGGAGGCGGGCTTGAAGCTTCCTCCAAAAATAACAGAAACAATGTATCGCAATCTTGCTCAATTTGTAAGGGAGCAGGCATAAGAAAAACGGTATGAGGAAATATCCTCGTACCGTTTTTTCAGTAAGTACTGAACTGTCACATTTTAACTTTCATAAGGTAAATGGATTTTCTATAGTTCTTGTTTGTTCAGCCACAGCAAAAAGTTCTTTGCCAAATCCAGCTTTTTTGTATTCATATTACGCAGGAGTTCTGCAACGTCCCTCCATTGTGCGTCGTCATACTTCACGCTGCCTACCAGAAATTCATCCGGGGTGCAGTCCAACGCGAAGGAAAGCCGCATGACGACGTCCAGCGATGGGATGGACGCCGCGCGCTCAATGCAGGACAAATATTTATCATTGATACCGGCACGTTCGCAGACCTCGGTTTGCTTCAAGCCCAGATCCTTTCTGCGGCGGGCGATTCTCTTGCCGATTTCAAAATAATCCAGTTCCATAAACATCTGCCCCCTTAAAGGTTATTTTACAGACCGGATCATGCAACCGAAACAGTTCAAAAGGCGAATAATCAACTTGACACAAGAATATATCGAGCTTAAAATTGATTTATCTACTTTTAGGCAGAATGTGCTTGCAGGATGATTCAAAAATATATTCTGATAGGAGGTACATTGTGCAGCCTTTTGAGAAAACGCCAGACGCTGTGACCGGAAGGAGAATCTCCGCTGTTGATTACGCGAAAACATTTGCGATTCTCTGCGTTGTGGTGATTCATGTATCCAGTGAGGTCCTGCTCGGCAGGCAGATCGGGAGCGCTGCATGGCTGGAAGGTCTGTTTTGGAGCAGCCTTGCAAGAGGTGCTGTTCCGATGTTCTTAATGTGCAGCGGTGTCCTGTTTATGGATAGAAGCGGCGGCCTGTCCGTCCGGCGCATCTGGAACCGAAATATTCCGCACATCCTGATTGCGCTGTTTGTATGGGCGGCTGTTTATAAAGTGATCCCGCGCTTTCTGCACGAGAAGCTTACCGCAGAAGCGCTGCATACGATTTTGCTGGAATTGCTGCGCGGCCAGCATGAGGGCCATCTGTATTTCCTGCATATCATGCTATTGGTATATGCTGCATTGCCGATTACATACACGTTTGCAGCACATGCAGATGAAAAAACGGAGCGCTACGCGCTGTCATTCTGGATTCTATATGGCGTGCTGCTTCCAACGCTCAAAAGTCTCGGGCTTCTCCAAGCGTTTTCCGGCATTTTTCTGCAATGGCCGCTCACGCTGGCCTGGGGTGCGATCGGCTGCACCTGGCTGGGGCATTTTCTGATAAAGCGTAAGCCGCTCCCGGTACATTTGACGGCTGCAATGATCCTCATCGGGTTCATCATCTGTTTTGCCGGTACATGGCCTCGCTCTATCCGTACAGGAAAGCTGTCTGCGCAGCTGCTGGAAGGCCTGTCGCCGGGGCCCTGTTTCCTCGCGGCAGGCTTCTTTTCGCTCTGTATTCGGATTGGGAAAAAGGAAAACAGAAAAATGGAACGTATAGCAAAGGCGTTATCCAGCGGCTCGTTTTGTGTGTATCTGGTGCATCTGCTGGTTCTGCGTGTGCTGGCCCATGTTGGCTTTTCAACCAGCTGCTTCCGCCCAGCCATTTCGGTTCCGTTCCTTGCGCTGCTGTGCCTCTCAGGCAGCTACTGCATCTATTTGCTTTTAAAAAAGATCCCGTTGGTCAACCGCTGGATAATCTGATTTGCATAGCGTTTGCTGGCGCTGCGGAAAGCGCAAAAAAGCAGGAGAGGAATGGCATCCTCTCCTGCTCTAAATTAAGGCTTATTCTTCCGGGCTGAACTGGTCCTTGCCAACGCCGCAGAGGGGGCAGACCCAGTCTTCGGGAACGTCCTCCCAAGGCGTGCCGGGGGCTACGCCATTGTCGGGATCGCCGACCTCCGGGTCATAGACATAGCCGCAAATATCGCAGACATATTTCATGTTCAAATTCTCCTTTATTCTCAGCCGCTGAGCCGCTCGGAGAGGACTGCCATGATCTTATCGTGGCAGCCGCCGCAGCCGGTCGAGCAGCTGGTCAGCCTCTGCACCTCAGCGAACTCCTTCTCCACGTCGGAGAAGTGCGCGCTTCTCTGTAGAGCGTCGTCAATGTCCGCTAAGGTCACATGCTTGCAGTTGCAGATCACGGTGTTTTCCGTGTATTCCATCTTACTTGAAGTAGCGCTCCAGAAGACCCTTGAGCGCGCGGCCGTGTCTGGCTTCGTCCTTGGCCATTTCATGGACAGTGTCGTGGATGGCATCGAGGTTGTTCTTCTTGGCACACTTAGCCAGATCAAACTTGCCCTGCGTTGCGCCGAATTCGCAGTCAACACGCCACTTGAGGTTGTCCTTCGTGGTGGCCTTCATGTTGGGTTCGAGATCCTCGCCGAGCATTTCGGCGAATTTGGCGGCGTGTTCTGCCTCTTCGTAAGCGGCCTTTTCCCAGTACAGGCCGATCTCCGGATAGCCCTCGCGGTGGGCGATGCGGGCCATGCAGAGGTACATGCCGACCTCAGAGCATTCGCCGTTGAAGTTGGCCTTCAGCTGGTCGAAGATATACTGTTTGTCAGCTTCGGGAATGTCGGGGTTATTCTTGACAGTCTTGGCGTAAATGCCGTACTCATGCTCGGCAGCCAGGGTCAGATCGCCCTTGACTTCCTCAAACATGTTGCTCTTCGCATGACAGACGGGACATTCTGCCGGAGCAGCGTCGCCTTCGTAGATGTAACCGCAGACTTTGCAAACAAATTTCTTCATGATAAATTCCTCCGTAAAATATTTTTAATGATAAAATTGTGGATAGATGAATGTCAGTGCGCGTCCTTTTTCACGCAGTCGGCGCAGACGCCAGTGACGGCGATGCGGCAGCTTTCAACCTTGGAGCCTGCCTGCCGTTCAACCTCGGAAAGCGTATCCTCGGGAAGTTCGAGCCAGTTAATATCACTGACCGCGCCGCAGACACGGCAGATAAAATGCGCGTGTGGGTCGGTGCGGAAGTCAAAGCGTTCGAGCCCGTCGTAGACGCCGACGGAATCGATCGTGCCCTCAGCCTTGAACATGGCGAGGTTTCGATAGACCGTCGCGAGTGACAGGTCGGGGATGGTGGGCTTGAGTTGCGTGTAGACCCATTCCGCCGTCGGATGGCTCGTTGTGCAGTGCAGGCATTCGAGGATCGCGTCGCGCTTATGGCTGTGCTTGCGGACAGTGGACATAGGCAAGACTCCTTGTTGAATTAATATTGATAATAATTATCATTACGGTTATAGTATAACGATGATATCCGGATTTGTCAATAGGGTTTTTAAAAAATTTGCGCTGAAAAAGAAGGGAAGGGGGAAGACCGCAAATTTTGGAGCACTCTAAAATCTGCGGGTTATCCCCTCTGTCATTTGCTGGCGCAAATGACACCTCCCCTTACCGCGCAGAACGCGGCAAGGGGAGGCTTTGATTCACTGCGTTTTTACGGAAATCTTCGGAAAATTTGTAACTTCTCAACGGGCCGATGTGGGCATCGGCCCCTACAGGGCCTTGGCGGATCCGTACTACCTTGCAAGTTTTGAGTGCAAGGCTAATTTGCTGCAGCTATTCAAAGGCAACTGCTAGCAAATTTGTTGTTTCGTAACAGGCGGCGCGTACCATAGTGCTCGTAGGGACTTAATAATTGATGCTTGCCAAAAACGTATCCGCAGAATGCACCAACTGCGTCCCAGCGCCCTTTTCTCCCCAATCTTTTCCCGCGCAAGGAAAAAAGATTGGGCCGCCGAAGGTGCGTCGGAAACGGCCTCGACGGAACGAGTCCTCGCTGTGCGCGAAGCCTCTTATCCTCTGAGCCTGTTTCCTCCTTTCCAAAGCGCAAACGCTCCGCTGGTTTGCACTTTGCCGGGGATTAGTATGCGATGCCCCAGTAGATCATTTTCTTGGCGGGCTTGCCGCAGATCGGGCAGGTATCGCCGAGGTGTTCCTGCTTGAGCGGCATGCAGCGGGAGGACATGCCGCCCTCTTCCTTCATCTTGAGTTCGCACTCGAGTTCGCCGCACCACATTGTCTTGATGAAGCCGCCGTGCTCGGCCTGCAGCTGCTTGGCCTCTTCGAGCGAATGCGCTTCATAAATGTGGTTGTCGAGATTCTGCTTTGCCTTCTCAAACATGCCCTTCTGGACGAGTTCCAGCTGCTCCTGCACAGCAGCTTCAAGGTTTTCCAGTGCGACGATCGTCTTTTCGCCGTCGTTGCGGCGGACAAGCACGCACTGACCGGCCTCGATATCGCGCGGGCCGATCTCCACGCGCACGGGCACGCCCTTCATTTCATACTGCGCGCACTTCCAGCCCATGGAGTTATCCGAATCGTCAAGCTTCACGCGAAGCCCCGCCTTGATCAGATGGTCTTTCAGTTCCGAGGCCTTTTCCAGAACGCCTGCCTTGTGCATGGCAACGGGCAGGACGATGACCTGGATGGGGGCGATCTTGGGCGGCAGGACGAGGCCGTTATTGTCGCCGTGGGCCATGATGACTGCGCCGATCATACGCGTGGTGGAGCCCCAGGAGGTCTGGAACGGATACTGCAGCGTGTTGTCGCGGCCGGTAAAGGTCACGTTGTAGGCTCTGGAGAACTTGTCGCCGAAATAATGGCTCGTCGCGCCCTGCAGCGCCTTGTGATCCTTCATGAGACACTCGACGGTATACGTCGCCTCCGCACCCGCGAACTTTTCCTTTTCGGTCTTCTGGCCGGGTACGACGGGGATGGCGAGGACGTTTTCAAAGAAGTCGGCGTAGCAGTTCAGCTGCTGCTCCGTCTCGTGAATGGCCTCCTCGGCTGTCTCGTGGATGGTGTGGCCCTCCTGCCACCAGAACTCTCTCGAGCGCAGGAACGGGCGGGTCGTCTTCTCCCAGCGGATGACGGAACACCACTGGTTATAGAGCATCGGCAGTTCGCGGTAAGTCTGCAGCACGCGCGACCAATGATCGCAGAACATTGTCTCGGACGTCGGACGGAAGGCCAGACGCTCTTCCAGCTTTTCGCTGCCGCCCATCGTGACCCACGCGACCTCGGGCGCAAAGCCGTTGACCAGTTCGCCTTCTTTTTTCAGCAGACTCTCGGGGATCAGGACGGGCATCGCAACGTTTTCATGGCCGGTCTTCTTGAACTCCGCGTCCATGATACGCTGGATGTTTTCCCAGATCGCGTAACCATAGGGACGCAGGATCGTAAAGCCCTTGACGGACGCATACTCGACCAGTTCTGCCTTGCGGCAGATATCGGTGTACCACTGGGCAAAATCGACCTCCATATCGGTGATCTGCTCGACTTTCTTTTCTTTCGCCATATCGCTTCATCCTTTCGGAAATACTTTTTCAGTCAATGGAATTATTTTATCACACTTGTCAAGCGTCTGTACATAAGATGAGATACCTGAACGCAGGCAATATTGGAGGTTCGCATGCCATGATCTATTGTATCCCACTCGATTCGGCGACGGAGGAATTTTACGCGTCCGTCGCCCGCGCGGCCGGCCTGCCCATGGAGCAGGTGCTGCGCGATGCACTCTTTAAGCTTGCGGGCGAACTGTCGCTCGAAGCGCTGGCCCGGCGGAGCCGGAACCAGACGGCCCGGGGCGGCTCCGAATAAAGTACGCAGCCGCCCTGAATTAAGGTTGTAATTTGAAGCGTTCTCTGGTATCATGTGGTGAAACGATACGATCGGAGGAAGCTTCTCATGAAATCCATTCGTGATCTTTATAAAGTTGGAAAGGGTCCGTCCAGTTCCCATACCATGGGGCCGGAGCGCGCAGCCCGCATCTTCAAACAGGAAAACCCCGATGCAGAACGCTATGAGGTCACGCTTTACGGCTCTCTGGCTCTGACCGGCGTCGGCCATGGCACTGACCGCGTTCTGAGTGAGGTTCTTGCCCCGACCCCGACGGAGATCATTTTCTCGCAGAAGGATCCCGGCGATCTGCGCCATCCGAACACGCTGGACTTTGCCGCCTATAAGGGAGAGGAAAAGTTCGCGTCCATGCGCGTGGAGTCCATCGGCGGCGGCGATATCGTAATCGAGGGCCGCGAGTCGTCGGAGCCAGACGACGTGTACCCAGAAAATTCGTTTGCTGAGATCGCACAATACTGCCGCTGGCGGTATATCTCGCTGCGCGAATACGTTGAACTGAACGAGGGGGCGGAGATCTGGGACTTTTTGCAGACCATCTGGCACACCATGCGCGCCGAGGTCGAAGAGGGACTGGAGGCAACCGGCATTCTGCCGGGCGGCCTGAATGTGCAGCGCAAGGCGCGTTATCTCTATGAGCGGCAGCATGCGCAGGAGATCCCGCAGGTGCGGGAACTGCAGCTGGTCTGTGCGTACGCCTTTGCCGCCGCCGAGCAGAACGCCGCCAACGGCACCATTGTCACTGCGCCGACCTGCGGCAGCTGCGGCGTGCTGCCCGCTGTTCTCATGTACTTACAGGGCAAATACCACTATTCCGACCTGCGCATGGCCCACGCGCTGGGCGTGGCGGGCATCATCGGCAACCTGATCCGGCGCAACGCGTCCATCTCCGGCGCGGAGTGCGGCTGTCAGGCGGAGATCGGCTCGGCCTGCTCCATGGCCGCTGCCGCGATGTGCGAATTGATGGAATTCCCCATCGAGCAGATCGAATACGCCGCCGAGATCGCCATGGAGCACCATCTCGGCCTGACGTGTGATCCCATCTGCGGCCTTGTGCAGATTCCCTGCATCGAGCGCAACGCCGTCGCCGCCAAGCGCGCCATCGACTCGGCGAATCTGGCCCATATGCTGGTCGGCACAAGAACGATTTCGTTCGACATGGTCGTGCGCACGATGTACGAAACCGGCATCAGCATGAACCGCGCCTTCCGTGAGACAAGCGAGGGTGGTCTTGCCAAACTCTATAGCCGCCGCGCCGGGCAGACGCTGGGAAAATGAGCACAGACGGTTTGAATAAAGAATGCGGAAAGGGGCCGACAATGCTGTCGGCCCCTTTCCTGATTCAAATCTGTGTGTGGTGCGGTGCTTACTCGACTGTCACGATGCCGTTCGGGCCGATGGTGACGGTCATGCCGTCCTTGACGTAGGAGAGGAATTCCTCACCCAGCGAGTCAACGACCGGCATTTTTCCCGGCTGGAGCCATACGTCGGCGAGAATCGCCCCGGCGGCTGCCAGAGAGTCGATGGGGTTGGCGAACAGCATGCAGGCTGGCTGCCGGTCCATGGCGCAGGCGCAGTAGAGCACCAGACCGCCCGTGGTCGAGCCGATGGTCTGCGGCAGACAGAGGGCCTTACCCGCCATGGGCTTGCCGTAGAGGTCGGGGTTATTCTGGTCGCCGCATTTGGCGGTCTTGTCGCCAAACTGCAGCGATTTCTGGAACGAAGCGAGCGTATTCAGCCCGCCGTGCGTCACAAGCGCTTCAGCCTGTGCGCAGCCGTGCGTCACGACGCGGCCCTGAAAGGTCTTCATGCGTGTGCGCCTCCTTTCGTGATCTGGACGAGGATCTCATCATCGGTATAGTAGCGCGCGGTCGTATAGGTGCGCAGCTTGTTGGATGAGGTGATGACCGGCATTTTGCCGCAGAGCGGGTTGTTCATGTACATAAGCGGACAGATATAGGACGTGATGACGCCGGTTTTTTTGAGCCGGGCGGCATAGGGCGTTTTCTCAAACTCCTTCAAAACGGCGGGCGCGGCGGTGAAGACTGTGGGGATGCAGACTTTGCTGCGGCCTGCCTCTGCAAGCGCCTTTTCCACGCGGTCGGTCCAGGTTTTCAGCTGCTCGAGTGACATATGCGGACAGCCCATGAAGCAAAGCTTCGGCTTTGCATCCTTATTCTTCCAAACAACGGGATAATTGTCCTTCACGCGCTGGAGTTCCGCGTCGTCGATCACATAGACCTTCGCGTCTTCGGCAACCAGCGCCTCGCCCTGCTCCTTTGCCTCGGGGGTGAGGTTTGCGATGTGGTACAGACCCACCGCGCCGTTGGACGCAGTCGCCGCGCCGAAGTCCTTGAGATAGGTGCAGGCTGCATCATTCAGTTCTGTGCCAAGCCACTTGTCAAGGCCTACGACATAAGGTACGTCTTCCATGACCTTCATGCCGATGGCCGAACCAAGCAGCTGCGCTTCGGGCTTTTTGGACGTCTCGATTTTGATGACCCACGTTGCCCGGCGTCCTTCGTCGGTCAGCAGACCGAAATACGGCACAAAGCCGACGATGGAGCCCATGATGTCCATAATGCCGGAATTGCGGTTGCAGCGCGCGCCGAGCACGGAGTTGGCGTACACGACGGCGGAGGATTCCGACCACGAGAGCACCTCGCCCTTTTCGGGCTTGTTGCCGACCTCGGACATGTAACAGGTGCAGGTGAACGCGTCCTTGTTCAGAAGCCCCAGCTTTTCCAGCTGGCCCTCATAAAAGTCCTGCTTGTTGTACATGAATTTTTTGAACACGAGCTGCTGCAGGAGATTTGCCGGGACATTGGGGTCGAGCGGGCGGGGGTCTGCCGAGAATTGCTGGCCGGATACGGCGCCTGCGTCGATCAGCTGCTGCATAAGATCATACACCGGCTGCAAAACGCCGAGGCCGAAGGATGTGACAAGATGATTATACCGGCTCGTGACCGGAACCATCTTCTCCGCGTGGAATGCTTCGCCGAACATAACAAGCGTTTTCATGACCTTCGCCATGGTTTCACCCTTGGCGCCGTCCAGAATTGCCTGCTGTTCGTCCGTCAGGATCATGCCCATGATGGATCTGCCTCCTTTTTTCTATTATATAGTAACAAAAAATCAAATGCGGTTGGTAGAGGCGGGGCCCTGCTCCGCCCGCTGGGCAGCTGCAAATCTGCACAGTGCCCTGTAGGGGCCGATGCCCACATCGGCCCACTGGGAAGTTACGAATTCGCCACAGATTTCCGTAAAAAGCGGTACATTCTGCCGGGCCGATGTGGGCATCGGCCCCTACACCCGTATGAGAGGGAGCCTTTAGGCGTACTCAGAACGTGATCTGTTCCCCGCTTCGTGTCAAGGTCTTTCCGTAATAGCACGTCATGGCCTTGACCAGCGCGTCGAGGTCCTCTGCGCCCGCCGATTCCACGCACGAGTGCATGGCCAGCTGCGCAAGGCCGATGTCCACGCTCGGGACGGAGACTTTCGTTGTGGCGATGGAGCCGAGCGTCGAGCCGCCCGGCATGTCGGAGCGGTTCGCGTAGACCTGCACGGGGGCGCCCGCCTCACGGCAGACTGCTGTGAACAGCGCGCAGGAGACGCCATCGGTCGTGTAGCGCTGGTTGGCGTTGAATTTGATGACGACGCCGCCGTTCAGGCGCGGCGCATTGGTCATGTCGGCGTATTCCGGGTGGTTCGGGTGCACGCCGTGGGCGTTGTCCGCCGAGACAAGGAAACTCTGTGCAAGCATGCGCAGATACCCTTCCTCGTTCAGACCCAGCGCAAGCGCGATGCGCCGGAGCGTATCGGAAAGCAAACTCGACGCTGCGCCCTGCTTCGTCTCGCTGCCGACCTCTTCATTATCGAATGCGCAGAAAACCGGCACGCTGCCGGAGGCCTTCGCTGCCAGAAAGCCCTCGAGCAGACCAAACACGCAGCCGAGATCGTCCAGCCGCGGGGCGAGAATAAACTCGTTTTTCGCGCCGAGGCAAGTGCCGCGTGTGCGCACATACAGACTCAGGTCTTCTCCGAGCACCTCGTCCTCCTGCACGCCCGCAGCCTTGGCCACGACGCTGCGGAAGCTGCCGGAGGATTCCTGCATGCCATAGAGCGGGAGTGTGTCAATGTTTGCCATGAACTTGAAGCCCTCGTTTGCGGCGCGGTTCATGTGGATGGCGACAGAGGGGATCACAGCCAGGTCGCGGTCTACATCGACCAACTTTGTCTCCAGCTTTCCGTCCTTCGCCGTCACGATGCGGCCCGCAACGGAAAGCGGCCGGTCAAACCATGTGCCCATGAGCATGCCGCCGTATTTTTCTGTTGACAGCTGCACATACGGGCCGGACTTTTTCTCCGGGTTGTGCTTGATCTTGAAGGTAGGGGAGTCGGTATGCGCGGCGGCCATCAGGAAGCCTGCGGGCGCACTTTGCGGGATGCGGAAGGACAGGAGCGACGAGCCGTTGCGCGTGACGAAGTATTTTCCGCCCGGTGTCAGCGTCCACGCGTCCTGTTCCCGCAGCTGCGTATAGCCGTTCTGCTCCAGCCGCTTCGCAAGCGCCTGCACGGCATGATAGCAGCTGGGGCTGGCGGCAAGAAAGTCAAAAAGCTGATCAGTAAGCATGAAAGAACCCTCCATGTGTCGTTTTCTTTCAGTATACCGCGCCCGGCGCAGGCCCGCAAGGGCGAATTTTCACCGGATGTCTTTTCAACGCGGATAATCTGTGATAAACTATGAGGGCAAATTCGATAAAAACAAAAGCAATGGAGGCTTTTTTATGAAAAAAACAGTCCTGCGGGAATACGCAAAACTCATCGCCAAGGTCGGTGCAAATGTTCAGAAGGGGCAGGAGGTCTTTATCACGGCCGAACTTGACCAGCCGGAATTTGTGGCGATGCTCGTTGACGAATGCTATAAGCTGAAAGCAAAAAAGGTCGTCGTTGACTGGAGTTATCAACCGCTTACGAAGCTGCATGTGCGCTACCGTTCGCTCAAGACGCTCTCTACGCTTGATAATTATGAAGAAGCCCGCTGGCAGCACTATGTTGACACCATTCCCTGCCGCATCTACCTCATCAGCGAGGATCCCGACGGTCTGCGCGGTGTGAACCAGGAGAAAATGGCCAAGGCCCAGCAGGCCAAGTATCCCATTGTCAAGGGCTACCGCGACCAGATCGAGAACAAGTATCAGTGGTGTATCGCTGCTGTGCCGGGCGAAAAGTGGGCCAAGAAACTCTTCCCGGAACTGCGTGCGTCGCAGGCCGTGGAAAAGCTGTGGGACGCCATTTTGAAGACCTCGCGCGTAACGGGCGATCCCATCCAGGCATGGAACGACCACAACAAGGATCTGAACGATCGCTGCGAATATCTCAACAATCTGCACATCCGGGAACTGCGCTACAAGTCCTCCAACGGCACCGACTTCACCGTCGGCATGATTCCCGAGGCGCAATTCTGCGGCGGCGGTGAGACGAGCCTGCAGGGCATTTTCTTCAACCCCAACATCCCTACCGAGGAATGCTTTATCTCCCCGATGCGCGGCGTGGCCGAGGGAATCGTCTACGCGACGAAGCCGCTGAGTTATCAGGGCCAGCTGATCGATGGCTTCTGGATCCGCTTCCACGAGGGCAAGGCCGTCGAATGGCACGCTGAGGAAAATAATGAACTTCTGACGAAGCTGATTGAGATGGACGAGGGCAGCTGCTATCTCGGCGAATGTGCGCTTGTGCCGTTTGATTCTCCCATCAACCAGACCGGCCTGCTGTTCTACAACACGCTGTTCGACGAGAACGCCTGCTGCCATCTGGCGCTCGGCATGGGCTTTGCGGACACCATCAAGGACTTCCAGAACAAGACGCTGGACGAATGCCGCAAGCTTGGCGTGAACGACTCCATGATTCACGAGGACTTCATGATCGGATCGGCAGACCTCGCTATCGATGCCGTCTGCGAGGACGGCAAGACTGTTGCCATCTTCCGCGACGGAACGTGGGCATTCTGATTCCGCAGGCAAACCAAAATCGATTCTGACTAGAACATGCCCCTGCTTTCCCATTCCGAAAGCAGGGGCATGTTGAAGTATGCGCGGGCGGGCAGCGTGTCCGTTTATTGCGATACTGTATACAGTGCGTAGAAATATCCCTTCTGCGCCATCAGATCGTCAAAGGAGCCGGACTCGGCGATGCGGCCGTCCTTCAGAACGAGAATGCCGTCATAGCGGCGCAGCGCCGCCTGTTCCAGCGTGTGCGTGACGACGATGCGCGTAACGCCGGACAGGGACAGGACACCGTCTCATACAGGGATTCCGGTGAGACTGTGCGCAGTTCTGTCCCGTCGAGAAGAATTTTTCCCGCATACGCCATGCCGGGTGTCGTCAGGAGATTCAGAAGCGTCGATTTTCCGCTTCCGCTTGCGCCGACAATCGCGTAGGCCTTCCCAGCATCAAATACTGCACTGACCCCGCGCAGAATTTCGGTTTCTCCGTCATAGCTGAACCGTACGTCCTCGAGCCGAAGCTGACGCATCAGCGGCGCGATCTGGACACCGTCCGGCTGCACCTCGTCCTGCTCCAGCGCGTCTGCCAGCTTGGCAATCAAGCCCCGCGCGGCTTTTCGCGCTGCAAGAAGCGCAGGCAGCTCCGCGACCGGCTCGATCATGAAGTTCATCAGATTGACAAACAGAATGACCGCGCCCGCCGTCAGACCTTTTCCCGTCAGCGCCAGATACGCGCCCGCCAGAAACACGCCTAGCTGCGCAATGACTCCGGTGGTCGCGCCGATCATGCCCACCAGCGCCTTGAGCCTGCGGCGGCTGAATTTTTCCTGCTCCAGCGCGCGGTTGCTCTCGGCAAACAGGCGGAAGATCTCCTTTTCCGCCCGGAAAGTCTTGACGACGGAAAATCCGCCGAGACAGTCGGAGAGTGCTGCGGTAAAGTCGCGGTTTTGGTCGGAGACTCGCTTTTCCGCGGCTTGCAGCTGCCCGCCCGTCAGTAGCGACGCGATAAGCGGCAGGACGGTCACGCCTGCGGCGATGGCCGTCATCAAAAGCGAATACCACAGCATCATCGCCAGCGCACCGAAGAACGTCACGGCCTTCGTAATGACGGAAAGCAACTGGGAAAGATCGTCCGCCTCGATGCTGGCCGCGTCGTTGGTCAGCGCGGAGAGATACGCGGCGGTGCTTTCTGCGCGGAAGGAGGAAATGCTTTTCTCTGTGAGCTTCTGAAACGCGAAGTCCTTATACTGCCGCATAGCCTTTTCGATGAAGCGCGGCTCTGACGCGTATTTCAGCAGCATCAGCGCGGCGCACAGCAGGATAAACCCGCCTGTGATCCATGCCAGCTGCCCCAGCGGCAGCGCACCCGGCAGGCCGGAGGCCGCGTCGATCAGCTGCTGCATGAGCCACGTCACGATCAGATTCGACGATCTCAAAGTCGTTCGGGTATTTTTGCAGCGCCTTTTCTGCCTCCGCAAGCCCTGTGCGGTCCTTCTCCGTCTGGCATCGCCGCAGACGGTCTGCCGTCGTCTGACGGCGGTTGTCCTTCATTTCATAGCCCAGCAGCACATCGACCGACGTGTCGAACAGGTCTGACAACTCGACGATGATCGCCAGTTCCGGCTGGGAAAGCCCCGTCTCCCTTAATTAAAGATATTGTTGGGTAAAAAAGAAAGGTCAGTCGATTTTGCCGATGAAGCGGTAGTAGATTTCTACT